>Ga0182019_10000073_pt1 | contig 46884 bp, 41 predicted proteins | sample 812E2MmetaG_FD_120483 | JGI IMG/M metagenome (GOLD analysis project Ga0182019, IMG submission 120483) | Permafrost microbial communities from Stordalen Mire, Sweden - 812E2M metaG | ecosystem: Environmental > Terrestrial > Soil > Wetlands > Permafrost | place: Sweden: Stordalen | collected...
AAGAGCGTCGATGAGCTCTATTCGGAATGCCAGTATGTTTCGCTTCATATGCCGGCCAATGACAAGACGAAAAAATCAATTAACCATGAGCTTCTGAAGAAAATGCCTAAAGAAGCTGTACTGGTTAATACTGCAAGGAAAGAAGTGGTTGATGAGGAAGGGCTTCTTAAGATATTCGAGGAGAGACCCGACTTCAGGTACCTTTCAGATGTGGAACCTGACTGTAAAGCTGTCTTTGAAGAAAAACATAAAGGAAAATTCATCTTTACGGCTAAAAAGATGGGAGCCCAGACTGAAGAAGCAAACATCAATGCAGGTGTTGCAGCAGCAAGGCAGATAGTTGATTATTTCAAAACCGGAAACGAAAAGTTCAAGGTAAATAAATAGAAAAATATATTTTTAATGGCAGTCGTCAGACCTTTCAGGGGATTAAGACCTCCCCGGGAAATAGCCAAAGAGCTCGCATGTCTTCCGTATGATGTTATGAATACTGAAGAAGCTGCGGCTATGGCTGCTGGAAAAGAGTGTTCGCTGCTTCATATCACGAGGGCGGAGATAGATTTGCCCGCCGGCACCGATGTCCACTCCGATGAGGTATATAAAAAATCGGTCGATAATTTTACCCTATGGCAGAAAAAAGGATGGCTCGTCCAGGATGAATCACCTTATTATTACATCTATGCGCAGACTATGGCAGGAAGGACCCAGTACGGTATTGCTGCATGTGCTTCCGTCGATGATTACCTGAATGGCGTCATCAAGAAACATGAGCTTACCAGGCCCGATAAGGAACAGGACAGGATGGTCCATGTCAGAGTTAACAATGCTAATATTGAGCCTGTTTTCTTTACTTATCCTGCTGTAAGGGAGATAGATTCGATAGTTAAAAAAATAGTAAGGAAAGAGAAGCCTGAATATGATTTTATATCTGAAGATGGTTTCGGCCACCATTTCTGGGTCGTAAAGAACCCGGAGATTATAAAAAAGATCGGTAATCTTTTTACTGAAAAGGTCCCATTTACTTATGTCGCCGATGGACATCACAGGACTGCAGCTGCTGCCCTGGTTGGAAAGGAGAAACGTGAAAAGAATCCGGAACACAATGGTTCCGAGGAGTATAATTTTTTTCTTGCTGTGCACTTCCCGGATGACCAGCTTCGCATCATTGATTATAACAGGACCATAAAAGACCTTAACGGCCTGAGCGATGACGAGTTTCTTAAAAAGCTTGAAGCCGGATTTGTAATAAGGGAAAAAGGGATTAAAATTTATAAGCCCCGCAGGCTTCATGACTTTTCAATGTACCTTGGAGGGAAATGGTACTCTCTCACAGCGAAAAAAGGAACATATAATGATAATGACCCGATCGGAGTGCTTGATGTCACCATACTCAATAACCTTGTGCTTGCCCCAGTGCTTGATATTCAGGATCTCAGAAGATCCAAGAGGATTGACTTCGTCGGAGGTATAAGAGGTCTTGGCGAGCTTAAGAAGAGGGTCGACAGCGGCGAGATGAAAGTTGCATTCGCACTTTATCCGGTGTCAATGAAGCAACTGATAACGATTGCCGATTCCGGCAATATTATGCCGCCAAAGACTACATGGTTTGAACCCAAGCTCCGAAGCGGACTGGTGATTCATCTTCTGGAATAAAATATTCCTATGCATGAACACCATTGGCGAAAACATCATTTCACTAAAACGGGAGTTGCCCCCAGAAGTAAAGCTGGTTGCAGTATCGAAGACAAAACCGGTAAGTGATATTCTTCAGGCATATAACGCAGGACAAAAGATTTTCGGGGAAAACAGGGTTGGCGAACTGCTGTTGAAGAAAAATCAGCTTCCGGGAGATATAGAATGGCACCTGATCGGACACCTCCAGACTAATAAGGTTAAAAGCATAATTTCTTCCTTAAGCCTCATACATTCTGTTGATTCATTCAGGCTGCTGAAAACAATAAATGATGAAGCCCTGATTATGAACAGGGTAGTCAGCTGTCTGCTTCAGTTTCACATCGCCACTGAAGAGACTAAATTCGGCTTCAGCATTGAAGAGGTGCTGAGAATGATGGATTCTGAAGAATTTTCAAATTTCAGATCAGTGAGGATCTGCGGGGTAATGGGAATGGCGACATTTACTGACGATAAAATCGTGGTTAGCAGTGAATTCCGTTCGCTTGCAGGTTATTTCAGATTGCTTAAAGAGCGATTTTTTGAGAATAGCCCTGAATTCTGTGAAATATCGATGGGCATGTCGGGCGATTTCAGGATTGCGGTCGGAGAGGGCAGCACGATGGTAAGGATAGGCAGCCTGATCTTCGGGGATAGAAAATAAAATCCAGCTATTTTCCAAGGATGGAAATAAGCTCAAGAGTCAGGCTCTTCTTATCATTTACCCAGGCTTTCGGAAAGTCCTGGATCTTTTTTATCAGATCATCCCTGCTTTCCCGGCTGATATTGGCGACAGACACTTCAATGACTGTCATGGTTTCTATGGAAGTGACATAATCTCCTTCGATAAAGATCTTTATCAAGTCCTCCATGAACCCGGAGTAATCGAGGCCGGATTGCCAGCACGACGAAACAAGCATGCTTATTGTATCTCCATTCCAGGGTTTCCGGATCTCCGCAATAATCTCACTCCTTGCCGAAAGGTCCTTGATATCATTGAAAAAGTCACTTATAGCCTTGAGAACACTCTTGTCGTTTGAGGCGTCAAAAGTTTCCGCAAGCAACCCGATAGCGCCTTCAAAAGATTCCTCTTCCCTGAGGGATTTGACCGCCTGAACAATCTGCAATGAATTCTTTTTGCCTAGAACCATTGCAAGCTCTTTAAGCTTTTTATCTGATCTTATCACCCTGATTTATTTTAGGCAAAAGTATAAATAGAGTTAATAACATGCTGCTCTTTTTGAAAAATAAAAATATTATACTAATTTAGTCCTGAATTACGTTTGACAATTAAACATTTAAATCATGAATAGAAATTACAGGTTTAGTTCAGTTGTACTGATGGTACTTATTCTGGTTACCAGTTTATTTACCGGTTGTAAAGGTGGAAAGAAATCACCTGATCAGACTGTAACGGTAAAGGTGCCGCAGGATAATACCGTAATATTACAGGATATTAAACAGGCTGAGAAGATTTTCAATGCTTTGCCGTCTCCCATTGAATCGGCCCAGCTTATCAAATCGGCAGGAGCAAAGTTTGATGAAAAGCTTCTGAACCCAGTTTCAAATGTCAACACTTATGTGACAAATAAGGCAATGGCCCTTAACCTTGGCGTTTATACCTGTGATCTCAGCTTTGCCAGCATGTATGAGCAGACACAGCTACTGATCGATTATATGAATGCAGCCAAGAAGATGGCCGACGGTCTGGGAATTCTTAAAGCAATTGAGCAGGATGATATCGACAAGCTCGAAGAGAATATAAATAATGCCGATGTCATTATGGACGTTGTCTCCCAGACATTCATGAATTCAAATTCATATCTCGAGGATAACGGCCAGCCCGCAACTGCAGCCATGGTTCTTGTTGGCGGCTGGATTGAAGGGCTTTATATCTCAACACAGCTTGTTGACATGAAAGAGTTCAACGGAAACAAGCTCGTGGGAAGGATCATAGATCAGAAACTTTCAATTGATATTCTTCTCAACCTTCTAAAGAGCAGCAAGGGAAATCCTGCAGTTGATGAACTGATCCTTCAGGTTACTAAGCTTAATGACGTTTTTGCTAAAATTTCAATTAAATCCGGTCCTGTCAGACCAGAATATGATGCAGCTTCCAATACAACTGTGCTGAAATCAGAGGTAAAAACTGATATGACTCCTGAAACTTTCAAAGAACTTTCGATAGTTGTTGCTGATATCAGAAATACATTCGTAAAATAAATATACCATGAGAATACTTAAGACTTTACCGTTACTTGCATTATTCTTATTTGCCTTTAGTGGATCAGCTAATGCTCAATGCAAGGCTTTCGCTAAAAAGGAGTGCCTGCCTGAACTGGGCGCATATACCCACGACGGTAACTATCATGCAGCTGTACTTGTCGAAGGAGAAGAGGCTGAATTGTATAAAACATTCTATTCCGACATGGAGTACAGGGTTGCAATCGTTGGAGAAGATAAGCTTCCTATGGTTGAATTCAAGGTTCTCGATGCAAATAAGAATGTTCTTTATTCAAATAAAGACAAGGATTATGCCAAGACGTGGGACTTTAAGCTCCAGTCAAGCCAGCAGCTCAAGCTTGTGGTAAAAGTATCGTCGTTCAACAAACCGGGCGACACACCTGCCAGCGGTTGCGTAGCAATAATGTTCGGATTCAAGCTGAAGAAATAGAGTTTTTTACCCGAATTCGCCCCCTTCTTTTCCCCCTCTCTGCTTTGCAAAGAGGGGGAATTGTTTTTATAAATACAAGAGCCCCTCTTTAAGAAATAGAGAGGGAGCGCGGAGATTAGTAAATGTGTTTATTTTAGTTTATTTACCAGGTATTGTCCTGTATACGATTTTTTACATTTTGCAAGCCCTTCCGGAGTTCCTTCGAATACGACATAACCTCCATCTTCACCTCCCTCAGGACCAAGGTCTATTACCCAGTCGCAGCTTTTTACAACCTCCTGGTTATGCTCGATAAGTATTACGGAATGACCATGTTCGACAAGCGCGTTGAGCGATCGTAGCAGCTTGTTGATGTCATGAAAGTGAAGTCCTGTAGTAGGCTCATCGAATATGAATAAGATATGTCCGGATTCCTTTTCCTGGCTCAGGAAATATGCAAGCTTGACCCGCTGGCTTTCACCACCCGACAGTGTGCTTGAAGACTGTCCCATCTTTATATAGCCCAGACCCACGTCAGACAATGGTTTAAGCTTCTCAATTATCCTGCTTTCACTCCTTCCAGGATGGGCATTGAAGAAATCTATGGCATCATCAATGGTCATCTCGAGCATGTCATAAATATTTCTGTCGTGATATCTGACTTCAAGGATCTCTTTTTTGAATCTTTTGCCCTTGCATGCTTCACAGGTAAGCTCAACGTCGGCCATGAACTGCATCTCAACATGGATGATCCCTTCACCCTGGCACTCTTCACAGCGCCCGCCATCGACGTTGAATGAAAAATGAGATGCCTTGAAGTTATTCTGCACCGATGCCTGAAGCTCCGAGTAGAGCTTTCGTATCTCATCATACGCTTTCAGATATGTAACAGGATTCGACCTGCTCGACTTGCCGATAGGGTTCTGGTCAACCATCTCTATCCCCGACAGGCTGGCTATATCGCCTGTGACCGTCTTAAAGTGTCCGGGGTTAAGGTTATTCCCGTTAATCTTATTGGACAGGTATTTATACAGCACTTCGTTTACCAGGCTCGATTTTCCGGATCCACTTACACCTGTAACGGCTGTGATAGTATGCAGCGGAAACCTGACATCTATTGATTTGAGATTGTTTTCCCTTGCACCTTTCACTTCAATATAGCTGTTCCATTTTCTTCTTTTTACGGGTACCGGGACAGAAAGTCTTCCGCTCAGATATCCTGCTGTAAGCGATTTGTTGGCAGTAGTGAGGTCAAGCCCTCCCTGGTATACCACCTCACCACCAAGCCTGCCTGCTTCCGGTCCCATATCGATTATTTGATCAGCTTCTCTGATTATTTCCTCCTCATGCTCAACAACTATTACTGTATTTCCCATGTCGCGAAGCTCTTTCAGGACTTTGACAAGAAGGTTTGTGTCGCGTGGATGAAGCCCGATGCTGGGCTCATCAAGAATGTACATCGAACCAACCAGGTTGCTGCCTAGTGCTGTAGAGAGGTTAATCCTCTGAGATTCACCACCCGAAAGGGTCGATGACATCCTGTCGAGAGTGATATAGGGAAGACCGACATCGAGCAGGAATCGCAGCCTTGTTGTGATCTCTTTCAGTAATCTCTCGGCAATTACTGCATCGGAAGGCAGCAAAGAAATGTTTTTAAAATATTCAAACAGATCGCTTACAGACATCCTGACAAGCTCCTGGATGCTCTTCCCTGCCACTTTTACATAACCGGCCTCCTTCTTCAGCCTCGATCCCTTGCATTCGGGACAGATTGTTTTGCCACGATAGCGGCTTAGCAGCACCCTGTACTGTATCTTGTATTTCTTCTCCTCGAGGTGATCGAAGAACCGGTTCAATCCATAAAAATATCTGTTCCCTTTCCATATGAGAGCTTTCTGATCATCAGTGAGCTGGAAATATGGCTTATGAATTGGAAAATCGAACAGATCTGCATTGCTGATGAGCCTCTCTTTCCATTTCTTCATCGTCTCACCTTTCCAGCAGACGATGGCATCCTGGTAAACTGAAAGATTCTGGTCAGGAATTACAAGGTTCTCATCTATGCCGAGGATCTTTCCGTACCCTTCGCATACAGGGCATGCACCTATCGGATTATTAAAGCTGAAAAGATATTCCGATGGCTCTTCAAACAGTATCCCGTCCTCCTCATATTTATTGGAGAAGCTCTCCCTGCGGATGTTTTTATTATCAAGGATTGCAACCTGGCAATATCCTTTGCCAGTTTGAAAAGCGGTCTGAGCCGAATCGGCTGCCCTGCTGAAACTATCGGCAGAGTGGCTTATTATCAGTCGGTCGACCACTATGTTTATCTGCTGCCCGGAATGAAAAGAGGCATGGTTTTCAGGGTTATCAATCCTGATCAGCTCACCATCTGATTCCACCCTGTTAAAACCCTGCTTTACAAGGAAGGAAAAATATTCATTTACCTTAATATTTTCCGGTATTTCGCCCGATGAGGTTATAATTACGGTTGTGCCTTCCGGCAGCGATGCCAGGAAGTCGACAATATCGTCGGCTGAGTGCTTCTTTACTTCCTTTCCCGAAACAGGAGAATATGTTCTGCCAGTCCTGGCATACAGGAGCCTCATGTAATCGTATATTTCGGTAGAAGTTCCGACAGTGGATCTCGGGTTCCGGGAATTGACCTTTTGTTCAATTGCAATTGCAGGAGGTATCCCGTTTATAAAATCAACTTCAGGCTTGTTCATTCTGCCGAGAAACTGGCGTGCATACGACGAAAGGCTCTCTACATACCTTCTCTGGCCCTCTGCATAGACAGTGTCGAATGCCAGCGACGATTTGCCCGATCCTGAAACGCCGGTTATCACAATCAACTTATCCCTCGGTATTTTAAGACTTATGTTTTTAAGATTGTGAACCCTTGCCCCCCTGATATCAATACTCCCATTCATCCCTGAATTCTGATTATTCGTGTAAAAATTTAGTTAAAATTCAAAAGTAATACTTTAAGATTAAAAAAAATTGTTTTCTTTGGTACCGAAATCAAATCTTAAAAAGGAGGACTGCCTATTTAACAACTCTACTCTTAGTAATTAACAGAGAGAGCTATGAATAAAATGATTTCCGATTATGAACTGATACAGAGGTTCATAAAAGGCGAGCAGTCCTGCTTTGACCAGTTAATCCACCGTCACAAAAACAAAGTTTTCGCTTATATAAGCTTATATATTCGCGACCAGGCGCTTGCTGAAGACCTTTTCCAGGATACATTCATGAAAGTTATCCAGTCTGTAAAGGCTGGAAAGTACCAGGATAACGGTAAATTCATTTCCTGGGTCATGCGTATAGCCCATAACCTGATCATTGACCATTTCAGGAGAATAAAGCAGATGAATACAATATCGAACGACGATTACGAATCTGACCTGTTCAATTCCAAGAAGCTGTGCGATTCAAATGTCGAAGACGATATGATAACAAGACAGATTCAAAAGGATGTGAGAAAGATGATCACCTTCCTGCCGGAGGACCAGCGTGAGGTCGTTATTCTGCGTCATTATGCGGGGCTCAGTTTCAAGGAGATAGCCGAGATTACTGATGTGAGCATTAATACAGCCCTCGGACGAATGAGGTATGCACTTATTAATATGCGTAAGCTTATAGAGGAGAAGAAAATCAGCCTGACACTGAATTAAGGCATTAGGGTATTAGGGTATTAGGGTATTAGGGTATTAGGGTATTAGGGTATTAGGGTATTAGGGTTTAAAATAGCAGTAGCTCCGTAAAACCTTAACACCTTAATACCTTAACACCTTAATACCTTAAAATCTTAGACCGCTCAACATTATTTTTAGTAAGAAGCAATAATAATATTCTGCAGGCGTTTTCCATAAAAACCAACATGACGCCTATGGATTTGAATTCTACCCCTTTCCTTTCATACCGCGAAATCGAAACTGACAAAATTGACCTTTATGAGGATGCTTTTGGATTATACCAGCAGTTCAGCGATGTGATAGGAGTTTTAAACCTGGTAAAACCGTTACCCGGTAAACGGCTTACACGCCGGCTGATTGAGAAGATCAGGAAGAATTACTGAAAGATTAAAAAACACAGAAAAAAAGTTCTGTGTTTTTTTTGTTTATAATTATTTAATATAATATCTTTGTGATATCAATATAATATCAAACAAAATGAAACAAGAATTTACAGTTAAGCCCGTTTCGGGTTATGTGGCCCTTCTAATGGCTATATTGTTCATTGCTGGTGCCATTGCCGGATTCGCTTTTCAGATAATCTGGCTTGGTGCGCTTCTTACACTGCTTTTTATCTTTACTATTCTGGGATTTAAAGTAGTCAATCCAAACAGTTCGCTGGTTATGGTTTTGTTTGGGGCATATAAAGGAACAATTCGTGAAAACGGATTCTTCTGGGTTAATCCATTTTATGTCACTCGTCATATTTCCTTAAGGGCGCGCAACTTCAACAGCGAACCTATAAAGGTAAATGATAAGATAGGCAACCCTATTAAAATAGGATTCGTGCTGGTATGGAGAGTGCAGGATACTTTCAAAGCTGTATTTGATGTCGATGACTTTCAGCATTTTGTACTGGTTCAGAGCGATGCTGCATTAAGAAAGCTGGCTGGATTATATCCATATGATAATTTTGAGGATCATGAGGCTGTAATTGCGCTCAGGGGCGGGGGAGAGGAGATAAACAGGGAGTTAGAAAAAGAGATCCGCGAAAGGCTGATTATAGCCGGTATCGAAGTAATCGAGGCAAGAATAAACTACATTGCATATGCTGAAGAGATAGCAAATGCAATGTTGAGAAGGCAGCAGGCTACGGCAATTGTTTCTGCAAGATTCAAGATTGTTGAAGGTGCGGTTTCGATGGTAGAAATGGCTCTGGAACAGTTATCTGTTAAAAAGATTGTCGAGCTTGACGAAGAGAAAAAAGCTGCAATGGTCAGCAACCTGATGGTTGTTCTCTGCGGAGATAAAGATGCCACGCCTGTTGTAAACGCAGGGACTTTACATTCCTAGCATGAGTGAGAAGAAACCGTTTGTTCTCAGGATCGACCCCGAGAAGCTGAAAGCACTTGAGAAGTGGGCGGCTGACGAATTTCGCAGTACGAACGGGCAGATTGAATATATCCTTGATCAGGCGCTCCGCAAGGCGGGAAGATTGAAAAAAAAGGAGAACACTGATAAACCGGATCACTGATTGATGAAGTATATGGAATGGCAGGCACTAACACCTGCCGTTTCTGTTCTCAGCCGGCTCTTCCCGAGGCTGACAGGCATATATCCGTTGTTCGCCGCTTTAAGGATCTCTTCTTCTGAAAAATCTCCCTCGGGTCCAATCAGAATTACAGCATCACTTCCTTTTCGATAAACTTCTCCAATGGACTTCCTTTCATAGTCATCATTGCAATGTGCAATCATAGGGATGCCTGGTTTTAAAGATATTATAAAATCGTCGAATTTGCGGGCCGGATTCAGCTTTGTTGAGCTTGCTTTAAGCGATTGCTTCATTGCAGAAATAATAATCTTGTTCAACCGCTCCGGTTTCAATCCCTGTTTTTCAGTATGCTGGCAGATAATAGGAGTGATCTCGTCAATTCCGATCTCAACGCTCTTCTCGACAAACCATTCAAACCTTTCCGGGTTCTTCAGGGGAGAAATAGCGATATGAAGACTGTAATCGCGCTTCTCAAAACCTTTTATAACATTAAGGATTCTTATTTTACAGGCTCTCTGATCAGGCTCACTTATGACTCCTTCGTACAGGTTACCCTTTCCGTCAATGAGCTTTATCTCTGATCCTTCAACCATCCTGAGAACCCTGACCGTGTGCCTGGATTCCCGCTCATCAATGGTGTAATATTCACCTGTAATATCGGGAGCATAAAATACCTGCATTACGTTTGGTTTTTACAAAAGTATGGATTTTGATTGAACCTTTGTGTACCTTAGTGAATCCTTCGGGCACCTTTGTGGTAAAAGATTTAACCACAAAGGAACGCAAAGGTTCTCACAAAGTAACACGAAGGCAAAAGTTGTGAAAATTGGAATTATATCGGATACTCACGGATGGATACATCCCCGGCTCTTTGAGCACTTTAAGGAGGTTGATGAAATTTGGCATGCTGGCGATATCGGAAATATTGAAACCGCAGATATACTGGCAGCATATAAGCCGCTCAGAGCTGTCTATGGTAACATTGATGATGCTGTGGTAAGAAGTGCTTACAAAGAGAACCTGAAATTCAATGCCGAAGAGACCAGCATCTGGATTACACATATCGGAGGCACGCCCGGTCACTATGATATAAAGATCAGAGAGGAGATTATAAAGAACCCTCCCGACATTTTTATTTGCGGTCATTCACACATCGCGAAAGTGATGTATGATAAAAAGCCCGGGCTTCTCTATATTAATCCGGGAGCCGCAGGTTATTATGGATTTCATAAATTCATGACAGCCATCAGGGTGCAAATTGACGGCAAGGTCATTCACGATATGGAGCTTATTGAGCTCGGAGAGAGAGGGAAAGCTACTTTGTAAGTCCCTTAAGATCAGACTGCTGGTCGCTGTTTTCAATAGGTACTGTCATCCTCTGGAGAAATTTACCAAGCCGGTCTTCCACAGAGATCATATAAGTGTATGGCTGTCTCACTGAAGAGTCGGGGTGCTTGCGCTGACTAAGCTTCATATTGGCAATCAGTGTGTTGTAGCCATTATTGCCTGACTGTGTCATCATACTTCCTCTTATATAGGAGAAATAATACCATGTTGACTCATCGGCTTTAAGGTAAATGTCAAACATATCGCCCGAACGCCTCCGCTGTATCTCCACAAAGCCATCGACATATGTATTGATCGGTTGAGATCCGATATATCCGATACCTATTTTTCCCTTCGATCTGAATGAGGAAGAGGCTTCATTCCAGTAAAGGTCAACATAATTCAGGAAGATTTCGAAATTAAACTCTTTTGGCAAGTTCCTTGATGTCCCGAAAAGATCGACATCCTCCTTCATATGTCCGGCGGCTTCGGCACCGATCAGGTTCTTCATCCCCTTTGAGTATAACTCGCTGTTAAGGTTAACAGGCTTCAGGGATGGCATCGCTTTTATCTCATCTCCCATCATTTTTAGTGCCTCAGGCGAGAAGTAGAAGTCAAACGCAAGGAGAGCCTCAATATTTACATAATTTGAATCGAGGGTATGGATTACCTTACCGGCAGCAGTTAGCTTCACAAGGTCGAAATTGGTCCCGAAATTGAGCTTCCCTTCGCCGGAAAGAATGCAGTAATTCTTATCAAGGGCTACTATGTCGTCACTGCTGGACGGGTCGGCAATCTTCTCAAGGGAGGTGATAATGTAACGGCCCTTTGGCTTATCGTACCACAGATATCCTTTTGAGGTAACGAGTCCGACATCAGTCCATGATTTCTGCGCTGAAAGGAATGCCGGGTAAATGTGAACTGAATCGAGGTTTATATAGGAACCCGAAAATACCATATTATCATTAATGTCACGAGGGTTATCGTTTATCGGGATCATCACGTTTTTCGGGTCGATATAGGATTTGAACCTGACCGGATAGCTCTTCATCTCGCTGCATTTATTAACTATCGCTGCACCACCGCTGAATAAAAGGTTATCTTTTGTAGAGTAAAGATTAATATCGCCATAGAATGAAAACTCAGGATTAAGCATGAACTTCTGATTGTCAGGGATATATCCTTTGGCACTTGTCTTAAGCGTATCGACTGTAAGCTCAGGAAAATTAATCTGCTGAATCTCTTTATTTTCATCGACATAATCATAGATTGCGCTTCCGGTATATAGCTTTGTCGATTCAATGTCGATTTTGGCCGAATGCAGGATATGCTTGTTGTTAACAGCGACAATCGCATTCTGCATCTGCTGGATCTTTGCCCTCCTGTTTATAGTGATCTTTCCTTTATCGGGCTGAATAAGTGCATCTGCGATATGGATGTAGTTGATGTTTTCTGCTTCGATATACTCTCCGTCGAGATGATAATTTCCCTTCCATGATGAAAATGAAATAGTATCACCAATCACGTTTGTAGCAAAGAAGGTGGGCTTGTCAAGCTTTGCAAAGTCAAGCTTAATAAGTTTATCAGGCGTGATCATCGGTGCATCTGATTTCCCTTTTTGCTCCATATTGAGGACCTTTGATTCCATATTATAATTAAAATCAGTCATCTTGCAGATATACTGTATCTCGGGAAATTTAACGACAGAGGTATCGGTGTTCAGATGAAAGCTTGTCATCTTCAGGTCAAAATTGATATTTGTGGCAGCATTTTCGGCAATGAATGCATAGCCGTTGTTCGATGCCGATTTCAGGTTATAATTTGATGTATCGGCTTTTATAGAGTTGGTGCTAAACCTGAACAGATCAGATGTCAGCCTTGATTCACCACTATTGACTACCCCGGATCCGCTAAGCAGGGAAGGCGTAAGCTTCAATGATCCGTCTAGTGTTGTTCCGTTATCAAACATGCTGAAATTCTTGCCAGTTGCATTTGAGGCCATCCACTCATCTTTTTCCGGCAGCCATTTGATTTTAACATTTTCGCTGTTGAGGGTTGGGAATAATCCTGCTCCATCCTTTTCAATATTGAAGGTTGACGCCTGTGTAAGCATTGAATCGGGAAAGAACCTGAATTGCTCCGATTTTGCTGTTGACGTAAGATGCTTCAGGGAACCGCTGCCAATTAGCCCCTTGTTGCTCATGCTTAAGTTATCATATAATCTTCCCTTTGTCCCGTACACATCTATTCCTTCCTGGGGGACATTCATATTAAATCCAAGCGAATTATTCTCCTGTATCGTAAGGTATTGCCGCATGGGTTTCAGGATCTTCCCTGCATGAAATTCGCCGGCAAGATTCATATCAGTATTGGTATAATGGTCAATGTTCTCGTATGTAAAAGGATCTACCCTGAAGTAGAAATCTCCCTGAGAGTAAACATTTTCAAGTCCCGGGATCTTATCATAAAAGATGTACGAATATGTAATGGCATTGATTATAGGATACTGTTTCAGGCTTTTAAGTCCCGACTTATTATCGGGGCCGTCAATATAGAGTTCTGCAGTTCCAAGCTGGATGAGGTTGTCGACATTCTTTATCACTGCATTTCCATAATTATCTTTCTTGTCAGTTTCAACGGCTATCTTTATAGAGTCTATTCTCTGAAGTCTTATTTTAAACGTGTCGTAGTTGAAGGAGAACTTATGTCCGAAAACCGTGAAAAGTCCTGCTTCCACGACACCGTCGAACTGAATGCTTCTGTTTTTGCCAAGGACTATCTGCCTGTTGTATGGGTAGATGGCAACTTTCTGGGAATCGCTCAGAAAGATCTGGGATACCCCGTTTACAGTAAGCCTGAAATTCTTAAGGTCAAGTATGGCATTATCGAGGGGAGCTTTTGTTTCGCTTGTAATATAGATGATGTCATAATCCTTCTTCTTCGCGAATGAATTCAGGAAATCATCGACTTTGCTTTTAAGCGTTATCTCATTGAATCTCCGGTCGTAGAAAACAAAGCCCTTATTTGCCATATCGATGCATAATGCCGTTACCGCATCAAGTGGTTTTCCAAGCCATTTGGCGAACTCCTCGACCGGAAATGTAGGAGAGTAATACCATTCGGCGAACTTCTTCAGTCTGAACAGCGGATTGTACTCATCCAATCCTGCAAGTTTCATAAAATAGTTGGCATCGAAGAATGAAGAAGATTCGAACTGAGCCTCTCCAAGTGAGGCTCCTCTTGCCCTTGAAAGGATAATCTTCGATTCTTTCATATCCCATGAGAGCAGTTCAAAATACATGTCGAGGTTATGGTAAGAGTTGAAGTAGGGGCTTTTCGAAATAGGGTTATTTCCCCTGTAAAGATTTACCTGTCTTGTCGATGCATTATAGGAAAAAGAAAGATTAGAATGGTAAATTGAATCCTTATCGAGATAAAGCGACATTGACGTCTCGGCGCTTACCAGACCTGTTTTTGAGAACATGAACTCCATCGATTTAATTTTCAGGTAGAGCGTATCGTTTCTGAACAGGGTAATCATTGCCGGTTGGACCTTAGTACCAGTTCCAAATAAGCTTGCTCCCTCAATTGAGAGGCCTCCTTCGTAGTTAACCCCCTCATATATTCTGTTTAACCTGAACTCTTTCTCGTAAGTTTCAAACCTCGGGAAATCGGCCCTTTCCTTTACCTTGTAGGTCATAGCCATATCAGACAGCTTGCCGTAAACAGGTGTCTTGAAGTAGGTTTTATGTGTAAGCCTGGCGGAATCGACAGAGAAATTGCTCTTTGCGGAACTTATGTCATAATTATCCATTTCGGCATAAACCTCAGTGGCAGGATACCCTGCTTTTTCCCAGGTAACTTTTCCCTTTATGCCATGAAACAGCTGGATGTCGGGATAATATGTTCCTGTAGCATTATATATCTCTGTGCTGTCTTTCTGCGAATAGCATGTAAGCGTGGCGTCCTTGATCTTAACCAGGAAGACGGTGTCGTGCAGAAACTCCAGTTGACTGTTTTTAACTTTCCACCTGATGGCCGGAGATTCTGAAAGTACATTATCCCTTATCATAATTTTTGTATTCCGGATATATCTGTCGATATTCTCCATTGGATACCTGGGGTTAAATGCCAGATCGCTTAATCCTGCTAGCCAGCCGGCAAGGAATTTATCTCCGCTCTTCTTATCAATTATGGTGTTAAGAGTCATCAACAGATCGTTGAAGTGAGGTACAGGTCTCATCCCTTTACCGGAAAACTGGCTTGCAAGGTCTATGATCCCGGTCATGTTATCCTTGCTGAAGGCAGCGCTGTCCCAACTGGCCAGAAATGTTTCCAGGTTACTCTTCTGTTCATCATTCAGGTTGGGTCCCATGAACGCTGTTAGTTCCTCCCTGAATTTCGCCGGATCGCCGGAGAATGTCGATTTTCCCTGGGGAAAAAGGATCGCGGGGAAAAACGCCTGAACAGCCAGAAACACAATTACCAGCTTTTTTAACATGACTAAGTATTTATTGCCCCGTCTTAACCGGGACCAGTTTTAAAATGCCTCTGCGATGGCTGCGAAATCTTCCTTTTTCAGGGATGCGCCGCCAATAAGACCTCCGTCAACATCAGGCTTCGAAAAAAGCTCTGCCGCATTCGATGGCTTACAGCTGCCACCGTAAAGAATTGTCATTTCCTCGGCAACCTCTCTGCCATATTTCTCATTTACAAGTCCCCGGATATAATGATGCATCTCCTGAGCCTGTTCTGGCGTGGCAGTAAGGCCTGTCCCGATCGCCCATACCGGTTCATAAGCGATAATGATCATCTTCATCGATTCGGCGGGAAGAGTGAAAAGTCCTTCTTCAAGCTGCCTTTTGACAATAATGAGATATCTTCCCTGCTCTCTCTCCTCCTTAACTTCTCCGCAGCAGAATATTACGTTAAGGCCGGTATTTATTGCAAGCTGGGTTTTCTTATTCAGCAGCCTGTCATCTTCATGGTAATAGCTTCTTCTTTCGGAATGACCTATTATCACATATTGAGCTCCTGTGCTTTTTATCATAGCTGCGGATACTTCGCCTGTAAAAGCGCCTGAGGGTTCGGCTGCACAGTTCTGTGCACCAAGTTCGACATTACCGTTCTTAATGATTTCCGATACGCCCTGAAGGTGAATGAATGGCGTGCACAGTATTACTTCAGCCTTCGGCGCCGGCTTTTCCCTGAAATACTTATCAACTGATCTCGCAAAATTAAGTCCCTCCTGCAGGTTCATATTCATCTTCCAGTTCCCGGCAACTATTTTCTTTCTCATATAAATGGAATTAAAATTTAAATTATTGTTGGTTTATAAACTCGCTTAGTTTCTTATTATCAGGCATATTCGCCCACGACCATTTCGCAATTATCTTTCCTTTTCTTAGCAGGATATAGCCCGGGTTTGACCTGACCATTGTCTTCAGTGTTGTCTCATCGGCAAAGCAAAATGTAATGCCATTGGAATATCTTCTCACTTCATCAGATCCGGAGGCCGTAATAATGTAAAAGTCGATCATATTCCCCATACAGTAATAGCCATGACCGAAACCTGCATTCAGCATTCCCTGGTCTGCTTCCTTCAGTTTCTTCACAATCATAAGTAAAGTAAACTTATCCGACGACAGGATCTGCTGCGTAATATCTTCGTTATTAACGTTGTTAATTGAGAAATCATGTATAGGCGGCTGATAACCTTTATAGACCAGGACCGATTTCTGGTTAACGAATTTCCATGCTGAATCGTTTGCCGGGTAATTTGAGAGTGTAAATTCCTTTTTATTTCCGTCCTTCTCATAAATGAAGGTCGTTTCATATCTGTCTCCCTGGCTTCCCTCAGGTATCTTCATCTTGTCAGGAATATAAGTTCCCGTCTTGTAAGGAAGGAAATCGATAACCGGCAGGTACCGCAGGTTATAAAAGATGAAAAGAATAAAGAGCGTTGAAGCAATAGCAAGTTTAATCCAGGATCCTGTTTTTCCTGTTTCAGCTACGATCTCCTTCCGGCTGATGAACAGGTAAATGGCCGGAATAAGTAAAATAATGTTTTTCAGGAATGTTTGCCAGTTGGTCAGATGAATCGCATCACCAAAACAGCCGCAGTCAGTCACCGGGTTTTTAAGAGCCAGGAAAAAGGTGAGAGGCGTGAAAACGAACATCAGCAGCAGGACAATTTTCAGCCCGGTTTTTTGCCTGATATTGAATAACAAAGCAAATCCGGCAATAAATTCAAGAGTGCACAATAATATTGTCAGCGGAAGGCTGAATTCTTTCAGAAAGCCTAAATGGAAAGCCTGGAAGTAATCTTGTAATTTATAAACAGTTCCAAGCGGGTCGATTGCTTTTACCGTGCCTGAGAAAATAAATATAATCCCAATGAAATACCTGCATATATTCCTGATGATCTTCATTTTAAATGAGTTTTCTATTTATAATTTCAGCAATTATCAGTTCCGATATCTTTTCCGGGGGCAGTATGTTCGCATCACTATCACTGCAGTTAATTACGCAGAGTTTGTTGTCTCTCTCTGCCACTTTCAGGTACATTTCCCTTACGTTCCTCTGGAAATCGAGTGAGTTTTCGTGGATATCCGGAGTTCCATTCAGGTAATTCCGGTCGCTTCCGGTCCTTGAAGCAGAGAGCTTCCTTTCAGTAAAGGCAAACGGAACATCCAGGAATATATTCAGACCCGGTTCAGGAATGCCGAAGTGGGTAAATTCAAGGTCGAGTATCCATTTCATAAGGCTCTGCTGTTCAGATGGATCATGCAGTTTGGCACACTGGTAGGCAAGATTGGAATAAGTATACCTGTCAAGGAGGACTATCTTACCATCGCGCAACCAGTCTTTTATAATAGAAGCTGCATCTTTCCTGTCGCCTGCATAAAGCATAGCAACCAGCCAGGGATTAACTTCATTCAGGGAACCGAATTCCCCCCTTAGGAATCTGGCAATTAATTCTCCGAAGAAGGGTGCGTCAGTACGTGGGAAGTGAAGAAATTCACAATCCCAGCCTTTTTGTGAAAAAAATTTATTCAGCAGTTTAATCTGGGTCGACTTTCCTGCGCCATCAACTCCTTCAACAACAAAAAGCTTCATCTCTGTATATTACTTCAGGTACAAATGTAATAAGCATGCGTCAAAGTTGAAAATGATTGGGTGTTTTTAATAAAATCACTACTTTCGGAAATTAAAAAATTAGTTTGTCAGCAAAGCCTAAATATATTAATATCCGCGGAAAGCTCTTAGATCTGGGAGTTCCAAAAGTAATGGGGATTATCAACATTACTCCGGATTCATTTTATGAGGGTAGCCGGGTAAACAATGAAGAAGATATAATTAGGTTAGCTGCAAAGATGATAGGTGAAGGTGCGGATATACTTGACGTTGGAGGCTATTCTTCGAGGCCTTATGCCGATGATGTGGCCCCTGAAGAAGAAAAGAAGAGAGTGCTGGGAGCTATTGACGTCATCAGCATGAATTTCCCCGGTGCGGTTATTTCGATCGATACTTTCAGATCTGATATTGCATATGAAGCTATAACGCGGTGCGGGGCTCACATTATCAATGATATCTCGGGCGGAGAAGCTGACAATAAAATGTTCAGCCTGATCAAGGAACTCAATGTTCCTTATATTATGATGCATATGAAAGGTACACCGGGAACTATGCAGCAAAACCCCGTTTATGAGGATATTGTTTCAGATATTCTAATATGGTTTGGAAGCAGGATCGTTGACCTTCAATCAGCGGGAGTTAAAGATATTATTCTGGACCCCGGAATTGGTTTCGGGAAGACTATAAATCATAACTTTGAGATATTGCGCCGGCTGGGAGATTTTGCCATTACTGGACTTCCCCTTTTGGTAGGCGTTTCAAGAAAATCGATGATCTGCAAAACTCTTGGCATAACTCCTGATGAGGCTTTAAACGGAACATCAGTACTGAACACTGTGGCCCTGATGGGAGGAGCAGATATTTTGCGCGTGCACGATGTGAAGGAGGCAAAAGAAGCAGTTAAGCTTGTGGAACGCTTAAAGATAACAATGGCAGAGGTTAATTAATCTGATATAACAGACAGATGCTTGTTCCTATAACCATATTTGACATAATTGATATCATACTTGTCGCATTCATCTTTTTCCAGCTTTACAGGATTATCAAGGGGACTGCAGCATTCAGTATATTTATTGCTGCATTCTTTATTTATCTTTTCTGGCTGGTTGTAAAGGCCCTGAACATGCAGCTGGTAAGTTCATTGCTTGGACAAGTGATAGGAGTGGGAGTTATAGCCCTTATTATCGTGTTTCAGCAGGAAGTAAGGCGCTTCCTGCTTGTTTTAGGCAACAGGTATATAAAAAATAATAAATTTTCGTTTTCCAGATTCTTAAGGTCTTCGCAGGAGGAACGGGGTGCACCAGAAATAGCAGGTGAAATTGTTGTCGCCGTTCAGAATATGGCCTCTGCGAAAACAGGAGCTCTCATAGTTATCGGGAGACAAAGCCGTCTTGATATATTTACCGAGGGAGGCGAAATTCTTAAGGCCCGGGTAAGCGCCGGACTTCTTGAAACAATTTTCTTTAAAAACACACCCCTTCACGATGGAGCAGTTCTTATAGAGGATGGACTTATACTTGCGGCCCGGTGTCTCCTGCCTGCTACTGATCGTGTAACGGTGCCTTCTCATTTCGGGATGAGGCACAGGGCGGCTATCGGAATGTCAGAACATACCGATGCACTGGTGGTGGTTGTATCGGAAGAGACAGGCATTATCTCAGTTGCCGAGGCCGGTGAAGTCAGGAGTAATCTTTCGTCTAACGAGCTGAAAAACATTCTCCTCATGGAGAAGATATGGTAAGAAGGTAATCCTGATTTTTAAATGGAAACCCAGGCTGGGCAAAGTATATTAATTACCGGAGGTACGTCAGGCCTTGGACTGGAGCTAGTGAAGTTGTTCCATAAAAAAGGGTTCTATGTGATTTGTACCGGGCGTCAGCCGGGAGACTTTACAGGTTTTGCCGGCAATTTCCGGTTTTTCAGGACCGATTTCAGTGACCTGGCAGAAACAGCAAAGATCTTTAAAAATATCTGCAGCGAAATACAACCTGATTTTGTTATTAATAATGCCGGCATTCTCAGCCCTCCTCAATTTTGCCTGACCGGCGATGGTTTTGAATGCTCTTTCCAGGTGAATTTTCTTGCTCACCTTCTTGTAAATGAGATAATCATCAGGAACAACCCGGACAATCATCCTCTTAAGATAGGTGCAGTAATATCCCCTGTATATAAAATGGAAAATAATTTTCCTGACTGGCAATGCAACGTCCGGAGTTATAAGCAGCTTAAAGCATATTCAGATTCAAAGCTTTTTCTTGCTCTGATGTGCGCGCATCTCGAAGAAAAGTACGCAAAAAAGAAACCGGCATGCTTCAGTATTAACCCTGGTGTTTTCAGCTCTTCAATTTATCGTTCCCAGGGTAAGCTCTTCAGGTTTCTTTACGGTATTGCTGCTCCGTTCATGAGGAATCCGGCAAAAGTGGCTGAATCAATTTCTGAGATGATGGTTAATCAGGGTTTCTCAGACGGCAGAATATTCAGCATCAGAAAGAAGCCGGAACATATGCCGGTATATGATCAACACCTTATAGATACTTTCTGGATAACAATGAATGAAATGACGCAACAATACCTGAAATCATAAGACAATAAATGCAGTTATATTTAAGGTGGAACTTTTTTTAACCTGATGCTCCTGAAAATTAACTTCGGGGCAGATAAATATGGTTAAATGTAATAAATGAAAATATGAAGAACTTATTCCTGAAAATTATGGCAGTAACTACTTTTCTGGGTATTTTGAGTTTCAGAAGCTCAACAGATCCTGCAAGATGGAGCACAAAGCAGGTTAACAAATGGTTCGATAAAGGTGAATGGCTTAATGGATTGCAGGTAAAGCCTGACACTACAGTCAACCGCAGGGAATTTGCAATACTGTACTTCAAACACAAGGAGAGATGGGATAAAGCGTTTGCATTTCTGAAGGAAAATGATTTTAGAAAAATGGAATTGAAGCGCTACGAGATTGACGGCACTAACCTATATGCAACAGTTAGTGAATATATGTCCAGGAATCCTGAAGATGTCAAATATGAAGAGCACAGGAAATATATCGACATTCAATATGTAGCAAGTGGTAATGAGCTGATAGGGATTTCACCTCTCTCACAGCAGAAGGATGTGCTCGATCAGTATAATGAGACAAAAGATGTTTTGTTCGTGACAGTTCTCAAGGAGGTTTATTACAAAGCAACTCCCGACAAATTCTTCATTTTCTTCCCCGACGACATTCACAGACCGGGACTCAAAGACGGAACAAGTACCTTGGTACGCAAAGTTGTTATCAAGGTGAAGGTGGACTAAAGGGCACAAGGTACAGGCTACACGGCGCATGGAAGGAGGAGTGAGTGATGGGGAGATAATGGTGTAGTAGTATAATAAAGTAAATTAATATTCTTTCGGTTTCTTAAATCAGGAATACTCGCTATATTTGCGGCTCGTTAAACCAAAATGTTTTTGGTTTAGTGAGTCCGCCTTCGCCAAGGCTACAGCGGACAAAGCGGGGTGTAGCGCAGCCCGGTTAGCGCATCTGGTTTGGGACCAGAGGGTCGCAGGTTCGAATCCTGCCACCCCGACAAACGAAAAAGCCCGTCCGCAACAGTGGATGGGTTTTGTTTTTTGAAAGCGTCGTAAGCTTGCAAAAAACAAAAATCAGAATCACGCCGAAGGCGGGACAGGACTTTTTCGTTTAGTTTCCACCCGACCAGGATCATGCAATAATCCTTCTTCAGCTGCAATTGAAGATCGTGGGCAAATTTATTTCCCTTTGATGTATGTGTACACCGTTTGAGTTTGTTACAAGACAGATAGGATTACTAATTCTATTAATAATAATACGATACAAAAAGCGATTGTACCTCCCAGAGAGGCATTACTCCCTGCCATTGGTATAAGCCAAATGTAAATTTTACTGAATGTCCCTTGTAGGAATCGCTGATTATATAGTAATCCGGGAGAAAAGTTGTGATAGCAGTACTCCAGTAACTGTAATTTGAGTATGAATAGTCTGCCCAGGTTGTACAGTTTGAACTCATATAAAACTGAGTACTTGCAGGAGCCTTGTAGTATAACGTACCCGGGGTTTTTAAAGTTCCGGACAACTTATGAATCAAAGTTACCTGTGGTTCATCTGCATCCCCAGGTATAGGACAGCAATATACCGGCCGAAAGTATTTATTTGCATTTGATGGATTTGATCCATCTGCAGTAAGAACATATGCTGTACCGCTAAATGGTGCTGATAAATCCGATGTCTTACATTCCCATCCATTTTGCAATACATCAATCTGCCTTGCTATTTTAATTCTGACATTATTCTTTACATCACCGCCGGCAACCTCGACATCTTCCGTTAACGCCTGGCAATTATTCGGATTGGATTCATTTGAAAATTTAAAATATCTAGTCCCCTGAGGAACAGAGTTTATCTGATAGTTGCCATTGATATCCGTAATATCAGTTAAACCTGACGGAGTTTTGTTGTCATTTAACATAATAACCCTGATACCACTGAGCGGAATACTATCAATTGTCTTTACACTGCCATAGATTTTCTTAGTTTCAGTTCCGCTTGTCATTGAAAACGTAAAGGCATTATTTTCACTGGAAATATCTTCAGCTTTTACATAATTGTCAAATCCGGATTTGGCTGCCTCTAAAGTGTTAGATCCGTCTGTAATATGGAAAAAAACAAAAGTTCCATCATTCCCGGTTAATGTTGAGAATGGTCCAAGTTTAACATTAACACCGGGTATTGGAATTGAAGTACTTGCATAAAGCACCTTCCCGGTTACAATTAGTCCCATTATTATGGGTATCTCTTTATCCAGTGAAGAGGTCCCTTTCCCGTCAGTAACCGTCAAAGTGATTTTTGCATTACTGTTAGTCTGGCAGGTGGGGGATATCACCCATTCAGTAGAAGAATTGTTTGGATCTGAAATAGTCCCGTTAGACGAGGTCCATATATAGGTAAGCTGACCTCCCTGAGGATCTGTAACTGAACTGGTGACAGAAACCTTAGAACCAGCCGTTACCTGGCTTGCATTAAAATCTATTGAGTGGATTACAGGACGTTGTTCATCAGAAGTTGATGTTTTATTACAACTTATAAGGAATGTTGGGAGAATAAATAAACAAATAAGATTTTTTGAGACTTTCATAATAACTCGTTATTCTTTCAATAAACTTTTCTGCCAATCATGTATTTCAACCGCTTGTCTAATAAATTCTGACAAAGCAAATTTAGAAATAATATTTATCTATTGTTCTTAATATATCCCGATCTGACCTTTTTACTGTTGAATGCTTGATATTATTGAATAATTCTGTAAATTTATATGTCATTTTTAATTGTCTGACCCCTAAAACTAATAATATGAAGTTTTCCGCCACAAAATTATTTAGCGTTTTTCTGATTCTGTTTCTGACTTTGAGCAGCAGTGTTTATAGCCAGTACAGGAAAGGGTATATAATTGATAACAAAAATGATACTGCTTCAGGTTATATAGACTTTGAAGGCTCTCTTTCAAATTCAGAGCATTGTAAATTCATCTCAATGCCCGACAGCACAGAACATATTTACTATCCCGGGGGAATAAAAGCATTCCGCTTCATTGACAGTAAATATTTCACGAGTTCTGAAATTCCCGTGAACGGAGAGACAAAGAAGGTGTTCCTGGAATGGCTGATTAAAGGAAGAGCCAGCATACTTACCTATACAACCGCTAAGATGAAATCGAGGTATTTCATTAAGCTTGAGAATGATTCTTTATATGAACTGATCAATACCACTTCCATTATATCAAGGGTAAATCCAAAGGATGCGGTTTCTAAATATGAAACGACCTACGAGCATGAGAGAAAAGAATATGTCGGAGCACTGCTGAATTACTTTAAAGATTGTCCCTCAATTTCTCACGATATAGAGAATACTTCCTTGAGCAGCAAGCCATTGATTAAAATTGCCAAAGAATATCATGAAAGAACCTGCAAGACTGAGGATTGCATAATATTTGAAGATACTCACAGAGCTCAGGGATTTGAGATTGGAGTCTCTGTAAGTCAATTGTTTTCACAGTTCAGGGCAAATAATGGAATTCCTGAGAAAGCACCTCTTACAGGGTCGCCCGGGATCGGGATTAGTGTTAATATTTCAAACCTGCCCCTCGTTTCTTCGAAATTCTCATTCATTACAGGAGTATCATTCTATAGTCTGACGTTCAGGTATGATTCTTCTTCATATTTATATACCGACAACAAGATAGGCACATTAAAATATTTCAGGATCCCATGGCAGCTCAATTACAAATTTTCTTACAATAAGTTCTCTCCATATATCGCGTTGGGCGTAACGACAAATATGAGATTCGACTTTAGATCTTATAATCCCTATCTTGTTAATATGGTTACGAAAACATACAACTATAAAGATGGCTTAGCCAACTTTCAGATAGGTTTGGATGCCGGGCTGGGATTCAGGTATTCAATATCACCAAAAACATCAGTCAGCATAAAGTTCGACTATGAGCATGCTTTCAGATTCTTTGGGAAGTTTAATGCAGACAAGTCATATAACAATAATGGAGTAATCGAAGCGTCGTTTTTTTACAAGCTGAAATAGCACTCTCAATTGATAATTATTTATCATCTTTGATAAAACATATTTAACCATTATTATGAAAACAAGAAATCATCTTTTCGTAAGATCACTTTTATCATTAATTGCTGTATTTATACTAATATCTGTAACGGCTTTCTCACAGAATACTCCTGCAGCAAACCAACCAGGTAATCTGGTTTATAATTATCCGGTAAACAAACCGGTCAGGTACAAGTCGACAACCAAAGTAGTCCAGGATATGGATATTAACGGGCAATCGATGCAAACCAATGTTGTTTCCTATATCGGAGTAACTCTGAAATCTATGGGTTCTTCCGGAAGCAATTTTAAGATTGCAGTCACTATTGACACCATGGCTCAGACTGTCGATTCACCAGCAGGTTTCACTGGTGGCGCTGTTCCTGAGATTGCGGGGAAGATTTATAATATTATAATGTCACCTGCCGGAAAGGTTATAGACAATTCAGAAGCTAAAAATGTGACATATACAATAGTCTCAGGCGGAACAGGTGATGCTATTCAGATAACTGATAATTTTTTCCCTGTATTACCTGATGGTAACATTAAACCTGGCTATACATGGACATCCGAGGATTCGATCAATTCCCTTACCTCTTCAATGACTACACTCGGAAATGTGAAATCGGTGAATACTTTCGAAGGTTATGAGCTGTACAATGGAATTAATTGTGCCAAAATTACTGCAGTTCTTTCCGGAACAAGATTAATGAAGACTCAATCTCAGGGGATGGATATAAAAGTAACTGGTCCCTATACCGGTGCAATGACCGTTTATTTTGCACCCTCGACGGGCTATTTCTTAAAACAATTTGTAAATACAAAATTGACTGGTACAATAGATATCACCGGGCCTCAGGAAATGTCTTTCCCGCTGGTAATGGACATAACCCTGACAAAGGAAGAAATTAATTAAGAATGCTGAAGAGAACATACCCTGTGAAATGAACAATCGTCGCAGGCATTTGTTATTCATAAAATAATATAATTTACTTTTATGAAAACGAACTACTTACTTCTCATTTTTTCACTGATCATGTTACCTGATATTGCATTTTCCCAGTCAGGATTTTATGATTTCAAGGTGAAGACCCTTGAGGGAAGCGATTTTAGCTTTGCATCTCTGAAAGGCAAAAAGGTAATGATTGTGAATACTGCTTCAAAATGTGGATTCACTCCCCAATATAAAGATCTCGAAGAGCTTTATGTTCAGGAAGGAGGGAAGCTCGTTATAATCGGATTCCCTGCAAACAACTTTGCCAGTCAGGAGCCGGGATCAGCATCCGAAATAAGGGAGTTCTGCACAAAGAACTATGGAGTCACATTCCCGATGATGGAAAAGATCTCTGTAAAGGGTGATGATATGCATCCGCTCTATAAATGGCTCACTTCGAAGGATAAAAATGGTGTTATGGATTCGGATGTGAAATGGAATTTCCAGAAGTATCTTATAGACGAAAACGGTAAGCTGGTTGATGTATTATATTCAAAGGAAAAACCGGGGTCTGATAAAGTAATTGCCTGGCTTTCTGGGAAGTGATCTATTATGTGCCAGGGTAAACTTAAAATGCCCGCTAGAATAGCTTCGGAATGAACATTTTTGTTTCGGCCATATATTGAATGTAGGCATTTCCAAACCTGGCAATCATTTCTTTCTCCTCAATCTTTGACGTCAGGAAGACTGCAATCAGGTTTATTGCTCCCAGAAAAAGCTGATTATTTCCGGTATCCTTAAGCATAATGCCGGTCCCCAATAGAAAAAGTGCGCAATATAGCGGATGACGGATATAGCTATAGATTCCTGATTTCACAAGAGAAGTCGTATTCTCAAAGCTTTGTTCCGACTTTCCCTTCTTCTTCAGGAGCAGGTATCCCGCCAATACCGGGTAAATTGATCCAAAGAGGAGAATCCAGGAAATGATCTGGTGCAGAGAAAATGGATCACGGAACCAGAACCTGTAATTCAGAAGAAAAAGAACAAAGATGCTCTCGAAAGCAAAAAACCTTGCTATTCCGTGATACCTCCTGGCTTTGATTGAGAAAAACCATGAAAAAATAATGATCAGTATAGTTCCCGAAATTAAGACGGCATAATTCACTTTTCCAGCGTCCTTTCTTTAAGCTTTTTAATGTACTCATAAACCTCAACCTGGGAATGCACTTCCTCTTTTCCAGGCTTGACGAAATTATTAGAGAGCGCGGCATCCAGTTTCCTGGCTTTAACATTATCATTCCACTGAATATCAAAAATATGTCTTAGCTCATTCTTGATCCCCTTATCGAATACCGGACATGTAACCTCTATTCTGTGTTCAATGTTCCGGGTCATCAGGTCGGCAGAAGATATATATATTTCTTCATTTCCGCCGTTGCAGAATATCATGAACCTGCTGTGTTCCAGGAACCTGTCTACAATACCGATGCCTTTGATATTCTCACTTATATCCTTTAACCCTGGTACAAGGGATATCATTCCTCTTACGATGAGTTTTATGCTGACACCTGCAGCGCTGGCCGCATAAAGGTTTTCAATAATGTCGAAATCAGTTATATTATTCAGCTTCAGATATATATAAGCTTTCTTCCCTGCCTGAGCATTTCTGATCTCATTTTCGATAAGCAGGTTCATCTTGTTTCTTAAAGCAAAGGGTGAAAGAACAAGATGATAATAATTATCTTTCTTATAATTGACATTGAAGAAATTAAAAACCTTTAGCACCTCGTTGGTGATCTTGAGATTCGTGGTGAGCAACAGGTGATCAGTATACACCCTGGCTGTATCTTCATTGAAATTACCGGTCCCGATCGCGGCGTAACGCTGTGTAACATCATTTTTTACTCTTGTTATCAGAAGCAGCTTTGAGTGGACCTTCAGTCCGGGAACACCATATATAACCTTGACACCCTCTTCCTGCAGCCTGTTACCCCATAAAATGTTGGCTTCTTCGTCAAACCGCGCCTGAAGCTCAACAATGGTCGTAACATTCTTTCCGTTTCTTACCGCATTCAGGAGGGCATTAATGACACTTGAGTTGCGGGCAAGCCTGTAAAGCGTTATCTGGATGGAAGTTACAAATGGATCAATGGAGGCTTCCCTTAGCAGGTCAATTAAATGATCAAAAGGATGATAAGGGAAATAAAGCATGATATCCTTCTTCTTCATAGCTGAAAGAATGCTTTTCCCGGGTTGAATATCCCTGTGGTTTATAGGTACCAGAGGCTCATAGTAAAATTTCTTTTTGCCAAGGCTGGGAAAATGCATGAAATCCTTTAGGTTATGATACCTGTCGGAAGGGACAACAACATCATCGGGACCAAAATTCAGTTTCTTAGTGAGGATTTTAAGCAGGTCGTCCGGCATTTTTCTGTCGTAAATAAACCTGACAGGAGAACCCCATTTCCTCTGGTGAAGGCTTCGTGAGAGCTTATCGATATAACTTTCAGATATATCGTCTGCTATCTCAAGTTCGGCATCCTTGGTAAGCTTGATGGAATAAGAAAAGCACTCATCAAAATCGAACAGGAAGAAAATATCTTTTAAACCGTACCTGATAATATCGTCGAGATAGATAATATATTTATCATCTCCGGATTCGGGCAGAATTATAAAGCGGGGGAGGACACCTGCCGGTATTTCAAGTAGTGCATACCGTTTCTTCTCCGGCTCCTTTTTTTTATTGAGAATTATCGCCAGGTAGATCGCATCATCAGTGAGATTAGGTAATTCAGCATCTTTTTCAATCAGGTACGGCATCAGCCTTGTTCTGACTTCAGTGAGAAAAAAATTCTTTACGAAATCCGACTGCACCTGGTTAAGCTGTTTCTCATTGATAAAGTGAATTTTATGCTTATCGAGTTCCTGTGTCAGAGCCAGATTTATCTTTTCAAATTTCGTGTTCTGAGCCAGAACTACCTCCTGTATCTTTTTAAGAGTGGCTTTTGGATTATATCCCAGTACGTTCTTTGATTTGGACCCGAACTGGGATAGCCTCTTCAAAGTTGCCACCCTGACACGAAAATACTCATCGAGGTTATTTGAATAAATACCGAGGAATTTAAAGCGTTCAACAAGTGGAACTTCCTTGTTCTCTGCTTCCTGCAGAACCCGTTCATTAAACGAAAGCCAGCTTATTTCCTTTGGAATAAAAATCTTGCTCATAATTATTTTTCTGGTTTAAGAAAATACTCTTCCTTACCTGAATCCAGCTTGACTCCCGACCATGTATCTGTTTTGAATGATATGCAGACCATGCTTGTTTTTGTCAGGAACTCGCAGCCGCTTGTAGAAAGTCTGTCAGGCATCTCGGTAAAAGCAGGATTATGTCCGAAAAGAGTAATGGTGTTGATATGATCATCAAGCCGGCCGATAATTTCAAATAGATTCTTTATCCCGGCTTTAAAATACAGATTACTGTTTATCACTATATTATCATAGGAAATACCAAATTCCGATGCAAAGACGAAAGCTGTTTCAAGTGCCCTGAAAGCCGGGCTCGTAATCATTAACCCCGGGTCGTTTTCCTTCTCCCTGAATAATCTTGCCATTTCCCGTGAGATAATTTTACCTTTTATTGTCAAAGATCTTTCAAAATCAGTGATTCCTTCGGAATGCTCTTCAGCTCTTCCATGACGTATAAAAATTATTTTTTTCATGCTGCCGGGCTATAGTTGTTTAAATTCATGTTAAATTCCAAAGCTTGTTCCCATGCTTTTAGCCTGCAGCACAAGAGGGTTATCGGGTTCAACGAGCTTAAGCTTTCCGGAAACATCGGCAAGTGATACTGAGACTATCTCATCATTCTTCAGGGCCACCATCTTGCCGAAATCCCTGTCAGCAATCATATCGGCAGCTGCAGTGCCATATCTTGTTGCAAGCACCCGGTCCATTGGAGAGGGAGTGCCTCCGCGCTGTATATACCCAAGCACAGTTTCCCTTGTTTCCAGCCCGGTCATTTCATTTATCCTGTTGCTGAGATAGTGAGCCACAGATCTGTCCTTAAGAGGGTTACTTACACCTTCTGCAACAACCACAATTGAATAAGGCTTGTTCTCTTCAGCCCTGTGAAGAAGATATTCAGCAATCTTTTCTTCTTTATATGGTATTTCCGGAATGAGAATCACATCGCCGCCGCTGGCTATACCTGAGTAGAGTGCAATCCATCCTGCATTGTGTCCCATAAGCTCGATAAGCATTATCCTTTTATGGGAGTTTGCGGTTGAATGGAGCCTGTCGATAGCTTCAGTTGCAATATTGACTGCTGAATCAAATCCAAAGGTTATGTCAGTTCCCCAGACATCATTATCGATAGTCTTGGGGATACCTACTACATTGAGACCTTCCCCTGAAAGAAGATGGGCAGTCTTTAGTGTTCCATTGCCGCCAATGCAAACCAGGCAGTCCAGGCCAAGCTGTTCGTAATGTTCACGGATAAGGTCAGGTTTTTTTATTTCGTTTTTCTTGCCTGAACCTTTGAAAGGCTTTTCCCTCGATGTTCCAAGGATTGTTCCGCCGAGTGTCAGAATTCCTGAGAGATCTTTTTCAGATAGCTCGGTGTATTCCTTGTTTATCATCCCGGTAAATCCGTCGCTTATCCCTATAACCGACATACCGTATTTAACGATTGCCGTTTTGCCAACTCCCCTGATCGCTGCATTGATGCCTGGACAATCACCCCCTGCGGTTAAGATGCCGATTCTCATCCCGCTGCTTCTCTTGCTCATAAAACTGTTTTTCTGATTACTAAAGCAAATTTAACTTTTTCAGACGATATTGAAAATAATACTAATTTTATCATTACAAGACTCTTTGTTGTTATGGAACTTGACTTTGTGAAACTTAAAGAGATCAAACCAGTCCTCTCGGGATACATTAGGGAGACTCAGGAGCTGTTAAAACTGGCTCCTGTACCTGAGGAGAAGGCTATTCACGATGTGAGAGTCCTGATGAAAAAATCAAGAGCGGTGATGAAGCTTATTGCCAGCCAGGTAGATGAAGAGTCTTTTAATCGTGAATACTTGACTTTCAGGGAAGTCGGAAGGATTACCCGTTCATGGCGTGAAACTTCAGTTCACAGGAAAACCCTTAAAGAGCTTAAAAAAGATTACTCTGAAGTTTTTACACTGCTCGGCGCCAACGAGAAACTGGAATCACTGATGAAGAAGGCCGAAATATCTGAAGAGCCGACTGCGGCTCTTAAGGATGATCTGGAAAATATCGACGAGATTCTGAATAAAGCCGGCTTCAGGGTTCGGTTCCGGAATATGAATAACTTTGATCCGAAGGTACTTCTTAATGAGCTTGATAAAACCTACATCTCAGTTATTGATAAGTACCTTATTTGCAGGAATAACCCTAAACCTGTAAACCTGCATAAATTCCGCAAAAGGGCAAAGGATTTTCTTTACCAGCTGGTGTTCTTCAGGGCTCTGAACCCGTCTGTTGTCAAAGCACTTGAAAGGAAGCTCGATTTAATGACACAGAACCTCGGGAAATTCAATGACCTCGCACAGCTTATCGAAACTCTGGAGTATAAGTATTCAGGACTTCCGGGCCAGCCGGCGCTCGATGAATTAATACTTCTGATCCATGATGAGCAGGACAGATACCTTTCAAAAGTGTGGCCGGCAGCATATAAAGTGTTCTGTCCCGGCCAAAAACTGGTGAACCTGCTGGGATTCAGAATTCTGATGATCTGATTTCAATGGAATTCTGAATTCCGCCAGCTGATAAATATTCAATTTTTAGGTAAAAATAATCTGGGATCCTTCACCTCCCGCTAGAGCATAAAATTCACCAACGGTAAGAACTCCGCTTACAAGTTCGCTCAGATCCTCCTTTTTGAATTTGAACATATCCATAGCCAGCTTGCAGGCATAAACCTTCCCGCCTCCGGCTGTGATAAGTTCGAGAAATTCAGAAACCGGAGGGATATCGAGTTTTGCCATTCCGCCCTTCATCATCCAGGATGTAAATGATTCCATTCCCGGGATTACTCCAAGCAGAGTTGGCATCCTGAGTCCTCCGGGTAGCCTCAGGGCAGGATTTCCAACTACTGCAGTATGCAGCTTATCCATTCTGGTTTTAACAAGTGCATCAAGACCGAAAAATGTAAAGAATAGATTGGTTTCAATACCTTCCATTACTGCTCCATTCCCGAGTACAAGAGTTGCGTAGACATCTTCAATTGCTCCTTTGGCGCAAATGATATTGACTTTTTTAATAGGGTGACTCTGTTCCATTTATTTTATTTTTAAAGAGTTAAATACAACTTACCGGTTTGGGAATTCCGCCGATCTTTGTAGCTTTTTTGAGAGGAGCTCCGGGAAATAGCTGGTAGAAAGTCTTCACGTCGAGTACTCCTGAATGATTAATGCTCCTGATCGACAGGGTTTCTCCTGCCAAGAATTTTTTCCTCAGGAATTCAATTATAGCGAAATGTTGGTCTGTAAGGACAATGCCTTCTTCCTTTGCGATTTCGACTGCTATTTCTTTAGTCCATTGAGAAGGATCAGTAAAGTATCCTTCTTCATTTACATCAACTGTTTTTCCTGCATAAGTTTTCTGTGCCATAATATTGGTATTAAAGTTGTTAAACTATATATTCCTTCAATTTCTATCAATCTTTTTACCGCTCATCGACATTTTATCTGATATAGGCAAGAACCTTCCCGGTAAAAGGATATTCCAATAAATCCATTTAAAAAACAATTTTCCATAATGATTCAGGCGGGATTCTTTCAGCAAAAACATTGGTCCGATGACAGGTAGCGGAAAAGTTCCCGGCAGAGGTTCTGTTGTATAGTTGAAATCAATAAGGATACCTTTCTCGTATCCTGTTTCAATAAAGCAATTTGAATGTCCGTCAAAGGAGGCTGAAAGAGGCTTTTTCTCAATATAGCTGACTATGTTTTTTTCAAGAGTATCTGCCTGAAAATGAGCAACAGATCCGGCTTTGGATGCTGGTGTGTTACCTGCATCGCCGATTGCAAAAACATTCTCTTTAATTACAGATTGAAGAGTGTTTTTATCGATTTTAACAAATCCGAATTCATCCCCGAGGCCGCTTTTTGCAACAGCCGGATCTCCAGTATGCAGAGGAATAGTTACAAGGCAATCGAAAAGAACTTCTCTTCCTCCAAAGTCAATAATCTTGCAGTTCGAATTATCCACCTCACCCAGGAAAAAGTCTGGAATAAGATTTATATTTTTCTTTTCAAGCAGAGAACCTAAAAGCTTTGATGCTTTTGGCTTGGTAAAAGCACCAGATAACGGTGTTACGTAATTGATGGTTACTTTTTCCCTTATTCCTTTTTTTGTGAAGAATTCATCAGCAAAGAAAGAAAATTCAAGAGGGGCGACAGGGCATTTGATTGGATTATCTGCGATATTGATAACAAGGTTTCCACCCTTCCAGTTTTTGAAAAAAGTGGCCAGCGCTTCTGATCCTTCGATAGTATAGAAATCGAACACTTTCTTTTGCCAGAGCTCTCCCTTAAGCCCCGGAGTATCTTGCGGACTTATCTGAGTTCCTGTGGCAATAATAAGTATGTCGTATGACAGGGAGGTTCCGTCTTTCAGGAGAACTTTATTTTCATCCGGAGATATCTTTTCCACTTCATTATTAATAAGGTCGATCTTGCCTTTAATGAAATTCCGGACCGGTTTGGTAATGTTCTTCCGGGTATAATATCCAAATGGAATAAACAGGAAGCCCGGCTGATAATAATGTGTTTTGCTTTTATCTAGGATAGTTATTGACCATTCATCGGATGAAAGCTTCTTACGCATTTTATTTGCCATTATGGTACCGCCTGTACCAGCTCCAAGGATAAGCAGCTGCTTCATTTTTCTACTGTTAATTTATTAACAGAACAAATGTATGGTTACTTATCTTACTAAATTCATAAATATGATATATATTATATTATTACTCATTTTACGAACACATATAGTTTGTTTTTCCTGTAATATCCATAGTAACCGGGACAGGTTGCAGATTAAACGTAAAGGGTAAAAAGTAACAGAAAGCTATTCGTTCCTGCGCAAGTACTTTTTCATTTTAATAAATATTTCAATTTCGATTTCTATATTTGATTTTAAACTATTTTTATGTTATTTGACACATAAAATATTTTTCCTTTATATCAATTATATGGATAGTGGGCAAATGCAGCAGTCTATTTAAATGAACATCTTTGAATTTTAAATTCAGCAATACTTATGAGAAAACTATTTTTCATCATTGCATTTTTACTTTCACTTTCCGGTGGTGTTAATTCCCAGGTGATTAACAAAGTACCTCTGAGTCCGCGTATTACGGGTTACACAATTAATGCAAAGCTTAACCCTAAAGCAAAATCCGTTGAAGGCATTATGGAAGCATTCTGGGTAAATCAGACTACTGAAACTGTACCTGACATTCAGCTTCACCTGTACATGAATGCTTTCAAAAGCTGTAAGTCAACATTTTATAAGGAATCAGGAGGAACACCGGGTAAGGATCCAATTGATATCGGTCATGTAGATATAAAGTCATTTACTTCAAAAGACGGAACAGACTTCCTGCCCCTTGTACGATATATCCATCCCGATAATAATGACAAATCGGACAGTACAGTCATAGAAGTAATGCTTCCTAAACCGGCAAAACCAGGCGATACTGTGGCTGTTAGTATTAGTTTTGTAACTAAGCTTCCTTCAAAGATCAGGAGAACCGGATATAACGGCGACTTCTTTTTTGTTGGCCAATGGTTCCCAAAATTCGGTGTTTATGAGCCTGCCGGAATGCGTTACAGGAATATTGGAGGCTGGAACTGTCACCAGTTTCATGCCAATTCTGAATTTTATTCCGACCATAGTGTTTATGATGTCAAGATAACTGTCCCGAAAGAGTATGTTGTCGGAACAGGAGGTATGCTTCTGGGGGAAGCTGATGTGGATGCGAATACCAAAGTGCAAACCTGGAGAGCGGAAGATATTGTCGATTTTGCCTGGACAGCCTGGCCCGGATATGCCGTTTTTACAGACAAGTGGAGGAATGTGAATATCAGGCTGTTGATCCCGAAAACCAGGCTGGAACAGGTCGGGCGTCAGTTTACTGCAATAAAAAATACTCTGGAGTACTTCGATAAAAATGTCGGTCCTTATCCTTGGCCGCATGTTACAATTGTCGATCCTCCGGCATACGCATCGGGCGCAGGAGGGATGGAATATACAACCCTTTTTACTTCAGAATCATTTTATAAAATCCCCGGTTCAATTCATCTTCCTGAAATGGTGACGGTCCATGAGTTCGGCCATGCCTATTTTATGGGTATTCTTGCGAGCAATGAGTTTGAGGAACCCTGGATGGATGAAGGAATAAACTCATTCCTGGAAGAGAGAATTATGGATCATTACTGGGGCGAGAATTCAGGGATGATCGATTTACCCATGTTGAAAATATCAGATGAATCTATTTCAAGGATATCTTATGCCCGTTCTGAAAACCGGCAGGTTGTAAGCAATAATGAATACTCGTGGAATTATCCTTATGGCACATATGGTATGGTAACATACCAAAAAACGGCAACCTGGCTTTATACTCTGATGGGCATCATAGGTGAGGATGCAACAAATGAGGTTTTCAGGGAGTATTACAAAAGATGGGCATTCAAACACCCTTCAGGCAAGGATTTCGTAAATGTTGTGAATGATGTCGTAAAAAGGATCTATGGTGATAAATATGGCCCGGACATGAACTGGTTCTTTGACCAGACTCTTTATGGTACAGGTATTTGTGATTACAAGGTTGTTGGCATCGTAAACAACTGGCAGAACCCTAAAATAAAAAAAGATATAACATCCGGCAGGTCAATGGCAATTGATTCTTTGAATAAATCAGTAGCCAGGCTGGAAAGGGCAGGAGATCTTATCTTCCCTGTTGATGTACTGGTGCATTTTATTGATGGAAAAGAAATTCATGAGTCATGGGATGGGAAAAGCAGGTTTAAGGATTATACTTATTACGGAGAAAAAAATATCCTGTGGGTGAAAATTGATCCTGATTTCAAGATAAGGATGGATGTTGATATCATTAATAACTCAATGACTGAAAACCCTGATCGTGTTCCGCTGAGAAGGTTTTCGGACAAGATAATTTCGTTTCTGCAGTTCTTTATCAGCATTGTAACTTTATAAACGCACACATCATGAAGATATTTAAAGCTTTAGACTCAGGTTGCCATCGTTCATTAAAGGCATGGAAAGGTGTTCTGGTTTTTTGGTTTATCTCATTATGTCTTGTATCAATGGTTGCTCTTCCTATGAAGGGCGTTATGAAGACAGGACTTGGGCAGAGTGCAATAACAGAAAAGCTGATGAATGGACTTAACACTGAGGTAATAAGCGACCTTGGAATCCTTTCAAAAGGACTGTTCCGCTATTTCTTTACCGGATTAATGATTTCGTTTCTTCTATGGCTGCTGATAAATGCATTTATTACCGGAGGTCTGTTTAATAGTTTAAAAAGCAATGAAGAAAAGTTCAATACCGGTGAGTTCTTCAGGGCATCTGCCAGGAATTTTCTGCCTTTTCTGGGAATAACACTTATTATCGGCACAATATTGTTTCTTCTGGCATTGATTCTGATAGCTGTCCCAATGCAAGGGGTTATTTCTACTGAGAATCCGGACGAATCTGTTCCATGGCTGATCCTGATTATTTCAATATCGTTTTACATTCTTGTTTCACAGATATTTGTTCTTGTTGCTGATTATGCGAGGGCATGGCAGGTAAAAAATGAAAAGCCTGATTTATTCCGGGCTCTCAGATTCGGTTTCAGCAGAACTTTCAGCAGATTTCTTTCGTCTTTCCCTATGATGCTTATCATCTGGCTGATCCAGACACTGTTTGTGCTTCTCGTTTTTAAGATAATCGGGATATGGAAGCCCACTTCAGGTATTGGAGTTTTTGGATTATTTTTGCTTTCACAAGTGTTGTTTTATATAAGGTTTTTACTCAAAGCATGGCGGTACGGATCAGTGACATCCCTTAAGGAACTGAATGACCCATTACCTGTTTCTGAAGCTACAGTCAAAATTTAAATAAACCCAGGGAAGTTCTCTAAAAAGTATTTATATTTAATAATTAATGTCTTTTTTATCTGACCCTCTTTCCCGTTTCCCCCAAGGGGGGAAGGCTTAATTTATTCTCCTTCCCTCGTGGGGGAAGGTTGGGATGGGGGTAATTTAAACAAAAAAGAGATAGTTGAGATAGTATTAAAAACCGATATTCATATTATAATATTAAAGTCTTATTCAGAATCTAAATTGAAAAACAAAATACAATGGAAAAATTAATTTCATGCTGCGGTTTGAATTGCGCTGCCTGTGAGGCCAGGATTGCAACCGTCACGAATAATAATGAATTGAGACAAGAGACTGCTGAAAAATGGCGGGAAGCTTATAATTCTGCCGAAATTACTGCCGTAATGATAAACTGTACAGGGTGCCTTGAACCCGGGGTTAAGATCGGTCATTGGAGTGAATGCCAGATCCGTAAATGCGCTGTTGCCAAAGGGTACAAATCATGCAGTGAGTGCGGCGACCTGACTACCTGTTCAACCATTGCACCAGTTCATAAATTTGCTCCTGAAGCACTTCAGAACCTGATTGATCTCCGCAACTAGAAGCTCGGCATGCTATGGCAGAAAAAGAGGAAATGATTCTTCCTGACCGGCAGGTAATCCCGACAGATGAATACATTTGTTCAGTCCTCGGAGATAAACAGATATTGTGGCAAAATATTATTAGCTACGTTAAAGATAATTTTAAGGATATATCAGGTGTTTGGAATTATTATAACGATGGCAAGCAATGGCTTTTCAAGCTCACTCAAAAGAAGAAAACTATTTTCTGGGGAGCAATGCTTAAGGATACTTTCAGGATCACATTTTATTTTGGCGATAAGGTCGAGCCTTTCCTTGAAAACAGTGAGCTGCCAATGAAAATAAAGGAAGATTTTAAAACTTCAAAACGATATGGAAGGATCAGGGCTGTTTCGCTGAAAATATTTTCACCTTCTGATGTGGAGTCTGTTAAGAAGCTTATTGCCATTAAGATCAAGTTAAAATAGAAACTAGTCACCAAAGTTAACGGCAATCTTAAATTAAGCATGAAACAACGATTTCTGATATTGCTGGTCTTGTGTTTTCAGACCAGCCTGCATTCACAGAATATTGACATCAGGCTTCTCAGGTCGATTAATTCGCCCAATACCCTGCAGTCAGATAATTTCTTCAGGTTCGTTTCAAACACTGATGCTTTTGTCATTGCAGGTGTGCCAGCCGGTATGGCCGTAACAGGTTTATTAACGAAAGACAAGAAATTAATCAGGAATGCCTGTGTAACCGCAATAGCATCGGCACTGAATGCAGGAATCACAAATGCCCTGAAATACTCAATTAACCGCGACAGACCTTACGTGACATATCCTGATATAAATAAAAAGGCTAAAGGAGGAAGCCCTTCATTCCCATCAGGACATTCATCAAGCGCTTTTGCAACGGCCACATCGGTGAGTCTTTTCTATCCAAAATGGTATATTATCGTTCCTTCTTACTTATATGCAGGAACAGTGGCTTATTCCAGGATGGACCTTGGAGTTCATTATCCCAGCGATGTTCTTGCCGGAGCTGTTATAGGTTCCGGATGTGCTTACATTACATGGAAAGTAAACCAGAAATTGCTTATAAAAAAGAAACACAAAGCCTGCGACTGTCCATAATCCGGCTACCGGTTACCGGTATTTGCTCTTATGCGCCCTTTTCTATACGCATAAATACCACATATAAATAGGTTTTAAGTGTCTTACTCTTGTAATTCATTAGGCTTACTTTTGTTGTCATTAAAATAGCAACAGAATTATGCCTGAGATAAGGAATTATCATGAGATGCTGATGAAGGATATCCGGTTCGAGGAGGGTCTCAAGGCCTGCATGAACTGTGGTGTCTGCACAGCTATCTGTCCTGCTGCCGAGTTTTATAATTATGATCCCCGCCAGGTAGTTGATACGGTCCAGTCAGGAGATAATGATGAAATAGAAAAACTGTTGAAATCAGAGACTATCTGGTATTGCGGTGAATGCATGTCGTGCAAAACCAGGTGCCCGAGAGGAAATGCTCCGGGTCTAGTAATTATGGCATTAAGAGGATTATCACAAGACCTTGGATTCTTCGTTGAATCAGAGAAGGGGAGACAGCAGCTTGCCATGAAGAGAATTGTCGGACAATGGATTCTTGATCGTGGCTATTGCCTTTATCTTGAAGGTGTGGGAACTTCAATGCATCCAGAGCAGGGGCCGGTCTGGGATTGGATCCAGGCAAACTGGAAGGATTTATTCAAACGACTTGGTGCCAATTACCAGGGTGAAGGGCCTGGTATACTGAGAAAGATCCCTGAAGAGGCATTGGATGAAATCCGGAAAATTTTCGATGTTACAGGAGGCACTGCACGGTTTGAGAAGATTGAGGAAGCTTCGAGAGAAAAAGCCATGGAAATGAACCTTACCCTTGGTGAAGGTATTGACAACGAATACTTCCGGCACATTTATAAGACGAATAATAACAGCCACACCCGGCAAAAATAGTTATATGAAAACAGAGGGTAAGAAAGCAATCTGGAAAGATTATCAGAAAGAGATAGCCGAGGACAAATATTATTATGTAAGGAGCTGCGTGAGGCAGAACTTCTTCCCGGGGTCGGAGACAACATTTCTCAAAATTATGAGGGATGTCCTTAAGAAAGATGTTTTTGAAAACCCCTGTCATACAACTTGTACCGGCATTGGATATCATGGTGATATCGTTCCTGTTGAGACTACGATGACAGTTGTAGCCCGTCAGTTTGCACTAATGACTGAATCGGGATATGAGAACCTTATGCCTTCATGTATCACTTCATTTGGCCTTTATACAGAGATACTTGATACATGGCATCATTTTCCCGATGTTGAAGAAAAAATACGAAAACAGCTAAGAAAAGCAACATGTAGGGAATTCAAAGTTCCTAAGAATCTGGCTCATTCAAGTGATGTGATTTATAAATTCAGAAAAGAAATCAGTACGAAAGCAAAATACCGGCTTATAAATAAAAATACAGGAGAACCTCTGAAAGTAGTGGATCACATTGGTTGCCATTATGCCAAGATGTTCCCCTCAAAGGGTGTTGGCGGAGCCGAATATCCCTATGTGCTTGCCGGAATGGTCGAAGAATGGGGAGGCCAGGTAATAGATTATCCGGAGCGAAGGCATTGCTGCGGCTTCGGCTTCAGGCAGTATCTTATCCAGGCAAACAGGGGATTCTCAATTGCCTGCTCAAAGGAGAAATTTGAATCGATGAAACCTTACAAACCTGATATGATCATTACAAATTGCCCGGGATGCCCTATGTTCCTCGACAGGTGGCAATATGTGATAAATGATATGGAAGGTAAAACATATGGTGCTGACGGTGAAGGAATTCCTGTTTTTACTTATGAGGAGGTTGCCGGACTTGTACTTGGATTTGATCCCTGGGATCTCGGCCTTCAGATGCATCAGACCGACTGCGAGCCTCTTCTCCGGAAAATTGGAATTGAATATGACCCTGAAGCAAAATATGTCCTCAATGGAGTAAATACAAATATTAACGCCAGTACTTATTTAGAAGTTAGATAATGAATAAGCATGTTGTTGTAATCGGAGGCGGTGTCGCCGGGATGGAAGCAGCCGGCCAGCTTATGTTATCAGGCTGCAGGGTGAGTCTGTTTGAAAAAGATGAAAAACCCGGAGGCCATCTGAATGAATGGTTTAAATTGTTTCCGGACAGGAGGAAGAGTTCTGAAGTGAAGGAATATCTCGATAGTTTAATCTCCGGGGAAGGGATTAAAATAATTACAGGGAAAACAATAGAAAAGATTGTGCAAGATAAAAACCAGTTTTGCATTTCAGACAAGGATGGTTCGGAATATACAGCTGATGCTGTAATCGTTGCAACAGGTTTCGATCTATTTAAGAGTGCCAGGAAAGAAGAGTACGGTTATGGAATCTATGATAATGTAATTACCTCAGCCGACCTTGAAGGTATGTTCAGGAAGGGAAGCATCACGCTTGTCGATGGCAGGACACCTGAGACAATAGGTATTGTTCATTGCGTCGGTTCGAGAGATGAAAAGATGGGTAACCTTTACTGCTCAAAGCTCTGTTGCGTTACAGCCGTGAAACAGGCAATTGAGATAAGGGAACATCTGCCTTCAGCAAAAGTTTTTTGTTTTTATATGGACATGAGGATGGGCGGTGCATATTATGAGGAGCTTTACCGTGAAGCACAGGAGGAATGGGGAGTAAATTTCATCAGGGGAAAAGTTTCAGAGGTAAGCGAATCAATAAACAACAGGCTTGTTATAAAGTCAGAGGATACTCTTGCCGGCAAGCCGCTTAAGATGCAGGTCGACATGCTGGTACTGATGGCCGGAATGGAAATGTCGGAAGGAGGCTTGAAATTAGCTGATTCATCAGGACTGAAAAGAGGCGATAACCGGTTCTTCGCACCGGCCGATCACCATTTTGGCAGCAACAAAAGCAATTTAAAGGGAATATATTATGCAGGCACATGTACGATGCCAATGAATATTACTGAAACTATCTCTCATGCAAGGGCAGCCGTTTTAGATGTAGTTGAATATTTAAGGGAAAATAAGGAATAAATGGATAGATTCGGTTTCTCAATATCAAAAGGACGCCAGATCGACTACGATGCCAATAGCAGGCATATAGCTGATTTTATTTCTGAACGGGAACCGAGTTTCAGGGTTTGCATCGAATGCGGATGCTGCTCGGCAACCTGCACGACCGGAAATTTTACCAATTTTAGTCTGAGGGAACTTCAGATCCTTCTGAAAAGAGGAGAGAATGAGAAAGTACGCGAGAGCATAAAGAAATGCATGCTTTGCGGCAAATGCATTCTTGTGTGTCCACGGGGGGTCAATACCCGCAACGTTGTAACCCTGGCCCGTCAGGCTTTTCAAAAATATCCGGCAAATGCAGTTTGATCCGTTTGTCATACCATTCAATATCGGGCTATACTTCATATTAATTTATGCAGTAGTTCGCTCTGTAATCTGGTTCAACGGTCTGTCACGTCCTGACAAGCTGAGGCTTCAACGTGGGTTTTTTGGCAAAACATTCGGACAAAGTATAAAAGAAATATTCCTTGAGAGCCTTATTCACAGGAAGATACTTAAATCAAACCCAAGGCTTGGATATATGCATATGAGCCTTGCCTTCGGCTGGTTCATTCTTATTTTATTTGGCACTATTGAAGCCGACGTTTTCGGTGCACATCATCTGAATGCCCCATATAAGGCAATTTTCTTTAAGTTCTTTTATCCTGAACATGGCCGTTTGGGTTTCGAAGCAGCTTATTCATTCCTGATGGATCTGATTCTTGCCTTTATACTCTCTGGACTTCTGCTTGCAATAATTAAAAGATTCTCATCGAAGGTTGTCGGTATGAAGAAAACCACCAAACTGAGGGTTCTTGATAAGGTAGCTCTCACTTCGTTGTGGCTGATATTCCCAAGCCGTCTTTTAGCTGAAAGCTTTACCAGCGGCGCTTACGGCACAGGCAGCTTCCTTACCGGTTCGCTGGGTTCTGTACTGGCCTCTTTTCTTCCGGCCCAGGAAATGGCCTATCCTTTCTGGTGGCTCTATTCTCTTTCACTTGGGACTTTTTTCATTTTGCTTCCCCTTACAAGATATATGCATATACCGACTGAGCTGTTCCTGATATTTGCCAGGAATTCCGGGATCAAAACCGGCGATCAGCCCGGAGCATTCAGGGAGATACAGATATATTCCTGCTCTTCATGCGGAATCTGCATAGATGCCTGCCAGCTTAATTTCTCAGCAGGAATTACAAATATACAGTCTGCATATCTTATGAAGGGTATACGAAACAATGAAAATGTCAGCGATATTGCCTTTAACTGCCTGATGTGCGGTAGGTGTGATCAGAAATGTCCTGTTGGTATTGAACTGACACCCCTCAGAATGCTCAGCAGAAGAGCAGGGGAGACTGTAGAAAGCGAGCAAACTATCTGGCAAAAATATTTTCCGGAAAGGCAAAGCGTCATGCCTGCCAGACTCGTACCTGATCCTTCTTATGCCTTTTTAAAACAGTATGAGCCGGCGAAAACTGATGTAATTTATTTTGCCGGGTGTATGACTCATCTGACACCTGCAATTAAAAATTCAATGGTCGCAATTCTTGAGGCTTCGGGGGTCAGTTATAATTTTCTTGATGAAATGGGAGGAGTCTGCTGCGGCAGACCACTGATGCTTGCGGGCCAGGACAGGGAAGCAAGGGAGCTGATTAATCATAACTCGCAGCTGATCTGGAAGTCAGGTGCACATACATTAGTTACTTCATGCCCGATCTGCTATAAAGTATTTAAAGAGAGCTATTATCTTGATGTAGAAGTACTTCATCATTCACAGTTAATTAAGAACCTGATTGAAGATGGCTCTCTTAAGCTTAATTTCCTTCGCCGTAAAGTAACATATCATGCTCCATGCGAGCTTGGAAGGGGTTCCGGAGTGTACGATGAACCTAAAGCGGTGCTCAGGTATGTGGCAAGGCTTCAGGAGACGGGTTTTGAGGATAAAAATTCTCTTTGCTGCGGTGGAAGCCTTGGCAATATAAAGATAAGCAGCAGGCAGAAAAGCATGATAGCTCATGATGTTGCTGCAGAGCTGACTAAAGATAATCCTGACATTCTTGCAACTTCATGTCCCCTTTGCAAAAAGACTCTGGCAGCCGCAACAACTACTAAAGTCGCAGATATCTCTGAGATTGTTGCAGATGCGATAGTAAAGCCTGCAATAAAAAAAAAGCTGACTGAACCAGCTGGGAAAGTTGAGATGCCGGCTGATTTCCAAAATTGAAATATTTGCATTTATTTTGTTCTTTCTGTCGTATTTGCACAATGGAACAGATATGGATACGTTGTATGAACGTAAATCCTGTTGAATATTTAATAAAACGATGAGTAAAAAATCATTTTTGTGGGTTGCTGTAACAGGTTTAAGCCTGTTATATTCATGTGGAAATGCCGGTAGTAAAATAGCAGATGAAAAGAGAGATAAAAACAAGATCATTCAGCAAACTGACGGCACAATCTCTTTAAAACTTAATAAAGCTGATTGTTACAACGATACAATAGACCCATCCGGGAATACGGCTGAGTGGGATGTAGTGGTCTCCAGGTCGGGACAATACAATGTCTGGTTATCAAGCGCAACAAAGGATACAACAGATCTTAAATATAAACACCCGGTACTGGTAAGCATTCAGGATACCCGTCTGGAAGGTCAACCTGCCAGCTGCAAAATTATTCATAATTCAACCGACGTTTCTTTCCCATATTTCAGAGCTGATTCATTTATGGGCTCAATGTATATCCGGGATACCGGTGAATTCAATATCCAGGTTATCTGCGAGAAAATACTTCCGGATGATATTGACCAGGGAACTACTTCAGATGAAAATCTTTCGAAGCTTATTTCAGTCTCATTTACTCCCGTTACGCGCTGATTCAATCCATTTTCTTGCATTCACGAAAGCTTTCATCCATGGAGTAATATCATCATTTCTCCTTTCAGGAGGATAATATCCGCATTGCCATGGAAAATAAGCCCGTTCCAGGTGTGGCATCATAACAAGATGACGGCCATCTTCAGAGCACAGTGCTGCAGCATCAAAATCTGATCCGTTCGGGTTAGCAGGATAGGTATGAGCAGAGAATTTCATAGGAATATTATACTTTGATTCATCATATGGAAGACTGAAGCGTCCTTCTCCATGTGCAACCCATATTCCCAGCTCCATGCCGGCCATATCGCCCAGCATTATTGAATTGTTTGGAAGTATTTTTACTCCCAGGAATGACGATTCTAATTTCCCTGACTTGTTACGCAGCAGTTTTGGCATCGTCTTGTGCTCGGGACAGATGAGGTTAAGTTCAGCCATGACCTGGCATCCGTTGCATACGCCAAGCGACAATGTGTCGCTTCTCAGATAGAAATTCTTCAGGGCATCTTTTGCTTTCTTATTGTAAAGAAATGCCCCTGCCCATCCTTTTGCCGAACCAAGTACATCAGAGTTGGAGAATCCTCCCACAAAGACTATAATACTGATATCTTCAAGAGTCTCCCTCCCGGAAATCAGGTCGGTCATATGAACATCCTTTACATCAAACCCTGCAAGATATAGGGCATATGCCATTTCTCTGTCTCCATTTACACCCTTTTCCCTGATGATCGCTGCATTTATGCCGCTCTTTTTTCTCCTGTCAGGAGTTATTCCCAGCGACCGGAATGTGCCTTTGAAATCAGAAAGATTGATTTTCAGGTCGTGTCTTATATAACTGTCAAACCTTTCTTTTGCAAGTTCAGGACCGCATTGACGGCGATCGAAATTATAGGATGTGCTGAACCACCTATCGCGCAGATAATCAATATCAAATTTATCATTATAGCCTTTGTTGGTTATATATAGAGTCCTTTCCGTAACAGGATGGCCGATTGACAGATATGATATACCATTCTCGAGAAGTATCTCTGCTATCTCATCCTCGTCCCTTACCTGGAGAATAATTCCTGGGTTCTGGCTGAAAAGGATCTTCAGCGTATCCATTTCGTCAAGGGCTGAAAGATTTATAGTAAGGCCTCCGGAAGTGTTAGAAAAACACATCTCGAGCAGGGTCGTTATCATGCCTCCAGCCGAAATATCATGCCCTGCCAGAATCTTGCCCTTTATAATAAGTTCCTGAACGATATTAAATACAGCAGCGAAATAAGCAGGATCTTTTACTGAAGGAACAGAATCTCCAAGCCTGTTAATGATCTGTCCGAAACTGCTTCCACCGAGATTGAACTCATCCAGACTCATGTCGATATAAAGTAGGCTTGTATATGGGTCGTTTACGATTACCGGTTCAACAGTTTTTCTCACGTCTGGAACCTCGCCAGAAGCTGAAATTATAACCGTTCCCGGTGAGAAGACTACCTGGTCCCTGTATTTCTGAGTCATTGAGAGGCTGTCTTTTCCTGTCGGGATATTTATTCCAAGTCCGGTAGCAAATTCACTGGCTGCAGCTACAGCAAGGTAAAGCCTGGAATCTTCACCGGGATTCTTGCAAGGCCACATCCAATTTGCGGATAATGATACACTTTTCAGCTTATCTGTAAGCGGAACAAATATTATATTTGTAAGAGCTTCCGCAATTGAGAGTACGGAGCCCGCTGCCGGATCTATCAGACCTGCAGCCGGTGCATGACCGATAGAAGTCGCCATCCCATATTTTCCCCTGTAATCGAGTGTTATGACACCGGCATCGTTCAAAGGCAACTGCAGAGGGCCTGCGCATTGCTGCCTGGCTATTCTTCCAGTTACAGACCTGTCCACTTTGTTTGTCAGCCAGTCTTTGCAGGCTACCTCCTCAATCTGTAGCAGCTCCTCCAGATACTCGTGGATCCTTGATGGATCATATTCCACCTTATTATAACCTGCTTTATGGGTTAGATCCTTCATTATAGTCTTTGGCGGCTTGCCAAACAGCGATTCCAGCCTGAGATCTATCGGTTTTTCTCCTGAAACAGAGTTGTAAAATGTAAACTGATGATCACCTGTTACCTCGCCAATGACATAAATAGGAGCTCTCTCTCTATCAGCGATTCTTTTTATTGAATCGATGGAGGCTTTCTTTGTTACAAGTCCCATTCTTTCCTGCGATTCATTCCCTATGATCTCTTTTGCAGAAAGAGTAGGATCTCCAATGGGCAGCTTGCTGATATCAATTTTTCCACCTGTCGCTTCAACAAGCTCCGAGAGGCAGTTCAAATGTCCTCCGGCACCATGATCGTGGATTGAAATAATAGGGTTATTATCCATTTCAGACAGGGCACGAATGGCATTATATACTCTTTTCTGCATTTCAGGATTGGCCCGCTGGACGGCATTAAGCTCTATGACACTGTCATACTTGCCCGTATCGACCGAAGATACAGCACCTCCACCCATTCCGATCCTGTAATTATCTCCTCCAAGTAGCACGATGATATCGCCTTTTTCAGGTATATCCTTTTCACTGTCTTTTTTCTTTCCTATGCCAATTCCTCCGGCAAGCATTATCACTTTATCATAACCGAACTT
>Ga0182019_10000076_pt1 | contig 46287 bp, 38 predicted proteins | sample 812E2MmetaG_FD_120483 | JGI IMG/M metagenome (GOLD analysis project Ga0182019, IMG submission 120483) | Permafrost microbial communities from Stordalen Mire, Sweden - 812E2M metaG | ecosystem: Environmental > Terrestrial > Soil > Wetlands > Permafrost | place: Sweden: Stordalen | collected...
TCCTCGGCCACCCAGTCGCGCAGATCCACCGGCAGCAATAGCGGCGTCCGCCGGTCAATATTTACCAGTTTTGTCGCCATGCCTTCCCGTAGCATTTACCGTGCTAAGTCCGACAGGCTGCTCTCGGCTTTGGCTACGGTCTCGTAGCCGCGAGCAAGCGCGGGCCCTGCGCGCCGAAGAGCCTCCGACCCTATACCTTGCGGCCTTGCATGTCCTGGGCCTCGTCGAAGGAGCGGACTTAGCGTGAGGTCCGTTTTCTTTGGACCCGGCTGCGGCTCCGCCGCGCGCTCAAAGCACGTCGGCAAACGCGGGCTTCAGCTTCCGGAACAGAACATAACCCAGCCAGCAGGTGACGAAGCCGCAGACATACAGGTAGCCCAGGTGTCTGAAATTCATCGGCTGATGCCAGAGCGCGGCGTCGCGCGTGAGTTCGATGGCCAGAAGCACGGGATTAAAACGCAGAACTGTCCATGCGGTCGGGGCCAGGCTGCTAATTCTGGCGGCGGAGTAAAAGACCGCGCTGGAGTACATTACGACTTGAGCCAGGAAAGCCATGAGCTGGCCGATGTCCTGAATGAACACCCCCAGTGATGAGATCAACCAGGCGAGGCCAAGGCAGCCCACGATCACAGGCAGGAGGATTACCGGGAGCCAGAACAGACCAGGATGCCCGCCGGGTCCAAGCAGGATGATGCCGAGCAGCGCGAAGGCGAGGCCGATGAGCATTCGGCCGATCGATGCCCCCACGGCCGCGGCGGGCAACACCTCAAGAGGGAACACCACCTTTTTCACGAAATTAGGGCTCGAGGCTATGATCATCGGTGCCATCGCAAGAATCTCCGCGATCAGCCCAAAGATCGTCAGACCCAGGAACACGCCGAGGGCATAGTCGGTGGCGGTTTCACTTGCGACCACGCCGAAATGCCCGCCAAAGATGAAACCAAAGACAAAAACGTAAAGTCCCAGCATCAATAGCGGATTAAGAAAGGACCAGATAAGCCCAAGGTGGCTGCCCCGGAGCGTGAGCTCGAAATTGCGCCGGGTGAACTGCCAGAGTAGATCGCGGTGCCGCCAAAGGTCGGTGAGAAACGCAGGGAGGAAGCGCATGCTGGAGATGGGCTGAAGGTGGGCTGAGAAAAGGCTGAAAGTATGAAGATGAAGAGCTGAAAAACGGGGCAAACAGCCGAAACCGAATACTCAAGGATAGCGACCCGGAGCGGCGGTAGCAGAAGGCAGAATGAATGAAGGCGCAAGGAGTTAGCAGTCCGGCGGGCTGTCTCGGGGAAAATCGCAAAATCGGGAAGGCGAGAAAGCGAAAAATCGAGGAAGGCGGAAAAAGCGGGAAAGCGAGGGAACTGAAAAGCGGGAAGACGGAGAAAACGGAAAATCGGGAAACTGGGAAAGCGGGAAAACAGAGCGGGAGGGGGAACGATTCTGTTTCATTCGTTGACGCCCCGGAGAACGCTGTCAGTCAGTAGGGGTAAATAGATAAGGCAAAAATCAAAAAAGCATTGGTATGCGGTGCCGCCGGTTTCATTGCCGGCCACCTGATCAAAAGGCTCAAACGGGACGGATACTGGGTGCGCGGAGTCGACCAGAAACATCCAGAATTCTCGCGGACATCTGCTGACGACTTCCTGATTCTTGACCTGCGCACCGAGAAACACTGCCAGTTGGCGGTCAGGACCTCCGACGGAGGGACCTTTGACGAGGTGTATCAGCTGGCCGCGGACATGGGCGGCATGGGTTTCATCCATTCAGCCGAGTGCGAGATCCTGCACAACAGCAGCCTGATCAACATTCACATGACCTGCGCGGCCGCCACCGCCGGGGTCAAACGCTATTTCTTTTCTTCGTCGGCGTGCGTCTACCGCAATATGGGGCCAGACGAGGCCGAGTTGGGCGAGGACCAGGCGTACCCGGCCCTGCCAGACAGTGAATACGGCTGGGAGAAACTTTACGCCGAGCGCATGGCCATGGCCTATGGCCGCCGGTATGGCATGATTGTTCGTCTGGCGCGGTTTCAGAATTGCTACGGTCCCGAGGGCACTTGGAGGGGCGGCCGCGAGAAGGCGCCGGCCGCACTTTGCCGCAAGATCGCGGAGGCACCTGACGGAGGCGCCATTGAAGTCTGGGGCGATGGCACTGCCATGCGCGCCTATACCTACATCGACGACATGGTGGACGGGATCATTGCACTGATGAATTCCGACCTGGAGAACGGCGCAAACATCGGCCGCCGCGAATACGTCTCGGTGGACCAGCTTGCCAAATTGATTGCCGAGATCGCCGGAAAGAAGCTCGAAATTCGTCACGTGGCGGGGCCGGTGGGCGTCCAGGCGCGAAATTTCCGGGTCGACCGCATGAATTCAATCGGCTGGGAGTCGCGCGTTCCCTTGCGCGAAGGACTCGCCCGCACTTACGCCTGGATCAGCCAGCAGGTCGCAGCCAGCGGGCGGCTTGGTGTGGCCTGAATGCCGTCTGGCAGGAGCCATTTGGTTGAGGTAGGGCTCGTTTACCGCAACGCGCCGCTCTGCATCTCGCTGGGAAATTTGCCGACTAATTCACTGGCGGCCGTTTTGTCGAGGGTGGCTCCGGAGCGGCCGACCGCGAGTTTTCTTCGGGCAAGAAATGTTGCTCCAATGCTGCGATCAGTGGCGCGATGTGTTCCTTCGTCACCTCCCAGACGATGCGGAAATCCACGTGGCCATAGTCGTGCGTAATGCGATTTCGCATCCCACGGATGTCTTTGAATGGAATGGCTGGCAGCCTGACCTCGGTTTCTTTCGTGATGTTGCGCGCAGCGTCGCCGATCACGGAGAGCCGCATGGAAACGGCATCTCGTTTCTCGCTATCAGCCAAGAAATCCTCGAACGTTACGCCCTCCATGTAGCGCCAAACATGTCGGGCAGATTCCAACATGTCATGCAGGTAGGCGTCTTGAAAATGACCGTCAGAATGTGAGAATTTCGTGGGCATCGGCGAGGATGGACGTTTTACGGAACGGGTTGGTCATTTCATCAACGCTTTCCCTCGAGAGGAGATCGACCGGAACACCTAAAATCTTGGCCATTTCGTCAGGCATGCCGAAGAATCGCAGGCCAATCGGTTTACCAAACGTCGCGATCAAATCCACGTCGCTACCGCGACGAGCCTGGCCTCGTGCCACGGAGCCGAAGAGTTCAAGGCGTTTGATGCCTTGGTCTTCGCAGTAGGGGGCGAGCAATTGGGCTATCCTCTTGGGATCCGGCGGTACCCGTGGACGGGCTGGAGGCTCGCGCTCACCAGCACGCACTTCTTGCCAAAATGCAATCGCTTTCGCCCGGTTAGCGGCTGTTTTCGCATCAGAGCGAGCTCTGCCTCCCTTTCGGCTGACCGTTGAGTGGCGCATAAAAAAACGCTAAGCGGTTAGCATTGCTAAAGCAAGCGTAGAAATTTTTCATACCCCTTTCATTGATGCCCTCTGCATGCATGGGCAGATCGCCCGGATCAGATGATTTCCATCCCGCCTCTACCTGCTTTCCCGCGACCATCCGTGTGATCCGCGATGGAAGAGTCCTAAAGATCGGAAAACAGGGAAGCCGGGAAATCGGATCCCGAAAATAAGGAAAACCGGCAAAGCGAGAAAGCGGAAATCGGGTGACGCTCTGCCGTGAGCGCAAGGCTTTAGTCTGACTGAGCCTGCTTTTGTCGCGGAGCACCGAGCTTTAAGCGTAAAGTTGAGATTCCTCTTGTACCTCTTGTGGACATTCCCTCCGCTCCCTCCGCGGCCTCCTGTAAAATGGATGGGTCGGGGCTCCGTCGCGTTAAGAAACATCCACCCAAGGAACAAAGGCCGGAGCCTGCGCACCAATGGGTGTTTCGGGAGAAGAGTTTTTCCCCGCGAGCCGCACGATCCCAGCTTTCATGATTTCCCTATTGCCTTCATCCCCTAAATACCGCGGTAATTTCCGGCGCATGAAGTTCTCCCGTTCGGTGGTGTCATGGTTGTTATTCAGTGTGCTTGTTCTGCCGGCAGCCCGGGCTGCGGCGGAAAACGCCGATCTTCCCGAACGGGTCTTTCCGGCCCTCGATCAGATCCTGCGTGACGCCCTCCAGCAGTCGCCGCGCATTCTGGCCCGCAACCTGGACCTTGATATCGCCCAGGGCGATGAAATGCAGGCCAAGGCCGGCCTCTATCCAAGCGTGGGTGGCTACCTGCAATACCAGCAGGCACGGGAGACCCGGGAGGATGTCAAGACCGGTTCCTATCCGACCAACATGACGAACTACAGCTTCTCCGCTAGTCAGCCGGTCTGGCATTGGGGAGCGGTGAAAAACGGCGCCCGGATAGGAGAGATCCGGCGCAAGATTTCCGAGCAGCAATACGTGGAGGCCTTTCGCCTCCTGGCCCAGGAAATCCGCGCAAACTACCTTGGCTTGATTACCCGCAGGGCCTTGGTGAAAAGCGCCCGGTTCAACTTGAAGCTGACCGAGAGCGCTCTGCAGGTCGCGGAGGACCGGCTGGCCAAGGGAACGATCTCCGGGGGCGACATCTTCCCGACCCGAATGAATGCGCTGCAACTCCGCCTCTCCACCGACCGATCGATCGAGGATTTCGAACAGACACGCCGGTCTTTCCGTCTCCTCACCGGGCGCCTTTTGAGTGATGACGAGATCCCGGAAATGATCCCGCTGATGAACGGAGGCGACGAAGTGCCCTCGAAAATGCTGGCGGATTTTCTCTCCCAGAAGGAACCCCAGACTTCGAGCCTGATCATCGCACGCCAGCAATTGGAGGTGGAGAATCTCAATCTGAAGATTCAGCGGAAGAGGCTTTACCCCATGTTCAACTTCGTGGCGGGTGTTAACCAGAACCGGCAGAGCTATACGCAGAATATTGGGCAACTCTACGGCGTTCAGGATGAATATGCTGGCGTAAACCTAACTTGGTCCATTTTTGACGGCTTTTCCGCCCGCGGGGCGGTGAAGTCCAGCCTGGCCCGAAAGCGCCAGCTGGAGGCCAGTTACCGGCAGCTCACCGAAAGTCTGAGCGAAGACGCCCAACGTCTGGAAAAACAGGTGGAGTTCTCGCTGCGGCAGATGCGGATCAACGACCGTCTCCTGGAGGAGCGGGGCAGCTTCCTGCATGCCAGCGAAGAGGATTTCCAACGCGGTACCTCCGCCGAAACGGATCTCAACGCCGCCCGCGCGTCCTTCTTCAGCTCCCAGCTCGCGGCCTTCAACGCTCGGGCGGAGTATCTGCAACGCATGAGCGAATTCCTCGGCGCAATCATGGAAGATCCCGTGCTGCAACAGACCAAGGTGACCCATCATGAATAGCTGGCGCTTCAAGTTACTGGCGGGCGCGGTCGTTGCGACGCTCCTCGTTTTCGCGGTCCTCTTTCTGACCCGCTCCGTGGCGCAGGTCGCGCTCGTTAAGCGCGGCATGGCGCCCAACTCCAAGCCCGGCAGCGTGACCGTCCAGGCCGAATATGAGATGGACTTGAAGAGTGAGGTGGGCGGCCGGCTTATCCGCAGCGAGCTCGACCCGGGCAAAACGGTGAAGGCGGGCGCCTTCCTGGCCCAGATCGACACCGGCGACCTGCAGCTGGAGATCGAACATATCGCGAGCGAATATGAGGCGGCCAAACAGCGCATCGCCATCGGCTCCCAGATCGCCCTCGATCTGGCGACCGCCCGGGAGAACCTGGAGAACTATGAGCGCCTGACGAAATCGGGCAATTATCCCGAGGCTGAACTCATCAAGCAACGACGACTGGTGGAACAGATCCGGCAGAAGTACGAAGGGGAGCAGCTCACTAACCGGCAGTCGGTTGACACCTTTGAGAACACCCTCAAAGTGAAGAAGCGGCAGCTCGAGAAAATGACCATCACTGCGCCGTTCGATGGCACGGTGTCCGACGTGCTCGCCCGCCCCGGCGACATCATCGGAAACAATACCATTATCGCCCATCTGATCTCCCTGAGTCGCACGGTGGAGGGCAAGCTCAGCGAAGAGGTCGTTGCCGATATCAAGGTCGGCCAGAAAGTCACCGTCCGCTTCCTGACCTACGGCGAGTCGTCATTCCGGGGCAAGGTCAGCAAGATTCTGCCCACGGCCGATCCCGCCACCCAGCGGTACATCGTGCACCTGCAGCTCGACATCCCGGAAGAGAAGCTCAAGCCGGGCATCACGGGTGAGATGGTCATCGACGTCGACGTGCATGAGAACACCCTGATCGTTCCACGCCGGGCCGTGCTCGGTCGCAACCTTTACGTGGTGGATGGCGGTCGCGTCGAGCTGCGCAAGGTCGAGCTCGGCTTTGTGAGTCTCAACGAGGTCGAAATCCTGTCCGGTGTGAAGGAGGGCGAGCAGGTGATCGTCGAGCAGCCCGACCGCTTCCGGGTCGGGGACCGCGTGCGCGTGGAGATTGAAAAGTAAGCTGCCGCTGCGTGCGTCGATTCCCGCCGCACGTCCCGCCCATGTCACCCAACCTCCGCATCGCGTCGCGTTTTCTCACCGCCAAAAAGCGGGCGATGCTCATGAGCCTTTCGTGCATCGTGCTGGGCGTGGGTCTGTTTGTCGTTACCCAGGCCACCACCAGCGGCTTCGAGCAGTTCTTTATCCGGACGATCCTGGGCACCAATGGCGCCATCCGGATCGAAGATCGCATCCAGGACACCATGCGGTCCATGCAAGCCGGCGGCCAAAACAGCAATTCGAACTTTTACATCGCCCTGCGGACCGAGGGGAAGAAATACATCGAGGGCATCGAGGAGCCCAAGCTGCTGGTCGATGCCTTGCGGCGGTTCGAGAATGTCGCCGGCGTGTCGGAAGTGCTGCACGGCCCGGTGATCATCCGGAGTTCTTTCAAGAGCGAATCCGTCCGCGCGTACGGCATCAATGTCGACGATCACCTCCGGGTGTCCGACCTGGGCAGCCAGATCATCCAGGGGCACATCAGTGATTTCCGGGACAAACCTTCCGGCGCGCTGCTGGGCAAGGAAATGGCGGATCGCTTGCAACTCACCGTCGGCGATTCGTTCATTCTGGAGTCGCAGGGCGAGTCGCGCCGCTACCGGGTGAGCGCAATCTATGAGACTGGCGTCGCCGACATCGACCGGGTGCGGATCTACCTGAACATGAGCGAGGCCCGGTCGCTGCTAAAGAAGCCCACCGGGGCGTCGTTTATCCAGGTGAGTCTCTTTGACAAGGATCGCGCCCCCCAGGACGCCCAGCACATGGTGGCCGTGCTGCAGTACAGCGCGGCCAGCTGGCAGGAGCGTGAGAAGACCTGGCTGGAGGTCTTCCGCGCGCTGCGCATCTCGACGGCCATCACCGTGTCGGTGTTTACGCTCATCGCCGGCCTCGCCATGTTCAATACGCTCGCGATGATCGTCATGGAGAAGACCAAGGAGATCGCGATCCTGCGGTCGATGGGTTACACTCGGGGGGACATTTCCCAGATCTTCCTCTGGCAGGCGGCCATCGTGCTGATGCTCGGCACTGTCACCGGCTGGGTGCTCGGCGCCGTGGTGACGTACGCCATCTCCAACTTTCCGATCCGCATCCGGGGCATTTTTGCCACCGACACCTTCATCGTGAGCTGGTCCATCTGGCACTATGTGGCGGCGACCGCCACCGCGGTCATCATGGTCATGGCCGCCAGCCTCATCCCCGCCCGCCGCGCGGCGCGGCTCGAGCCGGGCGACGTCATCCGGGGAACCGCGCAATAGCCATGGAACCTGTTACCGATCCTCCGGACAAGATCGCGCTGCGCTGCAGCAGCGTCCACCGCTACCTCGGCGAAGGGGAGGGCAGGGTGCACGTTCTGAAAGGGGTGTCCTTTGAGGCGCACCGCGGCCAGGTTTACGCCGTGGTCGGCCCTTCCGGTTGCGGCAAGAGCACGCTGCTTTACCTTCTCGGTCTTCTCGACCGGCAGGATGGGGGCGACATCTGGATCAATAGCCGGCTCATGTCCAACAGCAGCGACGCCGAGCGCACCGCGGCCCGAGGGATCAACATCGGCTTCGTCTTCCAGTTCCATTTCCTGATGCAGGAGTTCACGTCGCTGGAGAACGTGATAATGCCCATGCGCAAACTCGGCCGGCTCACCGAGGCCGCGATGCGCGAGCGGGCGCACGAGCTGCTCTCCGCGGTTGGGATGGGCGACAAGACCCACCGCCTCGGCACCCAGCTCTCGGGCGGCGAGCAGCAGCGGGTCGCCATCGCCCGCTCCCTGGCCAATGCCCCGGCAATCATCCTTGCCGACGAGCCCACCGGCAACCTCGACCAGCGCAACTCCGGCATCGTCTTCGATTTCCTCACGCAGCTGGCCAAGCAGAACGGCCAGGCGGTCATCATCGTCACCCACAACCCGGAGATTGCCGGCCGCTGCGACGCGGTGCGCTCCATGCGGGACGGGGTGTTCCTCTAGCGCGGGATGTGGCACGGGTCTCCCGACCCGTGGGGAGCGGAAACACGGGTCGGCCTCCTTCGCCCGGCCTATGGAGCGCAGGGGAGAACCGTGGCACGAAGCCGGCCGAGGGGCTGCGCCCATATTCGGGTTCTGCGAGGCGCCTGAGCAGTCCCTCGGATGGCTTATGCGCACATATTGTCATAATCTTTGTGATTAGTGATGCCAATAGATGCGCAGTGCCGACTAATGGTTCGTGGAATTGCCTGCAGCTGGGCAAATTTTGGTTTACTTCCCGGAAACCATTACGCTTCTTGTCCTTCTGACCTCGATCACACCGACCTGACCCGCCCGTGAACCCGCATTGTTCGCGCAAATCCTTTCTTGCCAGATTAGTTGGGCTGGTTGCCGCCGCCGGTTTGACGCCGCGGTTGATAGTGCGATCGACGTCTTTCCAGCCGTCATCGCCCACCGGCTCATCCCGGCCGGTGGCGCCCCGTCCCGAGCCGCGCTCCGTTCCCCGCCGCGCGGATTCGCTCTAGCCCGCATCGGCGCCTTACCGGAGACGATCTGGCCTATGTCGCACGTTTTCCCGAAGTGGTCCAACGGGCTTCCGCTGCAGATCATCGTCTATCTCCTGGTCCTCGGGGGAACCGTCACGGCGGGCGTCACCTACTATTGCACGCCCAAATACCTGCGGGTCGGCTATGCCCCGGTGCAGCCCGTGCCCTTCGATCATAGCCTGCACGCGGGCCAGCTCGGGCTCGATTGCCGTTACTGCCACAGCAACGTCGACGAGTCGGGTTTTGCCAACCTGCCGACGTCCCAGACCTGCATGAACTGCCACAAGCTGGTGAAGCCCCAAAGCCCCCTGCTGGCGGTGGTGCGCGCGAGCTTCGAGAGCGGCGAGTCGGTTCCGTGGGTGCAGGTTCACAAGGCGCCGGACTATGTCTACTTCAACCACGCGGTGCACGTGAACCGCGGCATCAGTTGCGTTGAGTGCCATGGCAAGATCAACGAAATGCCGGTGGTCATCCACTCCCAGTCCTTGAGCATGAAGTTCTGCCTCGACTGCCACCGCGATCCCGCTCTGTTCCTGCGCGCGCCGCAGGACGTCTACAACCTCGACTCGCCGACGCTGGCTGCGCAAGGGCGGACGGCCGAGGCCGGGAAGTTCATCCACGATTGGAAGGTCAAGCCGCCGGAGAGCTGCTCGGGATGTCACCGGTAGGAAACACCAAGGTGCCAAGTAGCAAGTAACAGGTGCCAAGGACCAAGTCCCAAACGCCAAATCCCAAGTTCCAAGGACCAAGTGCCAAGTGACAAATAACAATTATCAACGTTCAAACGCCAGAGCCCGAAAAGGCCAAGGCGTTCGACGCTTACAGCTTAGAGCTAATAGCCTGTAGCTTATATGAAACGCCAGTTCCAACACCCTGCCCCCTCCTCACGCGAGCTGAACGGCCCGCGCTACTGGCGGAGCTTGGACGAACTGGCCGCTACGCCCGGCTTCCGCGAATACCTGGAGCGCGAGTTTCCCGAGGGCGCGGCGCAGCTCGACGGCGTCGACCGGCGCCAGTTCTTCAAGCTCATGGCGGCATCCTTCGCGCTTGGCGGCATCGGGCTGGCCGGCTGCCGGCGGCCCGAGGCGTACGTGCTCCCCTTCGGAAAGTCCGTGGAGGAGGTGAAGGATGGCCTGCCCCTCTATTTTGCCACCGCCCTGCCGCTGCGAGGGACGGCCATTCCGCTGGTGGCCGAGACTTATCAGGGGCGCCCAACCAAGCTGGAGGGTAATCCCTCCTACGCGCCCAACGGCGGCGCCACCAGCCTGACCGCGCAGGCTTCGCTGCTCGATCTTTACGATCCCGACCGCTCCACCGCCCACCTGAGGGATGGAGCGGCATACTCCACCGCCGAGCTCCACGACCAACTGGCGGCGATCAGCCAGAAATACACCGCGGAGCGGGGCGCCGGCCTCGCGTTTCTCGCCGAGTCATCCAGTTCGACCACGCGCGCTGCCTTGGTGGCCCGGCTGCAGGAGAAATTCCCCGCAGCCATCTGGGCGGAATACGAGCCGGTGATCGACGAACCGCCGGTCGAGGCCGCTCGCGCCGCTTTCGGCCGCGATCTGAAACCGATGTACCGCTTCGCGCAGGCGCGGCGCATCGTCAGTCTGGACGGCGATTTTCTCCAGGCCGACCCGGCGGCGACCGCCCATGCGCGCGGCTTCGCCCAGGGCCGCCGCGTCACCTCCAAGGACAACGCCGGTCAAATGAACCGGCTGTATGTGGCGGAAAGCGGGTTCACCGTCACTGGAGCGATGGCCGACCACCGCCTGCGCATCGCCAGCAGCCACGTGCCCGCGCTCGCGGCGGCCCTCGCGGGCCGCGTGCTCGGGACCGATGCCTACGCCGGGTTGGCCCAAGGGCTGGAGGTCAAGCCGGAATGGATCTCCGAGTGCGCCGCCGATCTCCTGGCGCACAAGGGTGAAGGCCTCGTCCTGGCCGGTGCACACCAGCCGGCCGTGGTGCACGCGCTCGCGTACCTGATGAACGCCGCGCTGGGGAATATCGGTCAGACCGTCGACTTCGTGGCGGTGGAGCCGGCGGCCGCGGCGACGATCCAGCAGCTGGCTGCGAGCATCAAGTCCGGCTCGGTCAAGACTCTCTTCATTCTCGAAGGCAATCCTGTTTACAACGCGCCGGTGGATCTCGACTGGCCGGCGCGGCAGAAGTCCGTGCCCGAGGTTATCCGGCTCGGCTACCATGTCGACGAAACCTCCGCGCTCGCCGGCGTGCACATCGCCGCCACCCATTTTCTTGAATCGTGGGGCGACGCCCGGACGGCCGACGGCACGATTGTGCCGGTGCAGCCGATGATTCTCCCGCTGTTCGACGGGATGCCGGAGCTCAGCCTGCTGGTCCGCCTCCTCGGCGATGCCGCGACCGATCCGTATACCCTGGTTTTCCAGACCATCACCAAACTTGCGGGCGGCGATCCGGAGAAATCATTCCGCCACTTCTTGCACGACGGCTTGCTGGCCAACTCGTCCTTCCGGCCCGTCGGTGAACTTCAGCCGCGAGCCGATGCTGCCGGAGCGATTCTGGCCGGTGTGGCGAGGCCGAAAGCGGTGGGCGCGCGCAGTCTCGAGGTGCGCTTTGTGGCCGATCACAAAATCGACGACGGACGCTTTGCCAACAATGGCTGGCTGCAGGAATGTCCTGATCCCATCACTCGGCTCACTTGGGACAATGCCATCCTCGTTTCGCCGCGCCTGGCGAAGGAGCTGGACATCATCCCGGGATTAAGCGGGTTGCTGCCGTTGACCCGCGGTGAAGCCGCCGATTGGGAGAAGGGCCGGGAAATGGCGCCCGTCGCGATGGTGAAGCTCGGCGGTCGCTCGGTCCGCGGTCCGGTGCAAATCCAGCCCGGCCTGGCCAACTATACCATCGTCCTCTCGCTCGGCTACGGCCGCACCGCATCGGGTCGGGTGGGCAATGGCGCCGGTTTCAACGCCTTTGCGCTACGGACTGGCGACGCGCCGCACATCGCGGTGGGCGCGACCATCGAGATCATCCCCGGCGAACGGCAGGCCCTCGCCAACACCCAGGAGCACTGGTCGATGGAGGGCCGCGAGATCATTCGCGAGGCCAATGTCGACGAGTTCAAGCGCAACCCGGCATTCGTCGCGGCGATCGGCCTCGAGCCGCACAGTCCGCCCTACGACGAGGAAACCGCGAAACAGCCGCTGGCGGAAAAGGCGGCGGAGATCCCGCGCGGCAATTCCCTCTATGCGACGCCCAAATTCGACGGTCTGCACCAATGGGGAATGTCGATCGACCTCAACACCTGCACCGGCTGCCAGGCCTGCGTCGTTGCCTGCCAGGCGGAGAACAATATTCCGATCGTCGGCCGGGACCAGGTGATCCGCGGCCGCGAGATGCACTGGATCCGCATCGACCGGTATTATTCCGATGGGCGCATCGCGACCGGGGCCTTTGGCGGCGATGGCAACCGTGAGATTCCCGAGGACCCCCAGGTCTCCCTCGAACCGATGGCCTGCCAGCAGTGTGAGCTGGCCCCCTGCGAGATGGTCTGCCCGGTGAATGCCACCGTGCATGATACCGAGGGTCTGAACGTCATGGCGTACAATCGGTGCGTCGGCACCCGCTACTGTGCGAACAACTGTCCCTACAAGGTGCGGCGGTTTAATTATTTCGACTGGAACAAACACGCCACCGACGCGTTGTACCTCGGACCGCTGGGTCCTCAGAAGGAGATGCCCGAGCTGCTCAAAATGGTGCGCAACCCCGAGGTCACTGTCCGCATGCGCGGCGTGATGGAGAAATGCACCTATTGCGTGCAGCGGATCGAAAACGCCAAGATCCAGCAGAAGGTGAAAGCGGCGCAGGCCGGAAATCCCGGTGACGTTCTGGTGCGGGACGGAGCCATCAAGACGGCCTGCCAGCAGGTCTGTCCCGTGGAGGCGATCGTGTTTGGCAATCTGCTGGATGAGAACAGCGCCGTGGCGAAGGCCAAGGCGCAGCCGCGCGATTATGCTGTGCTCGGCTACCTCAATGTCCGCCCGCGCACGACCTACCTCGGCAAACTGCGCAACCCGAATCCACGGATGCCGGATTACGCCGATCTGCCGCTCAGCCGTCGCGAGTACAATCTGAAGAACAGACAGGCGGGGGAGTCGGGAGAGGGAAGCAAGGAACACGGTGAACGCTGAGATGCACATCTCTTTTTTCTACCGGACGGCCCGCAACCCGGGCCGTGGCGCCAGGCTCGGATCTGACAATGCTGTCGGATGTAGGGCGGGATCACCGGATCCCGCCGTCTCGTCGGACGAGGCGGGGTGCGGCGACCCCGCCCTACAACCTCGGGCCGCGCGGTCCGCGTCCTCATGGCCGCGGCTGAGGGATCGAAATGCAGATCGCGCGAGTCCGCGTCCTAACGGCCACGGCTACGGGATCCAGGCGCATTTTGCCGGAGGATTTCGCTGATGGCTGACGCTGATCAAGCTGCCGTCGCTGCTCCGGCGATTCTCGATGAGGTCCGGCCGGTGGTCATGCCTCGCCCGGTACTGGTCGAGAACAATCGCAGCTTCGCGTGGATCAGCGACAAGATCTGCGGCATCATCGAGGGGCCAACCCCACGGTGGTGGTGGATCTGTTTTGGCGTCGCGGCGTTCATCGCTTCATTCACGGTCGGCGGACTGATCTATCTTGTGGCCGTCGGGGTCGGCGTGTGGGGACACCGCAGCCCGATCAACTGGGGCTGGCCCATCGTCAATTTCGTTTTCTGGATCGGCATCGGCCACGCCGGCACGCTGATCTCCGCGATCCTTTGCCTGCTGCGCCAGAAGTGGCGCACGTCGATTAACCGCGCCGCCGAGGCCATGACGATTTTCGCGGTGGTTTGCGCCGGCATCTTCCCGCTGTTCCACGTCGGGCGGGTGTGGCTGGCCTGGTACCTCTTTCCGCTCCCGAACTCGAACGGCATCTGGCAGAATTTCCGCTCTCCGCTGGAGTGGGACGTGTTCGCGGTGTCGACTTACGGCACGGTTTCGGTGCTGTTCTGGTATGTCGGCATGATTCCGGACCTTGGCCTGCTGCGCGACAGGTTCACGGCAGCGGGCAAGAAGGTGCACGCCTTTCTCTACGGCCTTTTCGCGATGGGGTGGCGTGGCTCCAACCGCCACTGGAGCAATTACGAGATGGCCTACCTGATCCTGGCCGGCATCGCGACGCCGCTGGTGCTTTCGGTGCACACCATCGTGTCCTTCGATTTCGCGGTTTCGCTGATCCCCGGCTGGCACACGACGATCTTTCCGCCGTACTTCGTCGCCGGCGCGATCTATTCGGGCTTCGGCATGGTGCTGACGCTCATCCTGCCGCTGCGCGCCGTGTTCAAACTCGAGGACCTGATCACGCAGCACCACATCGACAACATGTGCAAAATCACCCTGGCGACCGGGTCGATGGTGGGCTACGCCTACATGATGGAGTTCTTTATCGCGTGGTACGGCGCGAACCCCAACGAGAGCTTCACGTTCATCAATCGCGCCTTCGGTCCGTACGCCTGGGCCTACTGGACCATGATCACCTGCAACGTCATCGTCCCGCAGTTCTTCTGGTTCAAGGGCGTGCGTCGCAACACCGCGATCGTCTGGCTCCTCTCGCTCCTCGTGAACGTCGGCATGTGGTTTGAGCGCTTTGTCATCATCTGCACCTCGCTGACCCGCGATTTCCTGCCCTCGAGCTGGGGCTACCTGTCACCGACGGTGGTCGATATCTTCACGTTCTTCGGCACCTTCGGCGTTTTCGGCACGCTCTTCCTGCTTTTCATCCGCTTCCTGCCCATGATGCCGATGGCCGAAATCAAGGCAGTCACGCCGCAGGCCGACATCCACGCCGGGCATTCGCGCCATTAACGGGAGAATCCCAAGTTCCAACGTCCAAATCCCAAGTTCCAAGTGACAAGTGCCAAATCTCCAAACAGGGAAACCGAAGATCGTAAAGCGGAGCCACCTGCACGCTCCGGGCGAATTGCCTGAAGCGGAGTGCCCAGCCTCCTGACTTCTAGCTCCTGTCTCCTGACTCCTATCTCCTTCCTCGCCATGTCCGCCCAACATTACGGCTTGATCGCCATGTTTGACACACCCACCGAGATCGTGCGGGCGGCGGAGGCGGTGCGGGATGCCGGCTACCAATCCTGGGACGTGATCACGCCGTTTCCGGTTCACGGCATGGACCGCGCCATGGGCGTGCGCCGTTCGTTTGTCCCCCGGTTCTCGCTCGCCGGCGGCATCATCGGCTTCATCACCGGGATGACGCTGGTCTGGTGGGCGGACGCATGGAACTTCAAGCTGACGGTCGGCGGCAAGCCGCTGTTCAGTCCGCTGTTTGCCTTCCCCATTTCCTACGAACTCACCATCCTGTTCACGGCGTTCGCCACCATCATCGGCATGTTCCTGCTCAATGGCCTGCCGATGCATTACCACGCGGTGATGAAACAGGCCAATTTCAAGCGCGCGACGGACGACCGGTTCTTCGTCGTGATCGAGGCTCGCGACCCGCAGTATGATCCCGCGGCCACCAAGGCGCTGCTCGAAAGCGTCGGCGGACGGGAGATTGCCGAGCTGGAAGACTAAGGATCATGCGCTACTTCTATTACGCGACCGCCTTTCTCGTGGTGCTGACGATCTCCATCGCCGGCTTCCGCGGCCGGCGGTCCACCCAGCCGCCCGTGGAGGTTTTTCCCGACATGGACCGCCAGGCGAAATACAAGCCGCAGGCGGAATCAAAGTTCTTCGCCGACGGCCGCGCCGACCGCCCCCTGCCGGCGGGAGTGGTGCCGCGCGGCCGGACGGTCGCCGCCGATCCCGAATTCCTCCGCAGCGACGATTTTCTATACCGCGGCAAGGCGGCCACCGGCGAATTTGCCCGTGGCTTCCCGCCCGGACTGGCCATTGACCAGAAGTTCATGGAACGCGGCCGGGAACGCTATACGCTCTATTGCGCTCCCTGCCATGGCGCGCTCGGCGACGGGCAGGGCGTTACCAGGGCCTACGGCATGGTGACGACAGCCTCGTATCGCGACGACCGCATCCGCCAGATGGCCGAGGGCGAGATTTTCAACACGATCACCAACGGCAAAAATACCATGGCCGCCTACGCCGACAAAGTCAGCCCGGCGGACCGCTGGGCGGTCATCGCGTATGTGCGGGCCCTGGAACGAGCGCGCGAAGGCACCGTCGCGGACGTGCCGCCGGACCACAAAGCCGATCTTGGCCAATGAGCCTGACTGCCTCCATTCCTGGATCTGCGGCGGCGACCGGATCGCCGGCTTCGAAGGCCGGCCGGGCACTGGGTGTCGGCGTGACCGGTCTCGCGCTCACAGTAGTCGGTTTTTTCGTGTCCGACCCGCGCAGCGTGGCGCTTTCGTGGCTGATGGCCGTCGGCTATTGGACCGTTATTGGAGTCGGCATGCTGCTGTTGGTGTTAATTCACCATATTCTTGACGCGGCTTGGGGGACCGTCATCCGCCGTCAGTTCGAACACTGGCTCGCGTCAATAAAATGGTTGTTCCTGCTTTTTCTGCCGTTGCTGCTGGTATCCGCATACCTCAAGCCCGGCTTGATCTGGGGATGGATGAGCCCGCAGGCGTTGCTGCCCGGCACCCACGAGACGGTGGGGGAGGATGTCCTCTTCCTGAAGAAGTCGGGCTATCTTAATATCGGCTTTTTCAGCCTGCGCGTCGCCCTTTTCTTTGGCATCTGGATCTGGCTGGCGTACGTGGTTCGGCGCAACTCGTTCCGCCAGGATGCCGACGGCGATCCGAAGTGGACCTTCTCGAGTCGGTTCTGGGCGGGAGCCGGAATTCCTCTGGCCGGTCTGGCGATCTCGTTTGCCGCGATCGATTGGTTCAAGAGCCTTGAGTACCACTGGTATTCCACCATCTACGGCGTCTATTTCTTTGCGACCGGTGTCCGCGGCGCCCTGGCGATCGGCGTGCTCATCATGGTCTGGTTGTATCGCCGCGGCGACTACCGGGGCATTCTCAATAACAACCACCTGCATTCCATCGGCCAGCTCATGCTGACCTTCACGGTGTTCTGGGCCTACATCGCTTTCTCCCAGTATTTCCTTATCTGGAACGCCAACGTGCCCGAGGAGACCTTTTACTTCAACCTGCGGGAGTACGGCGACTGGTATTGGGTCGGCATGGCGGTCCTTTTCCTCTATTTCCTCTTCCCATTCTGTTACCTGCTTTCGTACCGCCACAAGATCGACCAGCGCCGCGCCGCTTTCATCTCGTGGTGGATCCTCGTGATGCTTTTCGTGGACATCTGCTTCAATACCCTGCCGGCCATCCGGGACGCGACCGGACATCCGCGGCCGTTTTTCTCGCCGATGATCATCTGGCACATCACGGCGCTGGCTGGCGTGGGCGGCGTCTGCGTGTGGGCCTACCTCCGCAGCTTCCCGACCGCGAAACTCCTGCCCATCCGCGATCCGCGCATTGCCGAGTGCCTGACTTATCATGAACCCACCGCTTGACACCTCCGCTGCCGGAGTGAAGGCCGGTTTCTGGGTGACCTTTCTGGCCGCCCTCGGCTGCTTTGTCATCTTTCTGGTTGTCCTCTTCCTTGCCTACATCCCACAGCGGCGCCTGGCGCCTGAGGTGGATCTGTCGAAGGTTCCTCCGGAGGAGCAGTGGAAATACACTCCGGAGGGGCGCAAGGCGCATCTCGACGAAATGCGCGCCCGGGAGCAGGCCGCCGCCACGTCCTACGCTTGGATCGACAAGAACAAGGGAATTGTGCAACTCCCCATCGACCGGGCCATGCAGCTGACGTTGCAGGAACTCGCCGCCGGATCGAAACGATAAACCCGCATGGCCTGGGTCTTCTACACGCTCGCCTTTCTCCTCGCCGCCGGCCTCAGCGGCATGGCCGTATATGCGCTTTACTGGTCATCGAAACACGGGCAGCTCCGGGATTTTGAACGCGGCGCGGCTTCGATCTTTGACGAACAGGAACCTGTCGGGCAGATGACGGATCAATTTCCGGCGAGACGCGGGAAACACTCCTCGCCGCCCTCGCGGCAGCCCGGCGCAAGAAACGATTAGCCGGCCGCCTCTTCCCGAATCCTTTCATGGCCTCCGTCTCCAGTCTCGCTGCCTCGCTCAACCCGGCCACCCCGGCCGACGCGGTCGCGCGCGCCGAGCTGCGGGAGATCGATGCTTCCGCCAAGTGGCCGGTCATTGTCTTTCTGCTGTCCGGCCTCGTCTGGCTGCTGGTCGGCTCCGGGTTCGCGCTGGTCTCCTCCATCAAGCTGCACACCCCCGAGTTTCTCGGCGACTATGAGTGGCTGACGTTCGGCCGCGCCCGCACCGCTCATCTCAATTCGGTCGTCTATGGCTGGAGCATGAATGTGGCGTTTGCCGTCGCCTTCTGGCTGATGGCGCGGCTGTCCCGTGCGCAGTTGCGGCATGCCGGGGTGCTCATCATGGCCGCCTGTTTCTGGAACCTCGGAGTCACCATCGGGATCATTGGCATCCTCGCGGGCGATTCGACTTCGATTGAATGGCTGGAGATCCCGCCCTACGCCACGCCGCTTTTGTTTGTGGCTTACGCGCTGATCGGCGTCTGGGCGGTGATCACCTTCCGTTTCCGCAAGTCCGAGCACATCTACGTTTCGCAATGGTACCTGCTCGCGGCGCTTTTCTGGTTTCCGTGGCTCTATTCGATTGCGCAGATCATGCTGATCTTCGAACCGGCGCGCGGCACTGTGCAGGCGCTCGTCAACTGGTGGTTCGCGCACAACGTGCTCGGTCTCTGGTTCACCCCGATCGGCCTCGCGGCCGCCTATTACTTCATCCCCAAGGTGCTCGGGAAGCCGATTCACAGCTATTATCTCTCGGTCCTCGGCTTCTGGTCGCTCGCCATCTTCTACAACTGGGCCGGGGTGCATCACCTCATCGGCGGACCGGTGCCGGCCTGGGTCCTCTCGGCGGGCATCGCGGCCAGCCTCATGATGGTCATCCCGGTGGTCGTGACGGCCATCAACCACCACCTGACCATGGTTGGCAGTTTCAGCGCGCTGCGCTACAGCCCGACGCTGCGCTTCGTGGTTTTCGGCGCCGTCAACTACACGCTGGTCAGCCTGACCGGTTCGGCCATGGCGATCCGCTCGTTTAACGAGATCACCCATTTCACCCACTTCACCGTGGCCCACGCCCATCAGGGCATGTATGCGTTTTTCACGATGGTGATGTTCGGCGCGGTCTATTACATCCTGCCGCGCATCCTTCTCAAGGAATGGCCCTCGGCGGCGCTCATCCGCACGCATTTTTGGGCGGCGGCGATCGGCGTCACGCTCTACTGGCTCGACCTTTCGGTTGGCGGCTGGATCCAGGGGAGCGAGATGAACAACGCCAACATCGCCTTCATCGATGTCGTCCAGCACACCATTCCCTGGCTGTTTGTGCGCAGTGTCGCCGGCATCGTCATGACCATCGGCCATCTCGCCTTCGCCGTTAACATCGGGTGGATGCTCTGCGCCCGGCAGCCGGCCGGGGCCACCGCGCCCACCCTGTTCCGTCCGCCGCCGGCTATGCCGGTTGGCTCCGTTCCATGAACCGGGGCCCGCTCATCTTCCTCGGCATCTTCCTGGCGCTCGCCTTCTCGTGGACGGGCATCGTGCTGACCAACCAGATCCAGTATGGCAGCCTGACGCCCTATTATGACGCGAACGAGGGCAAAGCCTATCCGGACAAGCCGTCCGGCTTGGCGGAGCGCGGCCGACTGGTCTACCAGGATCTCGGCTGCCTGTATTGCCATTCCCAGCAAGTGCGCCGGCCGGGCTTCGGCGGTGACACCGAGCGCGGCTGGGGCGACCGGCAGAGTGTGGCGCGGGACTACGTGTACGAGAAGCGCGTCTTCCTCGGCACGATGCGCACGGGACCCGATCTGCGCAACATCGGGGCCCGTCAGCCATCGGTCGACTGGCATTTCCTTCATCTATTCGATCCGCAGCTCACCTCACCCGGTTCGATTATGGCGCCGTTCCGCTTCCTGTTTGAGTACCGCCAGGTGATCGGCGAGCGCTCCCCGAAAGCGTTGAAATTGCCGGTCGATTACGCTAGGTCGCATGGGTGGGACCGGTCCGGCTACGAGCTCGTGCCCACGCCGCGGGCCGAGGGGCTCGTCGCGTATTTGTTGAGCCTGAAGGACACCTATGAGTTTCCGGAGGCGAAGCCCTACGTGCCTCCCAAGCAGGAGGTTGGATCCAAGTGAGCACCGATCCTTCCAGCGATCTTCGCCTCGATCAGGCCGGTGCGTCAGACGAACAGCTCCAAAGAGTCCATGCCATCCTGCTGCGCGAGAAGCCCGAGCCCACCGAAGGGCTTTCGCCGTTGCCGCTCATGCTGCTGGGCCTGATGAGCGCGTTGATTCTCTTTTCTGCCATCTACCTTGGGCGTTATTCGGGCGGGTTCGATCCCATGGTTTACGATGAGCGGATCCTGCCGGGCATGCTGGAAGGGGGCGCGGCACCCGCGGTCCAGGATCCCAAGATGCTCGGAAAACGGGTCTTCGCCAACTGCATTGCCTGCCATCAACCGACGGGCCTGGGCCTGCCGGGCGCCTATCCGCCGCTGGCCGGATCCGAATGGGCAATTGGGCCGGATGAGCGCATCATCCGCATCCTTTTGGATGGACTGAGCGGTCCGATCACGGTCAAAAACACCCAGTTCAACAACTCGATGCCGGCGTTTGGCACCCAGTTGCGGGACGAGCAGCTTGCCAATGTCCTGACGTATGTGCGGTCAGAGTGGGGCAACAGCGCCCCGGCGGTGACCGCGGACCGGGTGAAACAAATCCGTGCGGCGGTCACCGGGCGGACCGGACCCTGGAGTCCCGAGGAGTTGCTGAAGATCCCCTGATCGATTCACCGGAATTCCCGGGCGGTGGTCATGTCCGTACCCGACTGCGAGCGAGATCCTCGCGGTCCGGGGGTTGGCGCAGAGGGATCGCCCGCCTTTAGCCATCGCCTCTCGAGTCGTCGCGGGCTTCCGCTTCTTCTCGGTTTTGTCCTGCTATCGTCATGCACAACTATGTTCAACCTTGAACACAGTTGTGCATCCTGGCTAATGCCGGAAGCCCAGAGCCAGGCGGCTGAAGAGCTGCTTCCGAGCTTCCCACGAACGACGGCCAAAGTACTCGGCGGGCAATAATCCCAGGGGCAGCAGAGGATCTTCGTGGACCGCCGCCTTCCACGCTGCGCGTTCCCGCCGGGCCCACGCCCAAAACCGCGGTCCGGGATGCGTGCGACGCGAGGGCAGATCGGGACATTCGCCAACGATCATTCGATGCCGTTCGTACAGCGTGTTGATCGCAGGGAAATCCCAGGCACCGCGCACGAGGGCCGCGTCCGACTCGCCGCCGCAAGGCCGGCCGTCAAACAAAGTCAATGACTCCGCATCAGCCGGTAAACCTTCCAGCTTCTGCTGAACCTCCTCGAGACCGTCGGGCGTTATCCAGACACTCTGCTGCAGGTAACCGAAGCGGTGCTGAAGGAGAAAGCGGCGCAGTTGGATCCGGAGGGCTGAAGCCCTAACGGGCAGATCAAACATCACGACCCGCCAGTAACCGTCCCAATGCCGCTCCCAGCGTTCCTGCGGATCACCTCCGCCCAAAGCCATTCGCCTGCCTTCCGCCGTCAGCCGGTAGACGCGGCTCGTATCGAAAGTCGATTTCCGTTCGAGCAGCTTTGTGCGTTCGAAAGTTTCGAGCCGGCGTCCAAGTGCGTTGCGGTAAGCCCACGATTCGAAGGTCTCATTCAGATTCCGCCAGGTGGGCTGAAGGATCGAGTCGGCCGTCCAGAGGAGGGTATAGAGAAACTCTTCAGTCGAAGCTCGCATACGGAATATTCAAATAAATAGAGTAATGCACAGCTATGTTCAAGCTTGAACACAGTTGTGCGTGCGGCAGAGCGGACAGACTATTGGCTTGCTGCGAAACGCAACCAGCAAGCCGCTCACTCGCCCAGGCGTTTGCCGGGTACGAGGTAGTTCCGGACGTAGTCGGCCACGGCTGTGCCAAGGGCCGTTAGCGGCCGGCTGTAGCCCGTCTCGCGCAGCTTGGCGATCTTGGCCTGGGTGAAGTACTGGTATTTGTCGCGCAGCGCCGCGGGCATGTCGATGAACTCGATGGCCGGCGGCCGGCCAAGAGCGGCGAAGATGGCCGCGGTCAGCGCCAGCCAGGTGTTGGCCTGGCCGGAGCCGATGTTGTAGAGCCCGCCGGCGGTCGTCGCGTGCTCGGCGAAGTGCAGGGTCATCTCCACGGCGTCCTTTACGTAGAGGAAATCACGCTGCTGCTCACCGTCCTTGAACTCCGGCCTGCAGCTCCTAAACAGGCGCACTTTCCCGGTGGCAAGGATCTGCCCATACGCCTTGTGAACGAGCGAACGCATGTCGCCCTTGTGGTCCTCGTTTGGGCCGAAGACGTTGAAGTATTTCAGGCCAACCAGGCGGTTCAGGAGGGCCGACCGGTGGGCATGGAGGTCGAAGAGCTGCTTCGACCGGCCGTAGAGGTTCAGCGGGCGCAGCCGGGCAAGGTTGTCATCCTTGTCGTCCATGCCCGCGGCCCCGTCGCCGTAAGTGGCCGCCGATGAAGCGTAGATAAAGCGCGCCCCCTGCGCCAGAGCCCATTCCGCCAGTTCCCGGGTATACGCGAAGTTGTTGTCCCGGAGGTAGGCCTCATTGCTCTCCATGGTCGACGAGCATGCGCCGAGGTGAAACACGGTGCCAAAGCGTCCGAACCCGCCGGGGTTCGCCTGCAAGCGCGCCCGGAAGACGTCGGCCTCGACGTATTCGGCAAACTTCAATGGCGCGAGGTTCCGCTTCTTGCCGTCCCGGCCGGAATCAAGCGGCACCCGGCCGTTCCACTGTTTGCCGGGCTCAATGAAGTCGGTGACGACGATGTCGGTCAGGCCGCGGCCGTTGAGCGCCCACACCAGCGCGCTGCCGATAAAGCCCGCGCCACCGGTGACCAGGATGCGATCATGCCCGAGAGTACCGATGCCATTCATTGGGATGCCGCCAGTTTGAACAGACGCGCCCACGATGAACACCCGAATCTTCGCCCGGGCCGGGACCAACGGATCCGCTCAGGCATCCCTGGAGAGCTCCTCAGAACGGGCCTTGGCGGCCAGGATGGTCTCTTTGATGGTGTCGCGGAAGCCGCGGGCGGCCATGCGCTGCAGGCCGGCGAAGGTGGTGCCGTGGGGCGAGGTGACCTGGTCGCGCAGCGCCTCCGGCTCGATCCCGGTCTCCGCCAGCAGGCGGGCGGAGCCGAGCACCGTCACCTGGGCGAGTTTTGCCGCCACGTCGGCGGGGAGACCGGCGGCCACGCCGCCTTCCCGCAGCGCCGCGACAAATTCAAAAAGGAAGGCCGGGCCGCTGCCGCTGAGGGCAGTGACGGCGTCCAGGTCCTTCTCCTCCAGTCCGACCATTACTCCCAGCGCGCCAAGGACGGTGTCGACCAGGCGGCGGTCGGGGGGACTCAGCGGCTTGAGCGCGCACCAGCCCGTGATCCCCGCGCCAATCTGGCCGGGGGTGTTGGGCATGGCGCGCACCAGGTTGCGGGCGCGCGGAAAAGTCTGCGCGAGGCGGGCGAGGCGTTTGCCGGCAAGAATCGAGATGACGAGGCGGCCGGCGGTGAGTTCGGCGAGGCGCTGGTCGAGGCCCGCGAGTTGCTGCGGCTTGCAGGCCAGCACGACGGTGTCCGCCGTGGCGAGCAGCGCCGCAAGCTCACGGTGCGCCGTGACGCCGGTTCGCCGCGCCAGGACCTCGGCGGTGTCATCATTCCCGCCGATGCAGGCAATCTCCTGCGGAGTGGCCGCACCCTTGGTCAGCAGCCCGCCGACCATGGCCGAGGCCATGCGGCCGGCGCCGAGGAAGGCGAAATTCGCCGTGGGAGCGGGGCGGGGCGACTCACTCATTCGCCAGCTTCCTCTGCCGCCGCGCCAGCGGGTGCATCAGCACGGCCACGGTGCCACCACCACGACGGTCTTCCATCGTCACTTCACCGCCGATGTTGCGCAATGAATGCCGGGCCACGGTGAGCCCCATGCCCACGCCGACAGTGTGTTTGGCGCTGATGAAGGGTTCGAACATGTGGTCGCGCAGCTCGGGGTCGATGCCGCGGCCCTGATCCTCCACGCGGATCTGCACGAATTTGCCGTCCTCGTCTTTGTCGACCAGCTCCGTGACAATGCTGATGGGGCGCTTCGTCGGCGCGACGCCGTCGCCGTAGGCCTCCCACGCGTTGATCAGAACTTTGGCCAGCACCTCCTCGAATACCTCGACATGGGTTTCCATGATGAGGTCGCCGAGCGGATTCTTGATCGTGACAGGCTGGGTGATCTTGTATTCCGCGGCGTAACGCTGCACGCCGCATTCCAAAATGTGCTGCAGGCTGACCTTCGTGACCGGCAGCCGCGTCTTCACCACCAGCGAACTCAGCTGCCGGATGATCGTCACGATGCGCTGCACGGCCTCCTCGACGCTCTGGACGTTCTTCTTCACGAGTTCCGGCTTGTCGTGGTAGGCCTTGATGAGATCGAGGTAGCCAATGACGACGCCGAGCAGGTTGTTGAGGTTATGCGCAATGCCCTGCGTGACGGCGCCGATGGTGGCGGCGCGGCGCGCCTCGGCGAGGCGGCGCTGCAGGTCGATGACCTCGCGGTTGATGGCGGCAAAACGGAGCTGGGTCTGGACGCGGGCGAGCGTCTCATCGAGGTCGATCGGCTTCGTGATATAATCGACCGCGCCGACGCCGAGACCCTCGAGTTTGCCCTCTTTCGAGGTGCGCGCGGTGACGAAGATAATCGGGATCGAACGAGTGGCTTCACTGGCCTGCAGGCGCTGGCAGACTTCGATGCCATCCATTTCAGGCATCATCACATCGAGCAGGATGAGCTCAGGTTTCTCCTGCTCGACGAAATCAAGCGCCTCCTGTCCCGAATAGGCGGTGGCCACGTGCATCCCTTCGCGTTCCAGTTTGCGCTTGAGGAGCTGGACGTTGATGGGCTGGTCGTCCACCACGAGGATTGTTGGGACAGGCATGAGGGAAGAGTAGAAGTTCAGAATCAGCCTGATGGCAAGATTGGCTTGCGCTTCAGTCAGGCTCCGTGCTGCTGGCGGTACGCCTTTAGCGTGTTTTTCATCAACATGGCGACCGTCATCGGGCCAACGCCACCGGGCACCGGCGTGATTTTGCCGGCCAGCGGTGCCACCGAAGGAAAATGCACGTCACCGACGAGGCGGTAGCCCGCCTTCCGGGTCAAATCGGCCACGCGGTTGATGCCCACATCGATGACCACTGCGCCGGGCTTCACCATGTCTGCTGTGACGAATTCCGCGCGGCCGATGGCGGCGATCAGGACGTCGGCCTGGCGGGCGAGAGCGGGCAGGCCGAGGGTTTGGGAGTGGCAGACCGTCACGGTGGCGTTGGCCCCGGCTCTTTTCTGCAGCGCCAGGAGGGCGACGGGCTTGCCGACGAGGAGGCTGCGGCCGATGACGACGACGTGCCGACCGGCGAGCCGGACCCCGGAGCGCGCGAGAAGTTCCATGATGCCGGCGGGCGTGCAGCTAACGAACCCCGTATCGTCATCCTGCGCGAGCTTGCCGAGGTTGACGGTGCCGAGCCCGTCGACGTCCTTGGCGGGAGCGATCCGGCGGAAGACTGCGAGCTCGTCGAGGTGCGGCGGCAGCGGCGATTGCACGAGGATGCCATCCACCGCCGGGTCGCCATTGAGCTGGTCGATCAGGGCAAACAACTCGTCCGAAGAAATCGTGGCGGGCGGAAGGAGGATTCGGCCCGCGATGCCAATCGCGGCGGCGGTCTTCTCCTTGTTCTTGACGTAGGAGACGGAGGCGGGGTCGTCGCCAACCCGCACCAGTGCAAGGCACGGCGGGCGACCCGGCAGCGCGGCCACCTCGGCCCTGAGGTCGCTGACGATCTCCGCAGCGATCCGGTTGCCGTCGATGAGTTCCATCAAGGATTCAAAAGGCGGCCGCCAAACCCAAGCCGGCCGGGACCGGAGTTATTTCGCCTCCAAGGTTTGGACTTGGACCACCAGATTCTTCCAGTCATCCGTCTGGGTGATGGCGCCCGACACAGTCACAAAGCGGTCAATGTAGAACTCCATTTTCAGAGTGGGGAGCACCTTGCTGACCTCGAGGTAGGCAATGCGTTTGCCGTCGGAATCGTTGAGCTGGTAGTCATAAGGCGGCCGGGAACCGACCAGCAGCCGCCGCCGGGTTTCGACCAGAAAGCCCTGGAGCTCACGCGGCAACCCGGCTGCGGATCCGCCGCTGAGCACCGGCGCAACCGGAGCTGCGGTGATGGCCGGTGCCGGCGGCGGGACGGTTGGAGGGGGCGCGGCGGCGACGACAGTCGCAGGCGTGGTGCCGCCTGTCCTGATGTAGCCGATGACAGTCTTGTAGAGTTTGATCTGGGTCCAACCGCTGCGAAGGCCAGTGATCTCGGTTTTGTCACCGTCCTGCATGGTGGCGAGGACGGGGGCGTCAGCCTTGGGCAACAGGTGGATCGCCGAACCAGGATGGATGTCGAGACTCTTGCTGAAATCATTGTTCCTCACATACGCCTCGTGCGGTCCCGGCAGCTCAATCGCCATCCAACCATTGGGAGCGGTTACATTAGGGGCGGCGGTCGGATCGGTGCCCGCTTTGAGGTAGCCGATCGCGGCAGTGGCGGCGTCGGGCTGGGCATGAATCGCCGTGGTTTCCATCAGCGGTGCGGCGTTCAATGCGGTGGTCAGCAAAAGGGAGGAAAAGAAAAGGCAGAGATTCGTCTTCATGGCGGGGGTGGGATCAGCAAGCCGGTGCCGAAAGATGGTGGCACCCTGAAACAGATTCGATCGCTTTGTTAGGCACTTGTTTCCTCTCGCGCAAAGAAAATCATCAAAGTGCGATTGTGCTCGGGGAAGAGTGACGGGCCGATTCCATCATGGGCGATGGAAGAATAGTAAAGTTGTGTATTATGTTTATAATAAAACAGATCTCGCGATAATTGTCGACCCCAAAGCCGTGCGGGCGCCCCGTTCGAGCCAAGTGCTATGGCAACCAATGAAGGGTTGGAAGTTCCCGGAAATCGGCCGCAATCACCGCAGCCTAATGCGCAGGGGACGGGTTCAGGTGCCGGTTCTTGCCACCGACGGGCGGTTTCTCCCGCGGGTCATTAAAAATTCGGCTCGCGGACGTCGCCCTAATTCGTGCTACTGGGATCATGACCTTCAACAATCGCATCGCCCTCGTCACCGGCGCCGGCCGGGGCATTGGCAAGGCCATTGCCGAGGAACTTGCGCGGCACGGCGTCACCGTGATTTGTGTCAGCAAGAACGAGTCTAATTGTGGCGCAGTCGCCGCTGCCATCCTTGCGACCGGAGGCAAAGCCAAAGCCGTGGCAGTCGATGTGGCGGATGGCGCAGCGGTTGCCAAGGCGGCCGCGGAATTGCTGACTGAATTCGGCACCATCGACATACTCGTCAACAACGCCGGCATCACCCGCGATGGGCTGTTGTTCCGTATGACGGAAGATGATTGGAATTCGGTGGTTACAACGAACCTCACCAGCTGTTTCCATTGGACAAAACATCTTGGTCGGAACATGACCCAGAAGCGTTGGGGTCGCATCGTGAACATCGCCTCTGTGGTCGGCCTGACGGGGAATGCCGGCCAGGCTAATTATTCGGCGGCGAAGGCCGGCTTGATCGGATTCAGCAAGAGTATTGCCAAGGAATTCGCCCGCCGGACGGTGACCTGCAACGTGGTCGCACCCGGGTTCATCAAGACTGACATGACGGCAGGTCTGAGCGAGGATGTCACCAAAGCCGTCATGCAGTTCATTCCAATGCAGCGCTTCGGCGAGCCCGCCGATGTGGCTCATATGACGGCCTTTTTGTGTTCCGAAGAAGCAGGATATATCACCGGCCAAGTTTTTACCGTTGACGGCGGCATGGTGATGTGATGCCAAGGAGCAGCCCAAACCCTTGTCCATACACAACATGGCTGATCAGAAAACCATCGAACAACGCGTAAAAGAAATCATCGTTAACCAATTGAATGTTAACGAGGAGCAGATCACCCCGGAAGCCTCTTTCCTCGATGATCTGGGCGCCGATTCGCTCGACACTGTCGAGCTGATCATGGCTTTTGAAGAAGAGTTTAAGGACGAAATCAAAGGGGAGATCCCGGAATCCGACGCTGAAAAGCTCCAGACGGTCGGTGACGTAATCGCCTATATCGAAGAAAAATCTTCTTCGAAATAACTCTGTCTTTTGCCTTTCCGCGTTCTACCGCGTTTCCTTTGGGAACTTCTCGGTAGAACGCTTTTTTGTACCCATGGATTCTGTCCCTGCGCTCCCCCGTGTTGTCGTCACCGGCTTGGGTGTCGTCGCCTCCCTCGGCTTTGATGTCGAAACATTCTGGGCGAACATCCTGGCCGGCCGGAATGGAATCACCCGGGTCACGCAATTTGATGTGACCGACTATGCCTGCAAGATCGGGGCCGAAGTCGTTGGGTTTGATCCGGCCGGGTACATGGATCCGAAAGAGGTCCGGCGCAACGACCGGTACACGCACTTCGGTTTTGCCGCCGCCAAGCTGGCGGTGGCTGATTCCGGCCTGAATCCAGCCGCGGAGAATGGCGACCGCGTAGGGGTCATCATTGGTTCGGGGATCGGGGGCATGCACACCTACGAGCAGCAGCTCAAGATTCTCCTGGAACGCGGGCCGCGCAAGGTGTCCCCGTTCGCGATTCCGTCGCTCATCAGCAACATGTGCAGCGGACTGGTGGCGATTGAGCTGGGTGCGCGCGGCCCGAATTTCAGCGTGGTGAGCGCCTGCGCCTCCTCCGCGCATGCGATCGGCGAAGCCTTCCACGCGCTGCGGCGCGGCGATGCCGATGTGATGATCGCCGGCGGCAGCGAGGCCGCGATCACTCCGTTCTCCTATGCGTCCTTCTGCTCGATGAAGGCCATGAGCACGAGAAACGACGAACCGGCCAAGGCCAGCCGGCCCTTCGACCGGAACCGCGACGGCTTCATCATGGGGGAGGGTTCGGGTATCCTTGTTCTGGAGACCCTCGAGCATGCGCGGGCCCGCGGCGCCCGCATCTATTGCGAACTCGTCGGCTACGGCGCCAGTTGCGACGCCTTCCACATCACGCAGCCCGACCCGCAGGGGCGCGGCCTTTCGCTGGCGATGACGCGGGCGCTGGCCGTTGCGGGGGTGCGGGCGGACCAAATCGATTACATCAACGCCCACGGCACTTCGACGCCTTACAACGACAAGTTCGAGACGCTCGCGATCAAGCATGTCTTCGGCGAGCACGCGCGCAGACTCATGGTCAGTTCGACCAAGTCGATGACCGGCCACCTGCTCGGCGCCGCGGGTGGCGTCGAAGCGCTGATCTGCGCGAAGGCGCTGCAGACGGGGGAGGTTCCGCCGACGATCAACTACGAGGTGCCTGACCCCGAGTGTGATCTCGACTATGTGCCGAATCTGAAGCGCTCCGCTCCGCTCCGCATCGTATTGAGCAACAACCTCGGCTTTGGCGGCCAGAACGCTTCGCTGGTCCTCCGGCGGATGGAATAGCCGGGAGATTTCACGCCCGAAGGGAACCCGCGCAGGAGGTGGGGCGCGGTATTCCACCGTTGTCATTGCGAGGAGCGAAGCGACGAAGCAATCCAGCTAGCTGGATCGCCACGCCCTCGTTCCTCGGGCTCGCGATGACAAAAGTGAGCGTGAAGAATCCAGGCGAACAGCCGGTCGGGCTTCGCGTTTCCCGGTCTGCGTACCATCCCGGCGGCCGCCTGGTCGTCCCAGCCCGGGCGGCAAAGTCGCATTTGAACCCTCCGCAATTTGCGCCCAACCTGCCGCCACGCCATGACCGCGCCTTCTCCCAACATCCTCTGGATCGTCACCACGCAGTGGCGCGCCCAGGCGACTGGCTATGCCGGCGATCCCAATGCGCGCACGCCGCACCTCGATGCCCTGGCGGCGGAATCGGTCAACTATGCCCAGGCGGTGACTCCGCATCCATTCGGTCCGTTTGCGCGGGCGGCCATGCTCACGGGGGTGCCTTCGCCGGAAAACGGCGTGAGCGACTACTTCGATCCGCTTCCGCGGGATGCGCGGACCGTCGCCCACTCGCTGCGCGCGCGCGGCTCCGCGACAGCGTTTTTCGGCAAGTGGCACCTCTTCCAGCGCGACCGCCAGGCGGAGCTGGTCGGAAGCGCCCATGCGAAGATCATCGTGCCGCCGGAATGGCGCGGAGGATTCGAATTCTGGGAGGGATTTGAAAGCGGGTTCCTGTTGAATGATCCGTGGCTGCACGGAACGCGCCTACCGTCACCACAGCAGTTTCCTGGGTACCAGTCCGACGTCGTTTGCGGGCGCGCCGGGGACTGGATCTTTGAGTTTGGAGGGCGGAGAGCGGAATTCGGAGAGCGGCGACTGGAAGATGAAGAACCGAGTTTGCCCAGGGTCGGGAGGGAAAGCCGAGGCCCGGAAAGCAGGCCCCGCGAGAATGGCGGCAGGCCTTCTCTCCGGCATCCGATTTCCGGCAGCCAAGATCGGCCCCGGCCGTGGTTTTGCGTGGTGAGCCTCGAGCCGCCGCATCCACCCTATGACGCTCCGGTCCCAGGAGGCGGAACGAAATGGGAACCGCGCGCGATCGTCCTGCCGGCCAACGTGCCGCGCGGCGACGCCGTGGAGGCCACGGCCCGGCGCGAGCTGGCCGGCTATTATGCGCATCTGGAGGCGACCGACCGGGCGATCGGGGGGTTGCTGGCACGGGTACCCAAAGAGAGCACGGTGGTGGTGTTCACCTCCGTCCACGGCGACATGCATGGGGCGCACGGGCGTTTCCGCAAAGGCTGGCCGCATGAGGAGAGCGTGCGCGTACCCCTGCTGGTGCGCGACCCAGGCCGGGGCGGTTCGCAGTCCCGTCGGCCGAATTCCGAGCTGGTATCGCTGATCGATTTGCCGCGGATGACGCTCCGCTGGGCCGGGGCGGGATCCGCCGCCCCGGAAGCCGAAGCGGAGGTCCAGCAGATTTCGATGCCCAGCGTGGTGCGGCTCCCGCACCAGTGTGACCGGGTGTGGCACGGGGTGCGCACCCGGACGCGCAAACTGGTGCTCGCGGAGGGCGGCGCGCCCTGGCTGTTCTTCGATTTGGAGCGCGATCCTGATGAGATCCACAACCTGTCGGGCGATCCGGGCGGGGCGCGGGAGATGGCAGCGCTGCGCCGCCTGCTTTGAATGACGCCGGCGCCTGGTGCCAATCCCTCGATTAGCCCGCGATCCTGGCCGCGCAATTGCGCCGGATGACGGCGGCGAGATCGTCGAGCTTGAGGGGTTTGGTGATATAGTCGTTCATGCCGGCGGCGAGGCACATCTCGCGGTCTCCCATGATGGCATTCGCGGTGACGGCGACAATGCACGGCTGGCGATCGGCCGGAAGGTGCTGGCGGAGCTGGCGCGTGGCCTCGAGTCCGTCCATCGTGGGCATCTGCAGATCCATCAAAACGAGCGGATAATGCCGCTCGCCACATGCCTGCACCGCCTCGAGCCCGTTGACGACTGCATCCGCCCGGTAGCCCAGCCGCCCCAGCAGGCTGAGGGCGACGCTGCGGTTCACGGGATTGTCCTCAACGAGGAGAATCTCGAGCGGAATGTCCTCACTCAGCAGCCGCGGTTTGATGCCGATCGCAGGGGCGGGGACGGACGGGGAAGTAAAGAGCGACCGGATGGTGAGGAGCAACGCCGCGGCTTTCAGCGGCTTGAGCAGATGCGCCGCCGGGGCCAGTTCATTTAGCCACGTGCGCAGCATCGCTTCGCCTGGCGGCAGGAGCAGCACGACCGGCAGCTGCGGTCGCTGCCAGCAGGCGCGCAACTCCTGGGCGAGGCGCCCGCCCTCGCCATCGGGCAGGATCTGGTCCACGATGAGCAGCGCCGGTGCCGGACTTTCCCTCGCCAGGGCCAGCGCCGCCTGGGCGGACGCCGTTGTCACGCAGGGGAGCCCCGCTGCGCCCAGGGTGGTCGCGAGGAAGTGAAGATTGACCTCGTGATCGTCGACGGCCCACGCGGACTGCCCGCACAACGGGGTGGGCAGTGGCTCGATCGGCACGGAGACGGGTGGCGCCGCGGACCGGGTCTCGAGTGAGAAGGTGAAGACCGAGCCCTGGCCCGGCACGCTCTCCACCCGGATGTCGCCCCCCATCAATTCGCACAGCCGCCGGCTGATGGCGAGGCCGAGGCCGGTGCCGCCATATTTGCGCGTGGTGGAAGAGTCGATTTGGGAAAAAGGCCGGAACAACCGGTGCTGCTTTTCGGTGGAGATGCCGATGCCGGAGTCCCGCACGGCGATTTCGAGTACGATGGACTCGGGCGGCAGAACCGGCGGCGGGCCGGCGAGCGCCGGATCAGGGGCAGGGTTTCCGCGGTCGACCGGAGGGGAAGGGGGCGCGAGGCGCGCCTCGACGGCAACGTAGCCACGAGGGGTGAACTTGATGGCGTTGTTGACGAGACTGACGACGATCTGTCGGAGCCGGACGACATCGCCCATGATCCAGGCGGGCACGGAGGCGTCGATCGCGTAAGCCAGGTCGATGTGCTTGGCCGCCGCCTGCACGGCGAACAGGTCCAGCGCCTCCTCGAGGCAGGCCGCGAGGTCCAGGGGTTGCTGCTCCAGCTCCATCTTGCCCGACTCGATCTTCGAGAAATCGAGAATGTCGTTGATGATGGACAGGAGCGCATCACCGCTGACACGGATGGTGTTGACGCACTCGCGCTGTTCGGGTGTGAGCGGGGTTTCCAGCAGCAGGCTCGTCATGCCGATCATCCCGTTCATCGGCGTGCGGATTTCGTGGCTCATCGAGGCGAGGAACTCCGACTTCGCGCGCGAAGCGGTGTCGGCCTCCTCCTTGGCCCGGCGCAGATGATTCTCCGTCTCCACGCGGGTGGTGATATCCACCAGCAGGGCGATGAAGTTCTCGACCGCCCCGCTCTCGTTGCGCACAGGCTGGAGGTCGAGATGGAGGTGGTAACGCCGGCCGCCCCGGGCATGGCAGACCAGGTCTGCGTTGAACGGCGCGGCGCGTTGCAGTGTGCTGCGCAGGCGGGAAACGGTGGCCGGATCGGCGTCGGGGCTGACAAGGAATTGCGTGAGGGGCTGGTTGATCACCTCGGTCGGGCCGAACCCGAACAGGCGGACGAAACTGTCGTTGACCCACTCGAGGCGGCCGGCGGCATCGGTGATGGCCACGAGGTTGTCGGTGCTGCTGGCGACCAGCGAGAGCTTGCGCGTGGCCGCCTGGCTGGCCTGAAGCGCCTGCTCGGCCCGGCGGCGTTCCTCGTTCTCCGCCACCAGCCGCGTGTTGGCCTGTTCGGCGGCGCGCCGGCCCACCAGGGCGGTCCGGGCAAGATGGGCGACGGCGCCGAGCAGCACGGTCAGTCCGAGTCCGAGGGCGGTGACGAGCTCCGGGAAGAACCGGCGGCCGCGCTGCAGGGCGACGGCCGAAGGGGAAAGGCTGATACGAATGCGTTGATTGAAAAGATTGAAGGCCGACTCCTCGCGGAGATCCTGCCGCACGGGGCCGGGCGGAAACTGCTCGAACACCCGGTGATCGTCGATCTCGATCGCGACAGCGTAAAGGGTGGAGAGATGCAGGCGGTTCTGCACGGCCTCCAGCAGCCGGGGGTACGAAAACTCCCCCATGAGCACCGGCTGGTCGGGGCCGCCCGGTCCGGGCAAGAGCACGCAGGTGAGAAAGCCCTGACCGCCGAGCGGCAGCGGAATCAGGGAGGAAAACGCCGGCTGACCGGAGGCCAGCACCTGTTGAACAAGTCCGCGGTGCAACGGATCCCTGTCGTGGTTGTATTCAAGCAGGTACTCGTTGCCCTGCCGCGGGAAAACCCAGCTCGTGTGCCGGGAGGCATCAATCCAGGTGAGCGAACGAAGCGCGGGAAAGTCCTCCCGATAGGCCTCGCTGTCCCGGTCGCGCAGCGCATCGGTGGGGCGGTCAATCCGCGCCCAGCGGGCCGCCATGCGCTGCAAAGTCTTCGCCTCGTTATCCAGCTCGAAATTAAGCACCGTGGCGACGTTGTTGATCGCGAGCTGGGTGTTCGAGCGGATGAAGCCAGCTTCGCGATCCCGCAGGGCGGTGGTGAACAGCAGGGTGAGAGTGATGCCCACCGCCAGCACTGGTGCCGGCAGCCAGCCGGGCAGGCCGGCGGCGCGGTCGGGATCGTCCCGCCAGATGCGGCTGAGCAGGAGGGTCCCGAGCAGGATGAGACTCACGGCACCCAGCGGGGTGGCGCGCAGGACCTGGTTGAGGACCGTGACTTCCGAGAGCCCGAGAATCCACCCAAGCAGCGGGGCCAGACCGCAGGAAATGATCAGGGAGGCGCTGAGCACGGTAACCAGCGGGCGGCCTCGCGTGAGCAGCGGAACCTGGATCCAGAGAAGGCACAGGCCGGCGGCAAGAAGCGAAAGGGCGGTGAAGCGCGACATCCCGCCGGAGATCGCCGGGTCCGCCCCAACGGGCATTTGCGAGAAAAGCTCATCCCAACGTAATGGCCAGCCCGTGAAATGCTGCGCGAAGGCGAGAAAACCGATGGCCACCGGGATTGCTGCCAGCCACACCAGCCGGTCGGCCTTCCATTCCAGGGCCAGGAAGGCAAGGCCAAGCACCAGGAGGCTCAACGCCAAGTCTGCCGGCAGCGGCGCGTTGTCCGGCCGAAACGGCACGAGCACATCGATCCGTTGCTGCCAGCCGGCCAGCACGAGCACCCCGATGAGGACAAGCAAGGCGCTTCCGAGCAATGACGCGCGGGTCAACCAGTCGCCGGCAACAACGGGGGATTGGCGGGTCATGAGAGGCAGTCTTCAGCTAGGCCTGACCGCCAGCCCAGAGCAACGCGTTTCTCGACTGGCTCCAGCGGGATGGGCGTGACTAGCTATGCGCATCGGGCGCGACGATTCGGCTGGAGGGCAGTGCGCCAGCCTTCGCTGAAGCTTCGGCTTAGCAGGCTGTCGCCGCCATTGCTCGGTTTTTCGTCCCGGCCCGCCTGCGCTCTGCGAGCTCCGGCGAGGCCCTGATTCCTGGACGTGCCGCGACGACGCCTTGGCGAAGTCGGGACGAAGCCGGTCCCTCCACCTTTTGTTGCGGCATCAGCCGCCCTATTCCGGATCGTCAGGCGGGGATTTCTCCGGAGGCGGCGCCGGCTGCGCGGGCGGTGGCGACCCGGCGGTCGGCGGCGCGAGCGGCGCCGCGCCAGGAGGCGCGTAGGCCGGCCGGCCGGTCAAAAATCCGGAGATCCCGCGCAGGATGTTGGTCGGTCCCAGCACGAAAACCCACGATGGCTTCTCAAGCGGACCAGTGAGGCGCAGCGACAGGAAGTCGGAGATCGGCGTCAGCAGGAGGCCCAGCCCGTAGGGCAACGCGAGTTTGCTCTCTTGGAGTGGATAAACACTGGCGTTGAAGTCGAGGGTTCGGGCGTCCAGCAGATAGTCCCCGTTCGCAACAATGGAGGCGCTTGGACCCAGCAGCTTCACCTGCGGGAAATGGACCTTGCGGCCATCGAGCTTGAAACCGGCCTGGGCGGTCTCGATGCGCAGGGAGGTGAAATTGAACATCGACTTGCTGAGCAACTCGGAAAGCGATCCGAGCAGATGGATCTCGCCCAGTTCCTTCCCAGTGATCAGGAGGTGGCCGTCGCCGTGAAAGCTGAGCGGCTCCCAGAACCGGCCCTCGGCGGCGAGCACGGCGTCGAGGCGGCCACCGGTTGCCCGGCTGAGAAAGCGGCCCTTGGAGCGTTCAACAGACGGCGGCTTGCCGGCCAACTGGAACTCATCAAGCACATTGATGACACGGGCGAGGTCGGCGCCGCTCAGTTTCGCGTCGAAAGTGAGCGTGCGTCCCTCGCGCGGCGCCTTGAGCCGGGCTTTGCCCGTGGCGGTGCCTCCGGCAAATTCGGCCTCAATCTGCCGCAGGTCCAGATCGTCGTCATCGTAGTCCGCGTCGAATCTAACCTTGTCCAGCGGAAACCGGTTCAGCGCGAAGCGGCCGTGGGAGGTGACGGTGAATTTCACCCGTTTGTGGGGGCCACCGGGCATGCCGGGGCCGTCGAAATGGCCGGTCAGATGGACGCTGGGCGGTTCGGCGAACTGATAGGGCGCGAACAGCTCCGTGCCCGCAGGACCGTAGAGGCGCGCGCATTCGGCAATGTCGAGTTCAGAGTCTCCGGCAAAGTCGAGCGTGCGGTAGGTGGACAGCTGGGGATCGAGGGTGACGATGAACGAGCCGCGCGCGAAGTGCCCGGCCCGCTCGGCCATCAACGCGGAGACGTTGTAGTAATTGGGCCGGAAAAAGAGCGTGGTGCCCAGCCGGTCGAACGGCACACCGCGGATTTCCGGCCGGACGGCGTCCACCCGGCAATACACCCTGCTGCGCCCGGTCGAGCCCCAGCGGCCCGAGACGTCGACATCGGCGTCGGGAGGTGCTGCGCTGAAGTCGAAGTTGCTCCAGAAGCGGAGCCACGACGGCTTGAACCAGCCGGCGATGTCGGGCGGGCGCATCCGGCCCTTCAGGAGAAAACGGTAGTCGCGCGTGATGGTGTCCATCTCATAGGACCCATAGGCGGCGTTGTCGCCCTGGACCGCGGCGATGTCGATAGCGCTCAGTTCATGGTCGGCAAAGATCGCGTGCCCGCTGACGGCGTCGAGCGGCACGTCTTGGGCCACGAGATGGCGGACCGAGACGTCGGCCTCGGCGCGCGCCGGCTTCCAGCCCGGAGCGAGCTCGATCCTCGCCTCCACCACGGCTGGCTCGCTCAAGGCAAGCTTGTTGGCCAAGGCCAGTTTGCTCCGGTCGGCGGCGAGTCGAAGGAGTGCCGGCGTGAGCGATCCGGAAAGAGCGAGCGAACCCTCGCCCTTCTTCAGATCAAGATCGCCGTGCGCCGCCAAAGGCGCTCCGCCCGCCCGGACAGAAACGTCACCACGGAGGCGCGGAAGCTGCGTCAGCCCAAGCTCGGCGACAGGGGCCCCCAAGGGAAAACCCATCGCGGTGCCGCCGGCGGCGGTCACGCGCGCCAGCTGCGGTTTGAATGCGAACCGGTCGGGTACGAGCGAGCCGTCAAGCTCGACGTGCAACGATTCGATCTGCGCCTGCGTCCGCCAGTCCAGGTGATCGATCTCCATCGTCACCCGGGTGGCAAAGGGCGCCTCGCCAAGCAGCGGGAAGGCGGTCTGGGCGTGAGCCGCGGCCACATTCAGGAAGCCTTCTTCGCGGAATGAGCGGGCAGACAGTTCGGCGGCCACCATGGCGCCCCGGTCCGATGACGGCGTGAGCACCAGTTGCAGGCACGGCTCCTCCAAGGCGGCGAGCCGGGGCCGCAACGTGAGGAGTTTGCGGCCGGCGTCAAGATAGCGCTGGAGCACCAGATCGAGCAGCGGCAGCGAGCCGGGGCGGGAGCGGAAGGTGGCCGGCAGGTGGAAGCCGCCCCGGCCGGCGACAGCGATGCCGCCAATGTGAAACCGGCACAGGGCGATTTCGTAATCCCGGCGTTGGATGTGAAAGACGCCGTCAAGTTCGCTGACCACGGCTTCATCCATGCCCGAGGGCGACAGCATCGCGGGCACCCGCAGGTCAACGCCGGTGACGCGGACCTCATGCAGGCGGAAGTCGCCGACGAGCAACGGCCAGAAATCCACCCGGGCGTAGGCCGCGCGGATCGTCACAAGCGGGCTGGATTGGCCGGGAGCGAAGAGCTGGACATCCTCGAGCACGATGCATCCGGTGGGATCGAACACCGCCCGGCCCACGGTGGCCGTGACCTCCGAGGCGGCCAGCCGGCGCTCGAGCGCGTGCAAGGCAAAGTCAGGCAGGGCCAGTTCACGATGAAGGGCGGTCCAGATCTGCAGCGCGAGCAGCGCGGACAAGACCAACCATGCCACCCAGCAGAGGAGCAGCAGGGCGGACGAGCCGCACCAATGCAGCGCGAACCGGATGGACTGCGGGAGATTCATGGTGGAAGGCGCGGTGCGCGGAAGGTCATCAGGCGCCGGCTGCCTTGTTCCTGGACAATTGCCTAGCCCACATGTTTCTTGCCGCGGCTGGTACCGCCGCCACAAGGGGAGGGCCCGGCGCCGTCCCGACTTCGCCAAGGCTTCGTCGCGGCACGTCCAGGAATCAGGGCCTCGCCAGAGCTCGCAGAGCGCAGGCGGGCCGGGCCAGGGAATCGATCATTGGCGGTGACGGCGCACCGCCCTCCAGCAAAACCGTCGCAGGCCGCGACGAAGTGAACAGGCAAGACCATAAGCTCGGCCGTCGTGGCGGTCATTTCTGGCCTTCGGACGCGGGGGGCGATTCCTTCGCCGGGGCCGGTGCGGGCGCGGTCGGCGGCGGCGCTGGAGCCGGCGCGGCGGATCCGGAATCGCGCGGGCTTTGGGTGAGCGCGAAGAGCGCGTCGATCAGCTTTTGATCGGCCTCGAAGACGACGTTGAATTTCGGTGAAGGCGAACCGGCCAGCTGGGTGCCACCGCCGGTGCGCTCGGTGAAGAAGAGGGTGGTGGTTTCCGTTTGGGCGCCGGTGCCGCCCACCAGTGACACGGTGGCCTCCAAGGAATATTTCCAGGCCCGCGCCTCGCCGGCGATCTCCACCGTCGGCGGGAATGAATCGAGCACGAAGTTCTTTGCGCGCAGACTGCTCAATTGCTCCAGGAGAGCCAGCACGGCCGTCCGTTTCGCCTCCGGCTCGGCGGCAAGCGCCTGGGGCCAGGTTTCGCCAGCGGCGAGCTGGTGGGAAAAGAGCTCCGTCTTGGCCGCGGTGTCGGTGAGGGCCAGCCCGGTGATGCGCGCCCCTTCCGGCAGCTCGCGCAAAAGGCGATCGCGATAGTAGGTCGTCGTAACCGGGGTTTCGCGCAGGATATCCGGGTCGACCAGATAGATGAATGGCTCGTTGGCAAGCTTGGCGTAGGCGCGGCCCTCGCGCTCGCTGGCAACGCCAATCAGCAGCGTGATCGCCGCGGGCATCGCCGCCGGCGAGCTCCCTTCCACGAACGTGCCCTTGTTGGAAAAGTTGAGGGTGATTTCGCGTTCGGGCCGGTTGAAACCCCAGTTCTCGAGCTCGATGGCCTGGGGGGCGTCGCGCAAGAATCTCAACGCCTGCAGCAGATTGAGCTTCTGAATGACCCGGTGCACGAGCGCGAGATCGGCGGGCAGCGTCTGGGGCGCTTGGTTGGCAGCGCGCGTGACGATCTGCCAGGGGTCGGTGTCGAGCGGCTGCTGGCCGGTCTCGAGGCGCTGAAGGGTCACCTCGGAGCGGTTGGGCGCCGCTAGCGTGAGGGACGTGAGCGCGCGCGGATCGAAACTCAGCAGGTGTTTGTCCCGCAAATCCTCCTGGGCGTTGCGCAAGGTGGCGAACAGCTGGTCGGAAACCGCGACCGTGAACACCGGAGCCCGGTCCTCGATCTTGGCGTAATAGTCGGTGGCGGGTTCGGGCGGGTGGTCATCGCCGGCCGGCTGGGCGGCGGGCGTCGGACCGGCGGGCGTGACGGGAGCGCCGAGGAGCAGGGTCGCCCGGCGGCCGTTGCCTTCGAGCGTGATGCGAAAAGTGGGATTGGCGAGGGCCGTGCGCTCGGGGGGCGGGAGCGCGGACGGTTCGATGAATGACTTCGTATGGAGCGCGTTGAGGCCGTTGATGGCGAGTTCGACCTGGAGCCGATCCGCCCGCGTGAGGATGGGCGCTTCAAACGACCAACGGGGTCCGTCGCGGCGAATGCGGATGCGGAGATTGGTGGGCGCGGCCGTCTGCAGATTGAAGGAGCGCACCTCGAAAAGAGGGATGTTGAAGATGGTGTCGGCCTGCAGCTGGTTAAGCGTCAGCGCAAGGCTGTCGACCAGGCTGCGGCCGACGACATAAATGCGTTCGCCGTCCGGCGAGAGGACGTACAAGCGGTTGCCGACCTTGGTGGTGTCACCGATCCGCAGGCTGACGGTCTTGAGCTTGGCTGGCGCGGTGCTCCCGGTCGGAAGCGCATTATCTGCGCCGCCGGTGAAGGTCACGGTCAGCTGAGGCTTGTCCAGCCCATAATCGGCCAGGGACAGCCCGCTCTTCGTGAGATCCTTGACGAGGAAGCTGGTCTCCTGCTCAAGGAACATCAGCTCGTTGAGGATGCGGCTGACCGCATGGGGATTGGCGGGCCATTCGATGGGCTTGGTCATCGTCCAACCGTCGGACCGCTTCTCCATGCTCACAGGCTCGGCCAAGCGCCCGCCGGAGATTACCAAGGACTGGATCGCGGCGGCCTCGGGCCCGAGCACCCGTTTCTGGTCCCGGCCCCAGAGGGCGTCCGTCTGCCACTTGCGCACAAACGTGAAGATGAAGAAGAAGAGGACGACGTTGAGCAACAGCAGGACGAGCGTGACTTTGGTGCGCATGGCTGGAGCGGTTAATTGACGAATACGAAGCACCCAGCCGTGGACGCCGGAGGGGCAAAACCCGGCCGGGGGGCTTTCCTGCGGGCGGCCCCGGTTGACTTGCCTGATGCTGGGTGCGGCATGGTGAGGTTAACGGCGGCGCGTCCAATAGACAACCAGGCCAAGGAGGCCGGCCGCGCCCGGCAGGAGCAACAACAGCCCCAACCGGAGCTTGGCCAGGTCCTCCTGGGAGAGCGAGAGCTGGAATCGCTCGATCGGGCGCGGGGGAAAGTGGAGCTGGGTGTCGCGATCGACGGCCCAGTTGACGGCATTGAGGCAGAGCGCCTGGCAGCCGGAATCGGCCAGGCGGCGGTTGGAGAAGAGGTCCCCTGAACCGATGACCACGAGACGTCCCCCCGGCACGCTGAAGGGCAGGGCCCCCGCCGTGACGCGTTCGGAGGAAACCACGATGCCGAGCGGACCTTTCAGGTCGGATCCGGGCGTGTAGGCCGCCGGTGTCTTCAGCCGGTAGCCAAATTCGCCCCACGAGGTGGGCGAGGAGGCGGCCAGCACGGAAACCTTCAACGTGTTGTCCAGCGGCCGGTCGGGATCGGGCCGGACCGATCGCGGCGGGCTGATGCGCACCGGGAATCCGTAATCGAAGAGCGACTTGGTAATGGGATGGGTCCCGTCGACGTGGCGGATGATCAGGTCGCCGTTGTCCGCGGTGAATTCGGAATTGGCATCGTCATGGATGACGTCGTCGTCGACGCGTACGCCCCAGTCGTAGAACAGGTTTTCGAGGCCGCATTCGCGCGCGGGATCGAGGGTCAGGATGATCCGGCCCGCTCCGGTCGAGAGGTACTGGCGCAACAACTCCTCCTCAAACGGCTGGAAGGGGCCTCGCGGGGCGATGATCAGGATCACATCGGCGCCCTTGGGCACTCGTTTCGTCAAGGAAAGATCCAGTCCCTCCAGGTCGAAGTTCCGCTGGCGCAGTTCGTCGCTCAGCCCGGACAGGCCGCGGACGGGACTCACGTCGTCCGGACTCATCTCGCCGTGGCCGGCCAGGAAAAAAATCTTCTTCTTTTCCGGGTTGGAAACATCAAGCAGGGCGGCGGTGATGGTCTGTTCGCCCTTGAACGCGGTGCGGCGGCGATCCTTGAATTCGTAGAGCTGGTTGAGCCGCACCGTCTCGTGATTCTCGCCGCAAAGAAACAGGATCACATCGGGTTGGTCGACGCCGAGCGCCTCCGCTTCGCGCCGCTTCTGGTAGACGTCGAGGTAATCCACGGTGATGCGCCCGTCGCGCCCGGACTTGGCATCGGCGCTGGTCGCGGTGTTGTAGAGGTACTCGCGGAGCAGGTTCTGGACGTCGTGATAGGCCTGCACGGCGTCCGGATTCTCGGAATCGGGCGTCAGGGTGACGACAATACGGACCGGGCGTTTCAACTCGCCGAGGTAGGAGATTGTCTCGGGTGAAAGCGAGAAGCGCCGGTGCTGGCTCAGATCGTAGCGCCAGTGGTAATGGAGCGCGAGGTAGTTGAGGCCGGCGAAAAGCGTGAGGAACAGAACGGCCTGGAGCACCAGGTTGATGGTGCGGAGCCAGCGGGCGGCGCGATAACTTTCAATCGGCAGCATGGCGCGGGTCAGTTGTGCAGCAGCTTCGCCTCGACGCCGAGGATGGTGAGGATGAGCATCAGGGCCGTGCCGGTGAAATAGAAGAACAGATGCCGCGTGTCGATAATCCCGCGGCTGAAGTCATCCAAGTGCAGGGAAACCTGGGCGTATTCCAAAGCTGCGTGGACCGGCTGGAAAGCCGGGAGCTGCAGGAGGGAAACGTTCAGGGCCAGGGGCACGCCCCAGATCAACACGATGAGCATCACTCCGGTGAGCACGGCGGCCACCGCCTGGTTGCGCGACAAGGCGCTGGCGAACACGCCGATCGCAACGTAAAGCAGACCGGACACGACGACGTAGAGGTAGCCGCCGACCAGCGTGCCGGAATCGAGCAGCCGCGGATTGGCGGCAAAGCGGTGAAGGATGTAGAAGAGCCCGCCGGTTGAGCCCCAGAAGAGCAGGTAGAGGAAATAGACGGCGCCGTATTTTCCCATCACGACCTCCGCGGTGGAAACCGGGGTCGTGAGCAGGGTTTCCAGCGTGCCCAGCCGCCGTTCCTCGGCGAGGCTCTTCATCGTCATCAACGGCACCAGGATGAACACGGGCAAAAAAAACAGCCGGAAGAAATCGGAGGCTGGCGAGGTTTCCTGCGGGGCCTGGCTGTAGACCTCGAGCAGCCCGGTGAAGATCAAGCCCATGACTGTGAGGAAGAGCACGGCTGCGATATACGTGCTCGTGTTGACGAGCAGCATGCGGATCTCGTGGCCGAGAATGGTGAAGATGTGGCGCATGGTCCTTTAACGGCCGGACGGCAGAGTGCGGAAGGCGGCGGTCTGGGCGGCGGGCATACGGTGGGTGGATTCGGCTGGCATCTGATCGCTAACGTCCGGGTTTGGACCCGGCCCGCGCGTCCACAATGTCCCAGCTGCGTTTGGTCGCGGCCAGGAAGACATCCTCAAGGGTGGGGTGGGCCCGGTTGAGGGCGCGGACGCGGTAGGATCCAGCGGCCAGCGCCCGGAGCAGCGCTTCGCCGAGCTCCTCGTCGCGGGTGGTGGTGAGGGTCAGGAGGTGGAATCCCTCGGCGTCGGGACCCTGGGTGGATTCCACCACGAGGGTCGCCTCGACGCCCGCGAGCAGGGCGGGCAGGGCAGCCTGGTCTCCGGCGATTTGCAGCTCGTAATGGGTATGCCCCAGCACCTTGCGGCGCAGCTCGGCCGGCGTGCCCTGTGCGACAATCCGACCGCCGTTGATGATCATCACGCGATCGCAAGTAACCTCGATTTCAGGGAGAATATGGCTCGAGATGATCACGCTCATGCGGCCGCGCAAGCCGCCGATGAGGTCGCGCACGATGAGGATTTGATGCGGATCGAGGCCGATCGTCGGCTCGTCCATAATGATGACCTCCGGTTCCCCGAGGATCGCCTCGGCGATGCCCACCCGCTGGCGCATGCCCTTGGACAGCTTGCCGATGATGCGGTGGCGGATCCGCTTGAGGTCGCATAGCTCGAGCACCTCATCGAGCCGCGGATGGAGTTTTTCCCGGGGAATTTCCTTCAAGCGGCCGCGGTAGTAGAGGTATTCGTTGACCCGCATATCCTCGGGCAGCGGGTTGTTTTCGGGCATGTAACCAATGTGGCGCTTGGCCTCGTCAGTGCGGGAGGCAACAGGAATGCCGCAGATGCGCACGATTCCGGAGGTGGCCGGCAGAAAGCCGGTGAGGATGCGCATGGTGGTGCTCTTGCCGGCGCCGTTCGGACCGAGGAGTCCAACGATCTCGCCGCGGCGCACGGTGAAGCTGATGCCGTCCACCGCCGCCAGCCCGCTGTAGGTCTTGACCAGGTGCTCAACCTCGATGGTCGGGGGAGCCGTGGTTGGATCGATCGTGGACATGCGATGGGTAACAGGGTGATGGACAGCCGTCCCTAATCAAGGTTACACCGCGGGCGGATTCAAGCGCCACGCGGCGGCGAGTCCCCGCAAGGTGAGGTCGGGAACGACCGTGAAGGGCTGCCGCAGGGTTTTTTCCAGCAGCGCTGCCGTCCCGCCCGTGGCGAGCACCCGGGGGATGGACTCGCCGCGCCGGGCCATTTCCGCCAGCACGGCGTCCATTAGCGCCTGAATCATGCCGCCGAGGCCGATGACTGTGCCGATCCGCATCGCTTCGACGGTGGATCGGCCGATGACTCCCGGCAGCTCCAGCGAGTCGTCCAGCAGTGGCAGCAGCGCCGTCTGCTCGTGGAGGTAGCGGCGCATCACGTCGAGACCTGGCGCGATGATGCCGCCCTCATAGCCGCGGGAGCGGGTGAGGATGTCAAAGGTGACGGCGGTCCCGAGGTCGATGACGATGGCGGGGGTGCCGCAGAGCGCCTGCGCGCCGGCGGCGTTGGCGAGGCGGTCCTGGCCGATCTCCTCGGGCTTGGGATAACTGAGCGGCACGCCGAGCCGCTTGTCGGGAGTGAGTTGGAAAACCGACCGAGCGAACCGGTGCTGCTCAAAGACCCGGGCCAGCAGTCTTGACGCCCCCGGCACCACGGAGCAGAACGCCGCGCCTTCCAGGGCGGGATGGGCGGCGGTGAGGTGTTCGAGAATCAGACCGAAGCCCCCGACCGGCTGATCAATGGCGCGCGTAGGGAAGTCGTGCTGGAACAAGGCCTGCCCGTTGGCGACCACGCCGTAATGAGTGTGCGTGTTTCCAATATCGATGCAAAGGAGCATGGTGGAGAAGCGGCGGGCAGGAGTCGGAGGTCGAAGGGAAATCGATCCGGCGGGATCAGGCAAGCATTCGCCTAGCCCGCCCCTTTCCTTTCGCTTTTCTCCAGCGTCACTTCACCAGCAGGAAAGCGCTGCGGCCGGCCGTTTTCGCCGCGGATCAGCAGGGAGCCCTCATCGTCGATGCCGCCGGCAACGCCGGCGATGCGCCGGCTGCCCTGCACGAGCGTGACGGGTCGGCCGCGCAGGATGTCGTAGCGGTTCCACAGGTCGGCGAAGGTTTCCCGGTAGCTGCCGTCAACGAACCGGTCGTAGGCCGAGAGCACCCGGCCGATGATTGCGGCGGTGAGGCGATTGAGATCGACCGGTCTGCCCGTGCAATCCGCCAGCGTGGCGACCCGGCCGGAGAATTCGGGCGGCAGCAAGTCGAGGGGGCCGTTGACGTTGAGGCCGAGGCCGAACACCAGATCGCGAATCTGGTCGGAGTCGATCCGCGCCTCCGTCAGCATGCCGCCGAGTTTCCGACCGTCAATGTAGAGGTCGTTGGGCCATTTGATTCCGGGCTGGATGCGACAGAAATTGGCCACGAGGTCGCACAGATTGGCGCCCATCCAGAGGGTGAAGGTGGTCATGCGACCGGGCTCGAGCTGGGGCCGGAAGACGAAGCTCGCGTAGACGTTGCCGCCGTTCTCGCTGTGCCAGACGCGGCCGAACCGGCCGCGACCAAGCGTTTGCCGGCGGGCCAGCACGACAAACGGCGTGGCCCGCCCGCCCGCCAGCTGGCGTTCGGCCTCGTCGTTAGTACTATCCACCTCAGCGAGGCAGAGCAGGTCGAACGGTCGGCGCCGCAATTTCAAATGCGCCAGCACAAGCAGGGGGTTGATGCCCGCGGGGTACCTGCTGATGCGGTAGCCGCGGCCGCGCACAGCCTCGAACTCGAACCCTTGCGCGCGCAGCTTCTCCATGTGCATCCAGATGCCGACCCGGCTCATGCCCAGCTTCCGGGCCAGGGCAGTGCCCGAGACGAAATTAGGATCACTGGCGAGCAGTTCGCCGAGGATGGTGGATTCGGGGGAGGTCATGGGCGGGAACCGTCAGACGGACCGGATGCCGTGGCGGGATTTGCCGGCGCCTTCCCCCGGACGGCGCAGGCCTGCGAAATCAAGATCGTCCCCTCGCAGGCGTTGGCTGAATCTTTCGACGGAGGGGGATCGCGGGGCGGACGGCATGAAGAAGGCAGTCGGAGAGGTGGTGTGGAAAGTAAAAACCAAAGGGGCCGGGTTCGGCAAATGTCATTTAATACCAACGTCCCATGATAAACAGACGGTCATTGCGAGGAGCGGAGCGATGAAGCAATCCAGCTGGACCGCCACGGCGCGCTTCGCGCTCCTCGCGATGCCACTTCGAAATCCCAGCCTAGTCTCCCGGACGCGTGAAGGTGCTGTTGCGGATGCTCTTCAGCTCCTTCGCCGCCTCCGGATCAAGCTGCTTCATCTGGTCGATCTCGTCGTTCATCCAACGGAGATCGCGCA
>Ga0182019_10000080_pt1 | contig 45884 bp, 23 predicted proteins | sample 812E2MmetaG_FD_120483 | JGI IMG/M metagenome (GOLD analysis project Ga0182019, IMG submission 120483) | Permafrost microbial communities from Stordalen Mire, Sweden - 812E2M metaG | ecosystem: Environmental > Terrestrial > Soil > Wetlands > Permafrost | place: Sweden: Stordalen | collected...
ATCGGCCTCGTGGGCAAGGATGGCGGGTACACCGCCACCGTGGCCGACGCCTGCGTCATCGTACCCACCGTGAATCCCAACAACGTCACGCCGCACTCCGAGGCGTTCCAGGCCGTCCTCTGGCACCTGTTTGTCTCGCATCCCGACCTCAAGGTGAACCAGACGAAGTGGGAGTCGGTGCGGTAGAGGCAGCCAAAAGCGGAAAGCGGTGAGGTTTGAAAGGCGAGAAATCGGGAAATCGGAAGAGCGTGAAAGCAAAGAACCTTTCTGTCATGCCTGGCTCGTTTCCCGATTTTCCGCTTTCCCGATTTCCCGCTTTTCCCAACCGTCCTGCGGTGTTTTTGGACCGCGACGGCACACTCAACGCCGCGGTGGTACGCGCCGGCCGGCCCTACCCCCCCACCACGCCGGCAGAGTTCGCGCTTCTGCCCGGCGTCGTCGAAGGTTGCGCCCGGCTGAAGGCCGCCGGCTTTGTCCTGGTAGTCGCCACCAACCAGCCCGACGTCGGCCGTGGCACGCTTCCGCGGGCCACCGTCGAGTCGATCCACGCCCGGCTGTGCGAGCTCCTCCCCATCGACCGCGTTGAGGCATGCTATGACCACGGCGGGGAAAACCCGCCCTCGGTCTTTCGCAAACCCGCCCCGGGACTGCTCCTGCGGGCGGCCCGTGAACTCGGCCTCGATCTGGCCCGCTCGTGGATGGTCGGCGACCGCTGGCGCGACGTCGATTGCGGCAGGAGCGCCGGCTGCCGCACCGTGCTCATCGACTGCGGTTATGCCGAGGACCTGCGCGAACCGCCCGATTTCACCGTCCGCAACTTCACCGAGGCGGTGGACATTGTTCTTGCGCATCCGTCCACTGTGAACTCATTACGCCCAACATGATCGCCCTCAACAATCTCAAGGTCCAACTCTACGCCGACGGCGCGGACAAGGCCGGCATCCTCGACCTTTACGCCAAGCCCTATATCCGGGGCCTCACGACCAATCCGTCCCTGATGAAGAAGGCGGGCATCAAGGATTACGAAGCGTTCGCCAAGGACATTCTCCTGACGGTCACCGCCAAGCCCATTTCCCTCGAGGTGTTCTCGGACGAGTTTTCCGAGATGAAGCGCCAGGCGCTCAAAATCGCCGCCTGGGGGAAGAACGTCTACGTCAAGATTCCCATCACCAATTCGCGCGGCGAGTCCTCCCTCCCGCTCATCCGGGAACTGGCGGCGCAGAACGTGCAGCTCAATATCACCGCCATTCTCACCCTGGGCCAGGTGCGCGACGTGGCGGCGGCGCTTAATCCCGCCGTCCCCTCCGTGGTTTCCGTTTTCGCCGGCCGCATCGCCGACACCGGACGTGACCCGATGCCGCTCATGCGCGCCGCCCGCGCGCTGCTCGAGGGCCAGCCCAAGGCGGAACTGCTCTGGGCCAGCGTGCGCGAGGTGTTGAACATCCTCCAGGCCGAGGAGTGCGGCTGCCATATCGTCACGGTTCCGCACGACATCCTTGGCAAGGCCGCCAAGATGCTTGGGCTGGACCTCGCCGCGCTCTCGCTCGACACCGTCAGAATGTTTGCGAAGGACGCCGCCGAAGTTGGCTATCGGCTGTAGGAGCAAGCGCAAAGGGCGCAGCGTGCCCAGCACGGTCGGACTTTGCCGGGCCAGCGATTACTTGACCTCGATGCGGCTCACGTACGCCCAGTCGTAGTGCGTGTTCACGTTGGGACGGGTGAGAAACACCAGCGTTTCACCCGCGACCGCCTGGTACGGTATGACGACCCGCTGGCGGCCGCGATCCGCCGCCACCCCAGCCGGGTCCAGCAGACGCCGAAAGATCTCGCGCCGGCGGCCATCGGGAGTTTCGCCCGCCACTATGAAGACCACGCCGTCGGTTTTCTCCCCTTCGCGTTCATACGCTCCGGGAAACAGGCCGAATTCCCAACGAATCTGCCGGGCCCCGTCCGGTGCTGGCACCCAGAGATCGGCGTCCGGATGAAGGCTGAGAACCTCGGTGCCGCCATCCTCCCAGGCCGAATAGCCAAAGGTGAAGCGAAACTGGGAAGGTGCCGGCGAAACCATTCGGAAGGCGATCGCGGCAACTCCGGACGGAATGGGCACGGGCGGACGGTCGCTGGGCAGCGGTCCCGCCGGCTTCGCGTGGGTCGTGATCTGGTCATAACCATGCCTGCCGTTCAGGCGGAGGAGCGCGAAGTCGCGGCAGAAATTGCTCAGATAGACATCCGCCGTCGAGTGGGAGAAGGTCACGCACGGATCGAGGCCAAACTGCGCCGTTACCCGGCGTACGAACTCCTGATTCCGGCGCTGGGCTTCCACCATCACCAACGCGCAGACGTATTCATCCTTGAGGTCCGTGAGGGCCCGCTCGAGGTAGGCCGGATCATGCTCCAGGCCATTGCGGATCATGAGGGCCTTCCGCTGCGAGTAATACGGAATGATCGGGCTCCAGTCGTCCCCAGCGACGATGATGATGCCGCCGTTCGGTGTGATTCCGCGCAGCGCGTCCGTCAGGCCGGTGCCCCCGTTGGCGCGGACGGACTGGATGAGGTGGTAGCCCTGCAAATAGGTGCCCATCTGAAAGGCGAACGGCACGCAGACAATCGCCCACCGGACCCACCGCGGCAGACCCGAGTCAAGCACACCGTGCAGGGCAAAACCGAGTGCGCAAAGAAGAAAAACGGCGCAGGCGAAAAAATAATACTCCTGCAAGGCGTAGGCGAAGGGAAACATCAATTGGGCAAAAATGAACAGGCCGGCCGCCCCCAGGATGTGCCAACGTTCGCGTCGCGACCACCCGACGCCGGCCGCCACGATCAGTCCAACGACCCAGGCAGGCATGATCGCCTCGCGCCAGCCCGCCAGCAGGCCCCGCCAGGTCTCGGGGGAAAAGCGCGCCGCCAGGTTGTACATTCCGAAATTTCCCCTCGTCAGCTCGGCCGACGTGAAGATATGGGCGGAGGGATGGGTCGCCTTGATGGTATCGGTGAATTTCACCCAACAAAAGGCCGTGACGCAGGGGAGGACCACGGCGCCCAATCCCCAGCCGATGGTTCTGAGCACAGGCTTCCATCCCGGTCCAGCGCACACCTCCCGCCAAAGACAAGCGGCTCCATAGAGTGCGGCCGGCAGCAGCCAGACGAAAAATGTCGTGCTTTTTACCAAGGCCGAGCCCGCTCCGCATAACGCACACAGGATGAGCCAGTGCAGCCGCCGCTCCCGCATCGTGCGAACGAACATCTCGAGGAACCAGGCGGAGAACATCAGAACCATCGACTCCATCAGGAACGCCCGCGAGTAGAAGATGTAGAGCGGACAGGTGAGCACGAGGGCCAGCGCCAGCAGGCGCCGCGGTCGCGCCAATCCGAGCTGCCCCAAGAGCAGCCAGATCGCCGGCAGCGTCAGATAGAAGCAGGCCAGGGAGACGGTGCGCGCCGCCTCAAAATGGGGCAGATGGGCGGCCCGGCTCAGCAGCACGACACTCCACTCGTAAAGCGGGAATTCCATGGGCACGGACCACGGCTTCCCGAACAGCGGCGTCGAATAGGGAATCGAGAAGTTGTTCTCCGCGTCGATGTAATAGGCGATCAGCGCGGTATGCGTCTGGCGGAATTCATGGCCCGGCAGGAAGCCGGAGCGCCAATTAAAGGTGGCAAAAACGACGTGCGTGAACAGCGCCGCACAAAAAAGCATGATGAGGGCGGCGTTCTCGCGTCCAGGGTCCGGGGCTGGTCTCATGCAAGACAAGCCGGCAGCGCAGCAGGGGGCACGTGACTGCCGGGCAGATTGATCAAAACACAGGGAATTCGTCAATATGGACTCATGCGGGGTGATTGAAGCGGATGGGACAAGGAATGATCGAGCCCGGCTGCACGACACCGGCGATGAGTCATGACAATCGTGTGCGGGAAACCCGCTATTCATTCCGCCGAGACAACGGCGTGTCTTCAAACTGTCATTGCGAGGAGTCCCGTCCGGCGGGACGACGATGCAATCCAGCTGGATCGCCACGGCGCGCCGGGCGCGCCTCGCGATGACAGACGGTTTGAAGACACGCCGTAGGCTTGGCGTCATCCCACCACGCTGGTTCCCATAATTGGCTTCACACCCCGGCGCGAGTTGGTCACTGCTTGAGGCATCCCGATGAGCGAGACCTCTCCCCAGTCGTCCTCCCTCTCCGCAGACGCCGGTCACCTCCGTCGCAAGCTCGAAGAAAAGTCCCTCCTGGTCCAGAGCATCCGGAAGGAGCTGATCCTTTCCCAGATCACCGTCCTGGAACTGCAGGACACCATCCTGCAGAAGGAGACGGACAAGGCCGACGCTGTTTCGATCCTTGGTCAGGTCGAGCACGTGCTGGAGGAGAAGATCAATTACATCTTCGCCCTCGACCGGGTGCTGAATGAGAGAATTGCCGGGTTGCAGGCCGGGCTGGCCGCACAAAAAGCGGCTCACGACCAGATCACGCAGGACCTCGTGCAGAAGCTCGATGCCGCGAACCGCGAAATCGGAGCGACCCACACGATGGCGGCCGGCTATGCCCGCGATCTCGCGCAGACCCGGGAGCAGCTCCAGCGCGCGGAGCAGGACTTGACCACGGTCCGCGCCCAATTGACCAGCACGCAGGCCACGCTCGCGCAGACGCGCCAGGAACTCCGCGACACGCAGACGGCGCAGCGCACCACCGAGGAAGCCCGGGCTGCGCTGGCCCGTGAAATCGCCACGATGCGCGTTTCATTCTCCTGGAAACTGACGGCACCCCTGCGCGCGCTCCGCCGCCTGCTGTCATGACGGGCACCGCGGCACTGGCTCCCCTGCATGGCCTGGAGACGCCGCACCCGCTCCAGCCAACTCAGAATTATTTCCAGCTGGTCGGCTGGGCGTTCGTCCCGGGCGCCCCGCGGCCCAGCCGCGTCCGCGTGGTCGTGGACGGGCAGGTTTTTGAACCGGCCGGAACCATCGAGCGTCCCGATGTCGCCGCGACCTATCCCGGCGAGCCCCACGCCCTCCGCAGCGGCTTCAAGTTCACCTGCTACCTGCCGTTCGGGCTCTACATCGGGTTTCTCGAGGTCTCCGCCGACGACCGCACCTGGCAGCGCGTGCGCACGCTGGTCATTCCGGTAAGTTCGCATCCCATTCTCGGCGCGGTCGAGAAACCCCCGGCGGACCGCATCATCACCCGGCCCGTGCGCATCGAGGGCTGGTGTTTTCATCCCGAGTTCACGGTCAAGGAGATCGTGCTGCAATTCGGCAACGTCGAGGTGCCGTGCGACTATGGCCTCGAGCGGCCGGATGTGGCGGCCCGTTTCCCCGACCGGCCCGCCGCCCGCCACTCGGGGTTTATCACCACCGAGAATCTCCCGCGCGGCTCGGGCCGGGTGAAGATCCGGGCCCGGACGGAATGCGGCCGGGTCTATTTCGTGACCTCCACCCACGAAGTGCATATCGAGCACGGTTGGATTCCGAAGCCGCCGCCACCCAGCCCGGTGCGCGACCTGTCCACGCTGGCCTGGGCCCGGCCCACGCTCCCCGATGAAGCGGCCGCCCGGCTGTCCCAGACGGGCCGGCGGCCGGTCGGCGACCGCAACATCCTCTTCGTGCTTTATGGCGACTTTTCCGCCAACAGCGCGCTGCACGTCGCCAGCCTCGCCAACGAACTGATCGGCCTGGGCTACGACTGCGTCGTCGCCGTCCCGGACCACAAGGAGACCCTCGGCGCCCTGCCGCGCGCAGCGTTCATGGCGCTGGATTTCGACGAGCTCGACCATCTGCCCGCCTATTACCGGAATGGCCTTGGCCCGCGCGTCGTGCATGCGTGGACCTCGCGCGAGAACGTGCGCAGGTTCTGCGGCGCGGTGGCGGCCGCGTACGGAAGCGCGGTCTTCGTGCACCTGGAGGACAACGAACAGGAGATCCTCGAGACCCGCGTCGGCCGCTCCTTCTCCGAACTGGCAGCGCTGCCGGACGCCGAGCTCGATGCGCTGGTTCCCGCAATACTCTCCCACCCGCGCCGCGCCGCGGAGTTCCTGCGCGGCGCCGCCGGCGTGACGGTGATCGTGGAGCGCCTGAAGGAGCATGTGCCACCCGGCCATCCCTGCGCGCTCATCTGGCCCGCGGCCGACCAGCGCTGCTTCTTTCCCCGGCCGCGCGACGAGCGGCTGCGCGCCCGCCTCGGTTTGCGCCCGCGCGACATTGTGCTGTTCTACCACGGCAACACGCACACCTCGAACGCCGCCGAGATGCGCAGCCTCTACGAGGCCGTGGCTCTGCTCAACCGCCGCGGCCGGACGACCCAGCTGATCCGCACGGGCCGCGATTTTCCGGATTTCCTGCCTGAGGGTGATGCCTGGATCCGCCCCTACCTCATTCCGCTCGGCCATGTCGGCCGGGCCAAACACCTGCCCGCCTTGATGGCGGCGGCCGACTATTTCGTTCAGCCGGGCCTCCCCGGCACGTTCAACGATTACCGGTTCCCGTCAAAATTGCCGGAATTCTTCTCGCTCGGCCGGCCGGTCATCCTTCCCCACACCAACCTCGGCAGCGTCGTGCGCCACGGTGAAGACGCCTGGGTGCTGCCCCGGGCCGACGCCGCGGCGATCGCCGACGCCATCGAGCAGCTGCACGGAAATCCCGCGCTCGTCGAAAAACTCTCGCGCGGTGCGGCAGCCTTCGCCGCCGAGCATTTTTCCTGGCCCCGCAGCGCGCGCCGGCTGCTGGAATTCTACTGTTCCTTGACGCCCCTCGCCCAGCCAGCATCGTCCTGACCTCCGCCCATGGCCGCCGCTTCCACCGCAAAACCCGTTCTTCTCACCGGCGGCCGCGGCTGCCTGGCCGGTGTCCTCCGCCGGCATTTCGCCGCCTGCGGTATCCCGGCGACGAGCTATTCGCGCCGGCCAAGCGACGGTCATCTTGCGCTGGATGCCCTCCTGGCCGGCCCGCTGCCCGCCGACGGCACGCTGTTGCATCTGGCCTGGAGCACGGTGCCCTTCACCTCGGAACACAATCCCGACCTGGAACACGACGAGATACTTTTGCGTCGTTTGCTCGAACGATTTGCCGCCCTGCCCCAGTCGCATTTCGTCTTCTTCTCCTCGGGCGGCACCGTTTACGGCAACGCCCGAGACGACCGGCCTCATCGCGAGACCGATGTCTGTGTCCCGATTGGACGCCATGGCCGGGCGAAACTCGCGGCGGAAAAACTCGTGGAGGAATCCGGCCGGAAGCACGGCTTCGCCTGGACCATTCTCCGGGTGGCCAATCCCTATGGTTTTCCGGTGTCGGCTTCGCGGCCGCAGGGCATCGTGCCCGTTGCGCTCAAGTGCGCCCGGGAGGGCCTTCCACTGACCATCTGGGGTGACGGCACGGCCCGAAAGGACTTCCTGCATCATTCGGACTACAGCGCCGCCGTTGAGCTGATCGTCCGGCAGCGGCTGACCGGCATCTTCAATGTCTGCCATGGCCATTCCCACGCCATCCGGGAAGTGATCGATCTCGTCGAGCATGCCGTGGGGCGCAAGATCGCCGTCCTGCCCACGGCCGCCCCGGCATGGGATGTGCATGACAGTCTGCTGGACAACACCAAGCTCTACACCGCGAGCGGTTGGCGGGCCACCGTCAGTCTCGCCGAGGGCATCCGCCTCGCCGCGGCGCTGCCATGACCGACTCTGTCGCTTCCCAGCCGTCCGTTGCGCGCGATCTGCGCTACCTCTGGCTGCTTTTCGCCGGCGCCTGGCTCGTGCATGTTGCCCTGTCGTTGGTGGGCTGGAACAATACCCTGATCGGTCCATTCGAGTTTCGCCAGGCCCAGACCGCGATCACCACGCTCTTTTTCCCCGCTCACGGCTTTCGCTTCGACTACGAGACGCCCCTGTTTGGAACTCCGTGGTCCATTCCTCTGGAATTCCCCGTTTTCGAGGCCTCGGTCGTCCGGTTCTCAGCGGTAACCGGGATGTCGCTTGACCCGGCCGGCCGGCTCATCAGCTGGCTCTATTTTCAGCTGTCTCTTCCAGCCTTTTATTTGCTGCTGGGCTCGGTCGGCGTGCGGCGGCCCCTGCGATGGCTGTGTCTCAGTCTGATGCTCACCAGCCCCGTGTATCTTTATTATTCACGCACCTTCCTTATCGAATCGACCGCCTTGTGCTTTTGCGCGTGGTTCCTTGCCGCGTTTGCCCGCTGGGTCGCCACCGGCCGGTTCGGCTGGCTGCTGACCGCGATGGCCGCCGGCGCATTGGGAGCCACCGTCAAAGTGACCACCATGGTGGTATTCGGAGTGGCGGCGTGCTTGTTCGTCTTCGGGCAGTGGGCAGGCGAGCGTCGACTTCATCCGGACCAAACCCGTAAAACCGGCCTGCAACTGCTTGGACGTGCGATCGCCGCCCTCTTGATTCCCGCTGCGGCGGGCCTAGCCTGGCTGGTCTATTCGACGGTCATCCGGGAACGGAATCCCGATGCCGCCATTTTAAACACTCATTTCGGTTTCTGGAGCTTCGGTGACGTTGCCCAACGACTGAGTCGCGTTTATTGGGTGCGGACGATTTCGGTCTGGACCAGTGGCCTCCTGTCGGAGGGCGGCCTGATCCTCGGGCTTTATCTTTTCGCCCGGCTCAGAACGAGTCCCCGGCGGGTAGTGCTGGGCGCGTTCGGCGTCTTCCTGTCGGGGCAGTTGATTTTCTCCAACCTCTATCAGGTTCATGAGTACTATTTCTACGCGAGCGGTGTGTTCCTCATCCTGGCGCTGGGGATGCTCCTCGCGGCCCAATTTGAAGATGAATCACTGCCGCGCTGGGCCCGCTGGGGATTGCCGGTTGCGGTCATGCTGCTGCAGTTGGTCGCTTATGGTCGCCAGCTTTATCCGGAGCAGCGGCACGAGGAGGCGGTGACGGAACTGACGCAGATCATGCACGATCTGACTGTGCCTGAGGATATGGTGGTCGTGCTTGGCCAGGATTGGAATGGAGTGATCCCCTACTATGCGCAGCGGCGGGCGCTGATGCTGACGGCCGGCCGGGAGCGCGACCGGGCCGCGATCGCCCGCTCCACCGCCCGGCTGGATCCGACCCGAGTGGGTGCCGTGCTGCTTTACGGCGATATCCGCAACGACCGGTCCTTCATCCCGCAGACGATGCCAACCCTCGGTTTGGCCTCGGCGCCCCTGCTGACCAGCGACCTCCTGCAGGTCAGCTTGTGGATCCCGCAAGCGAAGCTGGCGGCCGCCCGCGACCGGCTACCCTTGCATCCGTACACCACGATGAACCTGGTACTCCCGGCGCCCGCCCTCGGGGAAACGATCACCCTGGGCGCCCGCGATATCAGCCGGATGCACGAGTTCTCCGTGCTGCCGCAGCGACCGATCCGGGCCACCTCGAGCGCCGCCTTTACCAACACCGATGTCGGCACCGCGCACGTGCTCAACGCCCACGCCACGAGCGAACTGGCCTATCGCGTGCCAGCCGGCTTAAAAGAAATCACGGCGGGCTTCGGCATTCACGAGGGCGCCTATGCCAATCCCGCCGGGAGAACGGATGGGGTGCAATTCGCGGTGGTCCTTGCGGATGACCGCAAACACGAGCGAGTCCTCTTCTCCCGCCTGCTCGATCCGGTCAACAACCTGGCAGATCGTGGCATGCAATCGCTGGAGATCGCGCTGCCGCAACCACCTCCAGGCGGCGAGATCCTTTTCCGCACCCTGCCAGGCCCCAATAACAATAACAGTTTTGATTGGGCGTACTGGAACGGGATTGACCTCCACTGAGTCTTCGTCCCGCAGCTAACGGCGGCGCGCCGACCCGGCGGCGACAAGTGCGATAGTCTTGGCGGCGACGTGTGCGATAGCCACGGCACACCGGATGGCGGGTTTCATTCGCTGGATTGTCTTGTTCGATAGCCACCCGAGAGGCCGGCGATCCCCTGTTCACCCTGCGGTTTCGGTCCCCGGCGCCCGTTTTGTTCCTTTACGTCAACAGCCCTCCGCCGTCTACTGCGTCGACGGCATTTTCCGCATGAATTCAACCCCGGACCAAGGACGCGGGAACACCGTTTCAATCGGTCTTTTTTGCGCTGCGCTCATCGTGCATTTCTGGTTCGCCTGCGCCGGCTGGGGCAACTCGCTGATCGACGTCCACTGAACCACTCCCTCGATGCCGAGACGTTTCTCAGAGAATACTGCCTGTGTCGGACTGTTCATCTTCAGCGTGGTGCTGAACCTGGTATTCTCCTCGGTCGGCCTGCGGCACTCGCTCCTTGAGGTGCACGATTTTCGCCAGGTCCAGACCGCCCTGACCGCGCGCTGCCTGCAGGAGGAGGGCTGGAGTCTGGCTTATCCGACACCGCTGTTTGGACCGCCGTGGTCGGCGCCGATGGAGTTTCCGTTCTATCAGGTGTGCGTCGCGAGATTCGGCGCGCTGACCGGTTTGCCCCTCGAGCCGGCCGGCCGGCTGGTCGCGCTGGGTTTTCTCTATTTGTCGCTCCCGGCCTGGTTTGGACTGGCCGGCCTGCTTGGCCTGCCGCCCGCGCGGCGGTGGTTGCTGTTGAGCCTCATCCTGCTGTCGCCGGTCTACCTTTATTACTCGCGGTCATTCATGATCGAATCAACCACGCTGTGCGCCTCGGCGTGGTTTCTGTTCGCTTATTGTCGCGCCCTCGAGGGGCGCCGGGCCGTATGGCTGGCGGCGGCCATGGTGCTCGGCGCCGTTGCCGCACTGGCAAAGGTCACCACGCTGATCGTGTTCCTGGTGCCCGCCGTGATCTTTACCTGCGTGCAACTCTGGAGGGCGTCCCGCCCCGCCGCCACCAGCACCTGGCCCGGCGTTCAAAGAATCATCGCCCACGGTCTCGCTGCCATCGCCCCGGCGGTGATCATCGGCGCGGTCTGGGTCCGTTTCAGCGACTCGGTCAAGGGCTCGAATCCGCTGACCCAGGCGCTCATGTCAGGCAACATGGGCCTGTTTAACTTCGGCACGCTTGGCCAGCGCCTCGCCGGGTCCACCTGGGAGCAGATTCTCCGCCACACCTCCGTGGCGGTGCTGCCAACGGCCAATCTGGGGCTTATGGCGGTGTTTGCCTTGATCCTGGGCCGGGCGCGGCGCGGGGCGTCCCTTCTCCTGGTGCTGAGTTTCCTCGCTGGCCCGCTGATCTTCACGAATCTCTATTTTGTCCACGACTATTACTTCTACGCGAACGGCGTCTTCCTGCTTGGCGCCCTGGTGCTCGCCTGGAGCCAGATCCTCGATCTGGAGGCGTTCTCGCTTGCGGCAAGGTGGGTGGTCGTCGGTGCATCGCTCGGCCTGCAGGTCTTCAGTTACTCGGTGACTTATCTCTCGGTGCAGCGGCATCCCCTGCACGAGCCGCCGGAACTCGGCGCCATCCTGGCCGCCGCCACGCACCCGGACGACGTGCTCCTGATCTACGGGCACGACTGGGAGGCCCACCTGCCGTATTTTGCGCACCGCCGCGCCGTGATGATCGTCGACAATCGCATTCTCGACACCCAGGCGCGCGACCAGGTGCTGGACCGCATCGCCGCGGGCCGCGTGACCGCGCTGGTCGTGACGGGCGAAATGCGCAAAGACCCCGGTTTCTTCAAGCCGCTCATCCAGCGGCTCAGATTGCATCCCGATGTGGTGCTGCTGAGCGACGACACGGTCCTGTATCTCGCCGAAAGCCGGCTGAACGAAGCCTTGCCGCGCCTCGAGGCGATGCCGCTCAGCACTTTCCACTTTGACGTCCCCGCCCCGGTGACCGGAGGCGTGATCTCCCGCATGCGTTATCTGACGGCCGCCCTCAAGGACAAACAGCTCGTCGCAATGATGCATCCCGCTCCGCTGCAGATCATCCATCCGTTCGCGCTTGCGCTGCATACCGTTGAAGGTCGGACCGTCTTCAACGCCCACGCCCCGACCGACATCGTTTTCGCAATTCCTGCCGGGGCCACCCAGCTCACCGCCGACTATGGCGTTCTGCCCGACGCTTATGCGGGTAAGAACGAAACGGATGGCATGGAATTCAGGGTTGAGATGGTCCGCCCCGACGGTGCGCGGACGACGATCGCGAGCGTCTATCTGGACCCAATGCGCCGGACCACCGACCGGGGAACCCGGCAGATGAAGGTCCTCCTGCCGGCCGGAGCGGCCGGAGAACTCTGGTGCCGGACCCTTCCGGGCCCCGCCGACAATATCTCGTGCGACTGGGCATACTGGGCGAAGATTGAAATCCGTTGAGCAATCTTTCCATGACCACCGGACCTGCCGAGAACGCATCCGCACCCGAATGCCGGGTGTGCCGGCTGCTGTTCGTGGTCGTACTGGCACTGCACGCATGGTGTTCCCATCTCGGCTGGACCAACCTCCCGGTCGATGGACATGAGTTCCGGCAGATGCAGACCGCGCTTTCCGTGCGCTACCTGATCAAGGACGGCCTGCGGCTTGACTATCCCACTCCGCTGCTCGGCAAACCATGGTCGGTCCCGCTGGAATTCCCGCTTTACCAATCGGCGGTCGCCGTCATCGCCCAAGCAACCCGCCTGCCAATCGAGCAGGCGGGGCGCGCGGTTGGACTGGCATTTTTCTACCTCATGCTGCCCGCAGCCTACCTGCTGCTTGGACGGCTCGGGCTCGCGCCATCCCGGCGCCTGGTCGCCCTCTGCCTCGTGCTGGCGAGCCCGGTTTACCTTTTCTATTCACGCACGGTATTGATCGAATCGACTGCGCTCTGTCTGAGCGTGTGGTTCCTGTGGGGGTACTGGGCCGCGCTGGCACAGCGCAGCCGGCTGGGAGGCGCGGTGGCGCTCATTTGCGGCGGGCTCGCGGCAATGGTAAAGCTGACGACGTTCGCCGTGTTCCTGCCGCCGGCGGTGTTGATCACCGCGCTGGAGCTCCGAAGCGTGCGCCCGGCGCCGGGCAGCACCTGGCGTCCCTTTGCCCGAGTGTTTGCGGCCGCCCTCGTGCTCGGCGGCGGCCCGTTCGCGGCGGGAATCATATGGTCGCATCACGCCGACGCCGTGAAAGCGCTTAATCCCCTCGCCGGCTTTCTGCTGTCCCCGGCCCAAGCTGCCTGGGGCATGGGCGGGCTGGCGCAACGGTTTGCGCCGGGCTTCTGGGCAAAGATCTTCTCGACGTGGACCGGCGGAGTCCTCGGGTTGGTGGGACAGACGGTCCTGGGCATCTTCGCGCTGATGCCCCAGCCACAATCGCGCTGGCGGTTTGTGGCACTGATGGCGTGTTTCCTCGCCGGCCCGCTGGCCTTTGCGAACTTCTACTTCATCCACGACTATTACTTCTATGAGTCGGGCCTTTTCCTGCTGGCCGCGGCCGGCCTGGCGCTGGACCGGGTGCTCGATGCCAGCCTGCTGGCCCGGCCGGCCCGCTGGGCCATCGTGCTGGTGGTGATCGCCGCGGGTTTTCTCACCTACTCGCAGACTTACTACACTTTGATCCCGGGCAACGCCGCGCGCACCTCGGAACTGGCCCGCGCGCTCAAACTCGTCACCAAGACTGATGACGTGATCATTATCTATGGGCAGGATTGGAATCCCCTGGTCCCCTATTTTTCCGGACGGCGCGCGCTGATGTTTCCGGGGAGCACCCAGGATAACACCGCCGCGCAGGAGACCGCCTTCGCCAATCTCAAAGGGGAACGCGTCGGTGCGCTGGTGATGGCAGGCCCGATGCGGACCCGCTCCGATCTTGTCGGCTTGCTCGCCAATCGCTTCGGACTTTCCTCCCGATCGATCCTGACCAACGACACCACCGCGGTCCACCTGCGGGAAGCCGACCTTCCGGTCATCCTGCCGATCCTCAAGGGTCTCCTCCTCACGGAGTACCGAATCTTCGCGCCACCGTCAACCGAGAGCCGCCGCGTGGCGGTGGACAGCCTGCCGGACTCTGCGCAGGACATGTTCGCCATGATGACGCCGCGACCCCGCGAGGTGTACAGCCAGTTCGGGATCGGGACGAACACCATCGGGAGCCAGACGGTCTTCGACGCACACCCCGTGACGGAGCTTTTCTTCGACGCGCCGACTGGCGCGCGGCGCCTGCAGGCGGGCTACGGTCTGCTGCCAGCGGCCTACCTCGACCCAGACAGAGCCACCGACGGAGTGCAGTTTGAAGTTGTGCTCCGGCATACCGATGGCACGAGCCAGACGCTCGCGCAGAGCCTGCTCAACCCGGCTGCGCATGCCGCGGACCGAGGTGTCAAGACCTTCGATCTCCAGCTCCCCGCCGGTTTCACCGGCGAGATCATCCTGCGCACGGGCCCGGGTCCGGCGAACAACTTCAGCTACGACTGGGCCTTTTGGTCCATGGTTTCAATCAAATGATCTCCTGCCAGCCCAACGGGAAATGCATGCTTTACGCTGACTTCGACGGTTGCTTTCCTCACCCCCTTTAATGTTAGAAAACGAATTCTGCTTTTCCTTCATCGATCAACCAGCCAGCTGGCAGATCACCGCCAGGATCATCGACATCCGCGGATGGATCTACGCCCGGAACGGCGAGGAGCTCACCGATGTCCGCGCGCGGCTCGACGGTGTGATCAGCTACGGCATCATGGGCTACGACCGGCCGGACATCCAGGCCTTCATGAAGGGCGGCGTGTCGGCCCTGCGCTCCGGATTCTGGATCCAGGTGAAGCCCTGGCGCGGCGCAAAAACCCTCGTGCTCGAGGTGCTTCGTCCCGGCAACGTCTGGGCCGAATTCCACCGGGCCGAGATCCAGACCGACGGAGTCATGCTGCCCGCGCGGCGCGCGCGGCCGGTGCTGCCCACCGCGCTGGTGCGCGAAAGCCTGCATTATCTCTACCGCCATTTTCATTACGAACCGCATGCCGTCATGATGGCCGAGGCCCGGCGCCTGTCGGCGGACCTCACCAGCAATGTCACCGAGATGAATCCGGAGAACGATCTGGACGGGCACCTCGACATTCCGCAGGACTGGGTCAACGCGCACTACGAGAAATTTCGCGTGAGCGGCTGGCTCTTCAGCAAGGATCGCCAGATTTCACGCGTCGTGGCCACGATCGGCATCTCCAACGAGAACCGCCTGATCTGGGGCAAGGAACGTGAGGACGTCCTGAGGCTGAATCCCTCGTTTCCTCCCCACGCGCTCTATTCGCAGTTCTACGGACTGGTCGATGTCCGCCCGGACAACTTCAGTCCGGCCTGCCTTAAGATCTTCGTCGAGTACCCCGACGGTCCCCGCCAGTTATTCCGGGCGAAGCGGCTTTTCCTGAATAAGATCGATGAGAACACCGGCCCGATCCCGGTTTTCAGCGAATACAACTTCGCCCGGACCGTGTGGGCCTTCGTCCGGGGCGCACTCTCGGGCGACTTCCGGATGGAGAGCTGGACCGGCTTCTGGACCGAGGCAAAGAAGACCCGGGAGAAACTTGCGGAGAAGATGATCCGGCAGTCCGCGCGGCCGGCGGCGCCCACCCCGTGGCAACAGCAGGACCCTTACGACCTCTGGGTGAGCCACAACCGGCTCACCCCCCGCCTCGCCCGCTACCTCGAGAACGAGGCCCGCGCGCTGGCCGGGGCCGGTCCCAAGATCAGTATTGTCGTCCCCGTTTACAACACCCCGGCCCGGTTTCTGAAGGAGCTCATCGCCGCGGTAACGGCCCAATATTATCCGAATTGGGAGCTCTGCATCGCCGACGATGCCTCGCCGCACGCCGACGTCGGCAAAATCCTGGGCGACGCCGCCCGGACGGACGCCCGCATCAAGTTCGTGGTTCGCGCAACCAATGGTCATATCTCCGCGGCCACCAATTCCGCGCTCGCCCTCGCCTCCGGTGACTTTGTCGCCTTTCTCGACCACGACGACCTGCTTCCGCCCGACGCCCTGCTGCATGTCGCGGAAGCCATTGTCGCCCATCCCGACGCCGAGATGATCTACACCGACGAGGACAAGATCGACGAGGCGGGCCGTCGGTACGACCCGCAATTCAAGGGCCGGTGGAGTCCGGAAATGGCGATCACTCACAACTACATCCACCATCTCACGGTCATCCGCCGCAGCATTGTGGAGCAGGCCGGCCGCCTGCGCGAGGGATACGAGGGCGCCCAGGACATCGACCTGCTCTTGCGCTGCATCGAATTGATGCGCGACGAACGCATCCTCCATGTTCCGTACGTGTGCTATCACTGGCGCGCCCATGTTCAAAGCACCGCCAGCCGGGGCGACCAGAAAGGCTACTTGTTCGCCTCGGCGCGGAGCGCCATTGAAGATGCCATCAAGCGGCGCGGGCTGCGGGCCGCCCCGTTCCTGCCGCAGCTGATGAAAGGCTACGCGCTCTGCCTTCACCAGCTCCAGTGGAGTCAGACGCTGCTCGCGGAGAACCCCGTCACCATCGTCATCCCGACGAAAAACCGTCCCGAACTCCTCAAGGCCTGCATCGGCTCGCTTGATCGGACGGTCGACTGGAAGCACGTCCAGCTGGTGCTCGTCGACGACGGCTCCACCGAGCCTGCGGCCATCGCCCTGCTGGCCGAGCTCGAGGCGCGCCCCGGTCTCCGCTGCAGGATCATCCGGACCGGCCGGTCGGAGGCGCCCTTCAATTATTCGCGCCTCGTCAACCTGGGCACGGCGGAGGCGGACACCCCGTTGGTTCTGCACCTAAACAACGACATCGAGGCGCGGGAGGCCGGCTGGCTCGAGGACATGGTCGGCTGGATGACAACGCCGGGCGTCGGCGTCGTGGGCGCGCGCCTGGTTCATCCCGATGACACCCTCAACCACGCCGGCATCTGGGTCCCGCCGCAGGGCGGCCTGCCCCAGTCGATGTTCCAGGGTCTGCTCAAGGATGACCTCGGCTATGTTTTCCTGCCGCATGCGGCCCGCAACACCCTGGCGGTCACGGGCGCGTGTCTATTGACGCGGACAGACCTTTACCGCCGGCTCGGCGGCTTCGATGAACAGGATTTCCAGATCGCCTACAACGACGTCGACTACTGCCTCCGGGCCAGCCAGGCTGGCTATCGCACCGTCTACACTCCGCAGGCCACGCTCGTGCACGTCGGCAGCGCGTCGCGCGGCAACGCTTACACTGAAAAAGAACACCTCGCCTTCGTGCGGCGCTACCCGGATCTCCGCGATCCCTACATCGGCGAGGCCGTCGAACCAGCCGCCCCGGGCTTCCGGATCAACGCGGGCGACCACCGTTACGCGCGCCGCCCGCTCCGGCTGCGCGTGGCCGTCGTCACGCACAATCTCAACCTGGAGGGGGCGCCGCTCTTTATCTTCGAATACGCGCGCCACCTCGCCGAAAAGGCCGGCTGGGAGGTCCGCGTGTTCTCACCCGTCGAGGGGCCGTTGCGGCGGAAGTTCGAGGACGCCGGTCTGCGGGTGGAGGTGCTCGACGCCGGCGGTTTCATCAATGCCCCGACCGCGGCCATCTTCCACGAGAAAATCAAGGCCTTTGCCGCCGGCCTGCAGTGGGCGGACATCGATCTCCTCATCGGCAACACGGTGCTGACCTACTGGGTCGTCATCCTCGGCCAGCTGCTCGGCAAACCCTCGGCCCTCTACATCCACGAGAGCAATGCCCCGCGCAAGTTCCTCTCCGAGCACAATCTCGCGTCGCCCGAGGTCATCCCGCTGGTGGAGCAGGCCATCAAGGACGCCGGCCGCGTCGTCTTCACGGCCCGCTCCACCCGGCAGTTTTTCGAGGAGCTCAATGCCAACGACAACTTCCGCACCCTCGCCAGCTGGGTGGACATCGAGCGGATCGAGCGTTTTGCCGCCGCCCACGACAAACGAACCCTGCGCCGCCAGCACGGCCTGGACCCCGACGCCACGCTCGTGGTGAACATCGGTTCGGTCTGCCAGCGCAAGGGCCAGCACATCTTCATCCGGGCCGTGGACCAGCTCATGAAACAGCACGGCGCCAGCTTCGCCGGCCGGGGCAAGCTTGAGTTTCTCATGGTCGGGTCCCGGCCGGGCCTCTATCTCGAGTCCATCATCCAGGACACCGAGCTGATGGGACTCGCGAATACCCGCCTGTTCCCGGAGACCCTGGAGATTTACGACTGGTACCGGATGGCCGACATCTTCGTCTGCACGAGCTTCGAGGAGTCCTTCCCCCGCGTGCTGCTCGAGGCCGCGTCGTTCCGGATTCCCATCATCAGCACCAATGTGAACGGCATCCCGGAGATGCTGGTGAACAATGACGAGGCCTTCCTCATCCCGGCGGGGGACTACCACAAGCTCGCCACGGCGATGAAAACGTGCCTCGACAAATATTTCGCCGGCGACGACAAGATGGTCTCGATGGCCTTTGCCCGCATGTCGCGTTTCTACGACGCCCGACGGTCCCTGCCCGCCCATGTTGCCATGGCGAGGGAAGCCTATTTCAGCTGAGCTCCCAGCTCTCCGCGCACCGCCATGAGCGTCACGATCAACGAAAACGAGGCCTATGCGTTCTCCGTCGAACAGCCGGTCGACTGGGCGCTCGAAGCCAGGTCGTTCTGGATCGCGGGCTGGTTCATTGCGAAACAGGGCAAGAACTACACCGAGGTGCGCGCCTTTATTGACGACGTGCCGTTCATGGGCCTATTCGGCCTGCCGCGGCCCGACATCGAGGCGCGGTATCCCGAATGGCTGCAGGGCCGCTCAGCGGGTTTCTCGTTCCGGCTGGATCCGTGGCGGGGGGCCACGCTGATCCGGCTGGAGGTTCTCAACCAGGATAAGGAGTGGGTGGAATTCTGGCGCGTTCCGATCACGGTGAAGGGCCGGGGTTCCGCGCGGCCCGTCCGGCCGGCGCTCAACCGAAAGCTGCTCAAGCCCCTGCTCCTCACCTTGCTCAAGCAGCCGACCCTCCGGCCGAAACTCGCGCGTCCGGACCTTGCCCGCCGGCTGGTCCGGGAATACTCGGTGATTCCCCTGGAGGTCCTACCCGTCCCGCCGCTCTACGGCGTGTTCGAGGGCCCTCGTCTCATCGGCCACACCCAGTACAATAAACTCCACCTGGGCGGCTGGGTTTTTCACGCCGAGCAGCCGATCCGCCGCCTGATCGCGACGATCGACAATGTCACCCAGAACATCCTCGTGCACGGGCTGCCGCGGGACGACGTTGCGCTGCTTTTTCCCGGCGTTGAGCGCGCCCGCGCCCCGCTTTTCCGCGGCGATGTCGACCTTTCCGCCGACCTGACCGGTCCGGTCAGCCTCAAGATCTTTGCGGAGCTTGAGAACGGGGAGAAGCACCTGTGTTTCAATACGCGGATCCATCCCTGGACCTCGATCGAGAAGGAGCATCCGCTGCCCGCCTACGACTTCCGCAACTACCTCGACATCGTCCGCGCAGTGCGGCGAGCCTGCCGGGATTGCAAAGTTAATCCGGGCGGTTTTTCATTTTGGCGGACGGTGTCCGAGGTCCACCGCATTTACCGGAACGAGTCCCAGGAAAAACTGCCCTGGTTCGCCTGGCAGGAGCGGGACGCCTACCAGACCTGGCTGGCCCGCAACGCCAGCACCCCCGGTCTGCGCACCGAGCTCGTCCGCCTCGCCCGCGCCCTCGATGTTCGCGGGGGTCCGGAGTTTGTCCTGGCCGTGGATGCCGGAGCGGCGGATCCCCTCCGCGTGGAGCGTCTGGTCGCCTCCGTGCGGGCGCAGCATTACCCGCGCTGGCGCCTGGTGCTCGTGCTCGCCCGCGATGCCCGGCCGGACGCCGCTGCCATCCTGCAGCGCCTTGCCGCCGGCGATCCCCGCGTGGCCGTCCGGATTGCCGCCGACGCCTCCGGGCCCGTCGCCCTCAACGCTGCCGTCCAATCCCTGCCGGGGGACTGGCTGTGCTTCCTCGAGCCCGGCGCGCGGCTGGCCGAGGATGCGCTCCTGTCCGTCGCCGAGACCATTGCCAACGAGCCAGCCCTTGAGCTTGTTTTCACCGACGAGGACCGGATGACAGATGACGGCCGCCGGCAGGATCCCGTCTTCAAGGGCGCCTGGGATCGCGCCCTCGTCCTTTCCGGACACCAGCCTGGCAACCTCCTGGTCACTCACCGCCAGCTTTTCAACCGCGCGCATGGATTGGCCGCCGACTTCGGACCGGCGGCGATGTTTGACCTGCACCTCCGCCTCGAGGAAAACGTCAGCCCCGGTCACGCCAGGCATCTGGAAACGGTCGGTTACCACGGACCGTGGCCCGCCCCGGAGTTCGAGCCGGGCAGCCCGACGCTCGAGTGCATGCGGCAGGCGCTCGATGCCGCGATGCGCCGCCGGGGCTGGCCGGCCGGCGCCTTTCACCCCTCGTTCGCCCGCCGGCGGAAAATCAGCCATCACCAGATCCATTGGGAAAGCTCCGCGCTCGCGCAGAATCCGGTCACCATCGTCATCCCCACGCGCGACCGCTGCGATCTGCTCGAACGCTGTCTTGAACATCTCTTCCTCACGGTCGACTGGCGCCACGCCAAGCTGATCATCGTGGACGACTTTTCCCGCGATGAACGGACCCTTCGGCTGTTCGAGCGGTTGCAGCGCCGCTGGGAGCTGCAGTGCCGCGTCGTTCGTCCGGCCACCGACCCGGCCAGACCCTTCAACTACTCGATGCTGATGAACGCAGCGCTGCCCTACGTGGACACGCCGCTCATCCTTCACCTCAACAACGATGTCGACGCCCTCCGGCCCGGCTGGATCGAGGCCATGGCGGGCTGGTTTGTGTCGCCCGACGTCGGCGCCGTCGGCGCCCGGCTCATCTACCCGGACAATCGCATTAATCATGCCGGCATCACCGTCGGCCCCCACGACGGCCTGGCCGACGCGCCGCTCGCGGGCCTCAACCCCGAGTCCGACGATTTCTTCGTCATGCACAAGCTGGCCCGCGACGTCGCCGCCGTCACGGGCGCATGCATGATGACGCGCACAGCGCTCTACCGGCAGCTAGGGGGATTCGATGAAGCCCGGTTCAGCGTCAGTTACAACGATGTCGACTACTGCCTGCGGCTGGGGGCGGCCGGCTACCGGGTGGTGTATGCGCCGCAGGCCGAGCTCCGGCACTGGGGCAGTGCCTCACGCGGCACGGCCTATTACGAGGGGGAACACCTCGCTTTCGTCCGCCAATATCCGGGTTATGTCGACCCTCATTTCCCGGCCCACCTGTGCGCCGGGCCCGCCACCCTGACACTGGACACCGGCCGCTATGAGCACGCCCGACGGGCGGGCGCGCTGCACTTGCTGCTCGTGACGCACAATCTCAACTACGAAGGCGCGCCCCTCTTCCTGCTGGAATACGCCGTCTTCATGGTCACCCGGGAAGGCTTCAAGATCGAGCTGGTCTCGGCCGAGGACGGCCCGTTGCGCGCCGCCTACGAGGCGGCGGGGATCGCCGTGACGCTGGTCGACCGGCATCCGCTCCACGCGGCCCGCGACGAGCCGGAGTTCTTCCGGGAGATCCAGGCGGTGCTCGCGAAACTCGACCTGTCCGCAGTCGACGTTGTGCTTTGCAATACCATCGCCTGCTGGTGGGGCGTGCACCTCGCGGCAGCCGCGGGCAAGCCGTCGATGCTTTACGTGCACGAAAGCGCGACGATCAAGCGCTTCTTTTCCGCCGCGCTCCGGCAGGACATGCACGGCCTGGCCCGCGCCGCGTTCCGCCAGGCCACCCGCGTCTGCTTCCTCTGCCGCGCGACCCAGGCGTACTACGAGGAACTCAACGACTACGACAATTTCCGCCAAGTCTCCTCCTGGATCGACCTGGCCCGGATCGAGGCGTTCAAGCGGACCCACACGCGCGCCGACCTCCGGCGCCAGCACGGATATGCCGACGATGAGATCATCATCGCCAACATCGGCACCGTCTGCGCGCGCAAGGGGCAGCACGTGTTCATCCGGGCGATCGACTATTTCATGCGCCATTTCGCCGGCCCCGACCGTTACCGCTTCCTGCTCGTCGGCGGCCGCGCCGGCGAATTCCTGGACGGCCTCAAGCGTGACATCGACCTGCTCGGCCTTCGCAACACCGAGATCGTCACCGAGACGCACGACGTCTACGATTACTTCCGGCTGGCGGACATGTTCGTCTGCACGAGTTTCGAGGAGTCGTTCCCCCGCGTCCTGCTGGAAGCCATGGCCTTTGAAACCCCCGCCGTCAGCACCAACGTGCATGGGATCGTCGAGATGGTCACCGACCGGGCCGAAGCCTACCTGGTCGAGCCGGGCGATCCGCTGGAGTTGTCACGGATCATGAAGACCTGTCTCGAGAAAGAGCGGAATGGTATTTCGACCGCCCCGATGGGGTACTCGAAAGTCGTCCGGGCCTATGATCGCGAACGCGTGCTGCCGCGGCACGCCGACATGGCGCGCGAAGCGTACCTCGCCTTTGACGGCAATGTCCACCGTACGAATCCGCACCGCCTCACCGGCAGAGGCGACCGGATTGAATCAAGCTGGTGATTCCACCTACCTTTTCCCAGCCGAACCACCTCGTGACCTCTCCCGCCACCTCTCCTCGGACCGACCGCCTTGCGCGCCTCGGCCTGCCCGTCCTCGAGTTTTTCGGTCAAGCCGTGCTCTGGGCGCTGCTCTGGCTGAATCTCATCCGGCTGCCCCAGCTGCCTTCGGCCGGCCTCGATCCGTCGTGGCGGCTGACGCTCGACTATGCGTTCGGCCACCACCTGCAGTTCGGTACGGACCTCATTTTCACCTACGGTCCGCTTGGCTACCTGCTCGCTGGCACGACCTCGGGCGAGCATTATTCTCATTACCTGATCTGGCAGATCGCGGCCGGCGCCATCTTCGCCACGGTCATCTGGCTGTTCGGGCGGTGCTTCCGGGGCTGGAGGCTGGCGGGCTATTACGCCTATTTTTTCTTTTTTGGCGCCGTATACGTCGACGCAGTGCACATGATCATGGTCTTGCTGCTTAGCGTGGCCTTGCTGCGCGAGCCGGTCGCCGCCCGCCGGTGGCTGGTCGCGGTTATTGGTGCCCTGCTGGGGATGCTCGCCCTTGTGAAGTTCACCAACCTGATGCTCGCCAGCTTCGTCGTCGCGTGCGTGGTCGGCCATCACGCGTGGCGGCGCCGCTGGGTGGATCTCGCCTTGGTGGCGGGCTCATTCGCGGCCAGCTTTATGCTCGGCTGGATGCTCTGGAGTCAGCGTCCCGCCAATATTTTCGCCTACCTCATCAATTCGTTCAACGTCAGCACCGGCTACGTGGAAGGAATGGCCTTCTATGAAACTCCGCTGATGCTGACGCTCGGGTTGGGGGCGGCCTTCACGCTGGGTGCCTATTATATGCTGACCCTCTGGCGGCGTGAGGATCCCCCGCGCGCCGTGGCCGTCCTGCTCATGGCCGCCGCTGCCTCCTACCTTAACTGGAAGCACGGCTTCGTCCGGGCGGACGGCCATGTGTTCGCGCACTTTGTCACCTGCATGTTCATTGCCTCGACCTTCCCGGTGCTCCTGCAGGACGACGGTCCGCTGCAGCGCCTGAAAGCCGGCCTGCTCTGGGGCTGTGTGGCGTTCAGTCTCGGCGGAGTGTATTTCGCCACCCCCAGTACCATCACCGACGCTCCCGCGATCTGGAACTACCATTTGAAGGAGGTCGTCAACGCCCTGCGCATCGCCCCTGACCTGGGTCGCAACGCCCGGAATTACTTTGACGAGATGAAGAAGCTCCATGCCCTCCCCGGCGTCAAAACAGCCGTGGACGAAGCCACCATCGACATGCTCGGCAATGAGCAGGCCTATGTGCTTTTCAACGGGCTGAATTTCACCCCGCGCCCCGCTATCCAGAGTTACGCCCCCTATACCGAACGTCTACTGAAGTTGGACGAGGAGTTCTACCGGTCGTCCCGCGCGCCGGAGTTTGTTCTGCAGAAAATCGAGGCGATCGACCTCCGCCTGCCCGCAGTCGATGACTCGCTTGCCACTCGTTACCTTTATCGCCATTATACTTATGTGCTGCAAGAGCGCGGCTTCCTCCTCTGGCGCCGAAACAGGCCGGACCCCGCGCTCGACGAAGAGATCCCGCTTTCGTCAACCACGGTCGCGTTCGGCCAGACCGTCGCCGCACCCGACCGGGGCGACGCCCCGATCTGGGTTGAGATCGACGCGCGTCCCTCGCTGCTCGGCAGGCTACGCATCTTTCTTTACAAACCGCCGACCCTGAACATTACGCTGACCGATGGCCACGGCTTCAAATCGACCTACCGCCTGATCAGCGGCATGGCCCGGGCGGGTTTTCTCCTCTATCCGTTTTTCACGGGCAACAATGACGTCGTGCAATTTGAATCCGGCAATCCGACCATCAGGCTGCTCCGCTTTTCGCTTGAGATGCCGCCCGCGCAGCAAAAATATTTCCAGAGGGGAATCGGGGTGCGCTTCTTCATGTTGAAGCCCTTCCCGCACACCGCCGGGGCGGCCGAGGGCTCCCCGGATGCTTTGTACCGCCCGTTCAACCATCTGCCATCGGCCGTCAACGCGTATTTCCCCGTCTCCGTCATCGAGGAGGAAGGCCAGCAGGCGTTGTTCGCCCACCCACCCAGCACGATCGAGTTCAAGGTAGATTTTCCCGCAACCCGCTTGAGCGGCAGATTTGGTTTCACCATGGGGGCGTATACGCCGCCCAATGCGACTGATGGAGCAGAGTTTCTGGTCAAATGGATTGGCGCCGACGGCCGCGCCGTCACGCTTTTCGACCGCCTCCTCCGTCCCGCCACCGAAGCCAAGGACCGCGGCATGCAGTCGTTCGACGTTCCGCTGCCGTCCGGCGGAGGCCGGGTCATCCTGGAGATCACCCCGGGCCCCAAGGGCGATATCTCCTTCGACTGGACCTACTGGTCTCGTGTCAAGTTCGAGTAACGTTCGACCGGTTTCGCGCAGCGCCCATTGATCCGAAGATCCTTAGTTCATTCGCATCGCATTGCCCGGCGGGCCCGCCCGGCCGTCCGCTGCTGGGAAATCCGCCCCGACACCGTTTATGCCACCTGAGCCACCTCCAGCGCTTCCTCCGAGATCTTCGGTCTGGCTGGGCCGCATGGCGGCGGTCAGCGGGGTGATCCTGATCGCATTGTATTATTTCACACCGGCGCAGGAGGGGATGAACACCACGCTCGATTACTCGAACTACGCGTCGTATGCCTACTTCACCGCCAAGGGCTTCCAATATGGACAGCAGGTGGTCCCCATGGTCGGTCCCCTCGGGTTCGTGATGTACGGGTTCATTTACGGGGGCAATCTGTTCTGGGACCGCCTGTATCTTGACCTGATCATCAAGCTCGGTTTGGCCGCTCTTTTGGTCTGGTTCTTCTGCCGCAGCCGGCCCGGGATCATCCGGTGGCTCTGGCTCGGGGTGCTGCTGGCGGTGACCCCGCTGATCCACGATTCCGCCTATGATTTTGCCATTCTGTTCGGCGGACTGTTTCTCCTGGTCAACCCGTACCAAACGCGCCGCCAGCGAGCGGCCGACCTCGCCGTCGCCGCATTTCTTGCGCTGCTGGCCATGCTCAAGGGCACCCATCTGACCCTCTCATTGCTCGCGCTGGGCTTTGTTGCCGGAGCCACCCGCGATTTTCGGCGTTTCGCGCGGCTCGCCGGGGTGTTCGTTGCATCCTTTCTGATCATCTGGACGCTCGCCGGTCAGAGCCTGGCCAACATCCCGGGCTTCTTGCGGGGCATCGAGGAGCTCTCCGCCGGTTACAACGACACCATGTCGCTCCAGGAGTCGCCCAGCACGACCGTGACTGGCGTGACCGTGCTTGTATTGCTCCTTGTGGCGATCCTGGGTTCCTGGTTTGTCCGCCGCGACCGACGCCCGGTGGGGTTTGCCCTGGTGCTCCTCGGCGGTTTCACGTTCATCATCTGGAAGCACGGGTTCGTCCGGGCAGACGGCCATGTATTGATCTTCTTCCACGATGCGTGCGCCATCGCGATGATCGCGCTCCTGCTGTTGAATCTCGACGCCCGGGAGAGGCCGGCTTGGACCCGCCGCGAAGTGTATGTGCGCCGGGCGGTTCAGGGCGTCGCGGCCCTGGCGGTTCTGGGCGGACTCTACGGCTCCGGCCAGCGCTCCATCACGCAGCTGAAGTGGGAATTCAGCCAATTGCCCGGACTGGTTCCCTCGCACGTGGAGCATTTGCTGACGGTCCGCACCAGGAAAAGTCAGCTCGATCAGGGGCGCGGCATCCAGCGTCTCCGCTATGCCCTGCCACGCGTGGCGGAGATGGTCGGCCCCAGCAGCATCGATTTCTTCGGGTTCGGGCACGGCTTTCTCCCGCTGAACCGCCTCAACTACCGGCCGCGGCCCATGGGCGGCGGTTCGTTTAATGTCTTCACCCCCTACCTGGAGAAGCTCAACGAACAATACCTGCTGAATCCGGAAACGCGCCCGGGCTACATGCTGCTCAATCTCGAGACGATCGATGATCGTTTCCTGGCCCAGGATGACGCCCGGAGCCTGGTCGCCTTGATCGGGGGGTATGAGCCCGTCGAAGCCGAGCAGGGTATGCTGCTGCTGCGCGCCCGCCCTCGCTTCGGACCCGCGGACCCGCGCCCGCTGGGAGAACGCGCTTTTGCCTTCGGCGAAACTGTGTCCGTTCCGGCGGCGCAACCTGGCGAAATTGTGCTGGCTTCCTTTGACCTGCCGCTGAACCTGGCCGGCCGAGCGCGTAGTTTCTTCTACAAACCGCCGGTTTTGCACCTCCAACTGGACGGTCGTGGCATCCGTCAGCCCGGCGACCGCCGCATCAACCCCAGCATGGTCAGGCTGCCGATGGTGCTGAGTCCCGTGCTGGAAGAGACGCCGGATCTGCTGGCCCTTTATTCAGAAAGTCCCGGGAAGACCGTGCACGGTTTCCGCATCGATACCGTCTCGCCCGGATTCTTTGCCGGTGACCGTTTGCGGGTGCGATTCTCGGCCGTCTTGCGGCCGCCGACTCTTTCCGCCACCGGGCTGGAAAGGCTGGCGGGCCGGCTTCGCTATCCGGTCGCGGACACGACTCCGCTGCTGATCGAACGGGCCAAGACGAGCCCGCTCCGCAGCTTCGACGGGTATCTGGTGCAGATGCTCGAGCCACCCGGAAAGATCGTCTTTCCTCTCCAAGGCGACGAACGCGAGGTGTTTTTCGACTTTGGAATCGATCCAGCGGCCTATGAGGAGGGGCGGACGGACGGCGTGGAATTCAGCGCCGATGTCTGCCAGCCCGGCCGAACGCCGCAGATCGTTTTCCGCCAACTGCTCCGACCGCGCACCGTACCGGAGGACCGCGGCACCCACGCCGAGCGCGTGGTTCTTGTGCCGTGCGACCCCGGCTCCATCCTGACCCTGCGCACTGGACCCGGCCCCGACAATGATGGCGCGTGGGACTGGGCCTATTATTCCAAAATCCGCTTCGGCCACGGCCCATTCATTGCCGATCAGTTCCCGGGATTCCGCAACCTGCCGGTCCGGATTGATGCCAGCTATTCCGGCGCGCTCGAAAACGAAGGCGGCCAGGTCTTCATGCTGAACGCCCCCGGTGCGCTCGAATTCGCCCTGACGGGAAGGGAGCGCACCCTCTTCTTCGATGGCGGACTGATTGCGGGTGCCTATACCGGCGGGGGCCATAGTGACGGGGCAGAATTCATCGTGGAGTTGAGGCGGCCGGACGGCTCCATCGAACCAGTCTACCGCCGCCTCTTGAATCCCGTGGACCTGCCAGCCGACCGCGGCACCCAGCATTTCACCGTACCGCTTCCCGCCCACGCCAACGGTACCGTGATGATCGTGCGAACCGACGTCGGTCCCGCGGGCAATGGCGCATGGGACTGGACGTATTTGAGCAGACTGGACATTGAGTGAACCGGCGGTGCACCGCCTCCCGACTGAATCCATGGAAACCCAGCCAAGCGCGTCATCTCCTCGTTCCCGGGCCGGCTATTCCCGGTTCCTCCCGGGCCTGGCGTGGCTGCTGTTGACGATCTATTTTGTTGCCCCGCCGCGCGAGGTCTTTGACCAGACCCTGGACCGGTCGAATTACGCGACGTATGCGCATTTCATTACGCAGGGTCTGCAATGGGGCGTCGACGTCCTGCCGATGCCGGGTCCCCTCGGTTTTGTGCTCTACGGATTCACTTATTCCGGGGAGCTTTTTGGCACGCGCCTGGTCGCCGACCTGCTGATCAAGGCGGCTTTCGTCGTTTTGCTGCTCCAGCTTTTCCGCCGGGCCGGGCCCGGCGCACTGCGCTGGGTCTGGCTCGGCGGAATGGTGTTGGTCGTTCCGCTGGTGGATGATCTTTTTTTTGACACCGCCATCCTGCTCGCGGCCGTCAGCCTCCTGCTCCCTCCGGAGGAGGAGCGCGCCCGCGGCGGGTGGCTGCCGCCGGTGATGCTGGCTTTCATTGCGCTCATCAAGGGCACTCATCTGATGCTTTGCGGCCTGGTGATCGGCACCGTGATCGTGCTCGGCCTGATCGAACGCCAGCCCCGCCGGGCGCTTCGCTCCGCCGCAGTTTTCCTCGGGTCGTTCCTGATCTTCTGGTGGGCCGCGGGCCAGAACCTGCTGAACCTCCCGGCGCACCTCAAGGGCGTGCTGGAGCTGTCCGCCGGTTACAATGCGGTCATGGGGCTGGAGGAGACCCCGTTCATTTTCCACACCGGCCTGTTCCTGGCCGCCGGCCTCGCCCTTCTGCTCGCCTGGGTCGCCCGATTTGGCCCGCGCGCACCGCGAATGACCGTGACCGTGCTTCTCCTGGCGGCTTTCGGTTTTCTCAAGTGGAAGCACGGCTATGTGCGCGCTGACGGGCACGTCTACATCTTTTTCGCGGCTGCCGCCGTTATTGCCCTCACGGGCTGGCTCGTCGGCTTTTCCGGCCTGGCGGGCGCGCCGCGGGCAGCCGGGACCAACCAGGCCAGGAACCGAGCCGGCCTGGCGCTGGTCACGTTCGTGACGACATTTGCCGTGATTGGCGCCATGGAGTTCTGGCTCGGACGCATCCCGCTGATCTTGCGCGAGGCCCCGGCGACTCTGCAGGCCAACGCGCGCTATCTCGTGCGCCCGACTCTCGCGCGGGAACATTTGGAAAAGGCGCTCACGCAGGTCCGGAACGATGTCAATGCCCCGCAGATCAAGAACGAGGTCGGCGACGGTACGGTGGATTTCTTCGGCAACGAGGAGGGCATGCTCCTGCTCAACCGGCTGCGGTATCACCCGCGGCCAATGGGCGGCGGGACCTTCAATGTCGTCAATGCATGGCTGCAGCGGAAGAACGAGGCGTTCGTGCGCGACGCCCGGCGGGCCCCCGCCTGGCAGGTGCTTAAGTTCCAGTCGCTCGATGACCGCCTGCCCGCGGCCGACGATCCGCTGACGCTCCGCGCCATCCTCGATCTCTACAGCCCCGTGCTGATGCAGCGTGACTATCTGCTGCTCAAACGCCGGCCCGCGGCGGCGACCAGCACACCGGTGCTGCTGGAAACGCGCAAAATCCATCCGGGCGAGACCATCATCCCACCTGATCCCGGACCCGGCCGGCTGCTGCTCTTCACGCTCGACGCGCCGCTGACCCCAGCCGGGCGGATCCGCAGCTTTCTCTACCGGGCGCCGGTTTTAACCGCGCGGATCGCCAGCCGGCTGCGCGCAACTCCCGACACCTTCGTGCTGAAACCCGGCTTGCTGCGCAATCCGGTGATTCTCTCGCCACTGCTCCTCGACAACTCCGACATTATCCAGCTTTTTGGCGACGCTCCGGGCAATGTCGTGCGCTCCCTGAAAATTGACGCCGCCGCCGGCTTTGTTGCGGGTGATTTCACCCTCTCCTTCTATGCGGCGCCCCGGCCGCCCAAGCCGCCCGACACCGATATCAACGAGATCCTGACGTACCGGAAATTCCCGCTCTACAACCGGACGCCGGTAAGCCTGGTCACCCAGGAGACGGGCATCCGCGAGCTCAACAAAGAGCCGGTCACCCTCGTCCACGCCCCGGGCAGCATCACCTGGGATCTTACGCCCGGCGACCAGCAGGTCATCTTCAGTTACGGCCTCATGCCCCAGGCCTATCTTGAGGGCCGGACCGACGGGGTCGAATTCAACGTTGAGGTGCTCTGGCCGCCGAAAGATGGACGCGTCCTCTTCAAGCAGATGCTGCGCCCCCGCACGGTCGAGGCCGATCGCGGCATGCACCGCGCCCGCGTTTTTCTGCCGCCGTATGAGCCCGGCGCCCAGCTGCGCATCCGCACCCATCCCGGGCCCGACAATGATGCCGCCTACGATCAATCCTACGTGACCCGCGTGCAGATCAAGAGCGGTCCGCTCGTGCCCGCGCAATTCAATGGCCTGGGCGTTGTTCCGTCCGGCGGTCACCTGCCGCATCTCGCCGTCGCCGGGATCGGCGAGCGGCCGGTCTATCTTGTGCACGCCCCAGGCGAGGTGGTGTTCGACCTTCCGCCGGGGGCCAGCGAGATCGCCTGCGACATCGGCCTCCTGCCCGGTGCCTACATCAATGGAGGCAACAGTGACGGAGTCGGGTACACCTTCGAAGCCCTGCCGCCCAGCGGAGAGCGACGGATGCTATTCAGCCGCTACCTCGACCCGGTGCACCAGGCGGGCGACCGCGGATCGCCGCATGTGTCCGTGCCGCTGCCAGCGCTGCCGTCCGGAACGCAGCTCCGCATCGCCACAGATGTGGGTCCGCGGGGCGACCGCAGCTGGGATCAATCCTTTGTCGCTGACGTGCATTTTCAATGAGGACTGTCAACCGGCACCCATGAGTCTTCCGTCCTCTCCCGATGTTTGATTACGCGCTCGCCCGAAACTACGCCAAGGCCGGGATCGGCCTGGGCGGAGTCATCCTCAAGCAGTCGCTTTATCCCGGCGGGCTGCTCGGGCGGTTGCTCGACGGCGCCGGTGTCGTGCTCGATTTTGGCTGCGGCGAAGGCCTGTTGACCAACCTGCTGGCCCGCCGGCTTCCGCGGACGCGCTTCATCGGAATCGATCTTGACGCGGACAAAATCCGCGCAGCGATTTCGTGCCGGGCCAATGACCGGACCGAGTTTCACGCGGGCACCTTTTTCGGCCACGGGACCCGCGGCGCGAGCGCCGTCATTTTCAACGATGTGCTTCATCACCTGCCGCCAGACCGCCAGCTGGCGGCCCTGCAGCACGCGGCGGACTGCCTCGACGAAGACGGCCTCATCATCCTGAAGGAAGTGGACCCGGCCGACCGGATCGACGTGCGGCACACGACCTTCTGGGACTCACGGCTCTATCCCAAAGACCCGTTGCGTTTTTCCCCGCCCGCCGAGTGGGTCGGACGGATGCAGGGTCTCGGATTCCGCCTGCTGGGTTCCACCGTCGTGCGCCATCCCTGGGTGGCATCCCGCACGCTGATGTGGTTTGTCCGGCGCCCCAAGCTGGCCGGGTTTACGCCGCCCCTGCCCACCCCGGCAGCCGAACCCGCAAGGGCGGTGCTGGTTACGGGCGCCACCGGCTTCATCGGCGAATGGCTCGTGCGACGATTGCTGGCATCGGGCATCGATGACCAGACGGTCCGCGTCGACCTCATCACCCGCGATCCCCGCAACGTCCCCGCCGACGTCGCGGCGCACGCCTCCGTCAGGATCTTCCGTGGCGACCTGACCGATGAGGGCTTCGCGGATTCACTGACCGGCCCCTACGACGCGGTCTTTCATCTGGCGGCTTCCGTCGACTACTTTGGCGGTTCAAAGGTCTACGAGAACAACCTGCGGGCCACCACCCATCTGCTGGTCGCCTGCCAGCGGTGGCAGCCCGCGCGCCTGATTTACACCAGCACGATGGGCGCACTGGATCGCGGTCGCTGGGATTTCGCCCGGACGTCGCTCACCGAGAGCTCGCCGAATCATCCGACTTCGCCCTACGGCCGGGCCAAAGTGGAGGAAGAGGCGCGGGTGCGCGCCTCCGGACTGAACTGGACAATTGTGCGCATTCCGTGGTGCTACGGCCCGGGCATGGCGGAAAGTCATCACGTCCGGAATCTTCTGAACCGGGTGCGCCTGGGCTCGGCCGTCTGCCGTCTGCACTGGCCGGGCCGCGTATCTATGGTGGAGGTGCGCGAGGCGGCCCGGCAGATTGCCGCCTTGGTGGGAAACTCGCGCACGTTCCGGGAGACTTTCTTCCTCGCCGAGGACGAACCGGTGGCGATCGGCCAGCTTTTCGCCGAAATGGGCCGCTCCATCGGTCGCCTCTCCGCCGGCTCAATTTGCCTGCCGCGCTGGTTCTGGCGAATCCTGCGGCTGGGGCTGCCGCTGGCTCCCTTTCAGCTCAAATGCCTGCTCACGGATGCCCTGGTCGTTTCCACGCAGAAGGCCCGCGGTTTCGGTGTCGCGGTACCCGCGAGGCCCGGTCACTGGCTTCTGCCACTGGCACGCTACAACTCGAACCAGCTCTTCCCCTCGCGGCGGTGTGCGCCCGCCCTGATCACGGGCGCCGCCGGTGGCATCGGCACCTGCCTGTTGCGCCAGCTTTACGGGCTCGGCTATCCGTTGATCCTGCTGGACCGGAACGAGACCGTGCTCCTTCACCAAAGCCGAGTCTATTCTGCGAGGTCCTGGACAATCGACCTCGCGGATCCGTCGCTGGCCGAGAAGCTTCGCGCGACGTTTCCCTCCCGGCTGCCCTGGCCGGCGCTGGTCATCAATAACGCTGGTGTTGGGTGGCGCGGCTATTCCTGGGATTGCCCGGCCGCGGATTGCCAGCAGGTCATCGCGGTCAACGCCCTCGCCCCGGCACTCATCGCCAACTTTTTCCTGAGGGAGTCCCCCGCTGCGGTCGTGGTGGTCAATATCGCCTCGACGGCCGCTTTCCAGCCGCTGCCGTACATGGCGGCCTATGCCGCGGCCAAGAGCTTCATCCTGTCGTTCAGCCTCGCGTTGCACGCCGAAGTCCGCGCGGTCGGCCGGTCCGATCAGGTGCTCACGGTCGTTCCGAGCGGGACCGAGACGGGTTTCCAGGTCGCGGCCGGCGTCAAAACCAACGCCAAGGAGAGGCTCCTTTCCCCCCACCAGGTCGCCGCCGCGATCGTGGGTGCGTTGGCGCGCAGACGCTCATTGCTCTTCATCGGCCGCCGGGCCCGGACGATGCGCCTGGCCGCCTCGGTCATTCCACTAGGCTGGCAGGCCCGCCTGTGGGAGAAACTCATGGGCCGCCTGCGGTGAGGCCGGCCCCGGTCACTCGGTGGTTGAAATCCGTCGCCGCGGCCGTTGAGTCGTAGCCGCGCTTCCGATCACTTCCGGAGGCCTTGGGCATGTTTTCCACGCTTTCCAAGAAAACCCTGATCCGCGCCGCCCTCCTCCAGGACGCGCCGGTGTACGTGCAGTTCTATATCACGGCGCGCTGCAACCTCACCTGCCAGCAGTGCAATATCATCTACGCCAACTCCGATGTGCGCGAATGCACGCTCGAGGAGATCAAGCGCATGGCCGACAACTTTGCGCAGATGGGCGTGGCGATGGTGCTGCTGACCGGCGGCGAACCCTTCACGCGCCAGGATCTGCCGGAAATCATCCGCGAATTCGAGTCGCGCGGCGTGCACGTGCGCATGCAGACCAACGGTCTGGCCACTGACGAGCGCATCCACCAGGTCGTCGAGGCCGGCGGCCGCGACATCTCCATCTCCCTCGACTCGCTCTGGCCCGGCAACCAGGACGACATCAACGGTGGGTTCGCCCGATCGTGGCACGACGCGCTGCGCGCGATCGCGTCGTTCACCCGGTATCTGCCGCGGGACGGCAGCTTCGCCTCGCTCGGCTGCGTGCTCCAGCGCGACAATCTGGGTGACGTGGAGGACATCATCCGATTCGGCACGGCGGCCAGCTGGTTCACTTCGCTGGTGCCCATCCACATCACGACCTTTGACCGGCCGATGAACTTCCGCACCTTCGACCAGACCAAGCGATGGCGGAAGGATGAGCTGCCGTATGTTGACGCGCTGATCGAGCGGGTGCGCGCCTTGCGCACCGCGGGTTTTCTGCTGTACGACAGCGACCAATACCTCGATGACATCAAGCGCTTTGCGGCAGAAGCACCGGTGACCTGGCGGGACAAGCACGGCGGGGTGTGCGACAGTCCCAACCTCTATTTTGCGGTGCTGCCCAACGGTGACTTTGCGCCGTGTTGTGACCACCGGTTGGCCGGCAACACTCCCTGTTACGGTCCCAAGTTCCCGGAGATCTACCGGAGCCGGGTGTTTCGCGACGAGGTCCTGAAGATCACCAAGGCGTGCCCGGGCTGCATGTACGGCAGTTATCCCGAAATGACGATTTCCATGCGGTATCTGAAGGCGAAGTTTGAGCGAATGAAACTCTTCCTAGCCGCGCCGCCGGCCAAGAAATGGCCGGTCACCTATGAGCAGCTGCTCACACTGGCCGAAAGCATCCGCTCTGAACCCCGGGAACGCATCACCCTGCCCGGACACCAACGGCGCATGGCGCTGGACGACAGCGCCGACCAGGAGGTGGCCGGTCTCGTTTAAATCATGCCGAAGAAGATCCTTTTCGAGAGCGCCGTGCACCAGTTCCTGTCGGCGGCCAAACGGCGGCGGGAGCGGCTGCAGGAGACCGACCCCACGCAGGCCGAACGGCTCCGGGCGTGGGTGTCCGCATTGACCATCGAGAATCCTGGCGGCGGCCGGATGCGCGTGGCCTGGCGGGAACCGCACGCGGACCAGCATTTCATCGAATTGAAGAACGCCCGCTTCTACACCCGCGGCGACGCCGACCCCCATTTCCGGCGCCAGGCCGAGACCGGGCTGCTTTTCTCCGCGGACCGCATCATGGAACAGAACATCGCATTTTTCGACGGGGAGGTGCGTGCGGTGCTGGCCCAGGCAGGACTGACCGTTGAGACCGGACCGAACCTGCCGGCCTCGGCCGCAGTTGCCGCCCGCAAGCGCGCTGAGGAGGCCTTCCACGATCAATGGGCGGCCGGCGTAGATGTCGCCTCCATCGACATCCGTCGCATGAACGAGGCCTGCACCGCGCCCGAGATGCGCCAGATCACGGCCGCTCTGGGCGACCTGCGCGGCCGGACGCTGCTCGACGTCGGTTGCGGCCTCGGTGAGGCCGCGGTGTATTTCGCCCTTCGGGGGGCCGAGGTGACCGCCACCGACATTTCCCCCGGAATGTGCGATGCGACCCGCCGGCTGGCCGCGGTTAACGGGGTAGGCGTTGTCACCCATGTTTCCGCCGCCGAGGACCTCGGCCTGCCGAAGGACCGCCAGTTCGATATCATCTACACCGGGAACACGCTTCACCACGCGGATCTCGCGGCGATGCTGGCCAATATCCTGCCTCACCTGAAATCCGACGGTGTCTTTGCGAGCTGGGATCCTGTCGCCTACAATCCGGTCATCAACCTCTACCGCGCCATTGCCACGAAGGTTCGCACCGCGGACGAGCATCCGCTCCGGCTGCGCGAGGTGCGCGAGGTGACAGGGCACTTCGAGAGCGCGGAGGTCAAATGGTTCTGGCTCACGGCCCTGCTCATCTTCATCATCATGGCCGTGGTGCAGTTTCGCAGCCCCAACAAGGAGCGCTTCTGGAAGAAGGTCGTCGAGGAAGCCGACCGCTGGGCCTGGCTTTACCGGCCGCTCGCCGCCCTCGATCGCGGGCTGTTGAAAGTGTTGCCCTTCCTTGGCCCCTTGTGCTGGAACGTTGTCATCGTGGGCCGACGTCCCAAGAAAACCGCTGCCTGATGAGAGACTTCACCGCCGCCACCAAGCTTGCCGTGGTCGCCCCCTGTTACAACGAGGAGAAGGGGCTGCCCGAGTTTGTCACCCGAGTCACGGCCGTCTGCAGCGGACTCGGGTGCGCCTACGAGATCATCCTCATCAATGATGGCTCCCGCGATCACACGCTCGCCGTGGCGTTGAGGCTGGCGCAGGAGAATCCCTGTCTCCGGGTGGTGAATCTGTTTCGCAATTTCGGGCACCAGGCCGCCGTGACCGCTGGCCTCGACCACGCCGAGGCCGATGCGGTGGTGATCATCGATTCCGACCTGCAGGACCCGCCGGAGGTCATCGCCGAGATGGTGGCCCGCTGGCGCGATGGAGCCGACGTGGTTTATGGCCAGCGGCGTTCGCGCGAAGGCGAGTCGGCCTTCAAGCTTTTTACGGCGAAACAGTTCTATCGCATCCTCTCGTGGTTGACCGACCGCACCATTCCGCCCGACACCGGAGATTTCCGCCTGATGGACCGCAAGGTGGCGGATGTGCTCAAGTTGATGCGCGAGCGCCACCGGTTCATCCGCGGCATGGTGAGCTGGGTGGGTGGACGGCAGGAGCCCGTGCCTTATGATCGCAAGCCGCGCTTTGCCGGCGCCACCAAGTATCCGTTTGCCAAGATGCTTTCGTTTGCAGTCGACGCGATCACTTCGTTCTCCGTGCTGCCGCTGCGGCTCCTCACGTATAGCGCTTTGGTGGTCCTGGCCGTCACGTTGATCATGTCGGTCGTTGTGTTCGCCGTAAAGGTGCTGCATCCCGGTTACTTCATCCCCGGCTATGCCTCGATCATGCTCACGATGATGTTCTTCGGCGGCATCAACCTGCTCGCCTTTGGCATCATCGGTGAATACCTGGGTCGGATGTTCGAAGCGGTCAAGGGGCGCCCGCTTTACATCGTTGAGAGTGTCCATCCATCGCGTGGGTGAACCGCTTGGCGATCCCTGCGCTTCCCGGGCGGCAAAGGAAACCGGGCTGCCGATTTTCCTCCGCTTTTTCCGCCGGGGTTTCCAGAATGCCGGCCAGCATGAAGCTGGTCGCTGTTTCTGTCGTCAAAAACGAGGCCGACATCATCGAGGCATTCGTGCGCCACACCCACGCCCTGGTCGACCATCACCTGATCTTCGACCATGCAAGCACTGACGGCACCCGGCAGATTCTGGCGGAACTGGCCCGCGAAGGCCTCTCGCTCTCGCTGTTCATTGACGACGACCTGGGCAACCTGCAGCAGCAGCGGAGCAACCACCTGACGCACCTGGCCTGCGCCGACCACCGGGCCGACTGGGTGCTCCCGCTCGATGCGGACGAGATCCTCGTCACGGCGGATCGCGCCGCTCTGGAGCGCGAGCTGGCGGGGTGCCCGGCCGGCCGTCCGCTGCGCCTGCCCCTGATCAACTACTATCCAACCGCCGTCGATAATGCCGCCGAAGGCAACCCGGTGCGCCGGCTGCGTCACCGCGCCCGCGTGCCGCTCCGGACGCCCAAGGTGTTTGTTCCGCGCGACCTCGCCGGGGACCCGGCGGTGAGCGCTGGCAAGGGCAGCCATGCGCTGTATCGCTCAGGTCAGGCCCTGCCGGACCATCCCGCTTCCGCGGAATCCTGGCTGGCGCATTTCTCCTTGCGCTCCCCGGTCCAGCAGATCTTGCGGGTGGTGACCGCCGAGCTCCAGAAACTGGGCCGGGGCCGGGCCCACGCCGGACTCGATGTTCACTACCGCCTCGGCTTTCAGTTGCTCGCGGAGAATCCGGACCGGTTTTTCGCCACGGTTTATCAGCCGCCCGAAAACTTGCAGTTGTTGCCCGTGCCCTACCTTGGCGGTCCGCTCCGTCACAGCGGGAAATCCGCCGAGCCGGCGCGGCTGGCGCGCGCCCTGCTGCCATTTCTGGAGCAGCTGGCCCGGAGCCACGGAGAGTTGTCCGATTTGGTCAGTCCCAAGTCTGCTGCCACCGCTTCCGCCGGTCAGATCCGCCAACTGGACGTCGCCACCATTTCCGCCCTGGCACCAGACTCGCCGCCATTTCAGGGCATTACCCCGCTGGCTGGCTGGGAAGCTGAGGAAGGGCCTTTCCCGGAGGCCTTCCTCCCGCGTTTTCACTGGGGCACCGCTCCGGAAAGCCGGTTCCTCATCCCGCCCGGGCCGCCGCGCAAGGCCATGCTTGAGATCGAGGCGTTGTCTTACGCGGAGGGGCAGGTCCTGACCGTTCTCCTCAACAAGACCGTCGTGCGGCAGGTGCCTTTCCCGCGGGTGAACCAGAAGGAATCCGTCCGCTTACCCCTCGCGCTGGAAGCCGGGGAGAACCAGCTCGTCCTGCGCTACCAGACCAGCCTGGAAACACCGGCCGATCCCCGGCGGCTGGCGGTGATTTTCCTCACCCTGCGGGTCGTCCCGCAGTGATCTGCCGGCCACAAACTCCGGTGACCGCCTGGTGCGCAAAGCAGCCTTGAAATCTCCCGCCGCCGTCCCACCGTCTTTTCTGCGCCCATGGTCTGGAGCTTCTTCGCCACCACGATACCCCACATTGCCGGCTTGATGGTTTCTGCGCGTTCCCACGTACCGGCGGCCCCGGCCTGACATGAAGCATCTGCCAGAAGCGCGTGTGGTCATCCTCGCCTTCGTGTTCGCGGTGGCGGCGGCCCTACCCTTCATTACGACGAGTGTGGTGAGCCGGGAATTCTATTTTTTTGACGTCACGCTCACCTCGACGAACGCCAGCACGACCCAGGTATTTTGGGACCTCGGCCGCGGCTTTAACGAATACGATTCCTCCCGGCAGCCGCTGCGAATTGAGCCAAAACCCGTCGTCTACCGCTACATGGTGCCGATGGGCACGATCCAGGCGCTGCGGCTCGACCCGGCGGATGGACCGGGCACGTTCACGCTAGCCCAGGCACGGATCGTCGATTACCGCGGCCGCGTCGTGCGAACCTTCGGACCGGACGACTTCATCGCCTTCAAGCAAATCGCCCGGCTTGAGCGCATCGGTGACACACTGCGCGTCGAGACAACTCCTGATGCCAGCGATCCGATTCTTCTCCTTCGCCTCACCGCGCCCCTGCACCTGCCCAGCGACGCCCGGATTTGGTTTCATTTCGGCGCCCCGATCGCGGTACCCGTGTTCTTTTTGGGCCTGTTTCTCGGCACTCCGGCCGTGGCTGGCTGGCTGCACCGCCGGCTGGTCGCCGCCGGCGGCTGGCTGGCCGCCCGGCCACTCGGCGCGATCACCCTCGTGGCCTGCGCAACCGTCGCCGTGCAGTCGCATCCCGTGATTTTTTTCGGCCGGAGCTTCGCGACGCCCCTCAACGGCTCGCTCATGCTCTACGGCGAGATGCCGACGCTGCCCGGCCTGACCCAGCGGCAGTACACGGCGACGATGAGCTCCGATACCGGCGCCCTGCTGTTCCAGCACCTCTACTACCCGATGGTGCAACAGGAGGCGCTGTTTCGCCACGGGGAACTGCCCCTGTGGAACCGCTACTCCCTCTGCGGCGAGCCGCTGCTGGGGCAGGGCCAGTCGATGTTCGGCGATCCCTTCAATTTCCTGACGATCCTGGCCGACGGGGCGGCCGGGGCGTGGGACGTGCGATTTGTGCTGGCGCACTGGTTGCTCGCCGCCGGCCTGGGTTTCACCGTGTGGCGGCTCACGCGGCATCTGGGTTCGGCGCTGCTGGTGACCGTCGGGGGCGGATTCATCGCCTTCTTCACGTTCCGCCTCGTTCACCCGGCCAACTTCAGCGTCTGCTACGCCCCGTGGATTCTCTGGGCCTGGACGGGTTTGGTGCAGGCGGACACGCCGCGGCGCGAGTTGCGCTGGCTGGGCGCCTTGTTCGCGGCGAACTGGCTTGTGCTGACCAGCGGCACGGTGAAGGAGGCCTACATGCTCATCGCCTGCCTGAACCTCGCGGGTCTGGCCTGGCTGGGCCTCCTGCCTGATGCCCGTGGACGCCGGGCGCGCCTCCTCGGGCTGGCGGCGGCCACGGGCGGCATCTTCGTGCTGGTCGCGGCGCCGTTCTGGATGTCGTTCCTCATGGCGCTCCGGCATTCCTTCACGGGCTATGACAACCCGGGACAAGCCGATCCGTTGGCGCTGACCCAGCTCCTGGGTTTCTTCGACGACATTTTCTACCGGCAGAATCCGGCTGACGAGCGCGTCATCGCCCCCGCGCTCAACTTTTTGTTTATGCTCGGCGTACTCTGGTGGTGCGCCCGCCCGCAGCTCTGGCGCGATGACCGGGCCGGCCGGGCGGTGCTGCTCGCGGCCCTGCTGCCGTTTGCGTTGGCGTTTGGCATCGTGCCCTCCGCGGTGATTCTCAAGATTCCGTACCTCCGCAGCATCATGCATGTCGGAAACACCTTTTCGTGCGCGCTGTTGATTTTGGTCGCGGTGTTGGCGGGCTGCGGTTTTCGCGACGCGCTGTCGCGGCTGGCCGATCGCCGCTGGTGGGCGGTTTTTGGCCGCGTCGTGGCGCTGGCCGGGGGCCTGGCCGTGGCGTATTTCCTCTCCATCCGGGGACGTTCCGTTAGCCCGTTCTTCCAGGGTTATGTGCCGGCGCTGGCGCTGGCCGTACTGGCGCTTCCGCTCGGCGTGCGCTGGGCGGCCCGCACTCACCGACCCGGTCTGCTGTACGTGGCCCTGCTGCTTGGCGGACCGCTGCTGCTCTGGCGTCACAGCCAGTACAACCACACGGTTTTCGAGCAATATGCATTTGTCCCGGGAGCGCGTTGCGACCTTCGTGCGCCATCGCCCGCCATCGCCTTTATCCACGAGGACCAGAACGAGCCCGGGCGGGTGGTCGGCTGGGAGCATAACCTCTTCCCGTCGTACAACACTGCGCTGCACCTCGAGGGCCTCTACGGAGTGGATGCCCTGCGCAACCGGTACTATCAGGAACTGGCCAAGGCCTTCGATCTGCAACGCGTCTGGGAATGGGACGGGATCAACAAGGAAGCCGACGCGCCCCTCCTGAGGCCGACACACGATCTGATGAACGTGACCTATTATCTCGCCAGCCATCGCGGCCCGCCGCGGGTCATCGCCGGATTGCGCCTCCTCGTGCAGCGCGACTTTGATGTTTACGAGAGCCCCTTGGCGTGGCCGCGTGCCTTCTTCACGGACCGGCTGGCGGTTTATCCCAACGTGAAGGGCTTTGCGGAGCAGGTGCGCACGGGGGACGGTCATCCCTTTGCGGCAATTCAGATCGGCGAAGCGAACGCGCCCGTCCTCTCCACAGACCTGACCGGCCGCACCGTCCGCCCGGCGACCGGCTATCGCCTGACCGCCAACACGACCACATTCGTCGTTGATGCGCCCGGTCCCGGTCTGGCTGTGTTGACAGAGTCGTTTTATCGGAACGACTTTCAGGTAACCGTCGATGGGCGTCCGACGCCGTATTTCCGCGTGAACCACGCCTTCAAGGGCGTGGCCATCCCGGGCGCGGGACAGCACGAGATCACCTTTGCCTACTGGCCTGAGCATTTCACGCTGGCGCTGGTGCTCGGTGGCACCGGTCTGCTGCTGCTGGCGGCGGGCGCTCACGTGCTGTGGCACGGCGGGTGGATCCCCGGATCGCTGCGCCCGTCCGCCCCATGAGACAGTCGCTTCTCTCGCGATGAAACCACTGCCGGTCCCCTGCACCCTTTCGGTGATCGTGCCCGTCTTCAATGAGCGTGCCACCGCCCAACAGGCGCTCGATGCGCTGCTGGCCAAGGAGATTCCAAGCGTGAACATCGAGGTGGTGATCGTCGAAAGCAACTCGACGGACGGTTCGCGAGAAATCGTGCTCAGCTATCGCGACCATCCGCGCGTGAAGCTCATCCTGGAGGATCGGCCGCGAGGAAAGGGCCACGCGGTCCGCGCCGGCTTCGCGCAGGCCGTGGGCGACATCCTGCTGATCCAGGACGCCGACTTGGAATACGATCTGGCCGATTATGAAATCCTCTTGCAGCCGATCCTCGCGGGCCGGCAGGCGTTCATGCTCGGGTCGCGCCATGGCCGGGGCGGCTGGGCTATCCGAAAGTTTTCCGACCAGCCCGTGCAGGCGTTCGTGCTCAACACGGCCCACTGGTTCTTCACATCCCTGATCAATATTTCCCTCGGTATCTGGCTCAAGGACCCGTTCACCATGTACAAGGTCTTCCGCCGCGAGTGCCTCGACGGCCTGACGTTTGAATGCAACCGCTTCGACTTTGACTGGGAGCTGTTGATCAAACTGATCCGCAAAGGCTACCGGCCGGTCGAGATTCCGATCACCTATTCGTCGCGTTCGTTCAAAGCGGGCAAGAAGATCCGCGTCTTTCGCGACCCGTTAACCTGGCTCCGCGCCTGGGCCAAGGCCCGGTTTGGCCGGCTGTGATTGCCTCCTGCGCCCGGAACTGTCTGCCTTCCTCCCGTTATGTCGTCGAAAACCATTCTCGTCACCGGCTCCTCGGGACTGATCGGCTCGGAGGTCTGCGCCCATTTTGCGCGCGAGCTCGGCTATCAGGTTCATGGCCTCGACAACAACCAGCGCGCCGTCTTTTTCGGCCCGCAGGGCGACACGCGCTGGAATCAGCGCCGGCTGCAGGAGAGCTTTCCTGGCTTCGTTCACCACGAACTCGACATCCGCGACCGCGCCGGGGTGCTCGCGCTGGTCCGGGAGGTGAAGCCCGCCGCGATTGTCCACACCGCCGCGCAGCCGAGCCATGATCGCGCCGCAGCCATTCCGTTTGATGATTTCGACACCAACGCCGGCGGCACGCTGAACCTTCTCGAAGCCGCGCGCCAGGCCTGCCCGGAGGCGCCGTTCGTCCACATGTCGACCAACAAGGTCTACGGCGATGCCCCCAATACGATCAAGATGGTGGAACAGGAAACGCGCTGGGACTACGCCGATCCGGCGTTCGTCCACGGCATCCCCGAGACTTTCACCATCGACCAGTCAAAGCATTCCCTCTTCGGCGCGTCCAAGGTCGCCGCCGATGTCATGGTGCAGGAATATGGCCGCTACTTCAATCTGCCCACGTGTTGTCTGCGCGGCGGCTGCCTCACGGGGCCCAACCATTCCGGCGTGGAGCTTCACGGCTTCCTCAGCTACCTGGTAAAGTGCAATCTCGAGGGCCGTGAATACCGCGTCTTCGGCTACAAGGGCAAGCAGGTGCGCGATAACATCCACGCGCTGGACGTGGCGCGGTTCATGGCGGCGTTTGTCGCGCAACCGCGGGCGGGCGAGGTCTATAATCTCGGAGGCGGCAAGGCCAACTCCTGTTCGATTCTCGAGGCGTTCGCCCTGGTCGAGAAATTCTCCGGCCAGGCGCAGGTTCACACCTATGTCGAGCAGAACCGGATCGGGGACCATATCTGCTATTATTCCGACCTGCGCAAGATGCGGGCCCATTATCCCCATTGGGATATTAGCGTCAGTCTGGAAGAAACCATCCGCCAGATCGTCGCAGCCTGGCGGGTGCGGTAGTTGAGAAATGCTGAAAGTCCTGTTCAACTGGCTGGACCACCATCCCGATTCTTATTGGCTGGCGGCCATTGCGTCCCTCCTGCTGCTGGCAGCATGGATTGTTTCTGCATTGCGGGCGGACGCGAGCCCGGCCCCCCGGAAACCGGAGTCGAGATTCTGGGCGGCCCTGGTTCTGCTGATCCCAGTGCTGGCCTGGCGCTGGCCTTTCTTGCTGTCGGCCACCGAGTACAATCCTGATGAGAGCCAGATTATCGCTGGCGTCATCACCCTCACCAAGGACCCGGTGTTCTGGCGCTCGGTGGATGGCACCAGCTCCGGACCGCTGAATTTCTATGCGCTCTTGCCGATCCACTGGATTGGGGCGCCGTTGGACTATTTCACCGTCCGGCTGGCTGGTCTCCTCATGGTGTGGGCCGCCATCTGGGCCTGTTATGAAGCCCTCAAAACGAGATACGGTCTGGCGGCCGCCCGGCTGGGGGTGCTCCCCACCATCATTTTCTTCTCCTTGGTGCATGAATGGGACTTTATTCATTTCTCCTCCGAGCATTTGTCCTTGGCCCTGACCGCTATCGCGGTCTACCAGTTTGTCCGGATGCTGCCGCCCGGGGAAAACGGGCGGCGTTACCGACTTGCCGGCGGCTTCATTGCCGGGTTGCTGCCGTGGGCCAAACTGCAAGCGGCGCCAGTGGGTCTGGCCCTGGTCTTTTGGGGATGCTGGATCTGCTGGCGATCCGCAACCAGCGCTCCGGCGAAAAAGCGGCGTCACATGGTCGAACTGCTGACCGCAGCGGTCGCGCCCAGCATACTAGCTTTTATCGCCATCGCTTTGACCGGCCAGACTGAGACGTTTGTCCGCAACTATCTGCTGCAGAATTTGGAGTATGCCACCAGCCATCGCGCCTTCGGGGCCGCCCTCCGGGGGCTGTGGGTTGCGTCCAGTGAGACCCACCTTTTCTCGCTGCTCCTTCTGGCAAACGCCATGGTCATCGGCACGGCCCTCGTGGTGATTCTGCGACAGCGCAAGCGGCCCGATCCGCTATTCTGGGGAGGAACGCTGCTCACCATCGTCGCGGCGGTCTGCGTGATCCTCCCCCAGCGAGGCTATCTGCATTATGTTTTGTTGATGATTGTTCCCCTGGGCCTGTGGGGCGGCGCCGCCTTCGGCGACCTTTGGTCGCGCCTGCCGGTTTTCCTGACGCGCTGCTGGCTGTCCGCGGTCTTCGTTTTCTTCGTGGCCGCACTGCCCGTGGGCCTCCGCTTCACGCAGCCCGAACCGGAAATGTACGGCCGGTTCGCCCAGCACTGGCGACGCCCGAATTCGCCGGCAGGAGAGGTTTTACGGATTCTCTCCCACTCCGGCGACCGCCTGGCCATCTGGGGTTGGTTGCCCCGCCTTTATGTGGAAAGCCGGCTACCCCAGGCCACACGGCAGGGCTATACCTATTGGGCAATCATGCCATCGTCGCAGCGCACCTACCACCGCAGATCCTTCCTGGAGGAGCTGCAGCACAGCCAGCCGGCCTTCTTCGTCGATGGCGTGGGAGCGGATAGCTACTATTTCCAGAATCGCCGGGAACAGGCCCACGAGTCATTCCCGGAATTGGCCAACTATGTCGCCCAGAACTATGCACTCCTGGCCGATCTGGGGTATGCGCGGATCTATGTCCACCCGGATCGGCTTCCGCAAGACCGTCTGACCATTATGCGTCTGCTGCAGCTGATCGACGATCAACCTGCCATCGACGATATTGAGCACATCCCCGAACAAGACCTCGCGCTGACGCAACTGCCTGAAAGAAATATTGACGGCCGGCAGGTGCGCATGATGCTGCCGCCGGCCGAGGCGGTCTGGCCGCTCGATGGAACCGAACGAGAGTTTATCTTTGAATACGGTTACGATCCCGTTGCCTGGCAAAAGGGGGAAGGAGGCGAGGGCACGGAATACAGGGTCGAGCTGGTAACTTCCGGCCGGGCACCCAGCCAATTGTTTCGACGGGTGCTCGATCCAGCCCACATTCCCACCGATCGCGGTCCCCAGACGACGCGAATCGTCCTGTCGCCCTTTCCGCCCGGCACCCGGCTACGCGTTCAGACAATGCCGGCGCGGTTCAATGACAACAGCTGGGCCTGGACATACATCACGCGAATCCGTTTCCGGCGCGATCCCGGTTACACGCATCAGCAATTCCCTCGCTTTAACCGCCTGCCGGCGACCGCCGAGGCCGAGTATTCCTCCCTGCTCCAAAAGGACGGTGAGCCTTTGAGGCTGTTGCACGCCCCGGCGGCCCTCACCTATGTCATGGGAGGAAGCGAGCGACGGCTGCGTTTCGACTATGGGTTTCTGCCCGGCGCATATTCAAATGGCGGCCAGACGGATGGCGCGGTTTTCCGGGTCGCTCTGCACTGCCCCGATCAACCCGACCGGATTGTCTTCGAGCGCTTTCTCCAGCCTTGCGAGAACACCGGGGATCGCGGCGACCAATCCGCCGATCTGCCGCTGCCCGCCCTCCGCCGCGACGATCAGTTACAGGTGACCATCGGCGCCGGCCCTGCCAATAACAACGCCTGGGATTGGACTTATATCACCCACTTCTTCCTGGAATAGCGAGGCGCCGCCTTGTCGGAGTCTAAAGCGAGTTCATCAGAACCGCCAACGGCGTTGCCGATGCGAGCGGCCGGCTCGGATGATTTCCCGCTTTCCCTTCCCGGAAGCGGCTGCTTAGCTGGGCGGCCATGCGAATCCTGATCTCCGGAGTCTGCGGCTTCGTCGGCAGCACGATCGCC
>Ga0182019_10000081_pt1 | contig 45747 bp, 44 predicted proteins | sample 812E2MmetaG_FD_120483 | JGI IMG/M metagenome (GOLD analysis project Ga0182019, IMG submission 120483) | Permafrost microbial communities from Stordalen Mire, Sweden - 812E2M metaG | ecosystem: Environmental > Terrestrial > Soil > Wetlands > Permafrost | place: Sweden: Stordalen | collected...
GCGCAGATCCACCGGCAGCAATAGCGGCGTCCGCCGGTCAATATTTACCAGTTTTGTCGCCATGCCTTCCCGTAGCATTTACCGTGCTAAGTCCGACAGGCTGCTCACGAGTTTGGCTACGATTCGTGGATCCGCGCCTCTCCCGTAGCCAAGGCCGTGAGGCCTTGGGAATTGATGATCCAGACAGGTAGGGCGCGTTGCGGAAACCGCGCCCTATCTCACGGCTTGACCGCCGGAGCCGCTGGCGGTGCCAACGACGATTTCTCCGCGCCGATCGGGTCAGAGGTCTACTTTGGCCCGCCCACCAGCACGCCGAGCTGCTCCTGGATCTTCGCGAAAAACTCCGGCGTGAGGTCGCCGGCCGCGATTTCATACATCTGGTGGGTGCGCAGGTGCTCAAAAAGGTTGCGCTCGCCATCGGCCGTGCGCCCGCGGGGCCGCAGGATCCGCTTGCGCTCCAGCAGCAGGGCCAGGAATTGCAGCAGCGGCGTGTTCGCGGGAATCGGTTCATTCGCCGGGTCCGCCAGGGTGAGAAAAAGGTTCTCTGCCGTCAGCTTCAACAGCCGCTCGGGGTTGTCCTCGAGGTTCTTCGGCTTGAAGCGATGCACCCACCGGCAGAACACGAAACCCTCGGGGCGGAAGGCCGCGTCCTCGTCCAGGAGGACATCGTACCGCAGGATTTCGTTGATGACCGAGCGCACGAGGTAGCTGACCACCCGGTCCCCCTCCCGGAAGGGCCGGCTCGACACCCGCGAAATCGCCGCCAGCGGCTGCAAATTCAATTCCATGGGGAATTGTGTTTACTTGCCCGTGGGCACGACGCTAGCAAATTCACGGCCAGAGCGAATATTAAGGATTACCCCCACGGATGAACGGACGCCTCATCGCCATCGGCGACATTCACGGCTGCCACGCCGAATTCGCCGAAATGCTGGAGCGGCTAACCCTGACCAAAGACGACCAGCTCATCCTGCTGGGCGATCTCGTCAACCGCGGCCCCGACAGCCTCAGGGTGATCGATCTTGCCCGGGCCGCCAATGCCGTGTCGCTGCTGGGTAACCATGAGCTGCGGCTCCTGAACTACCGCCGCACCAAGGACGAGGATTACCGGAAGGAAAACGACCAGGAGACGTTTGACCAACTGCGCCCCGAGGACTGGACCTATCTCGAGTCCATGGCGCTCACTTATTACGTGGAAGAGCTGAACACCGTGTTTGTCCATGGTGGGTTCATCCCGGGCGAGGCGTGGCAGAAACAACCGGCCGCGGTGGTCACGCGGGTGCAGGTCATCGACCGGGACGGCCGGCCGCGCAAACGTGCCGAATGCCCGGATGGGCCGCTGTGGGCCGAGCTCTGGAACGGACCGCCATTTGTCGTCTACGGACACACGCCACGCCCGGAGATCTACAAGCTCAAATGGTCGGTATGCATTGACACCGGTTGCGTGATGGGCGGCAACCTCACCGCCTACATCCTGCCGGAAAAGCGCTTTCTGCAGGTGAAGGCCCGCCGGCGGTATTACACGCCCTGAGCCCGGCGCCGGTTGACCTCCAAACAACGGTTTCCCGCTTTTCCTCATGTGCCCGCAGCCAAAGCCGTGAGGCCTTGGATCCTCCCTCTTCGCGGATTAGGTTTTCAAACGCTCCCAACTTTCGCTACGAATCCCGGCATGGCCGACTCCGCTCCCCTGATGACCGTCCGCGAACTGAAGGCGCTCGAACATCGCACCGGACTTCCGTTCACCAGCGTCCTGCTGGTTCGCAACGTCACCGCCAAGACGTCCAAGAACGACAGTCCCTATCTTTCCGTCGAGCTCGGCGACAAAACTGGCGCATTCGGTGTCACCTGCTTCAGCGACAGTCCGCATTTTGATTTCTTCAAGGATTTGCCCGAGAGTGCCGTGGTGCGCATCGAAGCCCGGACCGACTATTATCAGGGGCGCCTCTCACCGCGCCTCAGCACCGTCGTGCAGCTCACCGGCGAGCAGCTGGCCGAGCCGGGCCGGCTCGAGAGCCTAGTCGAAACCGCCCTGGAGGACCCGAACAAACTGTGGGAGGATCTCCAGGGCTTTATCGCGAACGTCGGCCATCCGGAACTGCGCGCGACGGTGCAGGCGGTGTTTGCCGACATCGGCGAGGCCTTCAAGAATTCCCCCGCAGCCATCGCCATGCATCACGCCTACCGCCACGGCCTGCTCGAGCATACGGTGCACATGGCCCGGGCGGCCCGCGCGCTGCTGCCGCTTTATCCCGAGATCGACCCCGACCTGGCAATGGCCGGCGTCTTGCTCCACGACACCGGCAAGGTCAGCGAGTACGAGGGAACACTCGTCACCCAACGCAGCCGCAAGGGTCTTTTGCAGGGCCACGTGGTGCTTGGTTACCAGCTGGTGCGCAAGGCCGGCCTGAAGGCGAAGCTCGACGCCGACCGCCTCGAGCGCCTCGAGCACATCATTCTCAGCCACCAGGGCGAACTCGAATATGGCGCTGCAGTCATGGCGGCTACCCCGGAGGCGGTGTTTGTCTCGATGGTCGACAATCTCGACGCCCGGATGGGCATGGTCCAGCGCGCGCTGCGCCAGGCTGCCGAGGGCGATGAGTTCTCCGAGCGGCTCCCCGGCCTTAACGCCGCCCTGCTGACCCGCAAGCCCGCTAGTCCGACCTAACGCTTTCCGCCCATGCCAACGAAATCAGACTCATCCACCCCGGCCGTGCGTTCGATCGGAACCACGGTCGTTGATGCATTCAAGGTCGGCGGGATGCCGCTTGCGACCGTGGTCTGCGGCGCCCTAGCCATCGGCCTTTCTCAAGCGCTTGCTGAGTACTCCTGGCTGTGTCTTGCAATTGGGCTTCTCCTCGTACTCGTCGGCGTTGGCGTCGCGGTCTGGGACCAGGCCCGGCAGTTCGGGCCATTTATCGATTTCACCAAAAAGCTGCAAGGCTGCTGGTGGGAGCGCATCACGCCCGATGCGTCCGCCGCCATCAGTTTCCTGCGGATCGATCCCAACGTCACCACCGGGACCCTGCGCCTGCGTGGCCGCGTCTTCGACCGGGATGGCCGGCATATCGCCGACTGGGACAGCGTCGACAGTTGCGTCAATCCCACCACAGAGAAGCTCTTCTATTACTGGACAGGCCAGGGTCGCAAGGGTGAGAGCAGGGCCCAAAACGGTTACGGCGAATTTGACTTCGAGTTTCCCGCCGAGGGAAAGCCAACGGCGCATGGCAGATATTCCGACACTACGCTGGGACAGGACGGCAAGTTGGTGACGAAGTTGACCGAGCTGCGCCAGGCGTCGCCGGACGATGAAAAGGTGATCTTCGGTGACGATCCGGCCGCGACCACGGCTTTGATCCAGACGCGGATCAGGCAGTTTGACTGAACCGGCGCGGTACGCAAACGCCGCAGAGATCGCCGAACGGGGCCCCGGCCCTAATGCCTGGTTGTTGAGTAGCAAACCCGCTGACCGAGCTTACCGTGGCCGGCATGACTGCCTTGGAAACGCTGGCTGCAACCGGCGCTGACGGTATGTGATCGGCAGCAATCTCGAAGACTCAGCGCGTGCCCCCGGCCTCTTCCCAAGTTTCAGGTTTCCCGTCTTTGTCGTTTTCCTTTCTTTAAAATCCTATGCCTCCAAACGCACCGCCGATTGATGAGGTCCAACTGTTTATTCGCAAGCTGCGGGGGCAGCGCGTGATTCTCGACACCGATCTGGCCTCGCTTTACGGCGTGCCGACCTTTCGCTTCAACGAGGCGTTCAAACGCAACCGCGATCGTGTTCCGCCGGATTTTGCTTCTTAGCTCACCGCCGCCGAATTTGCCGCCTTGAACTGGTCACAATCTGTGACCAGTTCAGCGCAACCAGAGGATGGCCTGTCCATGGTCCCGAACTCATCGCAATATGCGATGAGTTCCCGCAAGCACCGCGGAGCCGCTTACCGCCCTTGGGCCTTCACCGAGCACGGCGCGCTGATGGCGGCCAACCTCCTCCATTCGGTCCGCGCGCGGCAGATGAGCGTCTTCGTCATTCGGGCGTTTGTGCGGATGCGCGAGGAGCTCGCCACCAACGCCGCCATCCTGAAACGCCTCGCTGAGATCGACCGCACGCTGTTGGCCCACGATTCTGCACTGCGCGATGTCTACCGACGTCTCCGCCCGCTGCTGGCTCCGCCACCCCACCTGACTCCAAGGCGTGAGATTGGATTTCACACCCGCTTGCGGCCAGAACCTCCCAAGCGCGGACGGGCCGTTGGTTTGCGGGCTCGGAACCGATCGTTTGGCGCCGGAACCTGAAGCAACTGCCTCCGGATTGCGCCGGGGGATTACTTCGATTCTCGCAGTTCCATCAGCTCGGGCGCGGCGAGAGACTGCTCAACCCGGACGAGCGAGAATGCGCCACCGTGTTGCTTGCCCGTTGATTCCAGCGCCATGCCGCCGAGCATCGTGGCGACACCCGTCACGGTGCCGGCGGGTGTGTCGTTCATGAGAAGCACCCCGGGCGTGCCGGCCACGAAGCTGGCTGATCTCGGCGCCACCTTGTAGAAGCGGGCGATGCCGGCCTGGACTTCGATGGGGAGTTCCCAGCGGCCGGGGGCGTCCCACATGTCGACCGTCAAGGTGTGGGTTCCCGGCGGAACTTCGAATGTCTTGAATCGGCCGGCCGCAAGCATGCCTGCGTCACTGCCGTCGAGCTTCAGGCGCGCGGAGCGGGCAAAGTATAGCAGACTGTCGTTAACGCGATAGACAGTCAATCTGGCTGCGAGTGCCGGCACGGGCGTCGAACTGGCCGGGTGCTCCGAGTAGCGCAAGCCAGTCGCGGCACAGGCGCTCAGGATCCCTGCGATTCCAAGCAGCAGCAGGTTCTTCATACGACCTCTCTGTCGGATTGAGGATCTCATGTTCGAATGCTAAAAACCGCCGCGGTTGGCGCGAAAGGTGCGACTGCACGGCTCGTGGGAAATATCGGGCTTGGGGATTGGCGGATGGCAGTCGCGCGGCCGGCGGCAACGAATACCCTGGGCAGGCTATGCCTTTGCCGGCTTCCGGGCTTCGGCGATCACACAAACGAGGTAGAGAATCACCGGCAGCCAGAACATCAGGAGAAAGGGATTGAGCACGCCTCGCGGGCTGGAGGTGAACGCCGCGCGCAGACCATGCTGGAAAGCCGTGCGCAGACCCAAGAGCAGAAAAAACACACCGAGGGCGCCGAGGCTCAGCAGTGAACCCGTGCGTTCCCGAAAAACGGCGATGACCATGCCGATGCAGTACAGTCCCATCATTGCAAGCAGCACCACATCCACCGGGTTGAGGTGCAGCAGGCTTCCCCAATCGTGCCTCTGCGAGGACTCCCCGATGAACATGAACAGGAAGAACCCGGCAATCAGCACGCCCAGGACCCGGGCGGTCCATCTGATCACGGTTATCCCGGGTGACGACGAATAGCCTTTGGCGGACGGGGGAGTCGAGACCTGGCCTGACGTTGAGTTCATTGGAGGAGGGGTTTTGAGGTCACTGGAGGAGAGTTGGCTGGCTTTGTCAGACCGCGAGCATACTCGATCAAGCAGGCAGGGTGTTAATCGATAAATCGAATACCAGGCATTGAACGCGCCAATGGCCCGTCCCCTCACTCACTGCCTCATTCCGAGGACGACCCGGGCGAGCATGCGGCGGCGGGCCCACGGTCCTTTCTTCCGCGCCGCGATCTCGGCCTGCAAATCCTCCTCGGTGGCGGGAGGCACCGTTTCCGGACTGCGCCGGGCCAGGCGCAGCGCGGCGGACGGGCATTTCGCGACGCACAGGCCGCAGCCGATGCAACGATCCGGGTTGATCTCCGCCGGGCCGTCGCCGCGCGGCAGCGTCATCGCGTTCACCTGGCAGCGGGTGACGCATTTTCCGCAGCGCGAACACAGCGCGCCGTCGATCTCCGCGCGAAAGCTGCTGGTCCAGAAATCCACGGGGTGCGGCAATGACTTCTGCATCGAGAGCATACCGCAGCAGCAGCCGCAGCAGGAGCAGACGAACTCCGGATGGCGGGCGTTGGCCGGCTGCAGCACCAGCCCGTCGTCCTCGTTCTGCTGGAAGATCGCCCGCGCCTCTTCCCGGGTGACTTCGCGCCCGTGGCCGCGGCGGCGCACCATGGCGGCCATGTCGCCAAAAGCGACGCAGGTCTCCAAACGAGCGGTCTTCTTGCACGGTTGGTGCGCAAGAACCTTCTTGCTGCGACAGATGCATGGGAGCACGGCGATCGGACCGCGCGACTCGCCCACGATTGCCCGGATCTCGTCATAGGTGGCGACATTGCGCTCCACCGGAATGCTCTGGTTGATCGGAATCGTCCGCATCTGCGGCGGGCTCACGGCAAGAAGCGAAGCTCCGAAGCCCAGCGTCTTCATGTAAGCATCAGCGGTGGCCATGAATTCCGGGGTCGGGTTGCCGTCCTGCGACTCGTAGAAGCCAATGACCACCGGCAGGAGATACCAAAGACCGACGCCGTCCCGCTCCTTCCAGCCGATGGCACCCTTCTGAAACATGCTGTCGAGCAACCGCCCGGTTGCCTCCGCGGTACGCGCGGGAGCCGTCCGTTCGACGATCGCCGCCAGCGGCGCCGGGTGGAAGGAAAGGCTCAAAGCCACCTCCACTTCGTCAGGGGTGAACATCTTCCGGAGAAGCCGCTGGTCAGCCCGCGACCAGACCGCGGGAAAGCCCACCGGCTGCCGGTCGAGGTGCCGCTGCAGGAGGCGATATATTCGATTGTGGTTGGTCATCGGAGGGGTTCGGTCCGGGATACGGCCTGTTCCGCCATTAACGCACCGGCTTGGCCGCCAGCTTGCCGAATTCGCCGATCAGGCTCGAAGCGTGCTCGATGACGTCAGGGATGTCATACCCGCCGCTTAGGTTGCGCACCATTCGGTTGCCGTGGACGGGATCGATGCGACCTTCGCCAATATCCTTGAGCAGTCCCTGCATCTCGGTCCAGCGATCCAGGAGTTCCTGCTGACGCGCCCCTCCCTCCGGCCCGGGAATCCGATTCTTGAAGAGCTTCAGGCGGTTGAGCAGTTTGGTATCGATGTCCTTGGCCGTGCCGCGCGCCGCTTCCATCAGACGCGTGTAGTAATCGAGTGCGCCCACCTTGTCCGTGGTCAGGATATTCTGCGCCTTATAGCGCGTGACATCGCCAGCCTGCGTGGCCCAGATTGACGAGGTCCGGGTGGGATCGCGGCCGACCCAGGCGAGGTCCTTGTAGGCTTCAGGGTGTCCGCTATACGTGAGTTCCTCCATCGCATGCCCGGCGTCCAGTCCGGTCGTGTCATGAAAGGCCTGTTCCCATGCCTTTTGCGCCTCCGCCTGCCACTCGCGCATGGAAAATTCCTCGCCATTCTTGATGAACGTCATGCCGGGCTTCTCCACGAGCATGATGTCGAAGTCCATGTTCACACTGCCAACGCTCGAGGAATTGCGGATGGGCCGCAATTGCTGCGGGTCCCACTTGGCGTCGGCCATGATCTTATCGAACCGCGTCTGCACGCTATTATGCAGTGTGTCGATCTGCTCCGTAAACGCGGTCTTCAGCGGTTGGTCGGCTTTGTATTTCAGGAACGCCTTGGCGTGAAGATCGGTTTGCACCGTGGCCGCGCGGTTCGCCACCTGTTGCTCCAAGGCCCGGACCTCGGCGATTGGCCGGCCGGCATCCCGCGCCGCGACGAGTTCGCCGCGCGCCTTCTCGAAATCGCGCACCAACGCTTGGCCGCGCGTCTGGGCCTTTTGAAAGTCGGCCAGTTGCGTTGCCTCGCGCACAGTCAGCTGTTCCGCCTGTCCCTCCGACGCGCCGAGCTGGACCATTTTCGACATGACGAATCCGATCGCGCCGGCCTTGGTGGCTCCCCAAAGGCCATCCTTGGGATAGGCCTTCATCGCCTCCATCGCCGCGTGCAAGGGCGCCGAGTAATACTGTGACGCCTGGTTCACGGCTTCGACCGGACCGCCGGTCGCCATGCCGGAAGCCGCGGCGTAGCCGGCCGCCAAGCGGTAGAGCGAGCCGGAGCCCATGCTGCCGACCATGATCGTCGTGTCGGCGATCATTTTCACCCGCTCGGCGCGGGTCAGGTAGTCGTTATATTGCTCGGCCTTTTCCGTGTTCCGCGCCGACTCTCCCTGCCAATAGCCCTGCACTTGGTTGGAGAGGGCATTGGCGATCTCGCGCAGCTTGGCATGGTCCATCTTTGCCAGCACCGCAGGCGTAAGCTGGCGGTCCACGAAGGCCCGCATCGCGGTCCGCTGGTCAGCCGGTACCAAGGCCAGGAGGCGCGGAATGGCGGCGCGCTCCCGCTGGAAGGCGACCATGTCGCGCTGCGAGTCGCGGATCGAGTCGACGAAGCGGTCGTGCGCATAGTCGTCGAACGGAGAGCGGCTGTGCACGATTGTGCCCTTTTCCAGTGAGGCGAGCAGATCCTGCTCGGCCATGAGGTCGCTTTTTTCCGTAAGGATGCGCCATTCGAGGGCGGCGCGGGTCTTGTCGTCCTTGGCCTTCGCGAGTTCCGCCTCGTCCTCGGCCAGGTGACCGCGGATGGCGCCGATATTCGCCTGGTGGAGCCGGCCCTCCTCGATCTTGTCGGGAGGCAGGTCCGGCAGCGGCGGCTCATTAGCCACCACGGTGGAGCCGGCTCCTTCGGGCCCGCAGTCGTTCATCCACCGATAGGTGTAGATCGCGAGGTTCCTCGAGTATTCGACGATGGCAATCTTTACAACATTCTGGTCGAGGTGATCTGCGAGCAAACTCAGGGGGACATCTTCCAGTGGAAGTTCATGGGGGGTTTTCGGGCTGGCTCCACTGCCGCCGTTGGTCGAAACCACGATGTCTTCAAGTTCAGCCTGGTTCCGCAGGCGGATTTTAAGCGTCCGATCCCGGTGGTCCTTGACGGCCTGGCCAATATCGGGAAGCACGAGGTCAAATTCATCAGTGAGCACGCTCGGCATCGGTCCGCGCGGTCCGTTTGGATTCCCGGTCCGGACCCCAGCCAGCAGACCGCGGTACCCCAGTTCAATATCTGCATATTCGCCCGCGCCGCCTGAGGTTGACAGCGAGATGCGACATTTGGCGGGCACCCCCGGCAAAATGGCGCTCGGAAGGCTCCACTGTACCCGATAAGAAACGGGCCCGTTGGCTGGATCGGTCCAACTGCACGTGTAACCTGCCTCCGTGCCGCGTCCAGAGAAGCTCTGACCTTCACCGATCGTCGTTTCCGCGGGCGGCATTTCGAGGGAGGCAAGCTTGTAGCCGGGGCGGCTGGCCGCCGAGACCGCCTCATCCGCCGCCACCGCGGCTTTTGTGCGGGCCAGCAACCGCCGGTAGGCTTCGTTGGCCTTGGCCTTTTCCTGGGCGGCATCAGGCAGAGCCGGCGCGGCGTTCTCCGCGCTCACAAGACGATCGAGGCCATTCTGCGCGGCCATGGCGGTATCGTAGTCCGTCCGCACGATTTCCAGCGCCTCTTGCGCAGCGGCCTCGTCGCCATACTCGACGGCGATCACCGCTTCCTGCCAGGCCTGCTGCAGGCCAGCCAGGGCCGTTTCCTGCGCGCCGTGCAGCGCACTCGCTTTGCCAAGCGCTTCCGCCTGGGCTGCGCCGGGGATCGAAGCTGCTGGTGGTGTGTAATCGTACAAGGGCGCCAGCTTCTTGCCCGAGCCGGGACGCGCGCCGGAGAGAACCTCCGTTCCGCCTGCGAGCGTGGCCGCAATTCCAGCGGGATTCGCCTTGGTCATTTTGGCAAAGTCAGTCGAGACCTTGGGTTCCAGCGCCCAGCTGGGCGTTGCGAGCACCTCGCCAAGAGGAAGCGGAGATTTCTCCTGCTTCTTGGTTGGCGCGGACTTCACCACTGCCGCGCCGGTCACAGCCGGTTTATCCACGCCAGTAGCGGATGACTTCACCGGACTTGGGACGGTCGCCGTGGCGTTTTTCACCCGGGTGAAGGTCGATTCGCCGGCGTAGGAGCCCGGCCGATCCAGCCGCGTGGCGACGTACTTGATGGTCAGGACATCCCCGCGGAAGGTCCCGGTGATCTGATAATCGCGCGTCGGGGTGCGGGCATGGAGGGCAAGGGTCGCGGCGTCGGTCTGCCTGCCAGTCACCTCGACATTGCCGCTCCACGTGCCGTGGAGATTCCGAGCGGTGTCCTCCACGAGCTCCAGCGTATCGTCGCCCGTTTCGCCTACGCTGTTCGTCCAGTGCCCGGTCCATCGGCCGCCGAAAGTGGTTCCGGAGTCGGCGCGCAAATCGCCCAAGGCTGCACCAAGGATCAGACTCACGAAAACCAACATTCTCCAAGCAGGGGATTTCATCTGGTTCTCTCCTTCGTTTCCATTGCGGCCTCCGCGTGCCGATCGCGGTGTGGTCTCCCATGTAATCGAAGTCTTTGGTCCCGCGGCAATCGCCAAATCGATCCCGCGCCCGCGCTGCCTGCAATCGCGCTAGCCGCCCGTCGGACCAAAGGGCGACCCTTGGTCCGGCACAGGTTTGTCCCCGCAACCCGACTGGCAACGACCATCAAGCGCAGCGACTACTTTTGATAGGCAAAGAGGATCCCTTCGTTGTCCATCGTAAACGTCTTGCCCTCGAGAGTCGCGGTCGTTGTGCCGGCGCCCTTCCACTGCAGACTGAAGCGGGAGCCATCCCGGGTGTAGGTGCCACTGAACTGTTTGCTAAATGGCCCCTTGGGCAGGTTGTAGCTCATGGCACTGGTGAACGCCCCGTCGGCATTGAGCGTGATGGCGCCCGACAGAACCTGCGGCGCGCCGCCCTTGTGAGGGGGAGTGCATGGAAGCTTGTCCAGGTTGACCGTTACCAAGGCGTAGGTGCCTTGGTGGTCCGATGTCTGGGCTGTGTCTACAGCCGCGCGGCCGGCGGGCGGGCAGAGTCCGATGGCCAATAATCCCATCATCACCAACTTCGAGTATTTCATTTTCTTTTCCTCACTTATTCCGTCAGACGACGCAGTGCCCGGAGCCGAAGTCGCCTACGAACGGATCGCGTTTTGCGCGCTACGAATCTTGCACTTCGGCCGTGCCCAACCTCGCCTGATGGCTGTTCTTGATCCACAGGCCGAAGTCTACCACCTGGTGCATCGCGGGTGTTAATCGATGAAAATCATGCAATCATCGCATTTGTGAATGGAATGTGCGCCCCGCCCTTTCCTCCCTCACCACCGTTCAAAAATCGTCCGCGGCACCGTCGCCGAGTCCTGCCCTGGAATTGCTGGTTGAACCGGGCAACCAGCCATGGTACGTGGCGTCACAGCCGAAGCATCGTGTGTGAACCGCAAGATCTACCTGATCCAACCGACCTACCGGGCCAGCGACGGCCGGCTCCTCCAGGGCAAAAGCGTATTTGTCCACTCCTGCGCGATTCCGGCTCTCGCGGCCTCCATTCCCGCGGACTGGGCGCGCGATGTCTGCCTGGAGTTTTTCGAGGACGTGAATTATGAGACCGACGCCTCCGTCGTCGGCATCTCCTCGATGGGCTACGACATCTTCCACGGGTGCGAGATCGCCAGCGAATTCCGCCGCCGGGGAAAGGTGGTGATCTTCGGAGGATACCAGGCGCACTTCAACCGGCAACGGCTGCATGACGTGGCCGACTCGATCGTCTCCGGCAATCCCGGCCCACCTCAGATGGCTCGCATCCTCGGCGATGTGGAAGCCGGCTCATTGGCCCCCGAATACGACGCGGGAGTCAATGTGGACTACCCATTTGACTACTCCGCGCTGGTCGGGCGCCGCATCACCTACATGCCGATCCTCACCAGCGTCGGGTGCCGCAACCGCTGCGATTTCTGTTGCACGGCGGCCCGGTACGACGGCCGGTACCGCCTGCGGAAACTGACCTACGTTCTCGGCGACCTGCGGGCGCTGCGGCGCCACACGCGGCGGTTCGGCCTCGTCGACTCGAACTTCTACAACAATCGCGGGTACGTGCTGGCGTTCTGTGAGGCGGTCGCGCGCGAGCGCCTCGATCTCGTCTGGGGAGCCGAGGCGACCATCGACATCGGAGAAGACGAGGAGGTCCTCCGGAGCCTGCGCAGGGCGGGCTGCCGCATCCTGTTCATTGGATTCGAGACTCCCAACCAGCGCAGCCTGGACTCCGTGCACAAGCCCGGGAGGGCCCAGACCCACGACCGGGCGATGGCCAACCTCCGCCGGCATGGAATCGCCGTGGCGGGCTACTTCATGGTGGGGCTCGACGGCGACACCGCCGAGACGTTCGACGAGCTGTTCGATTTCATCCACCGGACCCGGGTGAACGCGCCGATCATCAACATCCTTCTGCCGGCTCCCGGCACGGCGGTCTTCGAACGCCTGAAGCAGGAGGGCCGGCTGCTGTTGCGCAGTGAGGACGATTTTTTGCGAACCGCCCTCTCCTACGGCATCTCGTGCAGCCACTGTTTCTACCGGCCCGCGTTGTTGACCGCCGACCAAGTCGAAGCGGGGTTCATCCAGCTGAGGCGGCGCCTCGGATCCCTGCGCGAGACGGTCCGGCGTTCGCTGGTGCCCGACCCGCGCCTCGCGGCCTCGCTCCTGCTGATGAATGCGGAGTTCCGGCGGGAGTCGAAATGCATGATCGCGGCGCACGCGGCGAAGCCCGCCAGCCGCCTCCCCTGGGCTCGCAACGTCGGCCCCGTCCAGGCGTCGCCGCCGGCGACCTCCTTGAGCCGCAGCCCGCCCGCGCCGCCCGCTCTTGCTGTTGAAAAGGAGGCCATGCGATGAAGCGAAGAATCTACCTGGTGCAGCCCACCTACCGCGACCTCCAGGGCCGCCTCCTGAAGAAGACGCCCAGTCTCTTCACCCATTCCCTGGCCATCCCGGCGTTGAGCGCCGCCATTCCGCCCACCTGGGAGAAGGATTACTGCCTCGAGTACTTTGAAGACGTTAATCTCGACACCGAGGCGCCCGTCGTCGGGATGTCCTGTCTGGGCTATGATCTCTTCCGGGGGCGGGAACTGGCTGAAGCCTTCCGGAAACGCGGCAAGATCGTGATTTTCGGGGGCTGCGCGTCCGAGATCTGGACGGATCAGATCACCTCCGTGGCGGACGCCATTGTTTGCGGGAATCCCGGGAAGACCGCGGTCGCCGGCATCCTCGCCGACGTGGAGCGGGGCGAACTCGCCCCGGAGTACCATTGCGATGTCGATCTGGACTACCCGTTCGACTACGCGGTCCTGCAGCGAAAAGGAATCACCCGCCGCATCGCGTTCCTGCCGGCCATCGCGAGCGCCGGGTGCGTCCACCGGTGCGCCTTCTGCTGCACGGCGGCGAAGTTCAAGGGGCAATACTATCCCCGGTCGCTCGACGCGGTGATGGCCGATTTGCGCACGCTGCGGGGCATCACGCGGCACTTCGTGTTTGTGGACTCGAATTTCTATGTCGACCGCGAGCATGTCATCCGGCTGGCGGAGCGGATCATCGCGGAGAATCTCGGCCTCACCTTCAGCACCGAGTGCACCATCAACGTGGGAAACGATCCCGAAACCCTCCGGCTCCTGAAGCGGGCCGGGTGCCGCGCGCTCTTGATCGGGATCGAGACGATTGCCCAAGGGAGCCTCGACCGGATGCAAAAGCCATTCTTGGTCGAACGCTATCGCGAGCAGATCAGGAGAATTCAGGAGGCCGGCATGATCGTGGCGGGTTTCTTTATCTTCGGCTTCGACGGCGACGCCCCGTCCACCGTCGACGAGCTTTGCGCCTTCGTGCACGACCTGAACATCGCAGTGCCGTTCTTCAATCTCCTTTGTCCGGTTCCCGGCACGCGCTTTTACGACCAGATCAAACGAGAGGGCCGCCTGCTGGCGAGCGGCGAGGACTCCTACCTGCGCCAGAACGTCATTTATGGCGCGCCGACGCATCGCTGCCTCTTCCGGCCGAAGCGGATGTCGCCGCGGGAGGCCGAGCTCGCCTTTGTCGAGCTCCGGGAGCGGCTTTCGTCCTTCCCGGAGATCATCCGGCGATCCCTGAACCGAAACCTCTTCACGGCAGCGGCAGTGTTTGCACTGAACCTCGCGGTGCGAAGGGAGACGCGCGCGGTCGCGCGGGCGATTCGGAGCAACGGATCATGAACGACCGGGAACAAGCGGGCGGCGATTCGTCACCCGGCGGCGCCGGGACACCAGAGACTGCGCCCTCCTCCCCGACTCCGTCGCGCCCGCCGCCGGCCAGCGGTGTATTGCTCAAGGAGGTCGCGACGCCCAGTGATTTGAAGCAGTTCATCCGGTTTCCGTTCTCGCTGTACCGGGATCATCCCTGCTGGGTGCCGCCACTGATCATGGACGAACTGCACACGCTGCGACGCGAGAAGAATCCGGCCTTTGAGTATTGCGACGCCCGGTACTGGCTCGCCTACAAGAACGGGAGAGTCGTTGGGCGCATCGCCGGCCTTATCAACCAACGGTACATCGAAAAATGGGGCCATCGCTACGCCCGTTTCGGTTGGATCGACTTCATCGATGACCGCGAAGTTGTCGGCGCGCTGTTTGGAGCCGTCGAGCAGTGGGCCGGGGAGAAGGGCATGACGGGCATCCACGGGCCGCTCGGGTTCACCGACATGGATCGCGAAGGCATGCTGGTTGAGGGCTTTGGCGAGCTAGGCACGATGGCCACGATCTATAACCATCCGTACTACCCAGGGCACCTGGAGGCATTGGGCTACGGGAAGGACGCGGACTGGCTGGAGTTCGAGGTCAGAGTGCCGGCCCAGGTTCCGGAGAAGGCGGAGCGGGTGGAACAGATCGTCATGCGGAGGCTGGGGGTTCATGTGTTGCCGGCAAAGAACGCCCGGGAGATCCGCCCCTATGCCCGCGAGCTGTTCGCGGTGCTGAACCAGGCCTACGCCCGCCTCTACGCCTTTGTGCCGCTCTCCACCGAACAGATCGACACGTATGTGAAGCAGTACTTTTCGTTCATCCAGCCGGACTTCACCAAGATTCTACTCGACGCGAATGGCAGGGTGGCGGGTTTTGTCGTCGCCATGCCCTCGTTATCCCGGGCCTTGCAGAAGTGCCGGGGGCGGCTGTTTCCCTTCGGCTTCCTCCACCTGCTGGCAGCCATGCGCAAGCCCAAGACCCTCGACCTGTACCTCGGAGCCGTCCGCCCGGACCTTCAGAACAAGGGGGCCGACGCCCTGGTGATGACCGCCATCACCCGGTCAGCGATCGCGCGCGGCATCGTTTCGGCGGAAAGCAATGTCGAGCTGGAGGTGAACGTGGCGGTGCAGAACCATTGGAAGTACTACGAGGCCCGCCAGCACAAGCGGCGACGGTGCTACCTCAAGCGGTGGGCGTAATTGGGTTGATTCATACGAACAGGTGGCGTACATCCGGTTTGCACTCAAGGCACCGTACCCGTTAGGATTATCCACGGAGAACTGCAATGAGGCTGTTTTTAGGATTTCTCGGGTGTATTTGTTTGCTTCCGCTCCTGTCGTTTGCTGCCCCGAACGACCAACCGACGGATTTTCGCGCAACCCATTGGGGAATGTCCCCGGATGAGGTGCGGGCCAGCGAAAAATCGAAACCCAAGAGTGACCGCCAAGAAGGTGCCCGAAGTTTTCTCGTCTATTCGGATACTGTGCATGGCCTCGCCTGCGATGTCGCCTACCTTTTTGTGAAGACGAAACTAGTCCGAACGAAGTACGTGGTGACCGAGACTCACACTTGCCGTTCCGACTTTCTTGCCGATTATCAGACACTCCTATCCGCATTGAAGGAGAAATATGGCGAGCCGAAAGAAGAGCAGACCGTCTGGAAGAATGACATATACCGCAACAATCCCTCCGAATGGGGAATGGCTTTGGCCGTCGGTGATCTCCAAAAATTTGCGCGCTGGGAGACTGAACGAACTTCCGTCATGGCAATTGTGACGGCAGACAACTTTAACATTACGCTTTATGTGGAATACCGGAGCGTGAGCCTTCGGACATTGGAGCAGGAAGTGGACAAGGAAGAGGAAGCGGGCAAACTCTGAATAGCAGACAAGCGACCCGCCATCCATTTTCCTAGAGACGACGGCTTTTTTCTGGCACCGAAATGCGGGCGCCTACGACGCTAGGAGGCTCGGTTGCTGATTGTCTTCAATCCCTCGCGACGTTGGGGTGGATGGCATATGCTTCCGGTCCGCGCAATCCGCCTCCGCCTGCTCGCCGCCCTGCCGCTGGAGGTCGCTTTCAAGAGCGTCACCTATCGCCTGGCAATCGCCCAGGTTCCCGCTTCCGGCAATTGGCAACTTCAGGCTATCGGGCCGGGCGGTTTTTGGCTTTGCGCGCACCCTGGTAGCGAAGATGCGATACGGGCAGCCGTTTGCGGGGAGGGGTTGGAGTTGGGGCCGCAACGGTGGCGCGGGTGATCTTTGAGCGGTTGCTGAGAAAGGGGCGGGCGGCGATGATGGGATGACGGACCGGCCACGGCAATTCCCTGGACCCGCGAGGCGATGGTCGATAAATGAGGACTTATGCCTCCCAGCCTCACTGCCTGCCCCGATTGCCACAAGGAAGTCTCAAGCAACGCAGAGACGTGCCCACACTGCGGACGGCGCCTTAAAAAGAGCCAATCTGCAACTGGCGTTCTCGCGGCTATTGCAATCGGAGTGATTCTCGGGTGGCTCCTGCTTCACCTCATGGGCTATCTTTGAGGTCGAGGCGTGCTAGTGTCCTTGGCGCCTTGCTCTTTGGCCGTGGTAAGGCACTGAGGGGCCCGGCCCGATAGGAGAGCGGCGGGCGGTTTAAGCCTGGGGCAAATGCGGGCTATCCCCTCCCCTTTAGGCCGCACACAGGTGCCCGACTGTGTGCGTTCTGTGTGCAGTTTCCGGCCTTGCCTATGAGAACTGGCGCCCCCACGGGGAATCGAACCCCGGTTTAAAGATTGAGAATCTCTTGTCCTAGCCGCTAGACGATGAGGGCGGAGAAAGGTGCGAATTTCACGCCGGCGCCGGGAATCTCAAGAAAAAAGTTTGCCGCCGCCGCGGTCAGTTTCTCGTTTCCAGCAGCTCGCCCGGCTGGAAGAAACGCGCCAGCTCGACCCGGGCGTTCGCTTCACTGTCAGATGCATGCGCCACGTTCACGGTGACATCCGTGCCAAAATCGCCGCGGATCGTGCCCTTGGCGGCCTTGCGGGAGTCGGTCGGGCCTAGCAGATCGCGCACCCGCTGAATCACCTCCTCGCCCTCGAGCGCCATGACAATGACCGGCCGCGAGCTCATGAAGGCTTCCAGCATCGGGTAAAACGGCCGGTCCGCCACATGAGCATAATGCTCCCGCAGAATTGGCGGCGCGAGCCGCATCAGTTTGCAGCCGACGATAGCGAAGCCCGCCTGCTCGAAACGGCCGATGACATTGCCGACGTGCCGCTGCTCCATGCAGTCGGGTTTGAAGATGATCAGCGTTCTCTGCATAAATACGGACCGGCACGATACCAACGCCTCGTCGCGAGGGAAGCCCGGAGTTGGTTCAAGGCGAATTCATGCAATTAGGCCGTGGTCGTCTACAGAAGAACACAAGCCGTTCGGTGAATGATGTAGAAGCCCGCTTGCCCGTTCGACAAGCTCAGGGTCCCGAGCGGGGTCGAGGGACGGGCGATTCTCCCTCTGTTATCCCCCTCCGCCGGGCCTTCCGCCGTCGCCAAGCCTATGGCGGACAGGACGGAGGACAGGTCGCGCGCACCTGTCGGCCGTAGCTTTATGCGAAGGCGCAAGCGCGCTTCCTACAAATGGATTGTTCCGGCTTTGCCTCCCGAGGGTGTCGCTGACGCTAGCGCCGAGTCTCCCGTGAGATACCGGAGAATGCACGGACGGCCAAAGACGGCGGCATCAGGCCCCCAGTGGGAGGTTCACCGGAAGAGAAAAGTGGCACGGCGGGGAGGGACCCCGCCGTGCCACGATCGTTGCGCTATCACTATGAATTGCGCTCGATCTCCTTAACCGCGACTCGCCCATCTGCACAGCCAAAATCTACTTTGCCGGCGCGGCGAAGACCGTCTCGATGACCGGCAGACTCGTCCCAGCCACCGTGACTGCTGCCCGCCCGGTGGAATTGAAAGTGGCGTAAACGATGCCAAGCAGATTGCTGCCATCGACCACGGTGCTGTCGGCCCGGTCGTTGTTGTAGCCCTTGACCTGCCAGCCACCGGCCACGGAAGCGATCACCCGGTGCGCGACTTTTTCCCCGAAGCGATTCACATAAACCGCGATCATGCCGACACGCAGCCGGGCCGCTTCGATTTTCTTCACCACGATCACCGCGTCGTCACTGAAATACGGAAGCATCGACTGGCCCGCGACACGCACCACACTCATTTCGGGACGATTCGCAGCCACCGTCAGCGCGTCAGACACCGCCGCATCGTAGCTCATCCCGCCTACGACGTGCTCCTTCGCGGAGACGTTCGCCGTGACCATGAGCACGAGCAGTGCCGCACTTGCTGTGAGGATCCGGTGGGCGGCGGTGGTCTCTTTCATGCCACCATCGTAGTGGCGGCGCCGGTTTCCCGGTAGGCGGCCTCCGCCTTAAATCATTGACCACCTTTCCCTTAATCCCATCGCCCGATCCACCTATACCACGCCGTGGAGCTTCCCGACGTTCATTTGCATTTCACCCAGACAGCGATGGGTGCTATCCCCCACCCGCTTCGGGGAAAGTCGGGAAAAACTGTAAAGACCCTGTTTCCCCCAGAGAGAACACCCTAGTGGCACCCGGCCGGCTCGAGCGAAGAAGCGCTTCTCTGTCCCCGGAAACGAACCGCTCTTCTGGGTGTTTTCCCGGACGAAGTAGGGTGTGCAAACCGGTCGATTCACGCCGGTTTCACCGGCGCTGCCCGGATAATCCCGGGCAGCCTATTCTCCCGTGGGCGCCGCCTGCAGCGCTTCTTTCAGCGTCGGATGGTTGAAGTGAAATCCACTGTCGAGCAAACGCTGCGGGCGCACCCGCGTGCTCGCGAGCAGGATCTCCTCGGCCATCTCCTGAAAGATCATTCGCAGAATGAACGACGGTACCGGCGCCCATGCCCGGCGACCAAGGGTCCGGGCCAGCGTCGCCGTGAATTCCGCGTTGCGCACCGGTTCTGGCGCCACCGCGTTGACCGGTCCCATCAGCCGCCCATCCCGCAAGCCCATCAGCAGCACACCCACCAAATCGTCGAGCGCGATCCAACTCATCCATTGCCGCCCGTTCCCAAGTCGACCGCCCAATCCGCTGCGAAACAGCGGCAGCAATTTCGCGAGGACCCCACCGTCGCGGCCCAGCACCAGTCCAAGGCGCAGGATCACGGCCCGGACTCCGACGCTCTCCGCGATCCGCGCCTCCTCCTCCCAGGTCCGGCAGACGTCCGCCAGGAATCCCTCGCCCTTGGCGCTCGTCTCCGTGAGCTCCTCCTCGCCGCGAGAACCGTAATAGCCAACCGCCGAAGCACTGAGGAACACCCGCGGCTTGTGGTTCAGGTGGGCCAGCACAGTGACCAGCGTGCGGGTGCTCTCAACGCGACTGCGCAGGATCTCCTCCTTCCGCTCCGGCGTCCACCGGCCGGCCGCCAGATTGCACCCGGAGAGATTCACGAGACCTTCGGCGCCTTCGAGCAATTCCCGCTGCTCGACCTCACCCGACAAGGGATGCCAGGCGATCTCACCCGGTCGCTCCACCGGCCGGCGCACCAAGCGCAAGACCTCGTGGCCCTGGGCCTCCAGCCGCCGCACCAGTGCGCTCCCGACGAACCCAGAGGCTCCGGCCACGGCGAATTTCATGCCGGCACAATGACAGGTATTCGCAATTTTCCAAGCCGCAGGAGGTCAGCCGCACAGCTGTTTCATCTGCTCGTAGGCGGCCAGCGCTTCGGCCCGCGCTAGGCGGTGGTCGACGATCGGCCGCGGGTAGGTCGTACCCAACTCCACGCCCGCCCGCGCTAGCACCTCCGGCGGCGTCTCCCACGGCGCGTGGATGAAGTTGGCTCGCAACGGGGCGAGTTCCGGCACCCAGCGGCGCACATAGGCGCCGTCTGGATCGAATTTCTTTCCCTGCAGCACCGGATTGAATACGCGGAAATACGGCGCCGCGTCCGCGCCACAGCCCGTCGTCCACTGCCAGCCGAGCGTGTTGTTCGCTAGGTCGGCGTCGACCAGCGTGTCCCAGAACCACTTCGCGCCCTCCTGCCACGGAATGAGCAGGTCCTTGACCAGGAACGACGCCACAATCATCCGCACGCGGTTGTGCATCCAGCCGGTGTGCCGGAGCTGCCGCATGCCCGCATCGACAATCGGAAACCCGGTGCAGCCCCGTTGCCACGCCCGCAGCGCCGCCGCGTTCTTCCGCCAGGGGAACCAGGTGAACTCCGCGCGCAGGGGCTCCCTGGGTGTGGCTGGAAAATGGTGGATCAAATGACCGGCAAACTCCCGCCAGCCGATTTCCCCCAGGAACGCCTGCACCGCCCGCCCGGGGGGAAGCGATGGAGATTTCTTCTCCTGCCGGCGAACCGCGGCCCATACCTGCCGCGGGCTAATCTCGCCGAAGTGCAGGTGCGGCGAAAGCCGTGACGTGCCTTCGCGATCCGGCCGGTTGCGTCCCTCCGCGTAAGTGTCGAGCTCTCCCGCCGTAAACCGTCGCAAACGCGCCTGCGCCCCTTTTTCTCCCGGCTGCCACGTCCGGGTCAGACCGGCGTCCCATCTGACAGCCGGCAGCAACTTCAGCCCGTCCAACGTCAGCGAGCGGGGCCAGCGGGCGGGCGCCGGCAGATCCCGCGCCCGCCACCGCTTTGGCGCCTCGACTGGCAACGCCCGGCAGTGCCGCCAGAACGGCGTGAAGACGCGAAAGGGGTGGCCCGCCTGATTGGCTACCGCTTGCGGCTCGAACAGCAATGCGCCGCCGAAGGTCTTCACCTCGATGCCGTCCGCGGCCAGGTTCGCCGCGACGCGTTGATCATGCGCCGTGGCCACGGGCTCGGGTCGGCGGTTCCAGTAAACCGCGCCTGCAGCGGTCTCCCGGACGAGCGTCCGCAGCGCATCGAGACGGTCACCGCGCATTAGCACCAGACGCGATTTGTGCGCGCGCAGGCCGCCGTCGAGTGAGGCCAGCGAATGGTGGAGCCACCAGCACGCCGCCGCGCCCGGCGGCCAGCTTCCCTCGCCCGCCCGATCGAGAATAAAAACCGGGATGATCGGGCCGCCGCGGGCCACCGCCGCGCTGAGCGCCGGATTGTCCTGCAAGCGAAGGTCGTGACGAAACCAGAGGATGACAGGGCTGAGCTTCATGCTGTGGCAAAGGGCACACTGCGCGTTCCCATGGTTTTCGCAACGATGTCGTAGGAGGCGGCGTACCGAATTCCGCGCAACAGCGTTGCGCAGGCCGGAAGATTGATTTGTTAATCACCGGATGTCCCTCCCGTCCTCCCCGACCCCGGCTCCGGTTCCGCCTTCGCGGGAGACCGCTGACGCCGGACGGAGGATGAGTGGTGTCATGGCGGCGCTGGCCTGTTTCTTCGCCTGGGGGCTCGTGCCGGCTTACTGGAAGCAAATCCCCTATGTGACCGCGGATGAGATGGTGACGCATCGGGTCCTCTGGTCGTTGCTGTTCATCGGCATTCTGCTGTCGGGGCAGCGCGCCTGGGGCGGCATCCGCCGCCAGTGTTCGGTCCGCACGTTTGGCTGGGCGGCGCTCGCCGGCATCGCGGTGACCCTTAATTGGTGGCTCTTTCTCTGGGCGGTCAACGCGGGTCGGGTGATTGACACGAGCCTCGGCTATTTCCTGATGCCGCTTTTCAACCTGATCGTCGGCCTCCTGTTATTCCGCGAACGGCTGCGGCCGCTCCAGGTGGTAGCGGTCGCCATCGCCGTCGCCGGCGTCACCTACGCGTTCGTCGCCCACGCCGGCCTCCCGTGGGTGGGACTCGCGCTTTGCGCCTCGTGGGGTGCCTATGGAGCGCTCCGCAAGAAATCCCATCTTGATTCGCTACCCGGGCTCTTCTTCGAGACGCTGGCCATGCTGCCCGTCGCGCTGTTCTGGTTGGCGTGGCTGGAGGCGAAAAACACCGCCGCATTCGGTCTCCACGACCTGCATGCCTCGGTTTATTTGATTGGCGGAGGGGTGGTGACAGCGGTGCCCCTGCTCTGGTTCTCTCATGCGGCGCGTCGGCTGCCGCTGAGCACAGTCGGTTTCCTCCAGTATATCACTCCGAGCCTCACCTTTCTGCTCGGGGCGGCCGTGTACCACGAGCCGGTGTCAACGACGCGGCTAATTTCTTTCGCCTGCGTCTGGATCGCGCTCGGGGTGTTCACCGGCGAGGCCCTGTGGCAGCGGCGCCGGGCGGCGTCCGGGGGTGTGGCTGCAACAACACCCTGAGGCCGGCAGCCGTAGGAGCCGGACTCAAATCGTCTGGTGGTACAACTGCTCGTAGGCGGCGGCCGCCTTCTGCCAGCTGAAGTCGCGGGTCATGCCGCGCTTGATCACCGCGAGCATTGGTTCGGGCTGCCCGTGCAGCTGAAGCGCCCGTTGCAGCGCCTGGACGAATTCCGCCGCCGTCGGCGCAAACGTGATGCCGGTGCCGTCCTCGGGATGTTCGTCAATGTCCGTGACGGTGTCGATGAATCCCCCGACCCGCGTCACGACCGGCACAGTGCCATAGGCCTGGCTGTACATCTGGTTCAGGCCGCACGGTTCAAAATGCGAGGGCATCAGGAAGAAATCCGCGCCCGCTTCGATCCAGTGGCTCATCTCCTCGTCGTGCCGCAGGCTGAACGCGATTTTCTTCGGCTGGGCCTGCGCCAACTCGCGCAGGGCGCTTTCATACCGTTTCTCCCCAGTGCCGAGCACGATCAGGCGGCAGTCCTGTTGCACGAAGAAATCCTTCGCCGCCAGGAGGAGATCGAGGCCCTTCTGCTCCGTCAGGCGGCAGATCATGCCAAACACCGGCCCTTTGAAAGCCTCGTCCATGCCGTACTTCTTGAGCAGCGCGGCGCGGCACATGGGTTTGCCCGTGAGATCGTGCACCGCGTACTTCGCCGGCAGCAACCGGTCCTTGGCCGGGTTCCACACCCGGGTATCGATGCCGTTGACCAGCCCCACGAGGTCGTCCGCCCGCGTTCCCACCACGCCCTCGAGTCCGCAACCGAATTCGGGCAGCAGAATCTCCCGGGCGTAGCGCGGGCTGACTGTGGTCACCCGGTCCGCGAACAGGATGCCGCCCTTCATCAGATTGATCTGCCCGTAGTACTCCAGCCCGTCGATGTTGAGGAGTTCATCCGGCAGATTGGTCAGCGCGAAGGAGCGCATCGGGAACACGCCCTGAAACGCGATGTTGTGGATGGTGAAGACGGTCTTCATCGCGAGGGCGATTCCGCTGCGGCGCTCCTCGTAGCGGACGAGCAGCGGCAGCAGCGCCGCCTGCCAGTCATGGCAGTGCACGACATCGGCCCGGATCTCGGCAATGCGCATGACCTCGACCACCGCCTTGCAGAAAAACACAAAGCGCGCGTCGTTGTCGTCGTAGTTCCGGTCGCCGTTGCCGTATGGAAAGCGCCGATCGAAGAACTCCTCGCGTCCGATGAAATAGACCGTGAGACCTTTTTTCACCGGCAACACGCGCACGTCGCCGGCGAAAGACCGGTCGCCCATCTCCACCCGCAATCCCAGGCGTCGCTCCGCGCGCGCCAGCTCCTTGTGATCCAGGGCGGCGCGGTAGGCCGGCACAAACACCGATACGTCATGCCCCCTGTCGGCCAGCGTGGCGCTCAGCGCCGCGACCGCATCAGCCAGCCCGCCGGTTTTCACGTACGGGTAAAGTTCGCCGGCGGCATGAACAATCTTCATGGGGGAAATCTAGCGGCCCGCCGCTCTGCAGGCCAGTCGAAAGCGGCCGCCGCGCCCCAGATCGGTCTTCGCATCATTCGTTCGAATAATCATTTGCGGCGGCATCTGTCCCCGGCTACGGTTTTGCCATGAAGCTTCGCGAACGCCTTCTGGCCCTCCTGCGGGCGCCTGACTACGCACCGCTCACTGAGCCCGAGATTGCCCGGGCGCTGGGGCTGGCCAAGAAGGAGCGCGATTCGCTCGCCTTTGAGACGCGCCAGTTGCTCGCCGCCGGCGAGATTGTCCGTATCAAGCAGGACCGGCTCTGCCGGCCGCGCGATGCCGACCTGGTGACCGGACGCATCCAGTTCCGGCAGGGCGGCTCCGCCTTTGTCATCCTTGAGAACCGCCCCGGCGAAGCCGCCAAAGATGCGGTGCAGATTTCCGCCGAGGACACCGGTGTCGCCATTCACGGCGACCGCGTGGTCGTGCGCCTCAGCGACGAAGTGAGCCGCCCGCGGGGCCCGCGGAGCGTCGGCGGCGGGGAGCCGATCGGTCGCGTCATCCGCATCCTCGAGCGCACCCACGAGACGCTGACCGGCAACCTCCAGCGCACGAAGCTCTTTTTCTATGTCGTTCCCGATGATCCGCGCTTCATCCACGACATCTACGTGCCCGACCCGGCGAAGGCCGGCCTGCGCCCGGTGCCGGCGATCGGTGACAAGGTCGTGGTCAAGCTCCATGAATGGACCCAGCGCCACGTCAATCCCGAGGGCACGATTGTCGCCCGCCTGGGGCGCACCCACGAACCCAGCGCCGAACTGGCCGCGATCTTCCACAAGTACCGCCTGGAGCCCGGATTTCCCGACGATGTGGTGCGCGAGGCGGCCGCGCTGCCGACGCGCGTCGGCCTGGCCGAGCTATTCGGCCGGCTCGACTACCGCAACGTGCCGACCTTCACCATCGATCCCGACGACGCCAAGGATTTCGACGATGCCCTGTCCGTCGAGACCTTGCCCACCGGCGACGTCCGCGTGGGCATCCATATCGCCGACGTGAGCAGCTACGTGAAGCCCGGCACTGCGCTCGACCGCGAAGCGCAGCGCCGCGGCAATTCCACCTACCTCGTCGGCACCGTCGTCCCGATGCTGCCCGAAAAGCTCTCCAACGGCCTGTGCAGCCTGGTCGAGAGCGAGGACCGCGTGACGAAGGCCGTCCTGCTCACCTTCCACAAGGGCCGGCTCTCTGGCACCGCGTTCGCCAACACGGTCATTCGCAGCCGCAAGCGCCTCACCTACCGCCAGGCCTACGCGTTCCTCAAGGAGGACAACCTTGAGAAGATCCGCCATCTGCCGCCGCCGCCCGCCCATCAGACCGGCGCCACCGGCCGGGCTTTGTCCGCGCTCTCGCGCGATGAGCTCACCGACCTGCAGCACTGGATCCGCCAGCTCTGGGACCTCGCCGCCCGGATGCGGCGCGAACGCATGCGCAACGGCAGTCTCGACCTCGACATGCCCGAGGTGAAGATCTTTGTCGACGCCCAGGGCTACGCCGACCGGCTGGAACGCATCGAGTCGGACGAAAGCCACCAGCTCATCGAGGAGTTCATGCTCGCCGCGAACGAGGCGGTCGCCCGCGTGACGAAGCAGCACCGCCTGCCCTCGTTGTACCGCGTGCACGACGATCCCGACGAGGAGAAGCTGCAGGAATACCGCCAGCTGCTCGGCACGTTCGGGGTCACCGTCGGCGATCTCACGCAGCGGAGCGAGATCATGCGGCTGCTCAATCTGCTCAAGACCCACCCGCAGGGGTATACCCTGCGCATCCAGCTGCTGCGCAGCCTCCGCAAGGCCGTCTACCGGGCCACGCCCGATGGGCATTACGGCCTGGCCAAGCAGGATTACACGCATTTCACCTCGCCGATCCGCCGTTATGCCGACCTCCTGGTGCATCGCGTGTTCGACCAGTACCTGATCAAATACCTGGGCCTGCCGCCGCCGCGTGGTTTCCAGTTCGGCTACAACGCGGCCCGCATGGAAAGCCTGGCCGAGCACCTCAGCCTCACCGAGCAGAACAGCATGGAGGCCGAGCGCGATTCGCAGAAGGTCAAGCTGCTCGAGTTCTTCGAGCGCGAGGTGGCGAAGAAGAAGAAGAGCGTGTTCGCCGCGGTCATCACCGACGTACGCAACCACGGACTGTTTGTCGAGCTGCCCGACGCCATGACCTTCGGCCTCATCCACCTCTCGACGATGGGGGACGACCTTTACCAGCTGAACAGCGCCGGCACCGCCCTCATCGGACGCCGCAGCAAGCGCCGGCTCGAACTCGGCCAGAAGATCAGCGTCGTCACCGAGCGGGTCGACCGCTTCAAGCGCCAGATCGATTTTCGGCTGAGCGCCTGAGGCGGTCCCGGGTGGCCCTGTAGGGCGGAATCGCCGGATCCCGCCTCGTTTTGGTTGGGTCGATTTGACCGCTGGCAATTCCCCTCGGGCCATCCCAAACCGGTCGGTGCGCCGGTGTAGGAAGCCCGCTTGCCCGTTCGACAAGCTCAGGGTCCCGAGCGGGGTCGAGGGACGGGCGATTTCCCTCTGCATACTCCTTCGCCCGGCCCACGGAGGACAGGTCGCGCGCAAGCGCGCTTCCTACAGAGGCATGGATCCGTCTTTGGAAACGGCACGGTTCGGCGACCGCGCCCTACAAATCTCCGCCGCGCTACTTTTTTCCGGGCGCCGGGAAAGTGAAGGGCATCTCGACCCGGGTCGCAACCGGATGTCCGTTTTTCACCGTGGGCAGGAATCGCCATTGGCGGATGACCGCCATCGCGGCTTCGCCGAATTCCGGCAGGCTGGCCGCTATCAATTTCGGGTCGGAAACGGCGCCATTGGTGTCGATCGCGAACGAAAGCGTGGCGCTGCCTTCGATCCCCTTTTTGTAGAGCGCCGGGGGGTATTCCGGCGCCGGACCCACCAAGGGCTGCGTGGGCGAGTCTCGGAGGTCCTTGATGCGTTCACGAACCATCCGGTTGAGCGCGGATTCCATGGCGCCAAACGGCATCATGGATTGGAAGAGTTCTCGCCCGCCCGAAAAGAGGTAAAGATCATAGTGTCCTGACGCATTGGACATATTCATCGGCACCCTCAGGTCGACCGGGAAAAGGCGCCTCGGCTCGAGCTTGCCCACCTCGAAGAGGAAGAGACCGGAGTCCCCCCGGTTGTTCTTGAGGACGATCACAAGGAAGACGTGCTCCAGCGAAAAGGCCGTTTCGAGGTCGCACTTCAGGTGAAACTCCCGGTTGATCTCGCCGCCCGTGTCGACCATGGCCGAGGACGTTTCCACCCAGGAGTGCCGCACCGACACGTGAATCGGCAGGTATTGGCCGCCCTCCCCCAGGGCGAATTTGGTGGCGTGGACGACCTCCAGTTTTCCCCCATCCAGCACCATCGGGTAGATGCCTTTGGCCGCCACGACGATCGACGTCTTGTCGCCATCTTTCACGGCGAGGAAGTGTTGGCCGGAAGCCAACGGGGCCCAGCAGGCCAGGAGGAGGACGGGAAGGACTCGGCGGATGCTCATGGGCTAAGCGGCGACGATTTCCCGGGGCTGGACTTCGCGGGCAATCCGTGGGCTGAGTTCCCGCCTGGCCCGGCGAAGCTCGCACTCGGTTTCCAGGCGGAACCACCAGCCCTCTGAAAGACCAAAGTAACGGTCGAGCCGCAAACCCGTGTCGGCGGTGATGGCACGTTTGCCTGCGAGGATGGCGGAAATCCGGGTCAGAGGGACACCAATGTCTTTCGCCAACCGGTAGGCGGTAAGCCCCATCGGCTTCAGGAACTCCTCGCGGAGCATTTCGCGAGGCGTGAGCAGGGGAAGCATTTTCGTTTTCATGGAGCCTAATGGTAATCGACATTTCCCACGTCTTCGACGCCGCTGGCGGTCCACTTGAAACAGATGCGCCATTGGTCGTTGATCCGGATTGAATGCTGTCCAGCGCGGTTGTCTTTCAGGGCTTCCAGGCGGTTGCCGGGCGGGATGCGAAGATCGGAGAGTGTCTGGGCAAGGTTGATTTGGACTAATTTCCGCCGCGCGGTCGTCTGAATCGTTGGCGGCAGTTCTGGTGCCTGCCGGTCATTGAAGACCGCTTCGGTGGCCCGGCAGGCGAAGGACTTGATCATCCTTCTTCATGATTACGCGCCACGTTAGTAACGTCAAGCGTAATCACCAGCGGTGAAGGCCTCAGTTCTCCAGCCAGACCCTTTGAAAGCGCTGAAAGCCGAGCGGCGACGGGTGCCAGTTCTTTACCGCCGGGTGGATCAGGTACACATGGCTGCCGAAATAGAGCGGGGCAATCGGCGCCTGCTCGAGCAGGATGCCAGACGGGATTCCTGTGCCTCTTGTGCCTGATGTGGCCATGGCCTCTCCGTGATCAGTGAGGTGGCCCCTATGCGGCCAGCGTGCCCACCACCAGGGCTGCGACCTCTGCCCGATGGGTCACATCGGTATTGATGAACAGGCCGACGCCTCCCCGAGCCTCGATCTTCCGCAATACCGCCTGACTCCGGTCGTCCAGGCGAGCAGCGGCGACGACCTTGGCCACTTCCTGGGCGAACTTCAGCGTCGCTGCCTCGCCAACCCGGAACTCGCCCCCGTAACAACCACCACTTTCCCCTCAAAGGTTTTCATGGGGCGGTTCTCCCGGATGGGATCAGGGGAGCATCTCCTCAATATTCACGACCGGGGCGATGTTGGTGTATTTCAGCACATCAGCTTGGATGCGACTCCCGTGGTTTTGAAATGCCGCCTGGAGGCCGTCGAGGTCCTTGAGGTAAATGTGTCCCACGGCGGCATAGGGGGCCGGACTGCCTCCGTAGCCGAGGAGGCCTTTGGCCACCTCGATTCGCAGGGCACTTTTCCCGATCAGGAAAGTGACCATCGGCATATGAGATTTCGCATAGTAATCGAAGTCGAAATGAGCTTCGGCGACGGAAGGATAGACGATCGTTAGGCGGAACATATTCTGGTTTCCTCTGATGGGTTGATGGGGACTGCTTTCTGCGTGAATTTTATGGGGCCCGTCTTCCAAGTGGCCCTCGCCGGAAGGTTATCGAAGTGCGAGGAATAAAAGGCACTGGACGGACGATCTGGCCTCTTCGCCAATCCAACTGCGCGCGTCTACAAACATCGCCTCAAGCCGCCTCCGCGCGAGACTTCCGCCTTCATCCTCTTTCACCGTCATCCCCTCGTCAGGATGAATTAGCGGCTGGAGTTGGCCAAGTTCTTCCAATTGCTGTTGAGATCGGGCGTGAAAAAGAAGCCGCGGAAGACGACAAACTACGAACCAGCCCGGACGATCCTCAAGGGGCTTTTACGGTTGCAAGTTCCGAACGGCGAGGGCCGTCTCCTGCGGTGGTGTTTTGAACCCGCCTTTGATGCCTTGTTTCATCCGGGGCATCAGGATGTCGTCGCGGAACCGCTTCCAACTCGCCTTGGATTCGTGGACCGCCACGACCGTCCAGCCGCCAGCCGACGCGCCGGCCGCGTGGAAGATCTGGCCTTTCGGCAGCCTGTTTCGGCCGGGATGCACCGCCGCAATTGACGCCGCGTACTGCGCCTTCGTGCCGCCAGGAAAGTGATGGACGATCGCGTAGGCGTTTTTCTTTCGTTTCGCAGATTTCATTTTGGTTTCCTTCTCAAGTTGACGGAGCCGCCTCTCGTGGCCCTTGGGCCGAAGGATACAATCCCGCTCAATGAAAAGCAAATCGGCTGCCATCTTCGTTCTCCCCCATTGGGAAGCCCGCACCGGTGGCTGGCTGCGCGCCCCATCGAGGCAACTCCGCGGATCGCACCGGCTGGACAAACCGTCCGAAGCCGCCAGCACCTGGGTATTGTCTCCTTCGCCAGGGTTTCCGCCGTCGCTGAAGCTATGGCGGACAGGTCGGAGTACACTTTTCTTGCCGCCCCGTACGAAAAGTGGCCTGCCGAGCCGTAGCTCGTGAAGCGAGCGCAGGCTGGCATACCATAATCGTTTCTTGGCAAACGCCCTGCCGGAAGCGCTCTTCAGATACTTTTCAAATGCCAGTGCCCGGACCTTCTCCCGAAAGGCGTGGGCGGACTTGGTGTGCCAGGGACGGAACCTTGCAGTCTTGGGCAGCTTGCCGTCATTGTGTTCATTCAGGCGCTGAGCCGGATCCTCGGTAAAGCCAACGTAGTAGTGTTCCGAACTGCTTTCGGATCGCAGGAGATAAACGTAGAAGAATTGCACGGTAGGCGTTTTTTCTCGGGGGCAGCAGATCGTCCCTGTCCCCTCGATTAATGCCCGCCTGCGTCCTCCAAGCAGGACTTCGGCGCGGCAGCCTTCGCTCCAGACGCATACTCCGCCTGTGCAATATCACAGACTCCACCATCTGGCCGTGCCGAGCCGTAGCTCGCGAAGCGAGCGAACGCTGGCGGGGCGGGCGGGGGTCGAACCCGCAACCCTCGGTTTCGAAGACCGATGCTCTATCCATTGAGCTACCGCCCCGGAAGGGATTGTCAGCGCTTCAGGCCAACCGCAAAGGCGCGCGACCGTCAAGGCTGGGCTGCCACTGCGATTCGATGCGAATCACGAAAATGGTCCGGCCGTCGTCCGTCGAAGCAACGCGTGGAGCACCTTCCCCTCCACCGGTTCGGCGATTTCAAACCCGATGGTCTTTGCCCCTGCCAGGGAGGCCTGGAACGCTTCGGCCGAGACATGCCCGCGCGGTTCGACGATTAGTACCCCACCGCCGGGCTTAAGGGCCTTATGAATCGCCTGAAGAAACCGGCTTTGATCGGAAACCTCGTGCAGCATGTGAAAGAGGACCGCGAGATCGACCCGCCCCGCGAGGTCTCCAATCCCTAAGTCGTCCGGTGAGCAGCATCGCGCGTCGATGCGGTCGGCCAGCCCCGCGCGCTGCGCCCGCCGCCGCAAAGCGGCAACCATATTTTCCTGCAGATCGACCGCCACGACGCGGCCGCCCGGCCCCACCAGGCGCGCCATCTCAAGCGTGAAGAAACCCATGCCGGGTCCCGGTTCGAGCACAAGCATGCCCTCCCGCACGTACGGCGCCAGCCGTGCCGTCGGATTCTCGAACAGGCGGCGCACAGGGGAGGCCAAAAGGTAGCCCAACCACCATGGACAGGTATGTGATGACATCGCGATGAATAGTCTTCCGATCTTTCTCAGAGTCAGATGACATCGCGTCAAGCCGTGCGACTGAAGCGGCCCGCGCGGGTCCGTTCCTGACTCGGGGTGGAAATGCCGCCGGCGGTTGCGGAAGCCGGTTTGCATCCCGGCGACCACTTCGTTTATTGGTGGCGGCATGAAACATTACGACTTCGCTGACAAGCTCCACGAGCTCTGGGAAAAATCCTGCGGACTCTACGCCAAGGGCCGCCGCGACGCCCACGGCTACTTTACCGCGAACGAGCTGGCTTTTCTCGCCGCCAACGGCCTGACCGCCCAGCACCTCTACGATTACGCGGAGGATTTCACCTCCGGCGGGGAACCCGGCTGGAACACCGCGCTCGCGATTGAACTCGTGCGCCGCGACTATTTTGTCAACGTGCAGACCGGAAAACCCTCGGCGGTCGTGCTTGACGAGGCGAAGATGCCCGCCAAGACCGACGCCGTGCGCAGCATCGAATGGCTGCCCCGCATCATTCCAAAAACCAAGGCCAAGCTCCGGGGTGAGCTGCCGGCGTCCCTCATGTATTGCTGCGGCGGCGACCGGCGGTTCTTCAAGGCCCACGATATCCATCCCGCCGAGTTCCTGAGCGTGGTCTGGCGCAACGAGCATCACGACTCCGCCATCATCGACTGGGTCGTCCGGCGCAGCGCCGCGGCGAAATAGTGCCATCGTGAACGGCGACGTAGGGCGATTATCGCGCGCAAGCGCGCTTCCTACAGATGCATGGTATCGGCTTTGCGGCCTTGGCGTGAGGAAACCCATCTTTGGCTTTGATTCCGCCGCTGCCGTGCTGCGGAGCCGGTTCCGGGAGTTTTCTCGCCCGGGCGTTTGACGAATCGGGAGACGCGGGCACGTTTGCTGCGGTCTGGCGCACCTTTCCTGCCGTCGCATCCGCATCATGTCCACATTCACGCTGAACATCAACGGGCAGTCTCGCATGGTGGAGGCGCCCCCGAACCTGCCCTTGCTCTGGGCATTGCGGGATCTGCTCGATCTCCCGGGCACCAAATATGGCTGCGGCATCGGTCAATGCGGCGCCTGTACCGTCCACCTCAATGGCGTTCCCACCCGCGCCTGCCTGGCGACGGTTTCGACGGTCGCGCGGATGAAGATCACCACGATCGAAGGTCTCTCGGCCGACGGCTCTCATCCGTTGCAGCGGGCCTGGTGCGAACACGATGTGCCTCAGTGCGGCTACTGCCAGGCCGGCCAGATCATGACGGCCGCGGCCCTCCTCGCCGGCAATTCCAGCCCCACGGATGGGGACATCGATGACGCCATGGCCGGCAATCTCTGCCGCTGCGGCACGTACCTGCGCATCCGCGAGGCCATCCACCGCGCGGTCGCTATCGCGGCAGGCAAATAGGAGGTACCATGAGCACACACATTCCCGTCATGGACCGCCGGTCCTTCCTGCGCGTTTCCGGCCTGGCCGGCGGCGGCCTGCTGCTGGGCCTTTACCTGAAGACTAACTCCCGGGCGTTCGCGGCCGCCGGGGATGAACCCGCGGGCGCCTTCACGCCAAACGCGTTCATCCGCATCACGCCCGATGGAGTCGTCACCATCATCGCGAAGAACCCCGAGATCGGCCAGGGCGTCAAGACCTCTCTGCCGATGCTGATCGCCGAGGAGCTGGACGTGGATTGGAAAGATGTGCGGATCGAGCAGGCGCTCAGCGATCCGAAGAAATACGGCGCCCAGTTCGCCGGGGGGAGTTCGGCGACACCCATGCACTGGGATGACCTGCGGCGCGCCGGCGCAGCCGGACGGCAGATGCTGGTCGCCGCCGCCGCGCAGACTTGGGGCGTACCAGAGTCGGAATGTGCCACCGCATCCGGCGCCGTGCATCACCGGTTGACCGGCCGCTCCCTCGCCTATGGCCAGCTCGTCACCAAGGCCTCCTCCCTGACCGCGCCGGATCTCAAGTCGGTCAAACTCAAGGACCCGAGGGATTATAAGATCATCGGCCAGCCTATTTCCGGGGTCGACAATCCAGCGATTGTCAGGGGCCAACCGTTGTTCGGCATTGATGTGAAGGTGCCCGGAATGCTCCATGCGGTATTCGAGAAATGCCCCGTTTTTGGCGGCAAGGTTACCAGCGCCAATCTCGACCGGGTGAAGGCCATGCCCGGAGTGCGTCAGGCATTCGTGGTCGATGGTCACGATGACCTTCAAGGGCTGCTCAGTGGTGTGGCCATCGTCGCCGACACGTGGTGGGCGGCACGCTCGGCCCGCCAGCAGCTCCGCGTGACCTGGGACGAAGGTCCGACGGCGGGCCTGAGCAGTGAGGGATTCGCCCGGCGCGCGGCGGAGCTTGCGCAGCAGCCCGGGGCGAAGATTCTGCGCAATGACGGCGACATCGCCACCGCGTTCCAAGGCGCCGCCAAGACGGTGCAAGCCACCTACTTCTATCCCTTCCTCGCGCACGCCAATCTCGAACCGCAGAATTGCACGGCCCACTTCCACGACGGCAAGCTGGAGATCTGGGCGCCCACGCAGAATCCGCAGCCCGGACGGGAACTGGTCGCTAAGACTCTGGGCATCCCGGAGGACGACATCATCATCCACATGACCCGCATCGGCGGAGGCTTCGGCCGGCGGCTCATGAATGATTACATGGTGGAGGCCGCCGCGATCGCGAAGGCCGCCGGCGCTCCGGTGAAGCTCGTGTGGACGCGGGAGGACGACCTTCGGCACGACTTCTACCGACCGGCCGGCTTCCATTTTCTCAAGGGGGGGCTCGACGCCGCCGGCGAGCTGGTGGCCTGGCAGAACCATTTCGTGACGTTCGGCCGTGAAGATCGGGCGGGCGACAGCGCCGGCCTCTCCGATCACGAGTTCCCGGCGCACTTTGTGCCGAATCTCAGACTGGAGACCAGCTTCCTGCCGCTGGGCGTGCCCACCGGACCGCTCCGGGCCCCCGGCAGCAACGCGTTGGCTTGGGTGATGCATTCGTTTATTGACGAGCTGGCCCATGCCGCGGGTCGGGACCCGGTGCAGTTCGGCCTCGATCTGCTCGGCGAGCCGCGCTTTGTGTCCTACGCCGGAGGGCGCGGAGGCGGCTACGATGCCGGCCGAATGCGCGGTGTGTTGGAACTGGTCGCACAGAAATCCGGCTGGGGGCGCGCGGTGCCGAAAGGCCGTGGGCTCGGCGTGGCCTTCCATTTCAGCCATCGCGGCTATTTTGCGGAGGTGGCTGAGGTCGGCGTCGACGCCAGCGGCACGCTCAAGGTGTCCAAGGTGTGGGTGGCCGGGGATGTCGGCAGCACGATCATCAACCCCAGCGGCGCCATCAACCAGGTGCAGGGCTCGGTCATCGATGGCCTCAGCGCGGCCTGGCTGCAGGAAATCACCATCGACCGAGGACGCACCCAGCAGGCCAACTTCGATGATTACCCCCTGTTGCGCTGCACTGAAGCGCCGGAAGTGGAGGTTCATTTTCTCAAATCCGACCATTCACCGACCGGCCTGGGCGAACCCGCGCTGCCACCGGCGATTCCGGCCATCTGCAACGCCATCTTTGCCGCGACGGGCCAGCGCATCCGCGCGCTGCCGTTCGCAAAGATCGATCTGCGTCCGACCTGAACGACGCCCGTCCGCTATCCAGGTGACGGTGGCAATCCAGCGGCGCTTGCCTGCGGCCGTGATGCAGTTATCATGAGGCGCCATGGAAGTCCTCATCCGAGAAAATGCCGACGCCGGCTGCCTGCTGGGGGCGCGAATCATCGCGCAGCTCGTGCGGACGAAACCGGCCGCCGTCCTTGGGCTCGCCACCGGCCGTACGCCGCTGCGGCTCTACCACGAGCTGATCCGCCTGCACCGCGAAGAGGGCCTGGACTTCAGCCGCGTCACGACGTTCAACCTCGACGAATATGTCGGCCTGCCGGCCTCCCATGAGCAGTCCTACCGGCATTTCATGCAGGAGAACCTGTTCCGCCACCTTGACATCGATCCCGCCCGTACCCACGTGCCCGACGGTACCGCCGCGGATCTTCAGGCCGAGTGCCGCAATTACGAGGCGCGCATCGCCGCCGCGGGCGGAATCGACCTGCAGTTGCTCGGCCTCGGTCGCAATGGGCACATCGGCTTCAACGAACCCACCGGCTCGCTCCGGTCGCGGACGTGGGTCAAGATCCTCTCCGAGCAGACCCTCCACGACAACAGCGCGGTTTTCGGGACCCTCGCGGAAATGCCTCGGCACGCCATCACGATGGGAGTGGGGACAATTCTCGAGTCGCACCAGCTGCTGCTGATTGCCTTTGGACCAGCGAAGGCCCGTGCCGTGCTCCACATGATCGAGGGGCCGCTGGCGGCGATCTGCCCGGCATCGGCGTTGCAGCTGCACCCCCGCGCCATCGTCGTGCTCGACGAGGCATCGGCCGCGGCCCTGCAGTACGCCGACCATTACCGCTGGGTGGACCGGAACAAGTTGGACTGGCAGCGTTTCACCTGACGCGGACGACCTCATGGTGTCCGTCGGGGGGAATGCATCCGCGCACCGCCCCTACGGTTTCTCCCTCTGCTCGGTTAGCCACCAGCGAGTTGGCGGCGGAGTTCCTCAGGCAGCAGCGGGCGCACCTCGGGATGGTCTTCGGCCAGACGGATCAGATCGGCCTCGTCCTTCTTCCGTTTCGAGAGGCGGCGTTGCGGGTCGCTCCAGGCAAGGACCTTGCCCGTGACGAGGTCGGGCAATGACGCGACCATCGCATCGCAACCGAGGACCTTCGCCGGCACGGCTGCCGCTATGAAAGGCTGGTATCGCAAATCCCGGCTGAACAGGATGCGCAAGTCACTGCCGGTTTTTTGGGCATTGAGTGACCAGGTCTCCTCGTGCACCGCAAAGCCGGCCGCCAAGAGTTCGGCCCGCACGTGCGGCAGCCTGTCCGCCGCAATGACGATGTCCGCATCCATCGTGTAGACCGGGCGCACGTAGGTGTTGACCGCCAGCCCGCCAATCACGCAGTAGCTGCCATGCTTTCGGCACATCGCCAGCACGGTCTCCAGGTCCTTGAGACCGCCGTTGCTAACCGCATCGAAGGCTTCCCGAGCAGTCATGAGGGAACGGATCATAGCGGCCGCCCTGCCCTTGTCCATACCGCTTGACCCGACTACAGCTTCATAGTTCAGACTGCGCGGGTCATGCAATCGCTCACCCGCACCAATCGCTTCACCGTCCCCGCCGCACCCGGGCGCGTTTTTCCCCTCCTTTGCCCGATCCTGGAATACCAGTGGCTCGCCCACTGGCGCTGCGAACTGCTCCACTCCGCCTCCGGCGTCGCCGAGGAGGACTGTGTCTTCCGCACCATCCTGCCCAGCGGCGACCCGATGACCTGGGTCGTCAGCCGGTACGAGCCGCCTACGCGAATCGAGTTCACGTGCCTTGTGACCGACACCTACGTCTTTCGACTCAAAATCGCGCTCACCGTCGAAGCCGGCGCCACCAGGCTGGACTGGACCCGCCGCTGGCTGTCCCTCGGCCCGGCGGGCGACGCCTGGACCGCAGGGTGGTCCGAAGCCGAGCATGAAAAGGGCATGGACTTCCTGCGCCGCGCACTCACTCACTTCCTTGCCACCGGAGAAATGTTCCAGCCATGACCATCAGCCAGCTCGCCCGAAAGCACGGACTCTCGCGCTCGACCCTGCTTTATTATGACCGCATAGGACTTCTGAAGCCCGACGGCCGCCTGGGCAACGACTACCGGCACTATTCGCCAGAGGCGGAAAAACGCCTGCGCCAGATCCGTCTGTACCGCCAGACGGGCCTGTTGCTCGCCGAAATCCGCCGGCTCCTCGAGCGCCCCAAGAAAGATCTGGCCGCCGCGCTCGAACGCCAGCTCTACGAGGTCCTGACACAGATAGAGGCCCTGCGCAGCCGCCAGCGCGTCATCGTCGAGCTGCTCAAGAACCGCCGCCTCCTTGAGCAAGTCCGCAACATGGATCGCGAGAAATGGGTCAAACTTCTCCGCGCCTCGGGATTCACCGACGAGGACCTGGGCCGATGGCATCGCGATTTCGAACGAACCGACCCAGCGTATCACCAGCGTTTCCTTGGATTCCTGGGCCTGCCCGCGGATGAGATCTCCATCGTCCGTGCGCATTCGCGGCAGCATTGACCGCCCCCCCGCAGCGTTCAGCCGGTCCGGAACTCCGCCAGACAGGCGACGAATGCGGAGAGCTTCGCCGGGTCCTTCACCCCTGGCGAGACTTCGACCCCGCTGTTCACGTCAACAAAGCGCGCGCCCGTTGCCTCCAAGGCCACGCTGATGTTGTCCGGATTCAGCCCGCCGGCGAGAATCCAATCTCTGTCCGGAAACATTTCGCGATGGCGGCGGAACTTCGTCCAGTCGGCGGTCCGGCCGGATCCGCCGAATGTCTCGGCTTGAAAGGCGTCGAAGAGGAAGGCCGCTGCCAGCGGCAGCAGGAACGCCGGGATATCAACGTCCGGCGGCAGCTTGGGGGCGAGCCACAGGCGGTCAGGCCCCACCTCCGCGGACCAGGCCGCGACCGTGGCGGGCGGGAGGCCCACCGGAAAATGGACCTGCACGAAATCGAATCCAGCCGTGGCGACCTCCTTCAACTGGACCATGGTCGGTTCGACGATCACGGCCACCTTCTTCCGGTCCGGCAGGTTCGGCGCCATCGCGCGGAATTGCGCCAGCGTCACATGGCGCGGCGATCGCGGATAGAGCACAAAGCCGAGGAAGTCCGCCCCGCAGCGATCGGCCAGCGCCGCATCGACGAGGGTGGTGAGCCCGCAAACCTTCAAGCGGATGCCATTGATCATGTTGGGAATCGCTGCTGCATACTAATGAACTGGATGCGCCGCGGCTGCAACCAGGCGGACCGGGAGTTCATTACCGCGGATTGGGCAGGCAGCAGGGGTTGCAATGGGAAAGGCGGCTGCAATGATTTTTCTACCCGTGGGTGCCGAGTTTTTCCACCAGCGCCCCGACGAGCCCGTCCAGCGTTGCCGTCTGGGCTTCGAAATCGACCGGGAGGCCGGCCTTGCGCATCGCTTCGCCGGTGATCGGGCCGATGCTCCCGGCGAGCGGCCGTTTCGCCCCGGGGGCGAGTTGCAGCGTCGCGGCCTGCGCGGCGAAGGACTGCACCGCCGAGGCGCTGGCGAAAAGAATCGCATCACCGCTGTGCTGGCGGAACTCCTCGGCCGCCGGATCGCTGCTCAGGTCGATCCGCACATTTTCATAAACCTGGATGCGATCGACAATGGCCCGCGACTCTTCGAGCTTCTTCACGAGAATGTCGCGGTTGAGATTGCCGGTGACGACCAGCACCTTTCCATGGTCGAGGCTGCCGGTGGCGATCATCGCCTCGGCCAGCGCTTCGGCCGTGGCCGTCTCCGGCCAGATCTCCACTTCGAGGTGCAGGGCGCGCACGGCCCGGGCCGTGGCTTCGCCGACGCAGGCAATGCGCATCACGCCAAGAGCCCGGAGGTCGCGGAATGCCTTGAGAAACATGTCGAAAAAATGGCGGACCCCATTTGCGCTGGTAAACACGATCCAGTCATAGTGTCCGACCTCGCCAAACACCTCGAGCGTGAGGTCGCGATCCACGAATGGCTTGATCTCGAAAAGCGCCAGCTCCAGGACGTCGGCGCCGAGGTCCTCCAGCTTCCGACGCAGTTCGCCGGCCTGCTCCCGCCCGCGGGTCGTGATGATGCGACGGCCGAACAGCGGCCGCTGCTCAAACCAGTCAATTGCCTCGTGCCCACGGACGGCCTCGCCAACGAGGACGACAGCCGGCGGGCCCAGTTTTTTCGCCTCCACCAGGCTGGCGAGCGTGGCCGCGGTGCCGGTTATGCTCCGCTGGCGGCCGAGCGAGGCCCATTGCACGGCCGCAGCCGGCGTGCCCGGCGGCAGCCCGCCCGCCATCAGCTCGGAGAGGATGAGAGGCAGACGACTCATCCCCATATAAATCGCCAGCGTCGCATTGGGCAGCGCCCCGTATTTGCGCCAGTCGCTCGTGAGGTTGTGGGTCTGCGGGTCCTCGTGACCGGAGAGAAAGATTACAGCGGAGATGCTGTTGCTCTGGGTCAGGGGGATGCCGGCACAGGCGCTGGCCGCCAGCGCGGCCGTCACGCCGGGCACCACTTCAAAGGGAATGCGCTCGGCCGCCAGCCGGCGTGCCTCCTCGCCGCCCCGGCCGAACACAAAAGGATCACCGCCCTTCAGGCGGACCACGCGCCGGCCCTCCCGCGCCCGGGCCACCAGCAATGTCTCAATTTCCTCCTGGGGCGCCGTGTGCGGCTCTGAGCGCTTCCCGACACAGATCTTCTCGCACTCCGGCCGGCACCAGGCCAGCAGGTTGGGATGCACGAGGAAATCATAGACGACCACGTCGGCGGAGGAGATCAGGTCCTTTGCGCGCACGGTCACGAGGCCGGGATCGCCCGGCCCGGCTCCGACGAGATAAACGATTCCCTTGGTCATGGTGGAAAATGTGCAGACGGATTGGTCAAAGTGCGACCGAGCGATTAGAGTCGATCCCGTGATCCTCATGCAAAACTCTTTTCGCGCCCCCGCGACGGCCGCCGCAGGTAATCTCACCAGCCGGGCCCGGTCAAGTCCGGCTGGCCAATCCCCAAGATCTTCCTGATCCTTCAGCCTATGGAGCCAAACCGGATTTCTACCGTACTATGAGCGCCCCTGATTTCGCCGGTTACAATGCCGTCCTCGCCGGACGCGAGGAGATCAACGCCCAGTTGCTCATCATGCGCGTCCAGCCCGATGAGGCCTCTTTCGACTTCAAGCCGGGCCAGTTTGGAGTGCTCGGCCTGCTGGGGCGCGAGGCGCGCGTGCCCGAGGCCGATGACGAGGAGCCGCGGGCCAAGCCTGACCAGATGATCCGGCGAGCGTATAGCATCGCCTCCTCCAGCGTGGAAAGACGTTACATTGAGTTCTATGTCACGCTGATCACGAGCGGCCAGCTCACCCCGCGGTTGTTCGCCCTGCCGTACGGCGGCCGCCTGTTCCTGGGACCCAAGGCCAGCGGGATGTTCACGCTTGACCGGATACCGCCGGGCCGGGCCGTCCTCATGATTGCCACCGGGACAGGGTTGGCGCCATATATGTCGATGCTGCGCACCCTGCTGGTAAACGACACCGCGCGCCCGTTCGTGGTCCTGCACGGCGCCCGGTACAGCTGGGACCTCGGTTATCGGGGCGAACTTGAGAGCCTGGCCCGCCTGCGGCCGAATTTCACCTACATCCCGTCGATCACCCGCCCCGACGAGGACCCGCATTTTCGCGGCCACACCGGCCGGATTCAGACGCTGCTTGGGAAGGGCATCGTCGAAACGCTCAGCGGGGTGCCGCTCGATCCTGCGCTGCTGGATGTGTTCCTCTGCGGCAATCCTGAAATGATCCAGACGGTGAAGGAAATTCTGGCTCCCCTTGGCTTCACGCCCGATCGTGGCAAGGAACGGGGAACCGTCCACGTCGAAGAGTACTGGTAAGTTATAGGCGGCACCGATTCCGCCGGGCAGCAACCAGCGGCCCATACCCCAAGCGGCGTGGCCAGTGGCAGGCCGCGCAGGTATAATGGAGTCAGTTCCCAACGATCACCCGGCGATCGCGGACGAAAGCGATCAGGCAGAGTGCCGCGATCGCCAGCACTTCAACAACCCCCGGCCCTCCGTCTGGAACCGAAGCCCGATAGATCTGCCCCCGAATCTCCCCGCCCGGGAATTCGGCATCGTGAATATTGAAGTAGTAGAGGCCCGCCTCAAGGTCCGCGATCTGGGCCAGGGTGATGCTGAAGGTCTGCTCCGGAATTATCCCTGATGTAGTGTTCGGCACGCCCGAAAATGGGAAGATCACTGGCCCGTTAACCCCAGGTCCGGCGGGACCGTGAATATGGCTCGCCGTCGCCGGTCCGCCGATCAACCCCGTCCAGTTTTCATCAACGGTGATCGTATCGGCCACGTCGTCAAGTAACACAGTGCCAAAGCCGGTAGCCGTGCTGGCATCCGGCTCCTGGGCGCCGTTTAGCGTCGCATCAAATAGGATCAGATTGGCGCGGGCCGGAACTGCCAGGGCCCCCATCAGAGCGATAACGAGGAATAGCCAAGTGTGCTTTTTCATTCTCTTTGGTCGTTTGTTGTTTGTTCACCCTCGCCTGCTTCGAATTGTGTGCCAACACCAATTAGCCGTCGATCCCGCGAGGGAAAAGACCGGCCCTCTGTTCTACCGACCTGGACCATCGAGCCTATCCTATGCCAATCTGAACGAAACGCTGTTGCTTATTATCGCACAAACGGTTAAAGAATGACGCTAGTCATTTACAATAACTAGGATCGTAAATCTTTCCGACGCCTGGCACATCATTTATTGCGGGGCGTTCCAGTTAGTTATTCTACTATATAGAGTTAGCTTTGCTGATCGCTAATGTCGGCGGAGTTTACAGAATTCATCCTGCTTTCAGTGACTATCGAGTCAATCGGCCGGTCCAGACGAACCGGTCTGGGCCGGCCAATCGTCGAGTCCGAACAACGACCCGTGATCAGGAAGAACCGACCATGAAATCGACCAAGAAGAAAACCACCTCTCTGCGATGAACGCCGGCCGCCAGGAAACGCTTCCGTTTCAAGCCCAGCAAGGAGGCGGCCGTCCACAAACTCCGGGGTACTTGACCCGGACACCCGGGAATAGCCTTTTCGTCCTGGCAGGCCGATCGTCATCCACGGGAACTTGTCCTCAGGCGCGAAGATTCGTGCCCTTCCCTTTTTGCATCACCATCTGACTAGCAACCGACCGGACTGCAGCGTATAATGCCAGATCACGGTTGCCGCTTTGGGCAACCGACGTTTATGTCAACCGGTCTGACATTCTTCTTGTCGCATTCCGTCACGGATCACTGGATCCGCCCTGCGGCGCAGTGTGACCGGGCCTGCGTTGGCATTCACCGCAGCGCGCTGCACCGGCGAGACGGCGCTGTCGGTCCGGCAGTGCGCGTTCGGCGCAGGCCGGGACGACACCATGCCTGGCCTTGCCTCTCCGCGTTGATCATCGGCGTAATCTGCATCGTCCGTGCCCTGGGGGCGACCGCGCCGGTCCCTGGTGAGCAATCAGGCACTGAGTTATCCCCGGCGCCAGCGATCCAGGTAGCGCCCTTTGCGTTTCCCGCCGACAACCGGGAGTTGCTGGCGCTCGACGAGGACATGGAGCGCTTTTTCGCCGCGCGTATTGACGACCGCGCCAGCAAATTGACCCGTCTCAACCAAGTCGTCACCGCAATCTTGGGTGAACAGGGTCTGCATTTCGCTTACGAGAAGGACGGCAACTACTCCGCCCGCGAGACCTACCGGCGGCGCCGGGGTAACTGCCTCTCGTTTTCGCTACTGGCGGTGGCTATCGCCCGCGCACACGGAATCACGGCCTGGTTCTGCGAGGTCGACACGTTCCCCCAGTGGGACCGGTTCGGCAGTCTCATTACCGAAATCTGGCACCTCAATGTCCACGCTTCGGTCGGTACGGCGGAATACGAGATCAATCCGCTGGGCGGTGCGGAACGTCAGGATCCCGTGGCGGCGAGGAAGGCGGTGTCCGACTCCCGCGCCCTCGCCAATTTCTACAACAACCTCGCTGTACGCCGGCTGGCGGACGGCGCCGCCGCAGAAGCGCAGGCCTTGTTCGACCGTGCGCTGGCGGCCGACTCGACCGCGGCCTTTGTGTGGGCCAACAAGGGTTCCGCCCTGCGGCTGGCGGGCGATTACGCGGGCGCCAACGACTGCCTGGAACGAGCCGTAAAGGAGGACCCCGCGGAACTCGCGGCGCTCAGCAACCTCGCGGATCTCTACGCCCAGACCGGCCGGCTCAAGCAGGCGGCCAAGTTGGAAAAGAAGGTGGAGCGCTACCGCCTGCAAAATCCCTATTACCTCGGCTTTCTCGCTCGCACCGAATATTCCCGCGGCCAGTACCGCGAGGCCGAGGGGCATCTCCGGCGGGCCGTCGCGATCAAGGACGACGAGCCGGAATTCTACGAACTCCGCATCCTTGTTGCGCAGGGCCTTGGCAGGACCACCGACGCGCAACGCTGGGCCGCCAAACTGCAGTCTCTGCGTGCCCACCCCGATCCGGAGCACCCTGCAATCCACGACACCGGAAATTCGCCCTGAAATCGTCCGGGAAAGAGCTCCCCGATCCACGCCCGGCAAAGGGCCAAGGCGGATGCGCCGCAGGCGCTGACCGTATGCCCTTTATTGATCAGCCAGCCCGAGCGCCTTCAGAATCCGCTCTACCGCGATAGCGGGACGGGCAAAATCGTCCGGTGTGAGTGGCAGCTGGCGCTGGCCGGTCTTTTCGTGGAAAACGTACAGGGTGCCGGCGGTCGCGTGCGCCGCAAACGCCAGCTGGCAGCCTCCGCCGAGCCGGCCCTGCAGCGCGCGCTCGATGGCGAGCTGCTCCGCCGTGGCGGCGTCGAGCGCCGGCGCGAACCGCGCCGCCTCCCCGGCGCGGCATTGCACGGCGATGGCACCCTGCCCCACCGCCGGCACCATCCGCTCGCAGTCGAGCGGATGAAACTCCAGCCCCGGCCACGAGGCAATGCCGAGCCGCTTGAGCCCCGCGGCGGCGAGCACGCTGGCATCGGCCGCGCCAGCGGCGATCTTCTTCAGGCGGGTGTCCACGTTCCCGCGGATCTCCGTGAAGGTCGCTTCAGGAAACTCCAGGCTGATCTGCAGCCGCCGTCGCGGACTGCTCGTGGCGATGGTCCGGGGCGCGGTGACGCCGGCGCGTAGCACGAGCAGGTCGCGCGGATCCTCGCGCGGCAGATAGCCGGCGATGACCAGCCCGTCCGCCAGGATGTTCGGAAGGTCCTTGGAGCTGTGCACCGCCACTTGCGCTTCGCCGCGCAGCAGTGCCTGTTCCAGCTCGGCGGTAAACAGGCCCTTGCCGCCCTGCTTTTCCAGCGACCACTCCAGCTTGCGGTCGCCGGTGGTCACCACCTTCAGCAGTTCGCATTCCGCGTCCGCAAAATGCGCCCGCAGCCGCGCGGCGGTCAGTTCCGCCTGGGCGAGCGCCAGCGGACTCTTGCGGGTGGCGAGAACGATCCTATTCACCACAAAGACACGGAGCGAACAGAGAAAGGCGCAAGGGACGCTCCGTGTTCTCTGTGCCTCTGTGGTTCAATTCGATCAATAGGCCGCTTGGACGCCCTTGATGTTCTTCTTTGTCATCCAGGGCATCATGGCGCGCAGGCGCTGGCCGGTCTTCTCGATCGGATGCTTTTCCCCGGCCCGGAGCAGCCGGTGATAGTTCTTCAGTCCGCCTTTGTATTCCCGCACCCACTCCCGGGTGAACTGGCCGGACTGGATTTCCCGCAGGATCTTTTTCATCTCCGCCTTGGTCCGCCGGTTGATAATGCGCGGGCCGCGGGTGATGTCGCCATACTTGGCGGTCTCGGAAACAGAGAACCGCATGCCGGCGATGCCGCTTTCATACATGAGGTCGCAGATAAGCTTCAATTCATGGAGGCACTCGAAATAGGCCATCTCGGGCTGGTAGCCGGCCTCAACCAGGGTCTCGAAGCCCGCCTGCACCAGTGCGCTGGCGCCCCCGCAGAGCACCACCTGCTCGCCAAAGAGGTCCGTCTCGGCCTCCTCCTTGAACGTCGTCTGGAGCACTCCGGCCCGGGTGGAGCCGATGCCCTTGGTCCAGGCCAGCGCGAGCTTCTTGGCCTGCTTCGACCTGTCCTGGAACACGGCGATGAGCGCCGGCATGCCTTTGCCCTCGGTATAGAGGCGGCGCACCATGTGACCGGGACCCTTCGGCGCGACCATGATGACATCGATCTCCTTCGGCGGCTTGATGAGGCCGAAATGGATGCTGAGGCCGTGGGAAAACAAGAGGCACTTGCCCTTCGTTAGATTGGGTGCGATGTCCTGCTCATAGACCGCGGCCTGCTTCATGTCGGGCAGGCCGACCATGATGACGTCGGCGCGGCGCACGGCCTCGGCGGTGTCGTAAACCTTGAAGCCGTGCTGGGCGGCGACTTCGCGGGACTTCGAGCCGGGGTAGAGGCCGATGATGACCTGGCAGCCGCTGTCCTTCAGGTTGAGGGCGTGGGCATGGCCCTGCGACCCGTAGCCGAGGACGGCGAGGGTCTTGTTGGCGAATACGCCGAGATCGGCATCTTTGTCAGTGTATACTTTGGCGGGCATGGTGGGAGAAGGAGTGAGGGTGAAAGTGAGAGTGAAAGGGAGGTCAACTTGAAGGCAGGCAGCGGGCTCAGGACTTCAGGCGCTTGAGCGCGAGCTGGCCGGTGCGCCCAAGTTCGATAATCCCGAAAGGCTCCACGAGGCCGAGAAACGCGGCCACCTTGCCTTCATCGCCGGTGATTTCGATGATTACGTCCTTGTGGGCGACGTTGACGATCTTGGCTCGGAAGATGTCGCAAATCTGCATGATTTCGGGCCGCGTCTTGCCGTTCGCCTTGATCTTGACCAGCACCAGTTCCCGGCTGACCGCCTGGCCCTCCTTGAAGTCAGTCACATCGACCATGTTGATCAGCTTGCGCAGCTGCTTGATGCAAAGGTCGAGTGCGGTGTCGTCGCCTTTCAGGACGACCGTCATGCGCGACAGCGACGGATCGTGAGTCGGGGCAACGTTGAGGGTGTCAATGTTGAAGCCGCGGCCGGAGAACATGCCGGCGATGCGCGCCAGCACGCCGAACTTGTTTTCGACGAGGACCGAGATCGTATGTCGCATGGAGGGAGGTTGATTTGGAGGA
>Ga0182019_10000082_pt1 | contig 45702 bp, 42 predicted proteins | sample 812E2MmetaG_FD_120483 | JGI IMG/M metagenome (GOLD analysis project Ga0182019, IMG submission 120483) | Permafrost microbial communities from Stordalen Mire, Sweden - 812E2M metaG | ecosystem: Environmental > Terrestrial > Soil > Wetlands > Permafrost | place: Sweden: Stordalen | collected...
AACCGATTGCATATTTACCGAACTAAAACGAATGAGACTAGCACTAATCCTATTATTTTGCAGTTAAATGATGTTATCAATAGACATAATGGATTACCGGAATTTTTAAAAGTGGATGACTTCCGGACAAGTCTACAAATAATAGCGAAACAAATCCCACTTAATAGGATAATTTCAATTCCAAACACTCTCATTAATTCGGATAAAGATTTAATAAAAGTCAAAATATCTGAAATATTTAATCCATACTTTGCCAGAAAAACATGCGTTACCATTCTGAATCATCTGGGACTTACTAATGAGGAAATAATTGAATTTACTTGTCATGCTGATGTGCGTACTTTGAGATATTATCAAGGGAATATGACGATTGAGGATAAGGAGCGGTTGATAAACTTAAAACTGACAAATATTCAAACAAAATAAGATTACATCAACCCATTGAAACAATGCTAATCTATTTTAACTACAATGTAAGGATAATATTTTTCTACTTTAATTTTCTTATTGGCAGGTTGATCCATTCCATACTAAATACATTCTCCCAATAATTTTTAAATTGATTTTTAATATTTTATATTTAATCCCTGAAAATCATTATTTTAGTAGATCATTCATCTTGCTTTAATAAATGAAGTTAATTAAAATTTTAGGTCTTTCTGCCATCCTCGTCTTTTCTATTTGGCTTGTATTTCTTCCAGACACCGAGTCAAATTATAAGATAATATTGACAGTTATAAATTTGGGGTTGATCTTCTTCATTTCAGACCTATGGGATTGGATTGTTGAAGTTCGAGATGAATTGAAGAAAAAAAAGGAATTTAAAGAAAATTTAAAAAAATGTCAGCAAGCTGGAGGTAAGTATAAGGATTACTTTAATAACTTGAATTATTCAAAACATAAAGACGAAGGAATAATTTCAATAATTGAGGTTGCCTCAAAAACTATTTATTCAGAAAAATATCCAGGGAATGTCGATAAACAAAATGCCATACGAGCCTCCGTTTATTATGAATTATCAGGGAATACGATTGACCCCCTTATGAAGGAAGAAACTCTCGAAGTAGCTAAAAAATTACTATCTCAACATAATTATAGAAAACTAAGTCTAAAAACCAAAGATTTTTTAAACGCTTTTGCAATTGAGCAGCAGACTGTTGGGAAGCAATGGGTCATAAGAACAAAAAGGTTGATAAGTGAAATTATTCCTGCTAGTGAGTTGTTTAATACTGAGAAAAAACTGCAACAATTAACGAGATTCAAAGAGTTTTTACGTGACAAATTTTCTGAGAGGTTTACTGCGACAAATATAATTGAAACTGCATACTCAAAAGGAAAACAAAATTGTTATTGGATAATTGGCAAAAGTATTGATGAAAATGTTAAAAAATATCTCCAATCACTTCCAATATTTGCTGTCCTGCCTGGTAAAACTCACAATTTCCCGGGTTTAGATTCTGTTCTTTTTACACACTATTTAATCAGAGTCGAAGATCCAAATATAAGTGATAGTAATATGCTTATTGCGAAACTAAAATCAATTTCAAGTGAAAACTCTGGAATGTTATTATTTGTTTTATCAATCTATTCAAAAAGTCTTAAGACAATGGAACCTCAGATTTTACAGGGATCTTCAAATTACTTTAAACAAGAAGTTTCAAAAAGAATTGTTCAATATTTTATAAGTGGAATAATAGATTTTCCTATCAGCAATTCTGATTTAGAATCTGCCATAAATAGTGGATTAATCTCTCTTGAGGAAATTGTTCAAGCTATACCATTGTCATTTTTAATAAAGAAAACATCAGGTTTAAAACCAGAATTCTTTGATCAAATAGGCAATGAATTTAAGGATAATTATAAAATATTTTCAATTTCAGACTGGAAGGATGTAGATATAGACGATTTATACAACTCAATAAAAGAACGGAATAAGTCAGATGAAATAGATGCATTTATAAATTCTTTGGGTGAAATAAAATTGAGAAATATATGCAAGAGTATTAAGACAAATGCACGAGAATTACATAACCATCTCCATGTTTAAATTAATCCTGGATACTTGATCCACGTACATGAATTCCGGATTCACAACATGAGATCTTAGTATTTGCTCAAATTCTTCATCAGATGCCCTGCATTCTTTTTAAACCGTGCTAAATATTTACTTGGGGCATCTCCACGCACAATTTTATTGGTACCTCCGGAGAGTGGAGTTTTATTAATTATTGAATCTGGATTACCTATAATGAAAGAGAAAGTTTATAATCGTCAAATCTAATCTACCTACTAAATATTGTAGCATCCTGACTTTTTCTGCTAACAATACAAATTCAATTTGACCCGACATCCAAGCAAAACAAAAGGTCTGCAAAAGAGTGCAATTTTGCCAATGCTTTAAAGTATATTTGACTAATGAACTACCTTCAATGGAATGAACATATTTCAAATCATTTCTTCAAACCTGTAAATGCAGGTAAGGATATCCTATTTTATCTAACCCAACAAGATTTAATAAAATTTACCAGACAATATTTTAATGGTGCCACTGATGAAGATATTTGGAATGACTTCCTAAATGCAATAAAATATGATGACCAGAAGAAGTCCAATCTTATTAAACCATACTCCCCAATTACAAGACCATTACAGCTTTACGCTAATTGGAATAGGGTTGATACGCCACCATTCATTGGATACCTTATTTTATACATCATTCCATTGACTGAGACCTATGATGAACATTTTAATACAACAAATTATTATGGGAAGGTCAATCTATTTTTTAAAAGGTATGAAATTTTAAATCAATTTACAGAAAACTGTATTGGGACAGGAAACTATCAAAACATTTCTAATCTTTGGAATGAACTTGAGGAATGGGCCGTCATTACAAAGAACTGCGATCTTGGGATTTTTGAATTAAGAAAATTTGGAAATCCAAATTGGATTCATGTTGGCAAACCCTTTTCACAATGTGTTCTACCTCCAAGTGCAATTAATCGACTTCCTGAATTATATTTTGAAGCAGGGTTAATTCCTGATTCTCACTACTCCCAAGAAGAATATCGAAAGATCCTTTTAAGATATGGATCGAAAATTCTTGGGTTAAAAGAAAGTGTAACTGAACTTATTAAGAGAAGTGAAACAAATGAATTGGGTCAATCAATTATTGAAATAGTAAAAAGGGAATACAACAAGTGGACAGGAGAAACACATCAAGAAGAAGAAGAAGGAGTAATATATAGAACAAAAAGAAATTACACAGTAGCACCCCTCTTCCTGCAATTCAAATTAAATTATAATGACGGACAAATATTTTTCTCATACAGAATCCATTCATCAAACGAGTTCCCTGAAGACTTGAAATTTGACACATTTGAGATCTTGTACGAAATCAACGGTTGGTCAAAAACTTTGAATATTAATTTCAAAGAATCCCTGGAACTTCCAGACAGGTTCAACAAATGGATAGCTAGGTTTCCTGATAGGGAAGTCAGATTATTTATCAGTGCAGGAATTTTTCAGCTTAGTTCAGACTACTGGATTGAATCAGAATCACTTTCAAAGACTGATCCAATGTTCTTGTTATGCAAAGCAGAAAAGAAGCAGTCAATACTTGAATGGAGTAAAACTTTTAGAAATGGTGATTTTCTTGAAGAAGAGTTTGAAGGACTTCCTGCGAATTATTCCCTTTTCAGGATTCTAAATCCTACGACAAGTCATCCTGACATTTCACTTCTCACTTTATATTTTGAGAAGAAAATAGAACTTATTGGTGGACTAAAGGTTAATTTCAGAACTTTTATAAATGACTTTTTACCGGAAATTGAGATTATCAATTCAGATGGCACAGAGAAATTATTCTTACAATATAAAATAACAGGAGATAAATATTATTTACAAAAAAAACGATCTACCAACAACAAATGGTTACTTCCTAATGACATTCTATTAAATGTAGACTTCTACATCAAAATTGAAGGAGCCTCCTTAATGGGAAATGAAATTGCTTACAACATTATTAGTTCAAATGATTCAGCTCAGAAGGTTGATGGGCTGCAGCTTCCAAAGAGAGATTCATTTGGCAGACTTGCAAATATTGATTTGAAACAATATTGTTTAGGAAGCAATATTGTTAATCCATCAAAAGCTAGTCAGCGATATTATAGCGCATGGGAGAACTTTTTTATTACCACAAACGAAGACATAACAGACCATATTACATTCGCAAAATACAACAATGACTGTGGAAACATGCTTTCCAGCTTTTTAACACTTAAAAATGTTTTAACGACTGAAGAGTTTTATAGGGCATTTGAGTTTTACTACTCAAAAGAATTTGGTGAAAGTCAATCAAGTCTCAATATTAACTTAACTAGTACAAAAAAAGCAGCACTTAATTTTTACGATTACATTGGCTTTCTTGATTACGACTATGAAACAAAAAGAATTGTTGTGAATTCATCTCAATTCATATTCATTCCGTCAATCAAAGGAAGAAAAGTAATGCTTATTGGTGGTAGAGATTCAACTTTAATTAATGCTATTACAACAATAGCCCCCAAGTATAATTTGCAAGTTGAAATTATAAAACAATTATCTTCAAATGAAAGGCTTTTATTACCAGATATAATTACTATTAAAGCTTTTGGGAAGAGAAGTGAGGGTTTTGGGGAACGTAATTTCAATTCTTTAGCAAATGAATTGAACATAAAGTTTAGCCAAAATGATTTTATTCAGCTGGCTTTAAAGTTGTTTTCTGCTGAAATAAGTCAATACGAAAATGATCTCCTTTCGTATAACGAAACATCACAAGATGATTATGACTGGGCTAGGAGAATTTTTAATCCAGATACTTTGAGTTTTGAAAGGAATGAATTGCCAACATTTGACAAATCGTTTTCCTTAATTGAATATAAATTAAATGAATACACTTATTATTATAAACTCTGGAAGAATAGTAGCTGTTATTCAGTGGACAAGAATTGGGGTAAGTTTATTGCTCTTAAGCAGTTTAACAAGCATATTATCCTTTTTGATGGCAAACATAACAAAGTTGCGATTCCTTGTGAAACTCCTTTGCCGAGACTTCTTTCAGAATCAATCATGCTTCTTAGTGGCTTAGCTCCTGATTTTCGCAACATTTCTGGAAAATTATATAGAGTTTATGAAAATATCCCAGGCATATTCACAGAAAATTTATTTCATAAATTAGGTCAAAATCCTAACAACCGAGATTTATTATGAAAGACCCTATTGGCTCATTTGAAACAATCAAAGAAAACTTTATACGATATGTTGAAACAGCATTTGGTACAAAGTTTGCCGGAATAGAGAGAGAACGCTATTCTTTGCTTAATTATGATAAAGTTCTTTATCGCAAACCATGGATTGAACCTCTTCCTGACTATGTCTCAAGCAATAAACGCATTGATGATTTAACTCTTGCTGATTTAGGCAATGCATTAAATGCTAATGAAGCAGAAACGTTTAAAGAACTTGTAAAGACAGGCTTATTTGATTCAAACATAAAGCTGCATTCACATCAAGCAGAAATGTTACGGCAAGCTTTACATGGAAACAACTGTATAATAACATCAGGAACCGGTTCTGGAAAAACAGAATCGTTTTTGTTACCCCTTTTTGCACAACTTGCAAGAGAATTTGCCAATTGGGAGCCTCCACATGCTAAACCTACATCAGTAAATACATGGTGGAAGGAGCGAGTAGATGGAGGTCTTACACCAACTCAAATAGTTAATACTTCAAATTTTACTTTGAGTGATGCTACGAGGCAAAGACAACACGAAAGAAGAAAATCCGGAGTTCGGGCATTAATTCTTTATCCAATGAATGCTTTGGTGGAAGACCAAATGAGCAGGCTAAGAAAAGCACTTGATTCAGATGATACCAGACAATGGTTAAACTCAAATGCAAACGGTAACACAATTTATTTTGGCAGATACAACGGCAGTTCACCAATAGCAGGTGAATTAAAAAAAAATACTGAAAATGGTCCAGTAATTAGTAATAAAAAAGTAAGAAAGTTGGTTGATGTTTTGCGGCAAATTGAAACCGATTCAAGAAGGGTTGAACAATTTATACAAACTACAGGAAAAACTAATAAAGAAGCTAAAGAATTAAAGTCATTTTTCCAACGCTTGGACGGTTCTGAAATGAGAAGCCGATTCGACATGCAAGTTGCACCACCTGACATTCTCATTACAAACTATTCCATGTTGAGCATTATGCTGATGCGAGAGGTTGATTCTGGAATTTTTGATGAGACAAAAATGTGGTTGGATTGTGAAGATTTGCCAGAAGCTCAAAGGTTAACAGCAAAACCTAACCGGATTTTTCATTTAATCATAGATGAGTTGCACTTGTATAGAGGCACACAAGGCACAGAGGTAGCATACCTTCTCAAACTTGTGCTTAACCGTTTAGGATTACATCCACATCATCCACAGTTAAGAATACTTGCATCAAGTGCATCATTCGAAGCTGGAAATGAAGCCAGCAAAAATTTCGTTTGTGATTTTTTTGGAGTAAGTCATGAATATTTTGACAGAAAGTTCAAACTTATTGAAGGAATAAATAATCCCGTTGTTTCTTTTCCTGAAGAAGGAAGAAAACTTCCGGTGAGACCTTTCAAAGAAATTGGAGAACAATTCTCTTTGGTAAAAGGAAATACGACAAGCCCAGCTTTTGTTGCAATATGCGAAGCAGCAGCAACACAGATAGCAATGACTTTCAACATAACACAACAAGGAAACGGCATTGAAAAATTGCTTTTAGTAATCACAAATCCATCTCTGCATCTTAAAGAAAGATTATATTCCCCTTGTAATGATTATGAAGCAGTTTGTTCAATTAAAGCAAACGGAGATGATGCGACAGGAATTTACTTCGCTGAAACAATTTTTGAAAGCACAAATTCAAAAGAAGATTTGCAAAACGCATTGAGAGGCTTGCTCATTGCAAGAGCAATTTTGGATGAACCAGAATATCTGGCAATTGCAAATGAAATACCTGATGAAAGGAAGTTACCTCGTTTCAGGTTTCATTACTTTTTTAGAAACATTGAAGGGATTTGGGCCTCAGTATATTCAGATGATATTGATAATCCTCTTTTTGTTGATGGAGAAAGAACAGCTGGGAAACTTTATTCCACAACCAGAATAAACTCCGAACGAGGTTATCGGATTTTAGAATTACTCTATTGTGATAATTGTGGAACAACACTATTTGGAGGAAGTCGATTGGTAACGAGAAATGAATCCGGCAATCACTCTTTTGAATTGCTCCCAATAAGTCCTAACATCGAAGGTATTCCTGAAAAAACACCGGCAAAACTTGTTGAAAAAAGAAGTTTCCAAGAATTCGCTGTTTTTTGGCCTTGCGGAAATCAAGAATTTACGATGCATGACAGGGAGCATGGAATTCCTGCAGATTATTGGAGACAGACGACTGTTAATCAATTTAATCAAGGTGATTATGAAGCCAACTGGATTCCGGCTTCACTTAATTGCATTTCAGGTGATATTGATTTTTCGCACGACAAAGCAACCTCTGATAGCTTCAACTGGATAAAAGGATATTACTTCACGATTACACTAAATGGTTCAAACAGAGACATTGCTTTCCCTGATGCAAGTGGAAACATTGATTCAAGAGAAACACATAAGGCATTACCAAATGTCTGTCCTTGTTGTGGTTTAAATAATCAAAAAAGAAGGCAAGACACTCCCAAAAGAAAATTCACATCGATCAGAGGTTTTAGAACTGGTTTCTCCAAAACAACACAAATGTTTGCAAAGGAGTTGATGTATCAATTACCAGACAACGAAGCGGAAAGAAAATTAGTTGTATTTTCTGACAGCCGTGAAGATGCCGCACAAATCGCAAACGGAATTGAAAGGAATCATTTCACAGATTTGCTTAGAGAAATATTAGTAAGAGAACTTCACACAAATCTGATGTTGCGTTTTCAAATTGTAAATGCATTCGATATTGGCGATGCAGCGAAACAAGCTGAATTACAGCAGAGTTCTACAACAATTTATGATGAGATAGAATTTCTGTTTGATAAATCAACCTACACTGGAACAAATACTAATCGATTGCGAGAAAAAGATGATGCAATTTTAAAGTTGAATGAATATCGTTCACTTCTGATAAATGTAAGAGGGTTGGTTCATATCACAAACTCGATAGATCTTGCACCACTTATTAAACATTTTGTTGCCTTGGGAATAAACCCAGGTGGTAATGACATTTCTTTGCAATCAAAACCATTGAATGGAAGATTTGTTCCCTGGTATGAATTAATAAATTTTGAAAGGGAAGAATGGAATGCCGGAATCAGCGATGAGTTCATTGCAGAAATGAGAGACGGAACTTTCACGAATCTTGCCTCCATGTTTTTTGGTTCCCTTTTTTATTCCTTTGAATCTTCTGCCCTGGGTTATGTTAGTATCAATCCTGATATGCAAATTATTACTGAGCAATCAAATGTAATCGCAATAGCTAGAGATGAATTTATACAAATTGTAAATTCTACAATCAGAATTTTAGGTGATAAATACAAGCATAACAAAGTTGATGATACATCCCCTTTTAACTTTACAGCATACAGAGACCTTCCAGGACAAGTAAAAAAATATATCCGGGCTGTTGCATCGAGATATTCAAAACTTGAAACCGAAATTGGAGATGCAGTATTCACAACTCTTTCAACAGGTGGTTTACTTGCTGGTGATACAGGACTTCAAATTGAAAATTTATTTATAAAAGTTGCACGGGCAACCGACCAAGTTTGGACAAGTCCTAGAGGAAGCAGACCACACTTACACTTTAGTGGGGGTATCTGCACATATTCTGTTACTCCACTACAACCACAACACGATAGGATATGTGATGACATTTGGGAGGAGAATTATCTCTCATACAATGCTATCAAACAACAACGACAACCAATCCGCCTTCATTGCGAAGAATTGACTGGACAAACAGACGACCAGTTTGAAAGACAAAGGCATTTCAGAAGTATCATTTTACCGGATGAAGGAAGGAGGCAAGTAAAAACGATTGATTTGTTGAGCGTAACAACAACTCTTGAAGTTGGTGTTGACATCGGAGCATTGCAAGCTGTAATGTTAGGAAATATGCCCCCACAGAGATTCAACTATCAACAAAGAGTTGGGAGAGCAGGCCGGAGAGGGCAAGCATACTCTGTGATTCTAACATTTTGCAGAGGTCGGAGCCATGACGAATTTTATTTTTCAAATCCTCATAGGATTACAGGTGATTCCCCGCCTATTCCATTCCTAACAATGAATCAGGAGAGAATTTTCAAGCGCTTACTTGCTAAAGAAATTTTAAGAAAGGCATACATCGATGAAGGTATTGACATATCGAACGATGAAAAATCAAGTGTGCATGGAGAGTTTGGGAACATTGGAGACCTACAAGTAAATTGGACTGATTATAAAGAACAAATCATACACTGGATAAACAATAACAGGACAAAAATCGAAGAGACTATCGATGCTTTAATAGCACCTGCATTACTTGCAAAGAGAAATGATTTCATTATTTGGATAACAGATACAACAGGTACGAATGGGTTAGTTGAAAAAGCTCAAAGCGTAATCAACAATGAAGAAATTGCAACGACAGACGTTTCGGAAAAATTAGCTGAGGGTGGAATACTTCCAATGTTTGGGATGCCAACCACTATTAGAAATTTATATCATGGCATCAATAATCATTTAGAGCCACTTTCAATCGACCGACCCCAATCAATGGCAATTTATGAATTTGCCCCCGGAGCACAAAAAACAAAGGACAAAGCAATTCATCAAGTAATCGGCTTCACAAGCGATATAATTAATACTAGGATTCAAGGAAGAGAAACTGTAACTAATTCAATAACAAGTAACCAACTTCCATTTTCATTAAATCGCTGGTTTGTGAGATGTAGGGCTTGTGGATTTTTTGAAACTTATTCAGAAGAAAGAAAAATAGAGTTGGAAGAACAAAATCAATTTGATAGCTGCCCTAATTGTGGTGAAGTAAATTCTGAAAAGTATCAGCGACCAGTTAAATTGAAATCACCAAGAGCATACAGAACAAATCTTTCGTCGGGTAGCGATTCGAAAGACGATTCAGAATTGCTTCTATCAAGGCCACCTATCTTTGCAGAGAAAATAAATGACCCTGCAAATCCTGATCAACATCAATTAATAAATAATGCTGACTTGACAATCAGCGACAAAGATGTTACTTGGCGTGTAAACACAAACTCAGATAGGTATTTTACCGGGAAACTCTATAATACAAACAACCGTTTCCCTTTTAATTCAGTAATCGGTTATTGGTTTAATGACCAGTGGTTAATAAATGAATTAGCTGTAAACTCAAATGCAAACGGTTATTCAATTTTTATTCAGAACAATGCAGCGGGGCAAGACGAGCAAATTGCGTTGGCAAGCAATAAAAAAACTGAAATTTTCAGAATAGCCCCTTCAACAGTCCCTCTGGCATTAGATCTGAATATGTTTTCTAGAGAAACAGATTTACAGCATATTAAAGCTCAATCGAATGGTGTCCGTTCTGGGTATTATTCTGCTGCTTTTTTATTGCAAAGAGTTTTGGCTGACCAGCTTGATGTTGACCCGACTGAAATTGAGATTGCAGACATATCAATGAAAATCCTTGATGATGGAACAGATAGAAGAATTGCAGAGATTGTTTTAACAGATGAATTGCCCAATGGTTCAGGTTTCGTCAGATATTTGCACAACAACTTTTTGAACATTCTTTCTGAAACAATGAATCCTCAAGATCCAAATAATTATTTAGGGAAGATTCATGCACAAGCACATGAACATAGATGCAAAGATGCCTGCTACGATTGCTTAAAAGTTTATAGAAACATGAACTATCATAGCTTACTTGATTGGAGATTAGGTTTGGGAATGATGAGAGTCCTGAATGATCCAAATTATGTCTGTGGAACAGATGGAAATTTCAGTGACTATATTGAATTAAGTAACTGGCTTCACTTTGCAACTGAATTAAGAAATAGTTTTGGTCAAAGTTTTGGCTTTTCTCATTCAAATGAAATCAATAGGCTACCTGTTCTCTTATTCGGAAGAAATCAAAAGAATGTTATAATGATTGTTCATCCATTTTGGGATCTAAGAAATCTGAGAGAAGCAAACTGGTTAGCAGAAACGAAAGCAGAGATTGAGGAATACACAAGTAGTAGAAATGGAACTGTTAGCATCATTGACACATTCAACTTACACCGGAGGCCCGGTTGGTGCTATGAAAAATTAGTCAACAGATAATGTATAAAATTGACAAAATAGTATACAGGGAAATAGTCAGAATTTCTCCGAGCCAATATCATTCAATGAAAAATTGTGCGTACAAATCTCTATTGGCGGCAGCTTTTGAGAGTAAACCGTTATTACCTGTCTCCCCGAATGCTTATTATGGAACAGTGTTACATAAAATGCTTGAAATGATTACGAAAGGAGTAATTAAGAATGAAAATGATTTCAATATACTATTTGATAAGCAGGTAATTTTACAAGAGGAAAATTTAATAGAACTTGGTTATGATTTTTTTGTTCCTCTTCAGAAAAATGTAAAGGACTTCGGGATGAAGAAAGTTCTTTTAAAAAAACATTTGAAAACAATCAGTGAAAATCCCGAATTTTCAAGTACAGTAAAATTTTACTCAGAAAAATGGTTGGAATCAAAAGACAAACTGATTGCAGGCAAAGTTGATTTAATTATTGAAGATGAACTGGGAAACGAAATTATTGATTTCAAAACCGGTGCAATTACTCATGATGTTTTGGATGATGACGGGGAGATATTTTCAAAAATAAAAGAGGAATATACGGATCAATTAAAGCTTTATGCTCAACTTTATTTTGAGAATACAGGTAAGTTTCCATCTAAATTGAGTTTGATAGATTTGACAAAACAAAAATTTGCGGTAGTATTCACACAATCAGAATGCGAGAGCATATTCATAGAAGCTAAGAAATTAATTGCTGCAACAAATCGAAGTATTATTGAAGGAACATATAATGCAAATACTTCAGAAAAAAATTGCAAATATTGTTTATATAGACCCGCATGTTCCTCTTTTTTGAAACTTTTAGATTCCAAGCATACTTTTAATGATGTCTCAGGGACAGTAAGAAATGTGGTCAAATATCAAAATGGGAATATTAATATCCTTCTTGAAAATAGAGAAAGTAACATAACAGTAACTGGCTTTCATTCTACAAAATATGATGATTTAAATGCCAGAAAAGACAAGCGAATAAGTATTTTTAATTTATGGAAGGAAGCTGCAGAATTAGTTTTCTCTACAACAAAGACCACAGTAATTTATGAATAATCATAACGAAAATAAAATTCCGATACTTTCTTTCTATTCCGGTGGAGGTTTCTTAGACATGGGATTTGAAATGGCTGGTTTTGAAATTGTTTGGACAAATGAAATAGATGAGGTATTTGCCAAACTTCATTCTTCAGGGATTACTTCTTGGAGGGTATCAAGAGGTAATGGAATAAAAGCAGAAATTTTCAATACCAAATCCATCACTAAAATAAAATCAGAGGAAATTTTATCAGAAGCATTTCCAAAAGGCAAACCAGAGATTTTTGGAATAATTGGTGGTCCCCCTTGTCAAGATTTTAGCATAATGGGAAATATGGAAGGTTTTAATGGCAAAAGAGGTAAACTAACAATTGTTTTCTTTAATAAAATAATGGAATTGAAGCCTACATTCTTTGTAATGGAAAATGTAATTGGTTTGACAAAAAGCAAATCAACCAAAAAGTATTTACAAACTCTCTTGAATGATCTTGAGCCTGAATATCACATCGATCACAAAACATTAAATTCATTAGATTTTGGGGTTCCTCAATCCAGGGAAAGGGTTTTTTTCATTGGCATAAAAAAGGACAAATTAGATGAAAAGATTATTAATCAAAACCTGTTTGCAAATTGGTTCCCTTTTCCTGTTAATCAGAATTATCAAAATTCGCTAACAAAATACAAATGGCCAGTTGCCGTTCCTTTTGGAAAAAAATTGTCTAAACCAGAAAATATACCTATAGAGTTGTGTGTAGAGAATTGCTTGGTTCCATATAGAGAAGAAAAAAACATTCCGAACTCAATGGAGTATTTCAAATTATATTCAACCAAAGATCATTTAGATGCAATTAAGGAAGGTGAAACAAATAGACCATCATTCAAACGATTACACCGCTTCAAATACAGTCCAACCGCGTGTTATGGTAATAATGAAGTCCATTTACATCCATATAGGCATAGACGATTATCGGTGCGAGAAACATTGAGAATCCAAGGGGTACCTGATACTTATGTTGTACCACCGGACTTACCATTATCAAGAAAATTTAAAATGATTGGGAATGGGGTTCCAGTTCCTCTGGCAGAAGCAGTTGCTAATTCAATAAAAAGTTTTTTGATTGACAACAGAATAATACAACCTTGAGAACTCAATGGATATTTGGTCAGAAAAAAAGAGAAGTGAAGTAATGAGTAAAATCCGGGGGGAAAACACCAAACCGGAATTAATTTTACGCTCAGCTCTTTTTAAGAAAGGGTTCAGATTTAGAGTTCATAAGAAAGATTTGCCGGGAAGACCTGATATCGTTTTACCAAAATATCATTCAGTAATATTCGTAAATGGGTGCTTTTGGCATTATCATAAAAAATGTAACGAAGGCAGAATCCCTTCAAGTAACTCTATATATTGGAAAGAAAAATTAGAACGTAATATTAAGAAAGATGCTGCTAGCATAAAAGCGCTGGAGGCGGCAAGTTGGAAAGTATTTGTGATTTGGGAATGTGAGATTGAAAAAAATTTTGAATTAACTTTTAATAATTTAATAAAAAATATTTGGGAATGCTCTTGAAATGATAGAATTATTAAAGGATGTTTAGTAAAGTAAGCTAAGTTGTTGATTAATTTGATATTAAAAATATCCTTTAAATACTATTGGGGTCGATCTACAAATCGTTTTAAAATCACCTTGTTTTTTAAACATCCTCGGCGACTGTTCAAAATTGAATAAACGATATAAATGATACCGTTCTTTATGATCAATGGAAAATTGAAGTTCATTGGCTGTAAAAAAGAACGGAGATTCTTTACTTAGTTTAGTAGTTTTTACTTCAATATATTTATCAGATCCGTCCGGGTTTCTTGATAATATATCAAAACCAGATCCATCTCCAGTGCTTTGTGATATCCATTCAACCCTATCTGCAAGTTTTGAATAGCCAAGCGCATGTAGATTCCATTTTTCAAATGATAGAACAAGTTCCTCCCCACATTTACCAAGCTTTTGATTATTTTGTTCTCTCTCAAGATAGTTTATCTTAAAAGGTCCATTGTTAAACTTGATATTTGGTTCCTCCACATATTGTATCACTGGTGGAGCTACAACAAATTTCTCCTTTCGAAAATCAATTATATTAGGAATAACTTCTTTCTCACTGAAATTCTTAAAATAGTTCTCCATTTGGTGATCATTTTTTAGATAATCGACGATATGATCCTCCAGTATTTTTTGATAGTTGTATTTTGGTAGATATCCTTTGATATATGGTTGTCCAAGAGTAATTAGAACCGCACTTATATTCTGATGCTTAAATTCTATTGCCCCATCAGATCTATTATTAAGAAGCGAAATAAGGTTTCTTCGATGATGAGCTTTGTTCACAGTTCTGCTAGCGAGTTCATCAATAAGCATACTAAAATAGTCGCTAATAATTAGTTTAACTTCAAGATCTGACCAAGGGGGCTGTATCATAAGTTAAATTCATACATTGATTTGAAACTGTACACTAAATATAATTGATCTATCGTTAACCTGATATAAGAAATGGTATAAAGTTTCATTGCATTATTAGTTCAATATTATTGCATCATTTCTTTAAAATACTCCTCTGTCTCTTTATCCGTAAAATAAACATAACACCCTTTCATTCCCCTGGTTAGTAGTGTCCTGTAAATGTTTTTAACATGCTTCTCGAAATTGTCTATGCTTCTTTTCAACATCGGGTCTTTGGTGGCAGTTATATCTGCAGATAATTTTCCGGAAGTCACATCCACGCACAGATCATTTCCAATTATCACTCCTATATAATCGAATTCAAACCCTTGAGCAGTATATATACACCCCACCTGTTTAATCCCTTCCGGACGATATGCCCATTCATACCACCTGACGTAACCTTTTGGTATTGAGGTTATTTTGTCATGTGTTTCCCACGGCATTGCAAAGTCTCCGATCTTTACATCTTTAACAAGTTCACCATTACTATCTGTTTTACTGCTCCATGGCCAGCAGAATCCGGCAACTATCCGTGCAGAATTTGGCTTTTCTTTCTCCTTTTCAATAAGAATGTCCATTATCTCCTGCGGGGATGAAAAAATTCTGAAGTCAAACTGGTCATCCTTTCTGAATATTCTCTCTTCTTCATTGTATCCAAGAACCGATTCGAGCCATAAAAGGTAGTCATTTGAACCCATGCATCTGTATTGAGTTTCCAGCGTAACCTCATGAATACCTGCATTGTATTTTGCTGCAGCTTCTCTAATAAGTCCGGAACTTCCTACCTCTGATGAACGCACATTCTGCCTGTCATCGATGAAGAATACAGTTGTTTTCGCACACCTTACAAGCTGCTCCATCTGTGGCATGTCAGAGCGGTCCTCAGGTTTTGTGTACTGATGGTTACTGTTCTTTTCGATCCTGTGTGCTTCATCAATCAAAAGGATATCAAATTCATTCTCTTTTGTTCTGCTTGGGATAAACCTGTAAAGATTTGAGAACATTATTTCACCGCCTCGCCCAACAAGCTTCTGCAATCCGGATGTGAACGGTTTTGATTTGCACCCATACAGGACATTCTTTTTCTTTAATGCAGCTTCAGCTAGAATATTTAAAGCAATAACCGATTTCCCTGTTCCTGGTCCACCATGAACTATAATAACCGATTTTTCATTCTTGTTTGCCGACATCCGGTACCTTGCCCAGATAAGGTTCTTAGCAACAAGCTGCTCGTTAAGCAATGAGAACACAACATCATTCTTAATGATTTTATGTACATTCTCAAGCAGCTTCTTTGAAGGATGCAGACGACTTTGCATAAAGCGGTTAAATATCTCAAACCCGGAACCGTTTTCAAGTAGTTCCATGATCCTGATGCCGAGAAGTTTTGTGTCTTCTTTTGTAAAGAGTGGGAATTCAGCTATCAGGTCTTTATAAACCGGATTATGCAGACCCTTCCCTTCCGTTCTTGAGTAGTTATGGCAATAGGCACAACTGAAAAGTGAGAGAGTCGGTTCTTTCTCAAATTCTTCAACAAATCCTTGCATATAATTATGATACCCTTTTACCTGTTGAGATGGATGAGGGACAATTCTTTCCCTGCCACCGGTGTATGTCTCAACAAAGTTACCCTCTTCGGCCAATGCCTTTACATTTGACCACTGTTTGAGTTCAATAAGTACAACATTCGAGATATTATTTGCCCCTTTTCCAAAAAGCAGGCAATCCAGGCGACTCTGGTTATACGGCACTTCATATTCCAGGGCAACAAATGTGTCGTGAATTTTACCCAATTCCAGCAGGTCTCGAACCCTCGAAAGACTATTCTGCCATGATACAAACTCAGGAACTCCAGGATCCTTACCAAGCCTTGCCTTATAATTTTCAGTCATGATATCAGAAATAGTATTTTCTCTGACATCATCAATAAATCTGTCGGAAGGTGCCTGGTAGATGAGCATTGGTTACAGTTCGTTGTATTTCTTAGAAGTACCCTTCGACTTCTCTACAGGGTATTTCTCATTATTCTTCTGGATCTTTTCAAGAACTATCTCCTTAATATCAAAGCCATGCTTTCCTGCCAGTAATAAACTGAAAGCAAGTATATCAGCAAGTTCTTCCTTCAGTTTATTCCGGTCAACAAGTTCAGATTCCTCAGTTGTTTTCCAAAGAAAAAGTTCATTCAGTTCTGCAGCCTCAATTGAGATTGCCAGGGCAAGGTCCTTAGTATTATGAAACTGTTCCCAGTGCCGGGCATCACGGAATTTAGTGAGTTCGTTTATAAGTAATTGAATGTCATTCATTGTTTTAAGTTTGGTAGCACCAATGTAGTAATATTATTAATAAAGAGTTATTCTAAAACCTATGATGGAAATATCTTGGTAATTCAATCAGCAAATCGTCTGACAATAACTTATCCTTTGATTAATTATATTAAAATAATGTGTATCGATTTCGTAGGTTATTCCCCCCGTCTGCCATTCAACTTGCCATACTATCGAATTGAATTTTATTAAGGTCCTCGATATCATTAAGTTCATTAAAAATACTCTTGCTAGTGTTGTGCAGTTCCGTATCCGTGCAAATTATATGAATAAGCGCCAAAATTACTTTGTCATGGATATTGATATACCTCGTTTGTAAAACATCATTGATTTCTCTCTTGTAAGTGCATATTTCACTCATCTCGTTGGATAAAGGATATTGTTGTTCAGCCAGAAACGTCAGGAAGAAAAAGAATACTTTTTCAAAATCTGCCAGTGTTACCGGGAAAAAGAATAAAAAATCACGATAATAATGCTTGATTAAATCGTGGTTAGTCACCTCGAATATTATTGACTTATACTTATCATATTGGCCGGGTGAATCTACCTTGGAGCAATCATATACTCGCATGTCTTTTAAAATTTTCCCATTTCCAGTCATTACGTCCTTAACTGTCAAAATTTGTTTCAAACTTTTTCTGCTTTCTTCATTGATATAGTCATCCAGTATGCAATTAATTTTACCTGAATATGGCTCATTGTCGATATTATTCATCACCCATGGAATTCTAAAACTTGTTTCCCATTTAATCCTTTCAACAGGGTTATGGTGTTTCATAATTGCTATTTCGAGTTGAAAGGCCAATTTATCCTTGAAAGTGGTATCGCTAAAATCGTTGTTGAATTCATTTATACGTGTTTCCAGTTGCCTGTAACTAATAACAGAATTGTATATTTTTGTGGCTAATTCTTCATTGTTGAATTTTTTTATTTCATCTGAGGTCCTTGTTATATGACCTCCCCAAATATTTATCATATTGTAATAATTTATAAATTGGGATTGATTTAAATTGTTTAAAAATCAACCCCGTTATTTTTAAAATGGTAGTTCATCATATTCACTATTCTCGTCATTACTTGTTTTATATTCATTGTCGTTTAGTGAACCAGTTTTAGGTAGCTTCTCTTCAATAGAAACTTCAACACAAGTTGTACCCGTTCTGGTAGCAGTCCATTTATATAATTCATTCTCATAAGTAATTGTAAAGTATGATTTATACCCATGTTTATCTTTCTTATTATTTATTTTGTCAAGAGTAAAATGTCTATCCTTCTCTACTACTATATCTAAACGATTTAAATATTCTAAAACATGGTTTTGGAAGGCTAGTTGTTCTTCTTTATTAACAGGAATACTTGAAGGATAATAAAATCCATATTCCGGTTTTATACCCAATTCCTTGAATTCTCCATTTTTACATTCAAATAGGTATAAAATGCAATCATAGTAATCTTCATCCCAACACCATTCGGCAGTAAAGGTTTCTTCCGGATGCAACTTTGAAAGCTTATATATTTCACCGGCCATCGTATTTTTATTTGTTAAGAAATGAGATTTACCATTTTCGATTTTGACTAGTAAAGAATACAATGATTCTTTTACAAAGGTACTCCCAGTGGATATTAAATCCGGATTTGTACATTCTAACATTGTGTATGCATAATATGACATAGTTATTCGTTTTTATATGATATTATTTTTGTTAACGACACTTTGATACTTGATATCGATTTTACCTATCTCAAAATCTTCATCAAGTTCAAAGTATTCATCTGTTTTTTCTGTTCCAATTCTATTGGTTTGATTTTTAAACGTTGGATCTTTTCTCAGCCAACGAGTTTGTTCATTATTGAATATGTTTGAATCTGTGTACTTTTTTTGTGTAAATTTGATATTCTTTGTCAAAATCTCTCCAATATTTTACATAATCCTTAAAATACTGAGTAAATCCTTCATACGAATCATTCGTAATCTCAACTTTCTCGGTATATGGCTTGTTCATTAAAGGAATCTGGATGCAATTCTTAAAATCATCTTCACATAAGAAAATAGCACCGGAAAGGGTGACTAATAGGTTCAACATAAAAACAGGGTCATTTGCACCAACTTTTGTAAGTGCAATTATTGTATCATCCTCATTATACGCTATTTGGCATCTATTGCCAAACTTATCCAAAAGTGTAATTTGTTTCTCGTCCGAATTATTTTCGACTATCTGAATATCATTAGTCTTGTCACAAAAATCTTTATATGTAGTCTTTGTGATTATGTTGTATTTTTTATTCATGTTTTTTAGATTTTATTAATACCGTTATTTTTTATCAAATTCTGTTTGAGTCAAGGTGTAAAAACTCACATAACATGATAGTGAACTTAGCTCTCGCAAACCTTTGGAGATTTTTACTCTTCAAGTTTTAATTTTCCACAACCAATGTTTTCAATTTCTTTATAAATATCATTGCAGGTTTTCTGTAATTCATCATCATAAGTAAAAATGTACAATAGTATTTTAATAAATATATCATTAACGTCAATGTATTTTGTTTGTACAAGATTATTTATCTCTGTGATGTATAAATTAATTTCTTCACTTTTTGCATTAATGGGATAATTATTTCCAATATGCGTTAACAAGTAGAAAAAGGTCCTTTCAAATTCAGCCAGAGTTACTGGAAAGTCCCAAATAAAATCACAATAATAGTATCTGATAATGCTGCAATTGTCTTGAATAAATAACTGAGATTTATAGTTATTAAGTTTATCTGCTGAACTAACAAGTGAATAATCATAACAACTTGATTTTCCATTTAAGAAACGCTTCACAAATTCTTTGTTTTGGAATATGGAAATTCTTTCTAAGGCTTTTTGGGATTCAGCAATTATAAAATCTTTAATAATTTCACGTGTTTTGATTGTTGATTCTTCATTGTCGCTATTGTTCATAATTTTATGGTCACGACAATATAATTTCCATTCAATTATTTCCTTTGAACTACCATATTTTGTTAATGTCCTACCAAGATGAAAAATGAGACTTTTATAAAATTCATTATATGTTTTGTTCTCGAATTCATTCATGCTGGCTTTGATTTTTTTGTTATCCAAAAGACGGTTATATATTTTTAAGGTAATTGCATCGGCATCATAGCTTTTAATTCTTATGACCGAGCATTGATTGATTTTATCATTAAGTATATTTTTCATTTTATTTGTATTAAAATTAGCGCTGATATATTTTATTTTTTAAAACCAAATCCATTATTTTTTACAAATAATGGTTCAGGTTTTTTAGTTACGTAGACTTTAATGTCTGGTACAGTTTTATTTATATACTCCATAACAATTTTGGAGTAACTAACTTCAGTGTCTTTCCCACTTATTAATAATTGTACATATACTACTTTGTGGCAATATTCACAGGGGCAATATCTCAAAACCATTGCCATATGGTAATTCGTAATATCCAAGGTATAAAATTCGGCCGGCATCGATATTGTAAGTCCATCCACAGTGCTTGTCACCCAAGTGTATACCCCGCTTAATGTTGACATTTCAAATCTGATTGGTGTTTCCTTTTCAAGGTAATCGAGAAAATCTAAAACAATTTTTTCCGGGTTTTCGATTTTCGTTTCATTATCATTAATCATAGCGTTTATTTTTAGTAACATTATTTTTTACAGCACGCTGAATTATTTGGCGTGTGTAGGTTCCTATTCTTAAATAGGACTCTTCAGCATTTTTCTTGATTTCATTAAAGAAGTCAAGATCCACCCAGAGGTTAATTCTTCTGTACTCTTTTTTACTCATTGATTTTAATTTTTAAATACTATTATTTTTCTTTTTCATATAAATACGTTGGTGTGTGCCGAAAAGGAACAATTTTTCACAATTGTTGGTAGATAAATCTTAAAATGTATTAATATGTTACAGAAAAACAAGCGATTACATTTCGAAAAATAATTTCATTTTTTTTGAGATCCATTCTTCCCGTTAATGTTTCCTACCCTAACAAGTGGGTACAGTTTTACGATGTCATACAAATATTTATAGCTTAAATATTAAAAAGACGACAGGTCGAGTATTTATAGAAAAGGATGTATGACATGAAAAATAGTAATGTGGTAAAAGAGGTAAGACTAGATAGAATTATAACAATTCGTTTGACTGGCGATGATTATAAATCATTATTGAGCCTGAGTAGAGCCAGAGGGTCAAATGTTTCTAAAGTTATCCGAACAATGACGAGAACAATAGTGGACTTGACCCACGAAAATAACTGCATAAGCAAATAGCTATGGATTGAAAACTTGCAACAGCAAACAAATTGGTGGTGGAAGTTATAAATGTCTTATCCACCTTGACAAGCTTAGTATAACTTTTAGGCATTGGTCTGGTTCAACATTCCATGATGTTAGGAATCCGGATTTTATTACTTGTGAACAAATATTCAATACAATAACACTTCTACATGATTCATCACCAGGGATAGGCGCATTCTACCATACTTTCAAAGTCCTATATAAAGGGTATGTTGTTGGAAAGTTGCATACGGCAACTAAACTGAAGAAGCATGAACTTCAGTTCGATTTTTCAAAACAAGTGTTCTATTCATTCTCTCCTGATTTCTGGCATGAAGTTTACATAGCAATCAAGGATGAACTTGGCTTGATATATAACAATATTCATAATTTGGAATTATCTATTGACGTAAATAAAAAACTAGTTGAGGCGTTTGGACTATTATACAGTAATTGCATTAACAATAATCTAAGGTCAGGCGACCGTTACCGAATGCGAAAGGGCACTATTGTAAATGTAATGAGTAATGGTTCTTCCTTTGTAATTGGAGGGAGCGAAAACTCCATTGTGATATACAACAAATCCTCGTATGCTGAACAATTCATTCTTGACTATTTCGAAAATAATGGCCTTGGCGGTCAAGAAGTCCATCGTGTTGAAGCACGACTTAGTTGGAATTATATTAGGCATCTGCGCAACAGAAGACACCTAAATATTGATGTTGAAACTCTACTTGATGAGAAGAAGCTGGCAACGATATTTCAAGAATCGACCAAGAACAAATTTGTTTTTGATGATACGATGTTTAAAACTAATGACATACATGGTAATCCCCACTATAAAAGAATTAGTGTAGTGGATGACTTGCCAATCACTACCGCTGAGATAGGTCAGCTAAATCAAAGTTTGCAAATCAACCACTATAAGAATGATGCGGTTGATGAAAATATTATTCGTCAGAATTACTTCAGGTATTTGGAAAGTGGTAATCCAGAGTACTTAAAAAACCTTAAAGCGAGTTTCAAAGTTGGCGGTTATAACAATAGTCAGCTATCAGCAATGATTGACAAGTTTAATAAGAAGTTCATGGGTAACCGAACTCAGGATATTATTGAACGGATACAATACGCAAAGAAATATATTTGGCATGAGCCGAAATTTAGTTTTGGAAAGGTAGTATATGCAATTGGATTAAAATTGAAATGGTATCTTATGGGGATATTTTAATCACAATTATCACAGGTGAAACTGACTTGTATGACAACTGATCTTCATTTACATGCACCATAACCTTATTTATAGGTACTAAAACCGCCATTGTTCGTTCCTGTTTTGTAGCAACTTATTGGTTGTTAGAAAATTAATATTCTAGTCAGATTTTATAACAATTTGAATAATTATTCTTTAAGAAAACTCCTGTAGTTGGATATTGGCAAAATAGGGTACCACCATTCGGTAGAGCAAAACTAATAATTACTTTTTGATAATAATCACGACTACGTATTACAAAGGATCCGATTAGTAATCTGAAATATTATAACCGCAATTCAAAGACCTTTAAAGAAATTTTCTAGAGAAATACCCATTTTCTGGAGTGTTAGTACAAATAATCTCATTGATACGTTCTCTCCGCGTTCAATTTTATTTAGTGTGACTTTATTGAGGTTGCTGTTGGCCGCAAAATTTTCATAATTAGGACTCAATCCTTTCCTGAGCATTCTGACCTTCTCACCAATTTGTGCTAATTTTGTATTAGCTTCTGTAAAGGATTCCGGCACTTTCTTTGGTTTCATAATACTTTTATATTATAAGTTCAATATAAAACATAACAATTTATGCAAATTTTTCGTATTACATATAAATATATGTAAATAAATATTATGGAAGAGAGCAAGTTTTTACAAAATAGCTGTTCGATTTATATTAATGATATCAATATGCGACTATTCGTACTAATAGAGCATCGAGGGGACCAGGTTCTTAGCGTGATGTACGTAGAATTACCAAATGTGATTAACTACTGGGATGAGATTTTCAGGTATTACCCATATCTATGGAACTGAAAACTGCCATTGAAGAAATGGATCCTAAAGGTGCATACGATTCTTTGTGATTTATATACAGTGATAAAAAGTATTTATAAAAATGTTGATTAAAAACAATTAAGAATATTATATGTATATGTCAAGTCTAGGGTATACTTCAAATTGACACACTTCACATATCAAAAACCGCTTAAAAATGGCCGAAACTTATTAATAATAGGATCACCTCAAATATGATACATATGGAAACTTTAATTTACAGTCGTGTGTCTTCTGAATCTCAAGATAACCAACGACAGATTTTCAATCTTAAAACAGTTGCGCAGCAAAAAGGCTGGAATGTTAGAAGAACTTTCCAGGAGAAAATTTCCGGAACTATAAAGTCTGCATCCAGAAATGAGTTTAAGGCATTATTGGATTACATTGACAAAATTCCGGTTGAGGTTGTAATGGTGTCGGAAATTTCAAGGGTTGGCCGAAGAGTTGTCGATATTCTGAACTTTGTGGAATTATTACATGAGAAAGGCATTGCACTTTATATCCAACAATTCAACATGCTCACACTGGAGAATGGTAAGGAGAATCCGATTGCGAAAATGTTGCTGCAAATGTTGAGTATTGGTGCTGAGATGGAGAATAATCAGAGGAAAATCAGACAGTTTGAGGGAATAAAATTAGCCAAGATGAAGTTAGTTTATAAAGGTCGTATCAAAGGTGCACGAACAACACCTGCTGCTTTAATCAATAAATATCATAATATTTCTGATCTTCTTGACAAGAGTGAACTTTCTGTCAGAAGGATTGCAGGAATTACCGGACATTCAATTAACACTGTCAGAAAAGTTAAACAGCTAAAGGAAATTTGATTGAATCGCCACCAAATCCAGAGGTCGCTCTGGTAGATTTTCTATGCTTTATAATCGGAATTATTTTTTCAAATATTGGACACTAAAGTCTGTTTGGTGTCTTTTGTTTGATTTCAAACATTGGACAATATAATGCATTTACTGTCTTTTGTTTGATTTTTTATTATCTTTGTAAAGAATAACATTTAAACAACTTGGCTAAAAATTTTATAATCGAACAACTGAAAAAAGAATTCAAAGGGAAGACATCCTTTTCCAGAGATTCACTTCTGTCTTTCTATCGGCAATATGATCCTGATCTGAACCATTCAACGTTTCGTTGGAGACTATATCATCTAAAAGCTAAGAAGATTATTACACCAATTTCTCAGGATCTTTTTACCCTTACCTACAAACCAGACTTTAAACCTGAACCTGGTGATTTCGCGAGAAGAATTTTCATCAGGATTGAAAAACAGTTTACTGGTCTGAAGCAATGTATATGGTCTACCCAAGCCATCGGTGAATTTATGCTTCACATTCCTGGTAAGTACATAACAATTTTACAAGTGGAGAAAGAAGCATTGGAGCCGGTTTTTGAATTCTTGAAGGATCAGAATTTAGGAAAAGTATACATCCAACCTGAAGAAAAGGAAATTGAGCGTTACATTTTTGAAACTGAACAGTCAGTTATACTACAGTCCCTTATTTCAAAAGCACCAACTCAAAAAGTCGGAAAAGTTACCACTGTTACCATTGAAAAAATGATAGTAGATCTGTTTAGTGACAAAAATCTATTGATTGCTTTTCAGGGAAGTGAATTAGTCCATATTATAAATAATGCATACCAGCGTTACTCGATTAATTTCACAACATTATTTCATTATGCGAGAAGGAGAGGAAAGGAAATAGACATAAAGGGATTCCTTTCAGAAAAAACAGATATTCCAAAAAATATTTTCAATGATTAAAGTTGATTCATTTTCAGTAAACTGGATAACCGAGAGGAGAAAGAAATTCAGTAAGGATCCGACTATAATGGAAGGTATGATATATGCTTTGTATTTGCTGGAACGCCTTAAACTGACTGGTCTGGATTTCATTTTTAAAGGAGGAACTAGTTTAGTATTATTGATGGATCAACCAAAGAGGTTTTCGGTTGATATTGATGTAATTATCAGTCCTTCAATCGATAAAGTAAAACTTGAAGAGTACCTTTCAAAAATAGTTGAATTAAGTGTTTTTATCAGGATGGAGTTGGATGAGGGGAGAAGTTATCAACAAGGCATTCCAAAAGCGCATTACAAGTTCTTCTATAATTCAAATTTTCCAGGCAAGAATAAAGAAAATAAGGTACTGTCAAATCCCGAAAGAGAGATCTTATTGGATATTGTATTTGCTGAAAATCATTATCCAACATTGGTTGACAGACCAATTCAAACAGAATGGCTGATGCAGGAAGGGGAATCTTTGGCAGTTAAAATTCCTGACATTAACTCAATTATAGGTGATAAACTTACTGCTTTTGCTCCAAATACCACAGGGGTACCGTATGGAGTAGATAAGGAAAAAGAAATCATGAAGCAGTTATTTGATGTTGGGTGTTTATTTGATTTACTAACAGATTTGGAGATTTTTAAGAGATCATTTAAGGAATCAGCACAAAGTGAAATTGAATATAGACCTGAAAGGAAGATTGATTCGGTTGAACAGGTACTTAAAGATGTCATTGAAACATCAATTTTGATTGCAAAAATTGTTGGATTGAAAAAAGATGAAGACAAATTGGAACTACGAGAAATTAATACTGGTATAAACCAATTCAAACATTACATTTTTAAAGGGACCTTTGGGATATTAGACGCCCAGCTTGCAAGTTCAAAAGCTGCCTATCTGGCTGCTATAATTCTGTCAGATTATAAGGGGAAATTAGAAAAATTCAATTTAACAATTCCAGCAACTGAATTTATGATAACTCATCCTGACTACAACTTCCTGAACAAACGCCTGAAATTTGTAGCTCAAGGAGAAGCATTGTATTATTGGTACAAAACGATCAATCTGTTATTTCCTACAGATAAATAGAAAACTGCCTGATAATAGCAATAATTAATAATTTCAATCAATAATAAGTTTATTCCGGTCAAGGGGGCATGGACCGAGTTCCTGGCCAAATAACTTCAGAACCTGATTAACTTTGTCCATCCTTAGAGTTGTCTTTCCCTGTTCGAGATCCCTAACAAACCGTAATCCAACACCTGCTTTTTGAGACAATTGTTGTTGAGTAAGATTTACCTTTTTCCGCCTTTCTTTAAGGAAGGCTGATAATGATATAATAGTCTGTTCCATATTTTATACCTTTTCGGGTATAAAGCTAAATATTTTTATGGTATTTATACCTTTTCGGGTATAATTGTATTAATGTGCAAAAGCCGGACGTCTTGACCACATTCAGCCGGTGTAATTAGTTTAATTACATGTATTTATTTTATCAGGGATTTAACAACGTCTATTGGTGGTCAGTTCCTTCATGTCATCTATGGTCTGGGTCACTGGTTTTTCCATCCAGATGCTAAAGGATGACGAAATAGAAACACTTCAGTCTGTTTTTCAAGATGTCTTTAGATTAGAAAAATAGGCAGGACCGACTATTTAATATTAATATTTAAAATTATGCAATAACATTCCATTATATTTAAATTTATGCATGAATATTTGTTTTTATGCGAAATTTATGTTCTTTAATTTTATGGTTGGTTTTATACTTCTTTAAAGCATTTATCATTGATAAAGACCAGGCCAGATCATAGAGTTCTTTGCGAGTTAATGTTGCCTGCTCCATATAGTTTCATTAAAAATGTCACAAAAAAGGTAGTATTACTACCAATATCGGAACATATTTAATGAAATGTAGTCTTGTACCAATAAATATAAATCAGAAATCAAATTCCAGAAGTTCCTCATCCTTGGTTACTTCATACCATAATTTCCTGGACATTAGTTCATTGTATTCTTCTTTGTCCATCAGCCTCCAAATGACATAGGTACCTTTCTGCAGGGTATGCCTAACAGTAATAATCTCATCCTTCGAGGTGAAAAACAAGCTGCAATATAAGTAACCTCTCTCGATATGGACATTAGTTACCCGTACAATGTCGACAAAACCATTTTCCTGGTATGTAAATAAGCTATTAAGTTTTAGCACTTTACCTGTAGTGCAAATACTTTCGCTTTTGATGTAATACCATGATGAAAAGAAATGGCATCCAAGTCGAAGGACCCAGGATTTTAATTGTTTTCTCAAGCAATGGAAGAAAAATCGTATTTCAGTGTATAATGTACTCATATTATGATGTTTTGATGTATCCCGGGGATCCCTCCCCCCGGTATACCCCCGGTCTCCAAGGCCAGCGGTGTTACAGAAAGGAATGCTTCAAGCAAAATATGTTTTGTCCACTATACAATAATAAATACCTGGTTAAGCTGAATTGTATCCAATAATTAAAACTGAAAAAATATTCTGGAAAAAAATCTTATTGGCCTAAATGCCTTATTATAAATTTTTTTTTAAATTTTATAATAATAGGAGAAGAGAGGTTTTAAGTAACTGATCTTCAATAGACTGTTTCAAAGTCTTTACTTTGTAATTAATGAATTCCTTTAAATGCTTCGTAAGCATTTGATCAACATAAACAGTACACTTCTTATTTCCTTTGCTTTGTCGAACAATGATATAAGGATCAGGTTCCATAATAGATATGTCACCAACTTTTCAAGCTGCTTTTCCCCAACTCTTAATCCACCATGAAGAGCTAGATCACAAAAAGGCCAAGGCTGACATCCTTTTCTTAAATCTAATTTTACATGTTAGAGACAAGTCTTCATTAATTGCTGACGTTCTTTAGATTTTAGAAAGTCTTAAGGTGTTAGAATGTAGTTTTTCAATTAAGGTATTGTATTGATTATACCTATATATTTATATAATAAACTCCAATAAATATTAAGAATGCTTGACTATTTTACATAAAATAACTATTTATATAAAATTGAATTTGCAGGTATTAACGTATTTGATATGCAGCCTCACGCTAGCATAATACTCAGAAAAGTATCCCAGCTATTTGCTAGTTCTTAGAGCCTGAAATGCTAACGGGTAGCTTACCCCTTCAAGTTATACAAATTTTACGTTGGTCAGAATCATTATCCGACACAGCCTTTCAAACCGAATGGCAAAAGGAAATTAAATTAAGCTATTGTTCGCTGATAAAATAAATTTGACTTTGTCTTTTCCTCAATGTAATTTTGATAATGGTATTAACTGGCTTATAATTAGCAACTAAAATTTATACTTTTAATCATGAAAAAGACGAGTATGAGTAGCCAAGGTGGAAGCAAAAAGGTATCAATGAACATAAAGGATACTAAAGTTTCCAGTTCCGATACACCAACAAAATCGGATCTAGAAAAAGTTGCTGGCTCAATCAAAACATCAAATAAAAAGAAACCTGGCACTTTTAGCGATTGTGATTGTTATTGCCCTTGTAGCGACTGTGATTGTTATTGCCCTTGTAGCGACTGTGATTGTTATTGCCCTTGTAGCGACTGTGATTGTTATTGCCCTTGTAGCGACTGTGATTCATACCTTGGTGATGGCAATCTAAATCAACACCCAACATCCACAGTTATTATGCTCCGTCAAATTGAAGAACGACTTCAGGAATTGGAATCTCTTTACATAAGTAGATTTAATGAACTTCGGCAAATGGTTAAAAATGTTTCAAAGGGACAGGCTCGTTTAGAACGATCTCAATATTTAGTAAATAATAAATTTGGGGATATTACTAAAATACTCCATCAAGTTTCAAGGAAGGAAGTAAAACGTACCACTCCTATAAAGAAGAAGGGTGTAATATAGTGGTACCAATAATCTGAATTTTCTTTCTTACAATAGTTTGTAATGTCTAATTTGTACGGATACTCTTTGAAACACAATTTGGCAAATATCTCAACACCAATGATTTCGACAAATGTTCTGGATCCTAATTCTAAAACAGAGAGTAAATATCTACATTCCAAGACTAGCGCATTCCCATATACTAGGAGTTCATTCGATGTTGCACCAGCTATCATAGAACGATCCCAGTTTGCACACTTATTTCAAAAGGGGAATTCTTATTGTTTATTTCATTCATTGACCTTGCGTATGGTTTATGGAGGGAGACTCCTTAAAGAACTTTTTTCTGTTTTTGAAAATGCTACGCCAATAGAGAATGTTATCAACAACTATAAGCAAAAAGATTCATTAGATGTCTTGAAACAGGTGCTTTCTGACCTTTGGAATTATCGGTTATTTGTTAAGAATTCAAATGAAGATGTCTGGTTATTCAAAAACCTATATAAAATTGGTCTAAATCAGTCTGAAATCCAGCATATGTACTTACTAACAACCGCAGCATGTAATTTCCGTTGCAGCTATTGTTTTGTTGAAGATGATAATCGCGATCTGCTCCAACATCATATGACTCAAAACACTGCAAAAGCAGCGTTGACTGTATTCGCTAGATTGAGCAAGAATTCATTAAATCCAAGGGTGATGATTTATGGTGGCGAGCCGTTATTGAACCCAAGGACCACATTTTTCGCATTGCTTTTTTTTCGACAACTGGAAGATTCGGGTAAAATACCAAATAAAGGTAATATCGCGTTACTAACTAATGGAAGCTTAATTGATGAGGAAGCTATTCGCATTTTCAAAAAAACTCGAACAACTGTTGGAGTTTCCATTGACGGACCACAGCAACTTCATGATAAAGCTAGAATAAATATACATGGTCAAGGCACTTTTAATGAGGCATATCGTGGATACAAGCGCCTGCAAAATGCCGACCTTAATCCAGGAATTTCTTGTACTCTAAATGCATTCACAGTCGAAAAGATGGATGAGATCATTGACTTCATTATTAGTGATCTTAAACCTAGTAGCGTGGGGTTTAATTTACCTATGCCTCGAATTGGTAATGAAAATGGTTATTCAAAACTGGACCATAGTTTTGCAGTGCATCAGCTCATAAGTGCTTTTGAACGCCTTCGAAAAGTTGGAATCTATGAGGATCGCATGATGCGAAGAGTTCGTCCATTTGTAAACCAAAAGCCTCACTTTAAAGACTGTATGGGAGTTGGTGGCCAAATTGTTGTGACCCCAAATGGGAGAGTGGGCCCTTGTCAGGCATTCTTTGGAATTGAAGAAGATAAATATTTCCCCCTTAATGTGAAGCAACTTGCTAAATTAAGAAACTCACTTTCCTCCTCAAATATTTATTCGGATCAACTGTTTGATGAATGGCGATATCGTTTCCCTTTCAATATGGAGGGTTGTATCAACTGTTTCGCTATTTCGGTCTGCGGTGGCGGATGCCCGTATGCTGCAGCTGTGACACATGGCTCAATATGGAAAATTGATGACCGAATTTGCCACCAAGCTAAGAACATCCTTGAATGGATGATTTGGGATACTTATAATCAAATGAAAAGCTAAACTCAAAATGCAGTTATGGTTTAAAAATAAATTTTATGATGATCTCTCAGATATTCGACATGAGAGTCAAGGATATTACAAGCATTATGTTCACAATTTCTTTACACATTTCTTTGACACAACTAAGGTCAGAGGTAAAAATATTCTTGACTTTGGATGCGGCCCTGGATTTTATTCTGCGATTTTAGCCCAAAGAGGTGCAAATGTCATAGGCATTGATCTTAGTGCATTCCTTATTAAGAAAGCAAATGAGTATAAATCCAAGCTCAAGCTTTCTAACATCCAGTTCATTAAAGATGATTTTCTCAATTTCTCTCTTAGATGTAAACCGGCAAATTACGATTTTGTAATAGCTATAGACACGATTGTCTCTTTCGATGCCAATAAGAGAAGACACGAGCATGAGAGAGCCGTGGCGGCATTTAAAGGTGTTAATAGGGTTCTCAAACCGGATGGAAAGTTCTTCATAATTGAGGCCCATCCTTTCTTTAGAAAAGGTTCAGAGGTTGTTTTAGAAACACAGAAACGTTTTTACGTACGAGATTCAGGTTACAAGATTGATTACAAGTCGAAGAGTGATAAGAACCACTGGTTTACTCTGGACGAAATGACTAAATCAATAAATGAGGCTGGTTTGGCTATTTTACGCATCTACGAGCCAGACCCAAGTATTGCATTAAAGGAATATAACGCAGCATATTATTCAATGCGATTAAGATATCCTGCGATGATTGTTTATGAGATTTGTAAAGTAAAACCCTAATATAAATAGACTATATGAGCTCTAAATTCAATCTGATACCTTAATGGTTAATGAAACCAATACACTCTATCCAAATATTTTCTTGGTTGAGATTTATTGTACTATAATTTATTACAATTCACAAAGAACCTTTCAATAAAATTTCAGAAATTTGATATATGCTTTATCCCCTTCTTCTTGTATTGCAGATACGGACTACAAATGCAGCGAGAATTTCAATCAGGGGATGCTGTTTTTATTTAGCGAGACATATCACAGTAGTTTTAAGTATTATTAAAGAAATTAGCATCTTATCCAAATCCTTAACCATTGGTCCGAATTTTGGGTAGTATTACAGTATCCTAATAGCTGAGGAACTTTACTCGGTCATTAATAAATCCTTAATGAATAAATACCTTATTCTACATATAAAACAAGTGCACTGAATATATCCTGATTTACATCAGTTCTAATTTGATAACTGATATTAATAACTTTTGAGTTATCTATTAAGAAGGCATTTAAAGTTTCTTCTAATTTGTCTGGTGACTCTGCAGAAAAAATTCTTACTAAGCTTTTCATTTTAACAGCTATTTTTTAATGAAAGTTCGTTTGTTATTCATATTATATTTAGATTCTAACAATTCCTAGCATCCCCATTTGCCGTCGAACTTGCTCTTTAATCCGATAATCCTCAGCGACATTTATTGTGTTCATATTAGGCCAAGCAAAATTTGGACTAATCAAATTGGAAATGGCTGGCGTATTAAGCGTAGTATTAACAATAGTTTCCAAAATTGTTGCTATAGTTTCCCCAACTAAAATTCTCATTGATTTATTAGCACCAGTTAAATCGATGTCTAATAATGGCTTCCCGTTTTTGTTTTGATAATCAGCCGAAATTCTTTGAATTATAGTTAGGGCCAAGTATGAATCGTCCATAAGTCCATACATACCCAAATTATCTGGCATTAAATCATTAGGTACGAAATAATAGTTTTCAATTACAGTTAAAGCATTCATTATATTATTCTTAATAGTCGTTATCGAAGCGGCTATTTCAATTTTATCTAACAGGTCCGGAACTATTATAAGATAGTTTTTTACAAATGTAATACACCCGTTCACTATTTCAGTGGTTGGATTACTACCATGCTTAAGTAAATCTCTGGATACTAATGAAGCAAGATAGTTGGTTCTTGTTTCATGGTTTATTGCCTCACTAATCATCTTCCGAATTTCATTTGTTCTCATAAAGGTGAATTTATTCTTTTGTTTTCCGTTTTACATAGATTAAAAATATATAATCTCAAGTATTTACGTCAATGGATTTAGGCATCTTGTAATATAATGTGTAAGCTTTGTTTTACAAAATAAATAATTAATTTTTAGTCTACTTTATGGTTTTTGTTAGATGGACATTCCTTTTTCTTTACGTATGAATGAAACCACATCCGCAATTATCTTAAAACGTTTTATTTCTTCATCAGGAATGCTGCAGTTGAATTCATCCTCTAATTTCATAATTATTTCTTGAATATCATCTTCACCGAGATCTAAATCATCTCTAATGCTCATCTGTGGTTCAACAGGATTAAAACCCTGTTCTTCAAATGCATCTTTGACGATAACTTCGACTTGTTTATATCTTGCTTGTTTGAGAAGCTCCAAGTCTCTATTAGAAAATGATTTTCCTGATGCAGAGACGCCTTCTGTTTCCAATGCATATGCCCTACTTTTATCACTCAAAGAAAAGTAATTACACTTTACCACTCTGCTTTCACCACCAAATATGATCCACTCGAATTGGACCAACCCATATGTTCCACGATAACAAATAGGATCTCCAAATTCATCGAGTTGAAAACCATTAGCCTTTAGCCACTCATCAAAACCCTTAAACATGAAATCCATCGAGTCTAGGCCTTGAACGACTTTCCATGCTTCCTTATTTTCATTTTCGTTAAGTTCTTCAGGCATGATTAACTCCTTTCTTAAAACTAAGTAATTCCCAAGTATTCAGACAGATAGTCGTTGATCTTAATTCGAGTAATAAAATCAAATAAAGGTATTTCATTTCAAAGTAAATGTCAAGTAAAATCAAATTAAAATAATTTTCTAATAACTAGATTTATTATTTGAATTTAAACTATAAAAAAACATTAGTTTATTTAGCAGCTGAGTATAGTGTCCTACTCAAGATATATAAAAGGTAGTTGCCTGAGCAGCATATTAAAAGCTATGTCTAAATACTCCGCTATCCGTAGCTAAATATACATAGTTACTATCAAATGCAATGGATGTTATACCAGCATAATTCGGTAATTTGGGATACACAGGTGACCAACTTTGCCCATTATCTACAGATATATAAAGATTACTCATTATACCAGCATAAAGATTATCCCCATTTACAGCTAAAGCATTAACATTTAACGGTAAACCTGTATTTGCTGGCGACCAACTTTGCCCATAATCTAGGGAAACATATACACCAAAACCAAAAATACTTGCAAAAATACTATTCCCCTTAGTAACTAAGTTATTTATAATTGTTTCCTTATCTACTGGCAATCCAGTGTTAACGGCAGTCCAACAGTTTCCATTATCGGTGGATAAGTAAATACCAGTTTTCCCATTTGGTAAATAAATACTAGTATCTATAGCTGCAAACAATAAACTTCCATTCATACATAAACAACAAACATCCTCAGTTGTTAACTTAGTTGAAAACCAGCTGCTTCCATTATCTGTGGACAAAAACACACCACCTCCATCATTGTCGTCAGATAAAACAGAACCTGCAAAGATATTATTACTACTTAAAGTTAATGTTCTTACACCATTAGCTGGACCATTCTTAATTTCCTTCCAGTTCTTCCCATCGTCTATGGATACATAAAATCCAGGACCATTATCAGGGCACATTGCAGAACCAGCAAAAATGTTACTGCCAGATGTTGTTATTACGTCAGGATTTATATCTATATTAACCTTCGTCCATCTGGTTCCATTTTTTGTGGCCATATACATTCCATTATCTAATGTTCCTGCAAAAATATTTTTTTTAGTTACGGCAATACAGTAAACATTACACATCAGGCCCATATTGTGCCATTGTTTATATAAATCTTCCCCTTTCATGATACTGATAGTCTAATATTATAATTAATCTCATGAATATCTTTCCTATTATTGAACTTTTTTGTGTCTGGTGTACAATAGGTCTTTAATATTGTTTGAGAAATTTTCCTTTTTATTATCGAATCCTGATGATTGATCATCTTGTATAGGTGGCACAGGATTAGCTATATTTCTATTTTATTTAATAGTTTTCTATAACCATCTAAAATCTATTTAGAGAATTAATATGAAATATAGGTTATTTTAAAATTAATGTCAAGAAGTTAATTATAAATTTTGAAATTTCTCACGGTATTTAGGATTTGGGTTTATCAGTACTTTTTTTGCTCTACGAAAGGAATAACCTTGAGATCTAATATATTCAGAAGCCATTCCCGGGGGAATGATTATAGAAGGCAATAATCTTATAATTAGAAGTCGAACTTAGATCAATAGCAATTTCATAAGAATGAAATTATCACAATTAAAATAAAATTGACTTTAATGGATTTATCTTCGTAAATTTATGTTAGTTAATTACTGCTATATTTTCTGAAATACCTTTTAATGACTAATATTTGCCAACAATTTTTAAATAAAGGAATCAGATGAAAACAAAACGTTTGCCCCTTAATGTTTTATGGCAGAAACCCTAGGTAATATGGTGAATGCAGTCGCATTGTCATCAGATGGTACTAAAATAGCAGGCGCTTCATTTTACTATCCATACTCAGGTACAGCTAGTCTTAATACACATGGAATATATGGCACTTATTTCTTTGATAATAATGGGAACATGCTTTGGAAAGATGAATTTACTGGTGATGAGGGAGTTTATGCGGTTGATGTTTCTCAAGATGGGCGTATCGTTGCATCAGGAGGTTTACTAAGTGGAGGAAAATATGGCACCCCTCCTTCAAAGGGATTTTTTAGAATATTTGACAGTTCAACTGGTTCGGTATTGTTTTCAAAAGATGATCTTCCAAGTAGGGTTAATTCAATTAAATTATCCGCCACCGGTGATAAAGTAGTCTTATCAACAGCTAGAGAATTAATAGTTTTTGATGTAAAGAATAGGATTAGCGCAACTCCAGTTACATTGATCAATACTGGAAGTGATATTGAAGCTGTGGATATAAGTTCTGTCGGTAATTGGTGTATATGCAGTGATTCGACAAGAAATGATGGGATTGTTTATTTGATAGATATTTCAAATTTATCAAATCCAGTCCTATACACCTCGCCTTCTGTTAATGCGAAACACCTAATAACATGTGATCTTTCAAAAGGTAGTGATTATTTTGTTGCTGGAGGGGATAATTCAATATTACTCTTTTCAAAAGCAAATATAGCTAGTTTTGGACCCTTATCTGAATATAACCCCTCCACTGGTAGCACAAGTAAAGCTGTCAGATGGGTATGTATCTCGAATGATGGAAAAACGGTAGCTGCTGTAATAAACAAAAAGAAAGCTGGAATATTGCTTATTCTCTCGAATAAAAATAACAAGTTAAAACTATCCAAGAAGTATAGTCTAGGCTTTAATCCAAATTATGTAGGGATGAATCAAGATTCTACAAAAATTGTAGTCGCAGATGGTTATCCTGATTCCTGTCCAGGAACTTTCTATTTATTCGATTTTAAAAATAAGGTGATTAAAACCTCCAATACTTCAAAAATGAATTGGCCAATTTGTATCATTGATAATGGGAGTTTATTATCTGGTGGAAGTGATGATGGGAGTATTTACTGCTTTCAGGGTTGATTGCCTTTTCACTTTAACTCAGTAAAGTAAATAGATTGCAACAACTGAAAATAATAAGATGAAAAAGTATTTAATGCGATTAATTTTAAGTGTAATACTTTTGCTTGCAGCCTTTTCATGTTTTTACTTTCCCATGTCAAATGAAATTACAAAGGAAGTTTCTGTAACTCCTAAAATAGAAACCAAAACAGATAATAGTGGATATGTAAGCTTCTTCAAATATGTTGGAATCTTTCTTCTTGTTTATTCTGTCTGGATATGGCGAGATATCCTTAAGATTAATCAAGTTGGTCCAATTGGTGGTCCCCCGCTAGAACCTTCTGATCCAAATAAGATCTCAAAAAATTCTTTAAATGAGACGCTCTCTCCAAAAGATGATTTTCTTAAAAATAAAATGGAAGAACAGCAAGGGAAAATTATGGAAATACTTAAACAAAACCCTGCAAATATTTCAAATACAACAATTATATCTCGTGAGTTGAACCTATCCATGGATGTTACTGAAAGATTATTATTTGAAATGCAAAAGAAAGGACTAGTTAGGAAGCATTCTTATCCTGGATCATTAAAATCAAACTATTCATATTCTGATTCAGAAGAAAATCAGACTATTGACTTTGTCAGACAAAAAATAGAAAAAAAGGAACAAATCATAGAAGAGTATAGATATGTCACCATTCAAGGTAATGTACAGGTAGACTGTTTATTTAATACTGAAAAATTCACTTATATAGTTGAAACGAAACTAATTCATGTACATCTTGACAGCCAAGTCATCGACCGAGGTATAAGACAATTGTTAGCCTATGAGGCAGAAATTAAGTCCCCTAAGCCCCTTAGACTTGTGCTTTCATTAGGTATAAGTAAAAGTTTCTCTGGAAATTATAGAGATATTTTGACAGAATACAAAGATGTTCAAGCTAATCTTGAGCTCTATGCATTCCGTTTGAAATAAAACTACACTTTAAAGGTCAGTATATGAAATTGCCTTCTTCCTCACTGGAATAAATAAGTAAAGAAATAGGGATATTATGCCACTGGGAAATGCACATACAGCCTAATGTTATAGTATAGGCCCTTGGATCCTGCACTAAAAAAAGACTCTCATAGAGAACAAACGATCCAATGATATTCCCACAGGGAATCTACTGGTTTTGCTGAAATTGGGAATAAAGAAGGATGCCGATACCGAAAGACAATAACTATATAACGAATAAGTACAAAAACCTAACTTACCATTTACTATATTAGGAGATTAAATGTCTCCTTTTTTCTATCTTTATATAAACTAAAACTTAGAATTATGGCAACATTTGTTTTTGGAGACAGGCCCAATTTTCATGAAGATTTATTATCAATTCAAGCACTTTTTTTTGAAAGTTCAACCATTAATATAGGGGAATTCTTCATTGAATATGGTTTGGATGACATATACTTAGTAATAATAAATGATGATCTTATCGGAATATCTTGTCCAAAAGGTATTGTAAATTCTATAATTAAGATTGACGGAGAAGAAGGAGTAGAAATTATGGAAAATTTTATAGAATTTTGGGCAAATAAAAATGGGAAAAAAGTAGCTTTTATTGATGAGTCGGGTATAAAAGAATATATTTTTGAAAATGGTATTGAGAATGATTAAAAAAGGGAAGGGGAATTTTCATTCAATCCTTGGCAAAAAAGAATAAAATGAGTGAATTGGAAATAGAACAAGAAGTCATTTGCAATCCTGAATTCTCACTCACTGATTAATCCGGACCAAATTGAGCCACTCATTCCGGAGTAGACTCACTCGCATAACTGGATATTATAATGTTATTTTAAATAGATTAAAGTAAAGGGATACTCTAAATATAATCCTAAATAAATCTTTGACGATGATCAAAAGTCAACCCAAATTACCCCACAAAGTTCTACTATGAGCAGCTTCATGCGAGGTAAGGAATTTAAGTAAAGTATTCCAATCAGTAATACTAAATGTCAAATATTTAATGAAGGTGCGGTTGCTATTCATATCATACTTAAATTTTAACAATTCCTAACATTCCCATTTGACGTTGCACTTGCTCTTTAATCCTATAATCTTCAGAAATATTTATTGTGTTCATGTTAGGCCAGGTAAAACTTGGATTAAACAAATTGGAAATAGCAGGCATGTTAAGCATTGCATTAATCATCATCTCTAAAATTGTTGCAAAGGGTTCCCCAAGTAAAACTCTTATTATTTTATTAGGATCTGATAAATCAATATCTATTAATGGCTTCCCGTTTTTGCTTTGGTAATCCGTAGAAATCCTTTGAATTGTTGTTAGTGCTAAGTATGAATCATCCATAAGTCCATACATGCCCAAATTATCTGGCATTAAATCATTTGGTAAAAAATAATAGTTCTCAATTATAGCTAATGCATTCAATACATTATTCTTTATTGGCGTTGTTGAAGCGGCTATTTCAATTTTATCTAACAGGTCGGGACCTAACCCAAGATAGTCTTTTACAAATGCAACATATTCGGTTACAGCCTCAGAAGTTGAGTTTCTCCCATTTATTAGCAAATAATTATTCACTAATGAGGCAAGATAATTAGTTCTTGTTTCATGATCTATTGATTCTATAATCATCTTTCGAATTTCATTTGTTCTCATAATGGGCTATTTATTATTTATTGTATCTAATTTTTCAACCACGATTGATTTAATCTTCTTCGAAACCGAATTCTGAATCCCAACCTCTATAATGCCTAGCATATCAAATTATTGAAAAATGTCTTCAAGAGCCAATTATGCTAAAGCAATTATCCTGCTCCCCTAATCCTTTAATTAATCCGTTGCCTATCGAACCCACCTCCATATTAATCAAGGGGATTAGAAGCGTATATCCATTTATTGTCTCATTATCTTTCATTATTATTATATAAGGCATCCTGCGTAACTTAAATACTGGTTACTTAGAAAATTTTCCGACGATAGCCAGCATTAGGAGTTCACTTGAAATACTCTTTTCTGAGAAATATTAGTTGTAACTGAGAAATCTTACATTTTTAATAATCAGGAAACATAATAAATTAGCTAAAATCAATAAATCCAGCATTATTAATAAACTCATGCCTTTTGAATTTAAAATTTTCTTTTCTAATAAGTTTAAAAAAACTGTCCCAATTATGGTGCCAATCATCATATGAATATACAAGAACCTTAATACAATTTTTCTTTAAAAAATCAACCAAAGCTTTTGTCTTTTTCTCATTTACCTCGAGCAATCTACCAATCATCAGTATAGCTATAGTTAAATTATTATCGAACACCCAATTATAAGTACTACTAAACATGTCTTCACAAAGAAAATTGTTCCTAAATTGAGGTAAAATATATTGAAGGTGATATATAGAAAGTTGTGATTTGTCAATTCCATAAGGAATAATGTTTTTATTTAAACGAATAATTTTACTAAGTAAAATACCATTTCCACATCCAAAATCAATTATGTTAGCTTTTCTATTACCAACATCAGTTAGGATTAAATCAATCAAAGGTCTTTGTGATTTAATCATCGCTTCCTTTGAGACAAATCCATTGTCTTTATAAAACCACTCCTCATTAATAAGATCAGATTTAACTTTATAATTACTTTTAGTATTTCGCCATGGGAATTTATCTCCTGAAGCACCTTCAATAGGATAGCCTGTCCCATTATAATTTACAGTAAACTTCTTTGAACTAGCGTCAGTAAATGTTGAGATTTTTAATATCGGTGTTTTAATTTCTGCAATACCGTTTAATGCTGACCACTGCACAGGCCATGAAAGGATCTCAAGAAGCCAGTTCATTTCAGAAGTATAATTACATTTTAATCCAACTTCATAGAAAGATTGTCCCAATATTTTTGTTGATTCACAATTAAAACTACATGGTAAATGAGGGACAAACCTAATACCAAGCCAACGCCAAAGCATATTTGTATATACGTTTTCTGATAGTTCAATAGTGTAATCATTTCCCCCCTTAACTATTGAATTGGTTGCCATAGGCCAAGTTGTATCAACGAAATTACTTTTTATCCATATTTTCTTAAAAAAGTTCACACAACATAAAGGATATCCAAGCATTTCGCCAATTAAGTCTAGGTTTTTTCTGTCCCATGCAATTTTAAAATCTACCAAATCATCTAACTTCCCAATTACTATTCGATAATTAAATCTTTCACCAGGCTTTGCCAATTTTGTCCTTGTAGAATATCTATAAGAGGAAATAGCTTCCATATTCAAGGGTAAAAAACTGAGTTTATGCTTTGCAAGCTGTGAGGATATATTAATGAGATCATATGGATTAACAGTATTAAGACTACATTTGCGGATTCCAAAAACAACAGATTGCCATTCTATATTAAAAAATGCTTTATTAATTCTCGAAATTTTTTCTTCCCATGTTTTTTTTGTACCATAACCTATCCATGTTGTTCTGGTAAAATCTGGCAAAAGAAAAGACAGTGAATCACGTCCAAATTTTTTGGCTGTTTTATTGCATTGAAGGTTTGATAGGACAGAATTGATATCAATTGATGTATGTTTAATTTCCTTCAATAAACTAGAGATATTAGAATTAGAACCAGATGCCCATTTTTTGATTAATAAAGCTTCCAATTGAGTGCGTAGAAAAGGAAAATCAGAAATAGGTTTGTAATTGTTGTTGATAAGATTGTCTTCAAAATATAGGAAAAGTGCTTTCCAAATTGCGCACGACTCAGAACGTTTCCTCCATTCTCCTCCACTCCCAGTTCCAGGACAATTGCCTTTGCACATTAGAAAAAACCTACAATTTTGACATCCGTCATATTCTTGTGGTGTCAAATATAGAGCTAAGCTTCTTTCGTGTGACTCTATATCTGCTTTGATAAATGTAATCCCATCTTTATATGTCCTTCCACAATTAGTTACTTCTCCATCTCCCTCAATGCCATAAACAGATTTTGTAGTATAAAAATCACATGCGTGCCATAAACACGTAGTATTATTATCTTGACCAAGCAACATTTTTCTAATATCGTTAAAAATATCAAATTTAAGTTTCTTAAGAGTAGGTTCGAGATTTGCGATACTTAAGAAAGCCATTATATTTTCTGAATCACTTAAAGCAAATTTTTCTTTTATCTGCTCATCGTCTACTTCTAAATTATGTAAACGTACATGTGCAATTCCTATTCTATCAAGATGTTTTATCCAATCAATTAAAATTGGTAAATTATTTTCTGATGCATTTATTTTATGGATAGTAATTATTATCGAAGTAGGTATCCCTATTTTGCATAGTTTTTCTAGAGCCATTTGAGTTGAGTGTGTAGCTTTCTCTGTTCCCTTTTTACTTCCAGCCCATCTTAATGAATTTAATTCACCAGGGCCATCAATCGAAATTCCCACACCAACATTATATTTTTTAAATAATGCTATATGCTTTTCTGTAATTAAAACTCCATTTGATTGGATTGAATTTCTACCCCATTTTTTGAACCCCCAAGACCATAAATCTTCCAATATATTTATTGGCAATGTCAAGGGTTCTCCACCAAATATAGTGAACGGTTTCTGTTGTTCTTCAATCGTTTTTTTTATCTTGGAAATATCGATTTCTGGTTTTAACTTAACATTATTTCGTTGATTGTTTTGATAACAATATCTGCATTTAAGATTGCACTTATTTCCAAATGGACGAGCTTCAACAGTCATTGCATTCCTATTTTGACTTATCTTATTTAGGGTTTCAAAAAATTAGACGTACCCGTAATATTGACTTTGTTATTTTAGTTCTCTAGATCAACATGAGCTATTTGATATTATTTATTGATCGTATTTATTATAATTATACTTTTTTGTACTACAATATTATCAGCACCAATTGATTTAATAATTCCTGTTTCTTCAAATTGATCTAACAATGATTCAAATTGATGAATTACATTTTCAAAATCAACATTTTCTGAGTGGATTGGACTTTATTTCTCATCCCATTGGTCAGTATGTGTATCAAAGTGGAAGTCATTATGATATTCATCCTGATGTCCACCATAATCAAAATACCCATCACCGTGTGGATCGACTTGATCTCCATGAACATCTCCATGACTGTCACCATAAGCTCCATCGCCATGCACCTCATCACCATGTGAATCCCAATAAGGCTCATCAGAATGAGAATCAAAATATCCATCATCATCATGATCAAAATGATCATCAAAATGAATATCTGTGTGATCGTTATAAGGTGAAACATCTTCATGATCATAATAAGGATTATCATCATGGATATCAGGATGCGGAGCATCATCATGGATATCAGGATGAGGATTATCATCATAGATATCAGGATGAGGATTATCATCATGGATATCAGGATGATCATCATAAGGATTATCATAATGAATATCACTATGAGGAGCATCATTATAAGGATTATCATAATGAATATCACTATGAGGAGCATCATCATAAGGATTATCATAATGAATATCACTATGAGGAGCATCATCATAAGGATTATCATAATGCGGAACATCCTCATAATCTTTATTCTCGTAAGAAGCACTATCAAAATGCTTGTCAATATGGTGAGTATCTAAATGATTACCACCATTATGGTGTAAATCTATTTGAGAGTCATTATGGGATTTGGCAAGATGATCGGTTACATTTTTTTGACCAAAATATGAATTGAAATAGTTTCCATCGACATGATCAAGATATTGATCGAAATGTTTTGAAGAAATATCTGATTCTGTTTTTTTATTTGCAAAAATCTTATTCCTATATTTTGAATTAGATATCCCTCCTTTATGAATGGCTAAGATTTTTGTTTTGCCCCTTCGTTTTAGTAACCTTTGATTCTTAATCCAGGTTTTGAGTACATCTAAAGATGGCACCACATCAAATAGTTTACTATCCCATTGAGAGTTTACTATTTCTTTTTCAGCATTCGAAAGTCCATTAAAAACTATCGATTCCTGAAGTTGTTTCAGAGAAATATTTTTCCCCATACTATTGTTATGTTACTTTAATATTTAAAAAAAAAATATGTCTGCAAATGTCGAGCTCAACTTTTCTGGATGAATATTTTTTCTCGAAAAAGAGATTTTAAAACTTAAAACAATAAAAGACCTTTTTACCTATTATAAATTCATAAACAAGTCCTGAAGAATTATAAATAAATACACTCAAAAGTTACTTATTATACGGAAATCAATTCTGGATGGGAAAGCCAGCTGTCTTGATAACAGTTTGACTGAATATATTGACCACAAAAAGTAAGTGGATATTCTCTCCCGTTTGAACCATCGAGTCAAAGTTTTTGTACAAATTCCATATTCACATGCAATTTGTTTCTTTGATTTGGCATTTTTAGTTTCTAAGTTCATTTTATATAAAAAATTCAAATAGAAACATTAACTGAATCAAATTTAGGAAATAATTATAATTCAAGTCAAATATATTTTAAGTAATTACTTCTTTTTTTCATTAATATCTTCTTCTCAACATACTCGATCAATAATTATATAGGTAAATTGCCTTCCTCTGATCCTAATTTATTGTCGTTAGTTTACGCTATTGATAATAGCATCATTTGTATCGCAAAAACCTATCAACAACCTGGACATAGACAAGGGCACTTACATATTTAATAATGCAAGAAATAAGTGTTTTATTGATAGTTATCCACTCATATTTTGAACCTATATGCTTCTGATCGAGAATTAGAAGAATAACTTATTAGTTATTCTATTTTGTGAAAGAGTAGTCTGACCACTCATGTTTAATGTAATATAATGAAATCCTTTTTGTAATTGGTAAGACTAGGGGATTTGAAAGGAAACCGATATCAATACTTTTTTTATAGAAAATAAGTATTTTATATAAAATAGCATCTGATATCAACTTAGTTCAAACGCTTTCTCTGTTTAACTGAAAAGAATAATCCATTTCTTTAGGTCTCAGCTTCTTCATAAGAATATATTGAGATGGGTTTCAATTCAATTTCACTCAATGGCAAGATTTATATTAACTTCTTTCAAAAAGAGCAATTGTAACATTAATATAAAACATTGTCCTTTTTAAATAATAATCTTAAAACGAACTAATGATTAAACATACCTCTTTTAAAAGTCAAACTCCATTAAATTATCATTACTATAATCGTTCTTTATCCTCTTTCCCATTTCATTTTCAAAATATTCCCAACTCAATAACCACCATATACAAGGATAATTTTCTCCGACAATATGACTAATCTGATAGATTCTTTTTGTAGACAATTCCTGGACCATCAAATAAATGAATCCGGATTCAAAATGGACATTCAATATTTTGATAGCAGCAAAATGGATTCCCTCTGATTTTAAGTATATGTCATTAAGTAGGATAGTCCTGTTTGGAATGGTAAAGAAGCACGGACTATTAATATAATAGGAATTCCCTGGCAATTCTTTGAAAACGATAGTGTCACCGGTATTTGAATGTGTACTAGTTTTTATTCCATTCATATTGTATGCTAATATTATCTATAATTGATATTAATTTCAAATTATGCTATAATATACATTTGCACACTGATACAAGGATCCACCAGTTACGGAGCAGGCCATGCTCTCCTGTCAATAGCTATGGTGTGCAGCATCGATGTGTTTTTAATGTAAACCATTTTTCGGCATTTGCTTTTTAATAAATACCTGGATAAGCCGAAAGGGGTATATTTAATCAGACAAAAAAAATCCCGTATGAAAAAATATTTTGGCCAAAATTTGACCTTTGAGATTTTTTTATAGAAAATTATAAAATTTATTAAAGAGGTTACTATAATATTGATATAGAATACATTACAAAATATTAAGTAATAATAATCTAATCAATGTCAAGTACAATTTTAGAGGTAATTTTTTGTGGCGGATTTTGTGGCGGATTCTGTGGCAGGCATTAAAAAACCCCTTGAAAATCAAGGGGTTATAAGGTCTTAAGGGCGGTGCGGACGGGACTCGAACCCGCGACCCACGGCGTGACAGGCCGTTATTCTAACCAACTGAACTACCGCACCAGTTGTAAAACGAGCTGCAAAATTAACCTAATTTTTTACTCCACAAAA
>Ga0182019_10000083_pt1 | contig 45650 bp, 42 predicted proteins | sample 812E2MmetaG_FD_120483 | JGI IMG/M metagenome (GOLD analysis project Ga0182019, IMG submission 120483) | Permafrost microbial communities from Stordalen Mire, Sweden - 812E2M metaG | ecosystem: Environmental > Terrestrial > Soil > Wetlands > Permafrost | place: Sweden: Stordalen | collected...
ACGCTCTTGCCACAGCCCGACTCTCCCACCAGACCCACGGTCCCGCCTCTCGGGATGGAGAAGTCGACTCCATCGACGGCTTTGACGGTGCCGTCCATCACGTGGAAATAGGTGCGCAGCCCGCGGACATCAAGCAGAAGGCCGTCCGACACGGCACCGCTGGCGGAGGGGTCGCCGGAGGTTCCGGCTGTCGGCGACATTCTGGTCACTCGCGGCTCCTGGGATCGAGGGCGTCACGAAGACCATCCCCCATGAAGTTGATGCCGAGCACCGTCAGAACGATGGCCAGTCCGGGAAACAGCGGCCACCACCAGTTCCCCACGATGATGTCGTCCTGGGCGTTGCTCAGGATGTTGCCCCATGTCGGGTTGTACAGGGAGTTCACACCGAAACCGATGTAGCTGATGAAGGCCTCTTCCACGATGAAGCCCGCGATCGAGAGAGTTGTGACCACGATGATCGGGCTCATCGCGTTTGGCAGGATGTGGCGGAAGATGATCCTCAGATCGCTCACACCGACGGCCCGCGCCGCATCCACGAAGACCTCAGTTCGGAGCGTAAGGAACAAGCTGCGAACCAGACGGGCGATCGACGGCCACCCCAGAATCGCAAAGACTACGAGAATCACCTTCCAGTCGCCGTACCCGAACACTTTGGCGAAGACGATGACCACGAAGAGAAGGGGCAGGCTCAACAGAACGTCGACGATACGCATCAGGATGGTGTCGACCCAGCCGCCGAAGTAGCCGGACACTCCGCCGACTATGGCGCCGAGCACGGTTGCGAATGTGGCGGCGCCGATTCCGATGGCGAGTGAGATCCGGGCACCGTTTACGACCAGAGTGAGCAGGTCCTCCTGAGTTCCGCCGGCGGTGCCGAGAATGTGGCCATCGTTGAACGGCGGGCAACCGGTGTTGGCCAGAATATTCGTGCCCACGCAATGCAGAATCGGAGTGGGCTCGGCAAGGGGATCGTAGGGCAGGATGAACGGCCCAAATATGGCGATTGCCACCATGGTCAGAAAGAGAACTGACCCGAAAATCGCCAGCTTATGCCTGCGGAATCGCCGCCACGCGAGCTGCCACTGGTTCAGTGAGACCAGGGCGACTTCGAAGTCGGCGGGTGCGGCGGGGCCCGTCGCGTCGGCCGGGGGAAGAATGGGTTCCACGGCGCCGTCCTAGTCGTACTTGACGCGGGGATCGACCACCGCGTAAAGGATATCGGCCAGCAGATTGGCGAACACTACGGCAACCGACGCGATGAGCAGGATGCCCATCAACACCGGGTAGTCCGTATGGCCGACCGACTCGATGAACTGCCGGCCCATGCCCGGCCAGGCGAAGATCGTTTCGGTGACGATCGCCCCGCTGAACAAGAACGGAATCTCCAGCCCGACGTTCGTGATCACGGGCAGCAGCGCATTGCGCAGTGCGTGCCTGAGGATCACGCGACGCTCCGGAACCCCTTTAGCCCTCGCAGTCTTGACGTAATCCTGATTGAGCGAGTCCAGCATGCTGGATCGAACGAACCTCGAATCGCCAGCGATGCTGACCGTCACCAGAGTGAGGACCGGCAACACTAGATGGCGACCAAGGTCGAAGATCGCAAAGAACGGGTTCGAGCCGAAGAATGCCCAGTAGTCGGACGTGCCGAATGCCGGCGTCGTGTAGACGTCGTTCATGCCGCTGGCTGGGAACCATCGTAACGGCGGCACGGCAAAGAACGTTATGAGCATGATTCCAAGCCAGAACGTCGGCAGCGAATACCCGACGTAGTTGAAGATCGTCAGCCCTGAGTCGAACAGGCTGTAGCGCTTCACGGCGGCATATACGCCCGCGAGGATCGCGACCGTCACCCAGATCACATACGCAGTCGTGCAGAGGATCAGCGTTGGAAGGGCGCGCTGCGCGATGACGTCCGTGACCAGGCGTCCATCGAAGATCGAGTACCCCAGATCGCCGTGCAGGATGCCGTTGTCTCCACCGCCCAGCCCGGCGGGAAGCGCGTTGAGCAGGAACGGCTTGTCACCGCAAATCCCCAGCCACTTGCAGTACTGAAGCGGGAGCGGGTCGTTCAGACCCCACCGATGCTCGAACGCTGCAATCTGAGCTTGTGTGATCTTCGGGTTCTGGGCAAACCGATCGGCGGGGTTGCCCTGAGCGTGCATCAGCGCGAAACAGGCAACCGTGATGAGGAACAGGACCGGTATCGCCTGGATGAACCGCCTGATGACGTACTTAATCATGAAACTCGCTCGTTTGTGAGAGGACGACGAGCCCCCTGGGCCCGTCGTCCTCTCAGTTGCCGAGAACTAGGTTGAGGTTTACCGCCAAACCGTCAGATCAGCTGACGTACCACTCGCCGATGTTCCACGGACCGGCCGACGTAGTCGGGTTGCCGGTAAAGCCATGGACCCTCGGCTTCACGAGCCACACGTCCTTGCGGGCGTAAAGCGGCAGCTCGTAGGTGTTCTGGTCCGAAACGTAGATGTCCTGGACCTTGAACATGGCGGCCTTTACCACCGTCGGATCGACAGAGCCCTTGACCGCGTTGTACGCGTCATCCAGGGCCGGGATGCTGATGCGCGTGACGTTCTGGCCGTCATGCGCTCCAGTGTCGGGGTTGCCGACGGTGCTGTAGACAAGGTAGCCGCCGAGCGGATCGAGCGGCGAGACGTATGCAAACTCAGCCACGTCGAAGTTGCCGTGCTCGAGGTTGCAGGCCGTGCTGTCCTTGACCGCGTTCCAACCGCCGAAGACGTCGCCGGACGGAGCCGCTGTCACGTCGGCCTTGATGCCGATCGCCTTGAGTTGAGTGGCCACTAGCTTCAAGGTGTCCTGGCGGACCTGACGTGTCGTCGTGCAGTACTGCAGTTCGAGCGTCACGTTGTTCTTCGCCAGGTAGCCGTCAGAACCCATGGTCCAGCCGGCCGCCGTGAGGAGCGCGGTTGCCTTGGCCGGATCGGCAGCCGTTGAGCCGCCCTCGTCCTTGTAGTACCAGGTCAGCGGCGAGATGAAGTTGTTGGTCACGGTGACGTTGCCGCCGAGCGGGCCGGTGGCGATGGCCTCGCGGTCGGTCGCGAGCTTGACGGCCTTGACGATGGTCGCCGCGTCGGCGCCGAACTTCGTCTGCAGGGACTTCTGGTTGAACGCGTGGAGCTCGTAGGTCAGCGAGTCGTGAATGACCTGCTCCGTCTGATCGATGCCCGCGAGCGACGGGATGTCGGCATCGTTGAGATCCTGAGCGATGTCATACTCACCGGCCTTGTAGCCCTGCAGCATGGTCGCCGCGTCGGCGTAATACTTCCAGATCATCTGGTCGACCAACGGGGCGTGGCCACTGATCGTGGACCACTTGGAGTTGGAGACGGTCGTGATCTGCGAGTCGGCGGCCGCATCGGTCGGGATGTACGGGCCGTCGTATACGCCGGACTTGAGGTTATCCAGCGGATAGAGCTTGGTGGGCGCATCTGCCACGGCAATGCTCTGGATGTACTTACCGGGGAGCAGCGGGGCGACGAGGTAGAGATAACCCTCATACACCTTGCTGAAGTGCATTACGCATGTGGTGCCCGTGCCGCCGTCAATGCCGGAAATGTCTTCCCAGCCAACGGTGCCGCCGGCCAGACCCGTGTTCGCCGGGTCCATGATCCACTTCCAGGTGGCGGTCATGTCGTCGCAGGTGATGGCGCTGCCATCAGACCACTGCATACCCGACTTGAGGGTCCAGGTCACGTCCATGCCGGCGCCGTTCATCTTGACGCCACCGTTGGCGAGCGTCGGAACGTCGGTCACGAGATCCGGCACCGTGCGCAGGTCAGGCGTGACGTCAACAAGGCTGAGGAGCATGCTGTCGGAGACTTCGATGTCGGTCTCCGCCTGCGCGAAGTACGGATTGACCGTATCCGGGTATTGCCACTCTGCGAGGACGATCTTCTTCGTAGGCGTGCTCGACGAACAGGCCGCAACCACAAGGGCAGCGATAGCGAGCACACTAAATAGACGTCTAAACATCCATCCGCCTCCAACTCACTCCTGCGTTGTACTCCGCTCTCCCGCCGCACGACCGCTTACGTGACTGAACGGCGAGAACTGGGCTCTTCTCCTGGGTGCAAGGTCGGTCATGCCCGCCTTACCATGGAGAAGCGTCCCTGGGGTGTCAATTCACCTGCGAGACCACGACTCCATCACCGAAGAACGATCGTGCTGGCGGCACCTCCTCGAGCTGCGGGCGGCGTTGGTGAACATCCGGGTGGCCCTCCACCGCCCATCCAGGACGAACTCGCCCCGGGTCGACGGCGCAGTCCGGGAAGGGAGCGGCCATAGGCAGGGGGCCGTGGCAACTCGGTCGACCGGCCCGGGCAAGGGCCGTCGAAAATCCGATCGGGGCCGAGAACGGCCCGATCTTCAACCCTGGTTGCTACGCCAGTCACGTTGGCCTTCGTGGTCGTTACTCCAATGCCCGTACGCGTACCATACACCTTGCATAGCATGGCGGCGGGCGTCAATCGGTACCCGGATGGGCAGGGCCGAGTCAGTCGGGGCACGGGGTTTGATCGCCTGTCATACCCTTCCAGCGCAGGTTCGGCTGGCGTGCGGCGGTGGTTTCGTCGAGGCGGCGGACCGGAGAGCTATGCGGCGCCGAACGCAGCAGATCGGGATCGGTCCGAGCTTCTTCCACGATGCTCCGCAGGGCGGCGACGAACTCCTCCAACGTCTCGAGCGACTCCGTCTCAGTCGGCTCTATCAGCAGCGCCTCTTCGACCGTCAGCGGGAAGTAGATTGTGGGTGGGTGGAAGCCGTAGTCGATCAGCCTTTTCGCGATGTCAATGGTGCGGATTCCGGTTTGGGCTTTGAGCGTGGCCGCCGAGGCCACGAACTCGTGCATGCAGTGGCGCGAGAACGGTATGTCCAGCGTGCCGGTCAACCGCGTCATGAGGTAGTTGGCGGCGAGAACGGCGTCATCGGACACCTCACGCAGGCCCGCGGCACCCTGGGCGCGGATATACGCGTAGGCACGCACGAGGACTCCGGCGTTGCCGGCGAAGGAGCGCACGCGGCCGATGCTTGTAGGCCGCTCGCCCGAACGCTCCAGGCGGAAGCTGCCGTCGGGTTCGCGCAGCACCCGCGGCGAGGGCAGGAACGGCAGCAGCCTCTCCCCCACTCCGACTGGTCCGGCGCCCGGCCCGCCCCCGCCGTGGGGAGTGGAAAACGTCTTGTGGACGTTGATGTGCATGACGTCGAAGCCCGCCTCGCCGGGCTTGAACCGGCCCATGATCGCGTTCAGATTCGCCCCGTCCATATACGCCAGAGCGCCGACCGCGTGGACTGCTTCCAGCAGCTCGCCGATGCGCGATTCGAAGAGGCCGAGGGTCGAAGGGTTCGTGATCATTACCGCCGCGGTCTGCGGACCGAGCGCCGCCCGGAAGGCCACGAGGTCCACTCCTCCGTCTGCAGCGGACGGAATTGAAACCGTCTTGAAACCCGCCATCGTGGCTGTCGCCGGGTTGGTGCCATGGGCCGAGTCCGGCACGAGCACCTCGGTCCGACCCAGGTCGCCGCGACTGCGATGGTAGGCCCTGACCATGAGGATGCCGGTCAGCTCCCCCTGGGCGCCGGCAGCGGGCTGGAGCGTGACGGCGCGCATGCCGCCGATCTCCGCCAGCGCCTGCTCGAGCTCCCACAGGAGCGCGAGCGTGCCCTGGGCCAGCTCGTCGGGGGCGAAGGGATGGAGCGAGGCGAAGCCGTTGAGTCGGGCGGCCCACTCGTTGACCTTCGGGTTCCACTTCATGGTGCATGAGCCGAGCGGATAGAAGCCCGTGTCCACGGCGTAGTTGAGCTGGCTCAGGTTGACGTAATGGCGGGTCAGCTCCGGCTCCGCGACCTCGGGGAGGTGCGGACCGTCGGTGCGGAGCTGGTCGGCCGGGATCCGCGACAGCGCGTCCTTGGGCGCGTGCGGGATCTTGCCGCCACCGCGCCCGGGCCGTGAGCGCTCGAACAGGGTGGGTCCGAGGCGATCTCCGGCGGCGGTCATCGAGTGCGCTCCGCCAGGCCCGGCTGGCCCGGCTGGCTGAGCTGCCGCCCCCGCTCGATCTCGCCGCGCAGCGCCCGAGCGAAGACCTCGATGTCGTTCGCGGTCGTGACTTCGGTGGCGCACACAAGCAGCGCGTCGGCGAGCGATGGATCCTGGGGCTCGACCGTCGCCAGCGCCAGACCGGCAAGGACCCCGCGGCCCAGGAGGCGGCGATGCACCTCGGGCGCGTCTGGGACGCGGACGGCGAACTCGTTGAGATACGGCCCTGGATGGAGCCGCGGGGCGCCGGCGGCGGCGAGGGCCCGCTCCAGATCGGCGGCGCGGGCGGCACCGAGGGCGGCCACGTCGCGCAGCCCGTGCGGTCCGATGGCGGCCAGATATATGGATGCGGCAAGGGCGCACAGGGCCTGGTTGGTGCAGATGTTGCTCGCCGCCTTCTCGCGCCGGATGTCCTGCTCGCGGGCCCGCAGGGTCATGACGAAGGCGCGTCGGCCGTCGATGTCGGTCGTCATTCCGACCAGGCGCCCGGGGATCTGCCGGACGAGTGCCTCGCGACAGGCGAGGATGCCCAGGTACGGGCCACCGTATGAGAGCGGGATCCCGAGCGGCTGCCCCTCGCCGCAGGCTATGTCCGCGCCGTAGGAAGCGGGCGACGCCAGCACAGCCAGCGAGACTGGCTCGACGACGGCGACGAACAGGGCGCCGGCGGCGTGGGCCAATCGTCCGGTTTCGGCCATCGGCTCGAGCAGTCCGAGGAAGCTCGGGTTCGCGACGACCACGCCGGCCACCGGGCGTTGTGGATCGGCCAGCATTCTCCCCAACGCCGCCAGGTCGGTGGTGCCGGCCGCCGGGCCTGCGGCGACGAGCGGTATCTCGTCGGCCACCAGGTCGGCTCCGCCGAAGTACGTGCACAGCGTCTGGCGATAGTGCGGATGGACGCCGCGGCTCACCAGCACACGCTCGCGGCGAGTGGCCCGGCAGGCCATCAGAGCCCCTTCGGCTGTGGCCGTGGCCCCGTCGTAGTGCGAGGCCGAAACCACGTCCATGCCCGTGAGCTCGCCCATCATCGACTGGTATTCGTAGATGGTCTGGAGCGTGCCCTGGCTGATCTCGGGCTGGTAGGGCGTGTAGGCGGTGTAGAACTCGCCGCGCAGGAGGAGCTGGTCGACGACCGCGGGGACGAAGTGGCGATAGGCGCCGGCGCCGAGGAAGCTCACCAGATCGACCCGATTGCGGGCGGCCAGCCGGGCCAGCCGGTCCGCCAACTCGGCTTCGGATTCGGGCGGCGGGAGCTTCAGCTCCGAAGCGCGCAGCGCTGAGGGGATGTCGGCAAAGAGCTCGTCCACGGAGGCGACGCCGATCGCCTCGAGCATGGCGGCGCGATCCTCGGGGGTGTGCGGGCCGTAGGCCATCAACTCAGCTCCGTTGGCATAGCGTGGCGACTCAGCTCCTGGAACGAGGGACCGGCCATCATGTCAGCCCTCGCGCGTCAGCTCCTCATAGGCGGCTTGATCGAGCAACGCGCCGAGCTGGCTCGCGTCCGCGATGCGAATTCGAAGCATCCAGCCCTTGCCGAACGGATCGCTGTTGACGAGCTCGGGGCTCGTGGTGAGCTCGGCGTTGGCCTCCACGACCTCACCGGAGATTGGGGCGAAGAGATCGCTCACTGCCTTGACCGACTCGATCACGCCGACGGCGTCGGACTGGGCCAGGGAACGGCCGGTCTCCGGCAACTCCACGAAGACGATGTCGCCGAGCTGACGGGCGGCATAGTCCGTTATCCCGACGATGGCCAGATCCCCCTCCACTCGAACCCACTCATGTTCCTTCGTATAACGCAGATCCTGAGCCAACTTCGCCTCCGCTCCTGTTGCTGTGACCTGCCGAACGGATGCCGGGCCGCGGTCAGGTCGTGCGGCGGTAGAACGGCAGAGCCACGACTTGCGCCGGGACACGCTGGTCGCGGATCTTCACCTCCAGTATCGTACCGGGCTCCGCGTCGGACGGCGCTACGTAAGCCATCGCGATCGGCTCGCCAAGCGTCGGCGAGAGCGTCCCGCTCGTGATGGCGCCGGTTCGACGGTCGCCGGCGAAGAGCTCGTAGCCGTGGCGGGCGATCCCCCGGCCCCGGACGGCCAGGCCGACCAGCTTCTTGCGCGGGCCGTCGGCCTCGGCTTTCTCGAGCGCCGCCCGGCCTACGAAGTCGCCCTCCTTGCCGAGCTTGACCACTCGACCGAGGCCCGCCTCGTAAGGCGTCGTGTCGGCGCCGAGCTCGTTGCCGTAGAGAGGCATGCCGGCTTCCAGGCGCAGTGTGTCGCGGGCGCCCAGCCCAACCGGAACGACGCCTGCCGATCGGCCCGCCTCCATCAACGCGTCCCAGACATGGCCGGCCGAGGCGACGTCCACGAAGACCTCGAAGCCGTCCTCGCCGGTGTAGCCGGTGCGGGCCACGAGCGCCGGCTGGCCGGCCACATGCCCGTCGCCGATCGCGTAGTTGCGCAGATCGGCGATCGCCAGATCCGTCAGCGGCGCCATGACCTGACGCGACAGCGGACCCTGGATGGCGACGAGGGCCGTTGCCAGGGAGCGGTCGTCCAGGACCACCCTGAAGCCCTCGATGCGCTCCGCGAGAGCGTCGCTGACCGCCGCCGCATTCGACGCGTTGGCGACGACCATGAACCGGTCCTCGCCCAGGCGGTAGACGATCAGATCGTCGAGGACGCCCCCTCCGGGGAAGCAGATCATCGAATACTGGGCCCGGCCCACCTGCAGCGCGGCCGGATCGCTGACCAGGGCGTAGCCAAGGGCCTTGGCCGCGTCCGTCCCATCTACGAAGAGCTCGCCCATGTGGGACAGGTCGAAAAGCCCAGCTCGGGTTCGCACGGCGCGGTGCTCTTCGAGGATGCCGGCGTACTGGACGGGCATCGACCAGCCGGCGAACTCGACCATCCGGGCGCCCAGTCCCAGGTGGCGATCGGCCAGCGGTGTTTCGAGCAGCCCTTCTCTCGCCCGCGGCCGCCGATCGCCGTTTGCATCTGGCTCGGTCAGCCGGCTCATCCCTGCCCTGACTCCCGCGTCCCACTCTCCCCGACCATGCGGATGCGCTGCGTCAAGGGCTCGTCGCCGCCCCGGCCCGCGCTCGTCAGAGCGGCGATCGGCGGCGCGTGACCGGCGCGTGTCTGCGTTGCCTGGGTCATCGACGTCGACCTCCCATTACCTGGGTTTCCTTCGAACGCTCCCGGCGGCGCACTAGCGCGGAGCGCTCGGCAGCTCCTGCAGCTTCCCCGCCGCCAGGCCGACGAGTGAACGTTCAGTCTCGAAAGAGAGCAGCACCGGGGCCTCTTCGAAGCTGACCCAGCGAACCTCCTCGAACTCGCGATCGTGATCGTCCAGGCTGCCGCCGATCGGCTCCATCAGAAAGTAGTGAACGGTCTTGTGGATCCGCGTGCCGCGCTGGACGAAGGTGTAGCTGATCGCATCCAGGGGCGAGATGATCCGGACGAGGAGACCTGTCTCCTCAGTGACCTCCCGCAGCGCAGTCGCCTCCAGCGTCTCGCCGAAGATCGGCGTCCCTTTGGGGAGGGTCCATGTGGCGCCGTCTCGCTCGCGCTTGCGGCGCCCGGCGACGAACTGCGGAATCGTGTCCGCGAAACGAATTACGATGCCGCCGGCGGATGTCGCGGTGGCCGCAGTCAGCCTCGCCACGGGGCCGGCGCGAGGATCGACCGACGTTCGGCACGCGGCCGGCCGAGGCCGGTCCAGCAGATCGTGACTGCAGGGCGAATGACACCGCTGCGGTGTGCCTTCGGGACCGAGACCACGGGCCGCCAGCCGCTCATGTGCAGGCCGCCATGCGAAGGGCGCAGGATGGTCACACGCGTGGCCGCACGCTGAAAGCTGAGGCTGGCATGAAGCCCGAGCCGCCGCTCCCGCTCGCGGCCGGCTGGCCGGACGAAGCAGGCAGCGGGCCTGGCCGCGTACTTCGCCGCAATGCTGTGCTGCATGCCGCCAATCGTACCTGGTCAGGCAGGCTTTGCAAGCGCGGCCCGCACACGCTCCAGCTGCGCCGGTGACAGGGTGCGCCGGTCCTCCACGAGCCCTAGCTCCCTTCGGGCGGCCGCCAGATAAAGCTCCACGGCGTCCGGAGCAAGGCGCTCGAGCGCGGCGAGATGGGCCTCGACGGTACCGGCATCGCCCCTCGCGATGGGACCGGTGAGAGCGGCGTTGACGCCGATCGCGCGCGCATTGGCGAGGGTCTGCTCCATGAGGCGGCCGTAGACGGCGAGCGAGCCGCGCTCGTCCATCCCCGCCGCGGCGCCCAGCGTGACGATGGCGTCGAGCAGGGCGACGAGACCGCCCGAGGCCAGTATGGCGGCCGCGTGGTAGGCCGGCTTGCTGCCGCGCGGCAGGCGCACCGGCACCGCGCCGAGCGCCTCGGCGAGGTCGGCGAGCAACCCCAGAAGGCGATCGTCGCCCTCGAGGGCGATCGTCGCGCCCCTTATGGCCTCGACGGACCGCTCCACATCCGAGGTAAACGAGACGAGCGGATGGAAGGCGCCGATCTGGCTTCCTGCGGCAGTGGCGGGCTGGAGAACTTCGGAGCCGAGCAGGCCGCTGGTGTGGACGAGGGCTTGGCCGCTGTACAGACGCATCGAGTCGACGACCGCGGGGATGGCGTCGTCGGGCACGGCAAGGATGGCCAGCTCGACTTCGTCGAGGATGGCGGCCGGCTCCGCGAAAGCGCGGGCGCCTGGGACCAGGCGGCGGAACCGCTCGCGCTGGCCGGCGTCGCGGCTGGCGACCGCGACCACCGGCCAGCCGGCGCGGCTTATCGCCACTCCCAGCGCCGTACCGACTGGCCCGGCCCCGACGATGCCGACGCTGGGCGCCCCCTGGCCGCCATGCTGATGCGGGTGCGGCTCGATGTGGGCGTGGATCAAGTCGCCGTGGCGGTGGCGACCGATGCCGCCTCCCGGCTCGGCCGGCCGCAGCGAATCCTGGCCGGCGGGGGAACTCCCGCTCTCGCCGGTATCGCCGTCCGGCCGCCGGATGCCCTCGCCACGATCCCCGGCCGAGTCTCGTCCCGTGCCTCGACCCGTGCCTCGACCTGCGCCGTCGCGCCACAGTTTCACGCGACATTCCTCCCCGTCCCGCGGACTCGCGCTATCCTTGCGCCGGACCTGCATCTGGTGGCGGATCGCGGCCGTATCGCGTCGAAACGCGGCGGGCGGCGACCGCCCAGCCGAGTGTAGCGCGTCCCTGGCGGCCGAGGCGCACCCCCGCCGGGGAATTCGTTCGGCCGGCTGGCCGATGCCTTCGTTGCCGCCTGCGCTCCTCGCTCACGCACCTTCACGTGCGCTCGCTCGGGTGCTCGCCGGCGCCTCGGCCTCGCCAGCCGGATCGAACGAGAGGTTGCTCGTAGAAGGAGGAGTCGTGGCTGCCAGCGATCCGTTCGGCGCCCGGGGCCCGCTCGGGCCCGGATTGCCGGACTACTACTCGCTCTCCGCCCTGACCGGGGCGGCGCAGCCTGCGCTCGACCTGGCGTGCCTGCCGGTGACGGTCAAGATCCTCCTCGAGAACGTGCTTCGGCACGCCGGCGAGGGGATCGTGCGAGACGCCGATGTGGTAGCTCTGGCCGCGTGGCGGCCGGGCGCCGCCGCCACCTCCGAAGTGGAGATCCCGTTCATGCCGGCTCGGGTCATCCTGCAGGACTTCACCGGCGTACCGGCCGTGGTGGACCTGGCGGCCATGCGCGACGCGATGGCCGAGCTGGGCGGCAACCCGGCCCGCGTCAACCCGCTCGTGCCCGCGGATCTGGTCATCGACCATTCGGTCCAGGTGGATCGCTACGGCACCGCCGATTCCTTCGCTTTCAACGTCGAGCGCGAGTACGAGCGCAACGGCGAGCGCTATCAGCTCCTGCGCTGGGCCCAGACCGCCTTCGACGACCTGCGCGTCGTCCCACCCGGCACGGGCATCGTGCACCAGGTCAACCTCGAATACCTGGCCTCGGTGGTCGCGCGCCGCCGCGACTCGGACGGGGGCGAAATCGCCTTCCCCGACACCCTGGTCGGGACGGATTCCCACACCACGATGATCAACGGCCTGGGCGTGCTGGGTTATGGCGTCGGCGGGATCGAGGCCGAGGCTGTGCTGCTCGGCCAGCCGCTCTACCAGCCGATGCCGAAGGTGGTCGGGGTTTGCCTTTCTGGCGAGCTGCCCGAGGGATCGACTGCGACGGACCTGGTCCTGGTCGTGACGCAGATGCTCCGCTCTTACGGCGTCGTCGGCACCTTCGTGGAGTTCAGCGGCGACGGGCTCGCAGCGCTGACGCTGGCCGACCGGGCCACGATCTCGAACATGTCGCCCGAGTTCGGCGCGACCGCCACGCTCTTCCCGATCGACCAGGAGACGCTGGTCTATCTGCGCCTGACCGGCCGGGCCGCCGATCAGATCGCGCTCGTCGAGCGCTATGCCCGGGTCCAGGGTCTGTGGCGCGAGCCGGGCGTCACGCCCGAATTCGACGCGCTTCTGACGCTCGATCTGGGTTCCGTGGAGCCCTCTCTGGCGGGGCCCCGCCGGCCGCAGGATCGCGTCGCCCTGCGCGATCTCGGCTCGAACTTCCGCGCTTCCTATCCCAACGGCCTCGAGGAGACGACCGGGGCGGGAATCGCGGTCGGACCCTCGAGCTTGGCCGATTCCGCCGGTTCGGTTGCCTCCCAAGGCGCGGCGGCCCCGGCCGCCGCGAAGTCCTATCCGACCGTTCAAGTCGAGGCGGCCGGTCGTTCAGTAGAAATCGGCCCCGGCTCGGTCGCGATCGCCGCCATCACCAGCTGTACCAACACCTCCAACCCCACCGTCATGGTGGCCGCCGGTCTGCTGGCCCGCAACGCCGTGGCGCGCGGCCTGGCCGTCCCGCCGACGGTCAAGACCAGCCTGGCGCCCGGTTCGCGAGCAGTGACGGAATACCTCCGGGGCGCCGGTCTGCTGGAGCCGCTGGCGGAGCTCGGCTTCGCCCTGGCCGGCTACGGCTGCACGACCTGCATCGGCAACAGCGGGCCGCTCGACGCGCCCGTGGCAAAGGCGATCGAGGACAACGACCTGGTCGTCGCGGCCGTGCTGTCGGGCAATCGCAACTTCGAAGGCCGGATCCACCCGCTCGTTCGGGCCAGCTATCTCGCCTCGCCGCCGCTGGTCGTGGCCTTCGCCGTGGCCGGAACGGTGGACATCGACCTGACGACCCAGCCGCTGGGGATCGGGGCAGACGGGAAACCGGTCTACCTGCGCGAACTGTGGCCTTCTGCCGCCGAGGTTCGGGCCACCGTCGGTTCGGCCGTGAACGGCGAGCTGTTCCGCCGAGCGTATGAGTCGGTCTTCGACGGCGACGCCCGCTGGCGCTCGCTCGACATTCCCACCGGCGACCGCTACCGCTGGGACGACGACTCCACCTACGTCGCGCGGCCGCCCTTCTTCGTGGGTCTGCGGGCGGAACCAGAGGCCGTTTCCGCTATCGCCGGCGCCCGCGTCCTGGCGCTGCTGGGCGACTCCGTGACCACCGATCACATCTCCCCAGCCGGCTCGATCGCGGCCTGGTCCCCCGCCGGCAAGTGGCTGATCGAGCACGGCGTGCCGCCCGCCGAGTTCAACTCGTACGGAGCGCGGCGCGGCCACCACGAAGTCATGATGCGCGGCACCTTCGCCAACATCCGGCTGCGCAACGCGCTGACCGACAAGGAGGGCCCGTTCACCGTCCACCTGCCCGACGGCGAGGCGACCACGATCTTCGAGGCGTCGGTCCGCTACGCCGCCGAGGGAGTCCCGCTGATCGTGATCGCCGGCAAGGAATATGGTTCGGGCTCGTCGCGCGACTGGGCGGCCAAGGGGCCGCGGCTGCTGGGCGTGCGGGCGGTGATCGCGGAGAGCTTCGAGCGGATCCACCGCTCCAACCTGGTGGGCATGGGGATCCTGCCGCTGGCGTTCCTCCCCGGGGAGAGCGCAGCGACCCTCGGGCTCACCGGCCGCGAGGCCTATTCGATTGCGTTACCGGCCGCAGGGCCGGCGCCGCGGTCGCGGGTGGGAGTCGCGGCGCGCGCCGACGACGGCACGGAGCGGTGGTTCGAGGCGATCGTCCGCCTGGACGGCCCGATCGAGCTGAACTACTACCGCCAGGGCGGCATCCTGCCCGCTGTGCTGCGGCGCCTGGCCCGGGAGACGGCGCGAGCCTAGACGTCCGGCCGCGGGCGGGGCTGGTGTCGGTGGGCCGCGACTACGGCTTCTTCGTCGCGCGGTCCCAGCGGTGACGGCGCAGCTCGGCCAGCAGGTTCGGCGGCAAGGGCCCGGCGTCGCTCGCGGCGGTGTTCGTCTGCACGTGGGAGGGTTTCCGCATGCCCGGGATGACGGCGCTCACGTCGGGGCTGGAGAGGATGAAGCGCAGGGCCATGTCGGCCAGCGTCATGCCCGCCGGCAGGAGCGGCTTGAGGGCATCAGCGCGGGCTACGGACTGGGCCAGGTTGTCCGGCTTGAAGTACCCGCTGCGCCAGTCTCCCTCGGGCCAGGTGGTCCCGAGCGTGAGATTGCCGGTCAGGCTGCCCTCGTCGAACGGGCAGCGGGCGATGACCGCGACGCCGTTCTCGCGGCAGGCCGGGAACAGCTCGTCATCGGCCGCCTGGTCGAAGACGTTGTAAACCACCTGGACGGCGTCGACGAGGCCGGACTTCACGGCCCCAATGCCGTTCCACGGCTCCCGCCGGTTGAGGCTGATGCCAAAGGCCCTGATCGCGCCTTCGCGCTTGAGCTCGGCCACGGTCTCCGCCAGCTCGCCGCCGGCCAGCCAGTCGTCGTCCCACTGGTGGAGCTGGAGCAAGTCGATCGCATCGACGCCCAGGTTCGCGCGGCTGATCTCGACGGACTCCCGCACGTAATCGCCCGCGAAGACCTCGGCGAGGGGAACGCCCGGCCGGGCCGGCCACTCGCCGGTCTTGGGCGGGACCTTGGTGGCGATGAAGACGCTGCCACGGTGTGCGGTCAGCAGCGGTGCCAGGAGCCGCTCGCTGCGCCCGTTTCCATAGGACTGGGCGGTGTCGATGAAGTTCACGCCCTTCGAGACTGCCAGCTCCAGCGAGGTCTGAGACTCCGTGTCGTCGGAGCCGGACCACTCCCCCATGCCCCAGGTGCCGTAGCCGACCTCCCCGACCTGCCAGCCGGTCCGCCCGAACGTCCGATGGCGCATTCGTCCTCCTACCGGTGAGACGCCACAGCCGGCGTCTGGAGTGCGAAGCTTGCGGCCACCATCCTAGCGCCGGGCGGGGGCTCGTCTCGCCCGGGATGCGACAGCGGTCGAGCGAGGCAACCATGGCCCAATGGATCTACTTCCTGTACGCACCGCGCGAAGACTTCGCCGCCACGATGACGGCCGAGGAGCGGCGCGTCTGGGGCCTCCATTTCGAGCGCCTGAAGCGCCTGCTGGCCGAGGGGACGCTGGTCATGGCCGGCCCGACGCTCGGTCGGATCAACACGGGCATCGTCGTGTTCGAGGCGACCGACGAGGCCGCCGCGCGCCGCCTCATGGACGAGGACCCCGCGATCCTGGCCGGCTTCGCGACGGGCGAGCTGCGCGGCTTCCAGGTGTCCCTGCTGCGGGGCCGCGACTAGATCGACCGCGGCCCGCGGCCTACTTGCCGAGCAGCTCCTCGCTGGTGAGGACGCGGACCCCGGCCGCCTTTAGAGCCTCGAGGGCACGGTCCGGATCCTCGAAGCGGAAGACGATGGCCGCCCTGTCGGGAGTGGCGCGGGCCGCGAAGTCGTACATGTACTCCACGCCGAGGCCCGCCGCGTCGATGGCGGCCAGCACCGCGGCCAGACCGCCCGGTCTGTTCTCGACCTGGATCGGCACCACTTCGGTGACGCTCACGATCATGCCCTCCGCCTCGAGCACTTTCCTGGCGCGCTCGGGGTCGGCGACGATGAAGCGCAGGATGCCGAACTGCGCCGTGTCCGCCAGGGTCATCGTCAGCAGGTCGATCCCGGCGTTGCCCAGCGTTTCGAGCGGCGCGCGGAGCTGACCGGGGCGGTTCTCCAAGAAGAGCGAGAGTTGCTTGAGCTTCATGGCAGGCCTCCTTGGGCGGGGCGCCCGCCCCGCCGTGCGACCGTGGATTCGTCAGACGTTGCGCAGATCCGAAACGCGCTTGGCCTTGCCCTCGGATCGGGCCAGCGAACGCGGCTGGACCAGAGTCACCTTCACCCGCAGGCCCAGGATGTTCTCGATGGTCGACTCGAGCTGGTGCTGCAGCGCTTCGAGCTTGCGAATCTCGTCGGAGAACATCTCGGGCGTGACTTCGACCTTGACCTCCATCTGGTCCAGGCCCTTCTCACGCGTCAGGACGATCTGGTAGTGCGGCAGCGTGCCCTCGACTCGCAGCAGCGCCGTCTCGACCTGGGACGGGAAGACGTTCACGCCGCGAATGATCAGCATGTCGTCGGAGCGGCGGCCGATGCGGCAGATGCGGCGGATGGTGCGGCCGCACTCGCACGGTTCGGCCATGATCGAGGTCACATCTCGGGTTCGATACCGGATCATCGGCATCGCCTGCTTGGACAGCGTCGTCAGGACCAGCTCCCCTTCGCCGCCGTCAGGAAGAACCTCGCCCGTCTCGGGATCGATGATCTCGGGATAGAAGTGGTCCTCGAAGATGTGCAGTCCGTCCTGATGCGCGCATTCGATGCCGACTCCTGGACCGATGATCTCCGAGAGGCCGTAGATGTCGTGGGCGCGGATGCCGCTTTCGGCCTGGATGCGATCGCGCATCGCCTCGCTCCACGGCTCGGCCCCGAAGACTCCGACCCTCAGCTTCGAGAAGTCGATCTTCAGCTCCTTGGCGGACTCCATGAGATAGAGGAAGTAGCTCGGCGTGCAGCACAGGGCCGTGACGCCGAAGTCCGCCATGACCATCAGCTGGCGCTCGGTGTTGCCGCCGCTGATCGGAATGACGGTCGCGCCCAGCGCCTCGCCGCCGTAGTGCATGCCCAGGCCGCCGGTGAACAGCCCGTAGCCGTAGGCGTTCTGGACGATGTCGCCGCGGTGGATCCCGCAGGCCGCGAAGCTGCGCACCATCACCTCGGTCCAGACATCCAGGTCGGACTGGGTGTAGGCGACCACGATTGGTTTCCCGGTCGTGCCCGAGGACGCGTGGAGACGGACGATCTCCTCCATCGGGCTGGCGAACAGACCGAACGGGTACGTATCGCGCAGGTCGGCCTTGACCGTGAAGGGCAGCTTCGCGATATCCGCGAGCGAGCGGATCGAAGCCGGGGAGAGCTGCCGGTCCTCCATTCGGGACCGGAAGAGCGGCACGCGCTCGTAGGCGCGGTTCACGACCGACTGGAGCCGCTGCAGCTGGAGGGCCAGCAACTGCGGACGTGGCAGATAGTCGGGCGTGCTCACGGGGTGGAACCCACCCGGCGGATCGTTCCAGGCACTCACGGCGGCCTCCTTTGACGACGGGGACGCTGCCCCGGCGGGTGGCCCTGGCGGTCGGGCTCCCGACTAGCGGATTGTGCCCTGCCGCGCGACGAGTTTTTGGCCCAGCGCGAAGGCCTGCTCGTTGACGCGGTGGAGCCGCTCCGGCAGGGCGGCGCGAACGGCGTCGAGGAGCGCGTCTGCCGGGAGATCGAGGTACTGGCTGAGGGCGCCGAGCAGGGCGACGTTCAGGCTCCGCTTGTTCGGCAGCGCACCGTCGGGAATCAGGTTTGGGGCCAGCAGCACGCCATTGGGACGGAGAAGCGGCCGCGTGACTTCCACCTCCGAAGGCTCGAGGACGACGAGGAAGTCCGCCTCTCCCGCCGGAACCATGGGCGAGAGGACCTTGCGCCCGAAGCGGACATCGGAGGTGACCGAACCGCCGCGCTGGCTCATGCCGTGGACCTCGGCCTTCTTGACGTCGAGACCGGCTCGAAGGGCGGCGTCGGCGAGGATGTCCGAGGCCTTGATGACGCCCTGGCCGCCGAGGCCGGCGAGAACGACGTTGGTAACGGCCGCGGTGGCGGCGTCGTTTCCGCCGCCCGCGCCGTTGCCGCCGGCCGCGCTCTTGCCGCCGCCTGCGTCTCTGCCCGCGCTCATTCGTCCCCGCCCGGGAGGTCGAAGGCCGCCTGAGCCGGAGCCCTGGCTCGAAGCTCGGCCGCCTGCTGCTCCCACTTTCGAATATCGGCCGCCGCGAGAATGCACGGCCGGCGGGCGACGATGACCGACAGCTCGGTCGCGGCCAGGCGTTCGAGCAGCAACCGCTCGAAGCCTTCGGGGTCGGCGTATGGGTCGATGACGGTGACGCTGCCGATGCCTATGGCGCTGGCGACGCCCTCGATCGAGAGTTTGTTCGTGGGGCCGTGGTCGAGCGTCCGACCGGTCCCGGGGTGCTCCTGCTGGCCCGTCATCGCGGTCGTGCCGTTGTCCAGCACGAGCACGACGTGGCCGGTCGCCGGCGGGTTATAGGCCATCTCCACCAGGCCGCTGATACCGGAGTGCACGAAAGTGGAGTCGCCGATGACCGAGACGACGCGCCGGGCTTCGGCCGGCGGCAGGACATGGCGCAGCCCCAGGCCGACGCCGATGGACGCCCCCATGGCCACGCAAGAATCCATCGCCCGATACGGGGGCAGAACGCCCAGCGTGTAGCAGCCAATGTCGCCGGCGACGATGCAGTCGTGCTTGGCCAGCGTTCCGTACACGATGTGGTAGGGGCAGGCGGGGCACAGCTCCGGCGGCTTGCCCCGCGGCGGAGCCGGTTCCGGGGTGACGTCGCCGGAGAGGATGCGGCCGACGCGGGCCACGTCCAGCTCGCCGAAGCGGTACATCTCCGCCTTGGATTCCACCAGAACGCCCGCGGCGCGCAGCGAGTCGGCAATCACGGGATCGCCCTCCTCCACCACGACGCAGCGCTCCACGGAGGCGGCGAAGGCGCGGGCGCGCTCGATGGGCAGCGGATTGACGAGGCCGATCTTGAAGATGGCGGCGCCGGGCGCGGCCTCGGCCGCGTGCAGGTACGAGACGCCGCTGGCGATGATGCCGAGACTTCGATCGCCGGGCTCGACGCGGTTGAGCGAGCAGTCTTCGCCCCAGGCCGCGATCTCGGCCAGCTTGGCCCGCAGCCGGCGGTGGGCCGGACGAGCGTTGGCCGGGATCATGACGCGGCCGGCGATGTCGTGCTCGAAATGGGGGGCGCGGGCGGGCTCCCAGTCGGCGGCGTCGAGCGCGACCACGATCGACTTCGAGTGGCAGACCCGCGTGGTCATCCGGAAGAGTACCGGGAGGTGCCAGCGCTCCGAAATCTCGATGGCGGTGAACAGGAAGTCGTAGGCTTCCTGCGAATCGGACGGTTCGATCGCCGGCAACCCAGCGGCGACGGCGTAGCGGCGGTTGTCCTGCTCGTTCTGCGAGGAGGACATGCCCGGATCGTCGGCGCTGACCACGATCAGCGCGCCGGCCACGCCGGTATACGCGGCCGTGAATAGCGGATCGGCGGCGACGTTGAGGCCGACGTGCTTCATCGTCACGATCGCCCGCGCGTTGCCGAACGCCGCGCCCAGGCCCACCTCGAGCGCCACTTTCTCGTTTGGCGCCCACTGGGCACGCCCGCCCAGTTCCGAGAACGTCTCGAGGATCTCCGTGGAGGGCGTGCCTGGGTAGCCGGTGCCCAGGGCCACGCCGGCGTGCAGGGCCGCGAGCGCTACCGCCTCGTCGCCCGAGAGGAGTTGCCGTTCCATGCGCCTATTCTCGCCGTTGGCTCGCCGCGTCGCTGGACGCGTGGCGAGGGAGCCGGCGAGCTACGGCCAGTAGAGTTCGGCCGACGATTCGCCGAAACCACCGACCACGAGAACATGGCCGTCTTCCAGGACGGCCGCGGCAGCCCACACGCGCACCGTCTCGAGTGAGCCGGTGATCGAGAAGGCGCCGGTCCTGGGGTCGTACAACTCAGCGGAGCTGAGGTCGTTCTCCCCCGAGGCATCGTAGTCGTCGCCGCCGGCAACGAGGACCGAACCATTGGGCAGGATCGCGGCGACGTGATCCTTGCGGGCCTCGTGCATCGATCCTTTGGAACTGAAGCGGGCAGTCGCGGGGTCGTAGATCTCCCCCGTGGAGACCGACCCGGTAGTGTCGCCCTCGCCGCCGACGACGAGGACGCGCCCATCGGCCAGCAGTGTGGCCGTCTGCATCGACCTCTCGGCGGCCATGGGACCGGTCGTGGTGAATGTCGCTGTTGCCGGATCGTAGATCTCGGCCGAGTCAGACTGACCTCCGACTACCAGGACCCGGCCGTCACGGAGCAGCGTGGCCGTGTGAAAGACCCTCGGGACGATCATCGATCCGGTGGCGCTGAAGATCCCGGTGTTGGGATCGTACAAATCGGCCGAATCGTTCACGACTTCCCCGCCGGCGTCGGCAATGCCCCCAGCGATCAGAACTTTGCCATCTCGCAGGAGCGTTGCCGTATGCGACATCCGGGGCGTGATCATCGAGCCTGTCTCGCGGAATGTGCCGGTCTTGGGATCGTAGAGCTCCGCCGATGCAAGCGGCGTGCCTGAACTGTCGATCCCTCCCGCGATCAAGACCTCACCGTCCTGAAGAAGCGTTGCGGTGTCAAACAGCCTCGGGGCGCTCATAGAGCCGGTCGGGTCGAACGTGCCGGTTCTGGGATCGTAGACTTCGGCCGGTGCCAGATCATTGGAGTCGGCGTCCTGTCCGCCCGCTACCAGCGCACGGCCATCCTGCAGGAGCGTCGCAGTGGGGTGGTCCCGTGTACCGGACATCGATCCCGTGTAGCTAAAGCCACCTGGTCCGGGCGCTCTTCCTGGCAGTAGCGCGCACGCACCAAGCATCGACGCGGTGGCCAGGAGCAGCACGCCCCCGAGGCCGAATTGCCTTCTCATGTCGGGACCTCCCCGTCAGCGCAAGCCGCCGGCGCAGGCTGTCGGCTGTCGGCCGACGGGAGGGGCGGAAGTGGTGGGCGATACTGGACTCGAACCAGTGACCTCGCGGATGTGAACCGCGCGCTCTAACCAGCTGAGCTAATCGCCCATTGCGCGTCGGGGCGGCGACGGACGCCGATTATAGCGGGCGGGCGGCTGGAGGCGGCGGCCGAAGACGCGCCTGCGTCCGAAGTCGGGCGTCGAGACCTGCTGGGGCGCAATCGCCGGATAAGTGCGAGGTGAGGCACGCGGTCCACCCTGGCGCAGATGGACGATCTCCACCTCGGCCTTGCGCTCAGAGCCCCTCGCGTCGACGGCTGGCGGCTCAGATTGCGACGAGCCGCGGTTGGCGGGCCCGATCCGTGAGTACCTGGCTGATCCGTCGCCGCCTCGAGCACCAGCCGCCGCAGGGTCGCCGACCACCGCACCTTGCTGACGTCGGCCCTGCCGCGAGACGGTCGATCCCCTGGGCCGCTCTTTCTCCACCCTGAGCGTGGCCGCGAGTCAGGCATCGCCTTCTGGTCCAACTTGCCTGGAGCGAAAGTTAGCCCTCCGGTCGCGGCCCTACAGCGGGTGGTCAGGCGGCGGAAGAGCGTCCGACCGGCAGAGTCGCGCTCGGGCGCAGAGTCAATGGGCGGCCGATGACCGGCCCGGAGAGACCTCGGGCCGCGCGACGGGGCGACGGGGCGACGGGACACTCGACCCGCGCCGGACCCGCGGCAGGGACTCGCCTCGGCCCGCCAGCCCGGGCCACTCCCTCTAGAGCTTGATTCCGGGCCAGCGCTCCCCGATTTCCGCGGGCGAGAGCCCCTCGACGACCACCAGCTTGTGGCGCCCGGTTGCCCCCGCGACCAGGCGAACGGCGCTGCGGGCGACGTTCAGCTCGTCGGCGAGGAGCCGGATGAGCGCGCTGTTCGCGGCCCCGCCAACGGGCGGCGCCGAAACCCTGGCCTGCAGCACGCCCTCGTCGCTCACGCCGTCGACATGATCGGTGCCGCCGCGGGGCGTCAGGCGCACCGCGAACCGCACCTCGGGGCGGCGCATTCGGTCGGCGAAGCGGAAGTCGGATTCCATCACTTCACCGATTATGGTCGCCTTGCGCAAAGTCGCCACATGACAGCCCGAGTATCCCGGCCGCCGGCCCGTTTGCGCAGAGCACTCCCCTACCCAACCTGGCGCGCCCGAAAGAGCGCGCGGCCCACGCGGATAACGGTCGCGCCCTCCTCCACGGCCACCGGATAGTCGTCGCTCATGCCCATGGACAGCCCCGCACCAAGCCCGTGCGCCGTGCCGCGCAGCCGCACGGAAAGTTCGCGCAGCCGCCCGAACGTCGGCCTGGCCTCTTCGGCCGAGCCAACCAGCCAGCCAACCGTCATGAGCCCGAGCAGGCGCAGATTCGGCAGCTCCGCAAGCCCGCCCAGCTCCGTCTCCAGGGCTTCGGGCAGAAAGCCGGCCTTCGCATCGTCGCGGTCGACGTTCACCTGGAGATAGACGCCCAGGGGCGCCCGACCGAGCTCGCCGGCCAGTCGATCGAGCCTAAGCGCGAGGTCGACCGAATCGACCGACTCGACGACGTCGAACAGCTCCACCGCCCGGCGGGCCTTGTTGGACTGCAGCGGCCCGATGAGGTGCCATGTCGCGCCCGACAGCAGCGGCGCCTTCGACTCAGCCTCCTGGACGCGGTTCTCGCCGAGGACCGTCAGCCCGGCCGCGATCGCGGCGGCCAATCGCACAACCGCCACGGTCTTGGAGACGGCCACGAGCTGGACGTCAGCCGGATCCCGCCCGGCTCGCCGGCAAGCATCGGCGACATCCGCAAGGACAAGCGAACGCGCGGCGGAAAACTCGGCTAATGCTTCCGGATCGGGACCGTCCAAGGCGGGGAAGGGTTAGCCCTGCTCCTCCTGCGGAGGCCGCCGCAGGAAGCTCGGGATCTCGAGATCCGTATCGTCGTAGGTGGGCCGCGGCCGATCGACGGGAGGACGGCGAACGGACTGGCTCGTCTGGATCGGCACCGCCACCGGCGTGCGCTCGAGCGCGCCCGTGGCACCGTACGTGCCCGCACCGCGCGCGTAGACCGGCACCGGCTCCGCCGAGTGAATGCGCTGGCGCTCCAGGTCCGCAAGGAAGTCCGCGGTATCCATGCGCTGCGAGTAGCCCGCGCCCGGCGTGGCCGCTCCCGCCTCGCGCCGCACCGAATCACGCTTGCGACTGGAGTCAAAGCCCGTCGCGATGACCGTGATCAGGACCTCGTCGCCGAGGCGATCGTCGAAGCTCGTGCCGAAGATGATGTTCGCCTCCGGATCCGCCACGGAGCGGATCTCCTCGGCGGCTTCCGTGACCTCGAACAGGCTGAGGTTGGACGAGCCCGAGACGTTGAACAGGATGCCCTGGGCGCCGTTGATGCTGATCTCGAGGAGCGGGCTGGCGATTGCCTGCCGGGTCGCGTCGAGGGCGCGGTTGTCGCCGGTAGCCCGGCCGATCCCCATCAGGGCCGACCCGGCGTCCTTCATGACCGCTCTGACGTCGGCGAAGTCCAGGTTGATCAGGCCGGGGACGGTGATGATGTCGCTGATTCCCTGGACGCCCTGGCGCAGGACGTCGTCGACGAAACGGAAGGCCTCGACCATCGAGGTGTTCTTCTGAACGACGTCGCGCAGTCGATCGTTGGGGATGGTGATCAGCGTGTCTACCTTGGCCTTGAGAGCCTCGGCCGCCCGCTCAGCCACCAGCTTGCGGCGGACGCCCTCGAAGGCGAAGGGCTTGGTGACGACGCCGATCGTGAGCGCGCCCAGGTCCCGGGCGATCTCGGCCACGATGGGAGCGGCGCCAGAGCCGGTGCCGCCGCCCAACCCGGCCGTGATAAAGACCATGTCCGAATCGCGCAGTGCGTCCGTGATCTTCTCGACGTCTTCTTCGGCCGCCCTCTGGCCGATGGCGGCATCGCCGCCCGCGCCGAGACCACGCGTGATCTTGTCGCCGATCCGGATCTTGTGGGGCGCATCCGACTGGAGAAGGGCCTGCGCATCGGTGTTGCAGGCGATGAACTCCACGCCCATCATCTCGGCCCGGATCATGCGGTTGACGGCGTTGGACCCTCCGCCACCGACACCAATAACCCGTATCAGGGCAAAGTTCTCGGAATCGGACCGTAGCGGCATTTTCTATCCTCCGGTGGCTCTCCGGCAGATGCCTGTCGTTCGGTCCGGCCGCCCGAGATCGGTAGAGGTTCAGCGCTGCGTTTGGGTCGGCTCGGATGCAGGGAGTATACGCCGACTTTGGTTTGCATGCCCTATCAATCGCGTACTGAAACGCAATCTCTGAGCGTGGCATGCGAACAAGTGTACGAACTCCAGCCCGGCGGCCCTCCTTGGCCGCTGCCGGCCTCTTCCAGAGCCTCGGCGGGCGGTATCAGGCGGGCATGAAGGTCAACCGAACGGTCCTCACCGGGTTATCCGAATTGGGGTCGAGAAGGGCGATCGACTGCCAGGTTCCGAGCGTCAGACGGCCTCCTTCGACCGGCACGGTCAGCGACGGCGGCGCCAGCAGCGGCAGCACGTGATCGGCGCCGTGGCCGGCCGAGCCGTGCCGGTGAACCCAGCTCGCGCCCCGCGGCAGCAGCCGATCCAGGGCCGCCATCAGATCCGCATCCGAGCCCGCGCCGAGCTCGATGACCACGATGCCGGCGGTCGCATGAGGCACGAAGACGACGAGCAGGCCGTCGCCTTCGCCGGCGACGAACCGTTCGCAGGCCGCGGTCAGGTCGTGCAGCCCGCGGCCGCGCCCGGTCTGGACCGTCAAGTCCGCGGTCTTCAAGAAGCGTTCCCGAGGCTACGGGAACAGGTGGCGGAGCGCGTCCCGCACCCTGCCGACTGCGCCGCCGGCGGGAGCGGATTCGTAGCGCGAGCCGTCGGCGCCCTCGAGACCCCGGGCGCCCCACAGCAGCAGCCCGATCGCGGTGCTGTAGGCCGGGTTGAGGATGTTGTCCGTCAAACCGCCCACGTCCGTTGGCCCGGCCACGCGGACCGGCATATCCAGGACTTCGCGGCCCAGGGCCGCGGCGCCGCCGAGTTGGGCCGCGCCGCCGGTCAGGACGACGCCCGCCGGAAGCATGCCCTCGCCGGCCATTCTGATCTCGGCCCGCAGCAGCTCGAACGTCTCGCGCATCCGGGCCTCGATGACCTGGCAGATGTCGAGGCGGCTGACCGTCCGGCCGGCCGTCTCTCCGAGCATCGACACGTTGATCATCTCGTCGGCCCGCACGGTGGACAGGTCGCAGCTGCCGTGCTGGATCTTCAGCTCCTCGGCGACCTGCAGGCTGGTCTTGAGCCCGATCGCAACGTCGTTGGTGACATTGTTTCCGCCGACCGGCAGGACGGCGGTCTTGTAGGCCTGACCGTCGAGGAATAGCGCCATGTCGATCGTCCCGGAGCCGATGTCGACGACAGCGACACCGAGCTCTCGCTCCGTGTCGGACAGAACCGCCTCGGCCGAGGCGAGGGAGGCGGCAACCAGCTCGTCGATCTTGACGTTGGCCGACTGAACGCACTTGGCCAGGTTTCGGACCGCGGTGGCGGAGGCGGTCACGATGTGCGTCTCGATCTCGAGACGGATGGCGCTCATGCCGAGCGGATCCTTTACGCCCTCCTGGCCGTCCACGATGAAGCCGCGCGGCAGGACGTGGAGAACCTCGCGGTTGGAGGGGATCGTGACGGCGCGCGCGACTTCCGTGGCCCGGAGGATGTCCTCGCGGGTGACCTCGCGATGGTGACCGCTGACGGCCACGGCACCACGCGAGTTCTGGCTCTCGACGTTTTGACCGCCGACGCCGACGAAGGCGCGGTCGATCTGATAGCCGGAAGAGCGCTCCGCCTGCTCGACGGCGCCGGCGATCGACCGAACCGTCTGCTCGATGTTGACGACGACGGCTTTCTTGAGACCCGCCGCCGGCACAACTCCCTTGCCGACGATAGTCAGGCCGCCATCGCGCCCCACCTCACCGATGAGCGCGCAAACTTTGCTCGTACCGACGTCGATTCCGACCAGTACCGCTTCGCGTTCCACTCGCTCGTCCTCGGTCTAGTGCTTCGCTCCGTCTCGCTAATACTGACCGATCCGGCCGCGTCCGACCGGGGAAGTTCGACCACCGCCGTTCATCGGGCAATGTAAGTGTCGATGCGATTGTCCGCGATGTCTGCCACGAGGAAGACCCACGCGACGTGGTTCTCGCCGTAATGGAGCAACATCGACCGCAGATCACGCACCTGGTCCGGTATGACGCTGTCTTTGCGCAGGGTCTCGGTGTAGAACCCGAAGTCCGCGACCCAGCCGTTCGGGCCAGAGCTGAGCGTGAAACCGTACTTGTCGTCGACGATGACGCCCAGGCTCGTCGCCTCGCTGCCGACATCGGTCGGCGTCAGGCTGGCCAGGCGGTAGGCGGCGTCGAGCGCGATCGGGTCCACCACGTCGCCCAGCGAGAGGTCGGCGTCGTCGGCCCGACGATCGTAGACGGCGGGCAGGTCCACGACCTGCGGGCCCGCCGACGCCGCCGGTTCGGCGGTCGGGACCGGCAGAAGCGACGGTAGCGGCACCAGAGTCGTGGTCGGGCTGGGCTCCGCCGTCGGCTTCGTCGAGGGGCTGGCCTTCGGCGTCGGCTTGGGCGTGGCTTTGGGCGTCGGCTTGGGCGTGGCTTTGGGCGTGGCTTTGGCCGGCGCCACCCGGCCCAGGGGCTGGTGCGTAGCCGACGGGTCGCCCGCGTCGGCACTGGCGCTTTCACCGGCAGACTCTGTCGAGGCGGGTCGACTCGCGGAGGCGCCGGGCGCGCCGGAACCGGACGCAGCGGGTGCGATCGCGCTGCCCGGCGGCGGGTAGACGGGATTGCCCACCGAATCGACCTGCCCGAAGATGAGCCCGGTGTCGTCGACGACGTAGCGTCGATCGCCGATCACCCAGATCAGCCTGGGTTGGCGCTCGACGAGAGTGACGACGACAGTATCCGGCAGCCGGATCTCGACCCGGGCCGACTCCACGGCCGGCAGCCCGGCGAGCGCCTCCGCGACGCGGTCGGTGCGGAGGCGGAAGAGGTTCGGCGAGCCGTCCATGCCTACGATCGCATTCACGGTCTGCTCGCCGGTGAACTTCGCGCCGGAAACCTCCAGGTGTCGTGCGGCGAAGATGGGCGAGCCGCCCAGCGAGATGACCGTCAGCACGCACAGGAACATCAACACCAGGGCATAGATCTGCGTGGCGCGCAGCCGTGGCGTCGACCGGCGGAGCGGCTGGCGCCGGACCTGCATTCCGGGCCGGCGGAGCGGCAGGTCGCGTCTCATCGGCATCGGCACGGCGCCCTCAGCGCGGCAGGTCCGCGGTGGTCAGGCGGCTCCGCACGCGCGACGCCTGACGCTCCTCGGCCAGCTGCACGATCCGCCGGCACACGGCCCCGAAGCTGCCGAGCCCCGTTGCCGCCATCTGCGGAAAGAGGCTGATCGGGGTAAAGCCCGGGATGGTGTTGATCTCGTTGAGGTAGACCGTGTCCCCGGCCAGCAGGAAATCGACCCGGGCGAAGCCCTCGCAGCCGATGGCGCGATAGGCGTCCAGCGCAACCGAGCGGATTCGGCTGGCGAGGTCGTCGGGCACGTCCGCCGTGGGGGTCACTTCGGACACGCCGTCGCTGTACTTGGCCACGTAGTCGTAGAACTCGCGACCGGGGAAGACCTCGCCCGGTCCGTAGGCTTGCAGGGCGGCCGGGTCGTTGCCCACGACGGCGACCTCGAGCTCGCGCGGATGGTCGAGATAGCGCTCGACGATCGCCAGGCTGTCGAAGCGGAAGGCCTCGTCGAGGGCGCGCCCCCGTTCGGCCGGGGTGTGCGCGATCGACATCCCGACCGACGATCCCATGCGGGCGGGCTTGACCATGAGCCGCCGCTCGCCGCATTGCTCGGAGAAAGAGGCGATCTCGTCGAGGACGGCCCCGCGGGCGCCGGCCCAGCGCGACGCCGTGACCTCGACCCATTCCACGACCGGCATGCCCAGGCCGCGGACCAGGCGCTTGAACACGGCCTTGTCCATCCCGACCGCCGAGGCGGCCACGCCCGCTCCGGCATACGCGAGGTCGTAGGCCTCGAGCAGCGCCTGGACGGTGCCGTCCTCGCCGAACGGGCCGTGGAGCGCGGGAAAGACGATCGGGGCGACGGGGCGCGAGGCGATGCGATCGAGAGCCTCGCCGGGCTGCCACGGACCGCGCGCGCCGATGACGGCGGGGTCGTCGAAGGTGCCGGGATGGGGGCGGCCCGAGGCGGCCGCGGCAGGAACCTGCCACCACCGGCCCGCCAGGTCGATGAAGAACCGCTCGACGGTGTAACCGGAATCCGCCAGGGAATCGGCGATGGCCCAACCCGAGACGACGGAGACGTCATGCTCGGCCGAAGGCCCGCCGAGCAGCACCACGACTGCCCTGCCCTCCTTGCGGCGCTCGGTCGCACGCGTCTTCGGGTCGGTGATCCCGCCGCTCATCTCTCCTCCTGCCCCCAATCGGACCAATCCCCTATGAACTGAACCTCGTATACCAGCTCGACGCCGAACCTGCGCGCGACTTCCGCGCGAGCGATCTCCGCCAGGCGGCGGACGTCGGCGGCGGTGGCCCCGCCGTCGTTGACGATGAAGTTGGCGTGTCGCTCGCTGATCGCGGCGCCGCCGACGCGCGCGCCCTTGAGACCAGCCGCATCGATGAGGCGGCCGGCGGAGTCAGCCGCCGGGTTGCGGAAGATGCTACCGGCGCTCGGCAGGTTGAGCGGTTGGTGCTCCCGGCGCCAGCGGCGAATCTCGTCGAGGCGCGTCTCGATCGCGGCTGGATCGGCCGGCATGAGGCCGAAGGTGGCCTCGAGGACGATCTCGCCGGCGGCCGAGTCGCCGCTCCCGTGCTCCGCCGCGTGCTTGAGCCGGCTGTCGCGGTAGGTCAGGCCGATCGCCCCGGCCGGCTCGTCCGCTACCGTGCCGTCGACGCGCAGGATGCGGACCGATTCGAGCACGGCGGCGATGTCGGAGCCGTGTGCGCCGGCGTTGGCCCAGACGGCGCCACCGACCGTGCCGGGAATGGCCAGACCGAACTCCAGCCCGCTCAAGCCGGCGCGCTGAGCGAGCATCGCGGTGCGAGCCAGGGGCACGCCCGCTTCGGCGATGACGCGGTTGCCCTCCACGCGGCAGCTCTCCGCGCGGGAGACGATCGCCAGGCCGCGAATGCCGGCGTCGCCGACCACCAGATTGCTGCCGCGACCGATGACGACATAGGGCAGCCCCGCCGCGCGGGCGAAACGGACGAGCGCGGCCAGCTGCGCCGCGTCGTGAGCGACCGCCAATAGATCCGCCGGACCGCCGACGCGCATCGTCGTGTGGCGTGAGAGCGGTTCGTCACGGCGCGGTCTGACGCCGACACTCCGCGCGATTTCCGCCGCAACGGCGGCCCAGTCCCCGGCCGCGGCCGGATGCGCGGCCCCGGCACCGGCCCTGGCCCCGGCACCGGCCCGCGTCCCCGTCACGAAACGCCTCTTCGGGAGATCGCGTCGATCGCGCCCGGCTCCGGGAAGTGGCGCCGTTCCGCGGCTGCCATCACCAGCTCCGCGACCGCGTCCGCCGCTCCGGGCCGTGCCAGGGACCGGGCCGCCGCCGCCATCGCGGCGCATTGCGCCGGATCGTCGAGGATCGATGCGGCGGCCAGCAGCGCCCCAGCGTCGAATGCTTCGTCCTCCACGAGGCGCGCCGCCCCGGCCCGGACCATCTCTTCCGCGTTGCGCCGCTGATGGCCGGCAGCGTGCGGATACGGGACCACGACCATCGGCAGGCCGAATGCCGCGACCTCCGCCAGCGTCGAGGAGCCCGCCCGACCCACGACCAGATCGGCCGCGGCCAGGGCCGCGGTCATCTCGTTGCGCAGGAACCGTTCCGGGCGGTACCGATCTCGCAACCCCGCCGGCAGCGCTTCTCTCGCCGCGACCGCCGCGTCGAACCCGGCGTCGCCGGTCACATGCAGGACATGCACCTTTTCGACCAATCGGGGCAGGGCTTCGCCGACGGCCAGATTGAAGCGCCGCACCGCCTGCGACCCGCCGAAGATCAGCAGAAGTCGGTCGGCCGGTCCCAACCCGAGCCGGGCTCGCGCGGCAGAGCGATCCACGGCGCCGGGGTTCCGGATCGGCGTCCCGGTCAGGAAGCAGGGCTTCCGCCCGCCGATGGCCCGGCACGTCGCCTCGAAGCTGACCGTCAGGCAGCGCGCCATCCGGCCGGTCCAGCGGACGCTCCGCCCCGGCGAGACGTTGCCGTCCCACATCACGACCGGGATGCGCAGCAGCGCCGCCCCGACCAAGACCGGCACGGCGACGTATCCGCCGGTGGTGAAGATGGCCGCGGGACGCCGCGCGATCAGCAGCGTCAACGCCTGCGGCATCGAAACGCACAGCCGGATGGGATCGAGCACGGCATGGACGTCGAAGTCGACCGTCCGGAGCGAGCGCAGCGCCAGGAGCCGGATCGGAATCCCCGTCTCCGGCACGACCCGGGACTCCAGGCCGCGATGACCGCCGATCCAGGCCAGCTCAGGCGCGGCCGGTCGGGCCTGCAACGATCGAGCTACTGCGAGAGCCGGGTAGATATGTCCTCCCGTACCCCCGCCCGCGATCAACAGACGCATTGACCCAACCTCGCTCCACGGTTTCGCGAGAGATAGACAGCAGGATCCCCACCGCCGCGAAGCTCACGATGAGCGACGAGCCGCCCTGGGACACGAATGGAAGAGTGATCCCGGTGACCGGCACGAGCATGAGAACGACGCAGATATTGATGATCGCCTGGAAGGAGATCCAGGCCGTGATCCCGGCCGCCAGGAGGCCGCCGAAGGTGTCGGGCGCCCGAAGCGCGGTCCGGATGCCGGCCCAGGCCAGCGCCACGAACAGGGCGATGACGACCATCCCGCCTACGAATCCCAACTCCTGGGCGATGACGGAGAAGACGAAGTCGTTGTAGTCCTGGGGCACCGGAATCCGATCGTTGCCGAGGCCGGTGCCGAAGAGCCCTCCTGCGGCGAGCGCCTCCAGGCCGCTGATGGTTTGAGCGCCGGCCCCTTGCGGATCTGACCATGGGTCGAGGAAAGCCTGGATCCGCGTCAGCGGGTACGTGCCGGTGGACATCACCAGCATCGCGCCGCCGGCGATGCCCCCTGCCAGCGCCATTCCGAGGTGCAGGATGTTGCACCCGGCCACGTAAAAGAGGGCCAGGGCGATGAGCACGACAACGCTGGTCGTCCCCAGATCGGGCTCACGCGCGATCAGGACGACGAACGGCACGACGATGATCCAGAACGGCACGGTGCCGTGGAAGAAGCTCCTGATCTGGGTGCCGCGCGTCGCCAGCCAGTGCGAGAGGTAGACGACCAGGGCGAGCTTTGCGATCTCCGCGGGGTGGATCTCGAAGAATGGGCCGATCTGGATCCAGCGCGACGCGCCGTTGGCGGAGACGCCGATCTTCGGGATCATGACGAACACCAGCAGCACCAGGGCCCCGACCGCCATCACGAGGCTGACTTTGCGCAGATACCGATAGTCGATGCGCGCCAGGACGATCATGGTCGCCAGTCCGGCCAGGCCGGCCGCGATTTGCGGCACCACCATCTGGAAGGTGTTCCGGCTGTTCGCGTACGCCTCGATGGCGGAGGCCGAGTAGACCATCAGGATGCCGACGGCGGCGAGGGCGGTGACGGCCACGGCGATCACCCAATCCGGATCGTGGAGCTCCCGCTTGGGGCCGCCCTTCGGTGCGAGGGCGTTCGGTCGAACGGCCGGCGGCCGAACCGGCAGATCCCGGGCGCCGGATCTCCGACCGCCGGCGCGACTGAGCCGCTCCAGCTCGACGGGCTCGTGGCGGCGACCGACGGGAGCGGCCACGAAATCCCTCATCGACGGGACCTCACGACGGTGCGGCGCCGGGCGATGGCATCCACCGCCGCCCGAAAGGCAGCGCCCCGGGCGGCGTAATCGACGAACATGTCGAAGCTGGCCGCGGCCGGACTGAGCAGAACCGTCGCCGGTCCGGCGGCGGTCTTGCCGCCGGCACCCGCCGTAGCCGGGCGTGAGGCCAGCGCCGCCAGCGCCTCGCGGGCAATCGAATCCGCCAGCTCGACGGCCTCCGCAAGGCTGCTCGCCTGCTCCACGCGGGCCATCCCGCTCTTGCGGAATAGCTCGGCCAGCGACGACCCCGACTCGCCGATCAACACCGCCGCGTCGGCCCGCTCGGCCGCTACCGGACCCAAACCGGACAGATCCACACCCTTGTCGCGCCCGCCCGCGATCAGCACGAGCGGCCGGGGGAATGTCCGGAGAGCCGCGATGACAGCGTCCGGCTGCGTCCCCTGTGAGTCGTTGATGAAGCGCACGCCGTTGACGGTCGCGACCTGCTCGAGGCGGTGCTCGACTCCGGCGAATGCGGCGGCGGCGGGGCGGATCTTCCCGGCGGGCAGACCGAACAAGAGTGCCACGGCGACGGCCGCGAGGGCGTTGGAGACGTTGTGGTCGCCGGGGATGGCGAGCTCGGAGATCGGCATGATGCGGCGGCTGCCCGCCAGCTGCGCCGCGCCACCGCCGGCCACAGGCAGCCGCCCTACGCCCGCGGCCACGATCCAGCCGTCTTCCACGCCCAGTCCGCCCGGCAGCGGCCGGCCGCGCCGGTACGTGACGACCGGCGCCCTATGCAACTCGGCGTACGCGCTCACGACCGGATCCTCGGCGTTGAGGACGAGCGCGCCGGCGGGATCCACAAGCTCGGCCAGGCGCCGCTTCACGGCCCTGTATGCCGCCAGGGATCCGTGGCGATCGAGATGATCGGAGGTCACGTTCGTATACACGGCCACCGTCGTCCCGCGAGAGAGCGTCGGCAGCTGGAGCTCGGACAGCTCGATGACGACCCGGTGTTCGGGCGTGAGCTCGGTCAGCCGCTCGACGAGCGGGATCCCGATGTTGCCGCCCAGGATGGCCGGGTGCGCCGGGTCCTGGGCCAGCAGCGCCGCGATCAACGACGAGGTGGTCGTCTTGCCCTTCGTGCCCGTGACCCCGATCGTCGGGCAGGGGCACATTCTCAGGACGAGGTCGGGCTCGCTCACCAGCACAGGCGCCCCCAGGGGATCCGCGCGGTGGGCCTCGACCAGCGCCACAAGAGCAGCCCGCAGGCGGGGTTCGGCCGTCGGGAAGTCCGGGTTGATACTCGGGGACGTCGCGACCAGATCGGCCGAGGACCAGGCGCTCGCCGGATCGACCTGCGGCCCTAGGGCCAGGTCGATCGGTCGCCCGCCAAGGGCTTCGATCGCCGATCCCAGATCGGCAGCCGTCCTGCCGTCGTAGACCGTCACGTGCGCTCCGGCATCGGCGAAGAAGCGCGCCATGGCGATCCCGCTGCGGGCCAGCCCCAGCACCGTGACCGACCGCTCGTCGAGCGCGCCGCAGCGGACGCCCGCGGCGGTCAGGCGATCGAGTTCGACGATGCTTCGTGCCACGGCTTGCCTACTTGGGGATCGAGTTGGGGATCGAGGAGACGAAGAGCGTCACCCCTAGCATCCCCGCCAGCGCGCCGACGATCCAGAACCGCATCGTCACCTTTTCCTCGTCCCAACCCCCCAGCTCAAAGTGGTGATGCAGCGGCGCCATGCGGAAGACGCGCTTGTGGCGAAGCTTGAAGCTGCCGACCTGGATGATGTCGGAGGCCGTCTCGACCACGAATATCAGGCCGATCAAGGGCAGGATCATGATCTGGCCGGTGAGGAGCGCCACCACGGCCAGCATGCCTCCCAGGGATAGAGCGCCCGAGTCGCCCATGAACACCTGGGCCGGATGAACGTTGAACCACAGGAAGCCGAGGATCGCCCCGACCACGATGGCGCACACCAGAGCGAGGTTCGGCTGGACGGGGGTGTTGAGCAGGGCGATCATCAGGTAGCTGATGAAGGCGAAGGCGAGCGTGCCGCCGGCCAGGCCGTCGAGACCATCGGTCAGGTTGACGCCGTTGCTGGCACCCACGATGGCCACCACGGCGACGATGATGAAGAAGAGTGCCCCTACCTCGAAACCACGGTCGGTGAACGGGATCTGGACGACCGAGGTCAATTCCACGTCGCCGACGAACGGGATGCGGACGCCGTTGAAGCCGAAGTGGTTCTGGACGTAGATGGCGACGCCGATTGCCACGACTGTCTGCCACACGATCTTCTGGCGGCCCCTGATGCCGATGCCGGTGCGGGCATTCAGGAAGTCGTCGGCCGCGCCGAGAACGCCGACGAGCGCGAGCACGACCAGGGGCGAGTAGGTCGAGGCGTCCATAGCGTCGAAGACATAGGCGAGGGCGAGGATGACGGCCACGAGCAGGACGCCGCCCATGGTGGGCGTCCCCTGCTTGACCAGGTGCGATCCGGGCCCCTCCTCGCGGATCTTCTTGCCCATGCCAAGCCAGTGCAGCAGCCGGATGTACGGCGGCATCAGGATCACCACGCAGGCGAATGCCAGCAGCAGCCCCTGGATGAACACGACACCGTGAGCGTTCAACGGTCATCCTCCACGGCTCCACTCGACGCCGCCGGCCCGGACCCGGCCGCGGCGTCGCCTGCCCAACTCCCCCGGTCTGCCGCCAGCGATTCGACTATCGATTCGAGCTCCGCCCCTCGCGAAGCCTTCACCAGGACCGCGTCGCCCGGCCGGAGTATCTCCCGCAGGACGGCGATGGCCGCGTCTCGGTCCGGCACCGCCACGACCGCCTCGCCAAGCGAGGCTGCCCCGGCCACGATACCGGCCGCTTCTTGGCCCACCACCACTATGACATCCGCCAGGCCGGCGGCCGCCGCGCCCACCTCGCGGTGGCTCCGATCGTGTGCCTCACCGAGCTCCCGCATCTCGCCCAGGACCGCCACGTGCCGGCCAGGGAGAGTGGCCAGCAGCTCGAGCGCGGCGATCATCGACGCTGGAGAGGCATTGTACGAATCGTCGAGGATAGTGAGGCTGCCGGCGCGCACGATCTGGTCGCGGTGAGGCGCCCCCCAGCCGCGGCGGAGCCCCTTGGCGATCAGGTCGAGGTCCAGCCCGGCGGCGATCCCCACGGCCGCAGCAGCCAGACCGTTGTGGACGCCGTGGCGGCCCAGGGCGGGAATGGCGATCCGAACCCGCCCCACCGGCGTGACGAGCGTGAGGCACATCCCGTCCAGGCCCGCCGCGACGACATCCTCGGCCCGCACGTCCGCTGCGGGCGCGAAACCGTAGGTCAGCGCCCTTGCGGCGGTGCGGTCGCGCATCCGGACCACCCGCGGATCGTCGGCGTTGAGAACCGCGACTCCGCCGGCGGGAAGCGCCTCAACGAGCTCGCCCTTGGCTCGCTCCACTGCCTCGATCGAGCCGATGCGCGAGAGATGGACCTCACGAACGGCCGTCACGACTCCGATCGCCGGCCGCGCGATAGCCGCCAGCTCGGCGATCTCGCCACCGACGTACATGCCCATCTCCAGCACGGCCGCCTCGTGCTCCGGACCCAGCCGCAGCAACGTGAGCGGCAGGCCGATCTCGTTGTTGGCGTTCCCCTCGCTCTTCAGGGTCACGAAACGCTCGGCCAGGACGGTGGCGACGGCCTCCTTGGTGGAGGTTTTGGCGATGCTGCCGGTCACTCCGATGACGAGCGGCGAGAAGCGCCGTCGCCAGGCCGCGGCGACGAGGTGGAGGCCGAGCAGAGTATCCGGCACGACGATCGCGGACGCGGCCCCGCGCGCCAGCCCGGCGCTCTCGTCCGGAAACTCAGACACGAGAAGCGCGGCGGCGCCGTGCGCCAGGGCGGCAGCGATGAACCGATGGCCGTCAGTCCGCTCGCCCGGAAGAGCGACGAAGAGGTTCCCCGGTCGGACCAGACGCGAGTCGACGGCGACGCCGGATATCGGTCGTGCGCAGGCAAGGACAAGCTGGCCACCGGTGACGGCGGCTATCTCGGCGGCGGTCAGGGGAATCGGCCCCGCTCCGGGCCGAGACTCCGGTTGGCGGGCTTCGGTCACCTTGCCAGTGTCGCACAGCCAACCGTGCTCGGTACCGGATGCGGCCGTCACCCCTCCGGCGTCGCTTTCTTTGTTCCTGGGGGCGCCGGCCCGTCGGGGTTGGGCGGGATCCGCTCGGTAGTCACCGCGTCCGTCGCGATCCGGCGGAACAGTTCGTAGGACTGGACGGGCATGTCGAGAACGCCCTGCTTGATGAGCGTGGGCGTCCCTTCGAAGATCACGGTGCCGATGACAAGGTCCGGCTGGCTGTGCCCAACCCAGCCGTAGAAGCTGTAGTTGTAGTCATTGACTTTCCAGCCACCCTGGCCGCCGTCGAGGTTCGTATCCCAGATCTGCGCCGTACCCGTCTTTCCGCCGACGTAGTAGCCCTTGATGTAGGTGCGCTGTGCGTACGACGGGACTACCGTCACGACGTATTCCATCAGATTGGTCAGGCTCTTCGACAGACTGGCGCTTATTACCTGCGGACCCGTCTGTGTGACGACCGCGGCCTCGCCGATCTTGGCATCCGAAAGGACGACCCGGGGCGTCACCATGATGCCGCCGTTGACCATCGCCGCGTATGCACGCGTGACCTGGATCGGCGTCGCCGCGACGCCCTGGCCGAACGAGGCGTTGGCGAGGTCGATCTTCGCCCACGGGTCGACGCTGGGATCGCGCGCTATGCCGGATACCTCTCCGGCGACGTCGATCCCGGTCTTCTGGCCGATCCCGTAGTTGTGCCACGTCTGGTACAGCACCTTGGAGGCAGCGGCCGTGGTCTTGCCGAGCCGGAAGGCCACCTGCGACAGGCCGACGTTGCGGGAGTAGGCCACCATGTAGGCGAATGTCCGCCAGCCCTTGGCTTTGCGATCGGCGTCGGCGACTTCCTGGCCGTCGGGCAACTTGAGGACGCCGTAGTCATCGATCGGGGTCGTCAGCAGCGTCGTCCTCGTCTGCAGGGCAGCGGAGGTCGTCAGCATCTTGAGTACCGATCCCGGTTCGTAGGCCCTGGTGACGACCGGATCCATGAACAGGTCCGGGTTCTGGTCCGCGACCTGGGAGTAGGAATTGGCGTCGTAGGCGGGGTAGCTCGCCTCCGCCAGGACCTCACCGGTCTTGGGGTCCATCACGACCGAGGACACTGTCTTGGCCTTGTCGGCGATCCAGGCGGCGAAGACTTCCTGCTCCACCTGGAGCTGCAGGCTGGCGTCGATGGTCGTGCGGATGTCCTGGCCGGGCGTTCCGGCATCGACGATCTGCGTTCCGTCCGGCCCAGCGACGGTCGGGTCGATCTGAACCACCTTGGGCCGACCGGCTAGAACTGAGTCGTACTTCTGCTCGATCCCGTATTGCCCCTGGCCGGCGGCATTCACGAAGCCGAGGAGCTGGGAGGCCAGCGAAGTGTTCGGCGCCCCGCCGGCCTGCGGATAGACGCGGACCGGCTGCTCCTCGAACGAGATGCCCGGCAGGCCGCCGGCGGCTATGTCCTTGCGCATCTCCTGAACCACGTCCGAGCTCACATCGGTCGCGAGAAGGACGTAGTAGGACTCGCTGGCCATCGCGGTCCGGATCTTGCCCGCGTCCTCGTCACTCAGGGAGAGATAGTCGGCCAGGGCGTCGGTCGTGTGGACCTTCTGGGCGTCCGTGAGGTCGTGCGGGTCGCCGATGACGCGATACAGGTTGATGGTCTGGGCGAGCACGATCATCCCGGTCCGATCGTAGATCGTGCCCCGCTGCTGCGGAATCGTCTCCGTCTGGATCGTCCCCTGGGCGGCAATCTGCGTCAGGTTCTGTCGCTGGCCGATCTGCCAGTAGGCCAGGCGCGCCGTCATGCCGGTCGCGACAACGATCACGGCCAGCAACATCAGGAGGAGGCGGGCCCGAGAGTCGGTTCGGCCGAGCATCTGTCCCGCCTCCTAGCGGGCCGGCAGGACTACTGGCGCGGGCAGCTGGCTCAAGCCGTCGGCAACAGCCTGGCGGGTAATTGCGGATTGGCGACCGACGCGGCCGATGTCGGAGGCGATCTGCTGCTGCTGGTTCTGGAGCTGCAGGTAATCCTCGTTTAGCACGGCCATGTCGTAGCCGCTGGTCGAGACGCGAACTGTCTGGACGAGCGAGAAGAAGCTGAGCAGGAAGGCAACGACGATCGCGCCCATGATGAAACCCACTGTGCGTGGACGGCGGTTGGCGCGCATGGCCACGCGGGACCGCCGGCGCGGAAGCGCTGGCGCCTGGGGGCGGAGGAGGGGGGCCTCTAGGCGCCGGCGCGGAAAGAACGTGGAGCGCGGCCGAGCGCCCTCGTAAACGGCCATCTAATCGATCCCTTGAAGCTGGAGCCAGTGGCCGGCCGCCCCGCGGCTGGCCGGCCCGGCGCTCCAGGGCTGTTCGGTCTGGGAAGAATCGGACTCGACCAGCCACTGGACGATGCCAGCGGGTCGATCCGCCCGATCGTGCAGCTCGCGCAGCTCGTTTAGCTCGTGCTGGCGGCGGCCGTAGCTTCGGCGGCGGCTGGACTGATGCCGCTTGCTCATTGGATTCCGCCTTCCAGCTCGGCGCTCATGCGGCCACTCGCTCCGCGCCCCGTAGACGCGCACTGCGGGAGCGCGGGTTGGCCTGGATCTCGGCGGCGCCGGGAGTGCGCGACCGACCGAGAGATCGAAGCCGTGGCTGGCGGCCGCAGACGCAGACGGGGACCTCGGGCGGGCAGATGCAGCCCCGCTGCTCGGTCGCGATGAAGCGCTTGACGATGCGGTCCTCCAGGGAGTGGTAGCTCAGGACCACGAGGCGCCCGCCCGGCCGGAGCAGCGCCAGCGACGCGGCGAGTCCGGCCTCGAGGGCCCCGAGCTCGTCGTTCACCGCGATCCGGAGAGCCTGGAAGACACGCGTGGCGGGATGGATTCGCCGGCCGCGGGTCTTCCCCGGCACCGCGTGCTCGACCAACCCGGCGAGCTGCTCGGCGGTCTCGATCGGCGTCCGGGCGCGGGTCTCGACGATTGCCCGCGAGATGCGACCGGCAAAGGGCTCCTCGCCGTACTTGCGGAAGAGCGCCGTCAGTTCGCGGGCATCCATGGTCGCGAGCAGGTCCGCGGCCGGGCGGCCACGACTGGTGTCGAAGCGCATGTCGAGGCGCCCGCCGGCCCGGAAGCCGAAGCCGCGCTCAACGTCACCGAGCTGGTAGCTCGAAAGCCCGAGGTCCATGAACAGTCCGTCGACGGCTCCGAACCCGGCCTCGGGCGCGACCTGCGCCAGCTCGCGGAAGTTGGACTGGCGAAAGACGGCTCGATCGCCGAAGCGCGCCAGACGTCGTCGAGCCCTGGCGATGGCCGCCCCGTCGGCGTCGAGGCCGAGGAGGCGGCCATCAGGAGCGCTGGACTCCAGGATCCGCTCGGCATGGCCGGCTCCACCGAGGGTGGCGTCGATTTGGAGGCTGTCGGCGTTGGCGGCGAGTGTGTCAAGTACCTCGTCCACCATCACCGGCAGGTGCCCTACCTCCCTTTCGGCGCCCCCCTCGGGAGAGCATTCGACGGACTCGTCGTCGCGAGCCGACCCGAGCGGATCCCGGAAGTTGCCATTCATCGTTAGATGCCCAACCCGGTCAGGTGCGAGGCGAGCGCGTCGGCCGAGTTGACGGCCTGCTGCGACTTCGCCCACCGACCCGGGTCCCAGATCTCGACGTGATCTCTCGCGCCGACCACAACGGCGTCCGCGCCGACCCCGGACCACTCTTTGATCGCCGCCGGCAGCAGGATCCGGCCCTGCTGGTCGGTTTCGACCTCGAAGGAACCGGAGAATAGGAATCGCGAGAAGGCCCGAGCGCGTTCGTCTGAGATCGGCAGCTTTGAAACCTTCTCGGCCAGATCTTCGAACGAAGACCTGGGGAAGATCGCGGCGCAGCCGTCCACCCAGCGGGCAAGCATCGCGCCCTCGCCCAATGGCGCGCGGAACCGAATCGGGATGGCAACCCGACCCTTGGAGTCCACCGAGTGCCTGTATTCGCCGGTGAACATCGATCCGTCGCCTGCTCGTCTGTCCGCGGAACGCCGCGTCTCCGTTGTGGCCGGTGGCTCGTGGATGCGGGCCCCATTCGGCGCCCCGATCGGGTTCCGTCCCCACCTGGTGGGTCTGTTCTAGGGCAATGCCTTCACTCTTTACCACCAACCACCACAATTCGCCACTTGGCGGATCATACACCCGCCCGGACACACGTCAACGAGCGTTCCTCAAAGGCCCGCAGGGCGAGGCCACCCCAAGCGCCCGGCCGGCGGAAGGGCGCCGCGCACGCCACAATTCGCGCGTCGGTTGCCGCGGCGGCGATTGCAGAACGCGGAGGCGTCCGACGCGCATCCTGGCCATCGAGCGGCCGGTCCCCGGCGTGGTCGACAGTCGATTCACGTCGCAGCTGTCGGCGGACGAGGCTCGTCGAGCGTGGGAGCTGCATCAGGCCGGATCAATCCGCGAACTCTTCTTTCGAGCGGACGAACCGGCAGCGGTGCTGATCCTTGAGTGCGGCGGCGTGGATGACGCCCGCAAGATCCTGGCGACGCTACCGATGGTGGCGGCCGAACTGATCGACTTCGAGGTGATCCCTCTGCGAGCCTATTCGGGCTTTGCCAGGCTGTTCGCTAGCGCGGGCTCGTAGCGCACGGGCGAACCATGCTGGTCGGTCCCGGGATGTAACGGGCGACCCAATCGGCGAGCTGGCACGAAAGACTCTCGGCCAGATCGGGCGTGGCTCCGCCCCGCTCAAACGACTGGCGGAAGCCGGCCATGATCCTGATCAGCTCTGCCCTGGCCATGCCGTTCCACTCGAGCGCCGGGCAGGTACCCCGCAGGCTGCAGTCCTCGTCCATCGAGAAGTGGCGAACGGAGTAGTTGCCGAATTCGCGCAGGGCCCGTTCCACGACTGGCCGCTCGCTGCCCCGCTCGATAGTTGCAACCAGCGCGGCAGCCCGCTCGACGAGCGACCGGTGCTGGGCATCGAGAAGCGGAGCGCCCGTCTCCATGCCCGATTGCCAACCGATCGTCATCGCCGCGACTCCTGTCGTCGCCCGGCGGACGAGCCGGGCTCGCCCCTATCTTGCGCGTTCGAGGCCTTGCCGTCGCCAGTGCCATAGGGCCCGCCCGGCGCGGTACCCCCTCGCAGCCGCCCAATTCGACCGGGTAGGTCCGAGCGCGATCGCCGGGCAGACGGAACGACCGGCCTCAGGCGGCCCGGCGGTGCCGGTCGACCGCCGGGTCCAGGTCGTTCGCCGGTTTGCGGCGGCGCTCCGATAGGAATCTGGTGCGTCGGCGCGACGCCCCGGCCAGTCGGAGACGGTTACTGCCGTAGGTTTCGGCGATTCCGGCCCGCTCCTGAGCCGTTCGATCCAGCGCTGGCGTGCCGGAGCCCGGCGGCGCGGCATATTGAGGTTCGACCGACGAGGCGGCCGCAATCGTGGAGCGACCTGAGGCGAAGGACCGCGGGGCGCCGGGCTACTCAGGCGCTCCTTGTCGCGTCAGCGCGTCGGCGGCGGAATCTTCAGCTTGTCGCCCGGGTGGATGCCGGACCTGGCCCAGGCGTTCAGCGCGTAGATCTTGTTGATATCGACCCCAAAGAATCGCGCGACGTTCGGGAGACTGTCCGCCACCTTGGATCCGTTTCCGCTCGGGCCCGGCCCTCTGACGGTGTAGATGTAGCAGTTGGTCTGGCCCGGACAGGGCACCACCAGATTCATTCGGGACGCGGTCGCGCCGGGGGGCCAGGTCGCGGACGGGACCGGCGTGGGCGCGAGCGTAGGGCTGGGCGACGCCGACGGCGGGGCCGTCGGGGCAGGTGTGTCGGTCGGCGTCGGCACGGCCGTCAGCGTGGGTGCGGCCGTGGGCGTCCCGCTGGCACTGGTCGCCGCCACAGGGGAGGCTGCGCTAGGGTTTGCGCCGCTCGAGGAGCCGGGCAGGACCCCCAGCATCACGGCAATGAGCACGGCACCGGCAAGCGCGACCAGCGCGAGGCCGGCGATGGTCAGGTAGGGCATCCCCGAACGTGGCTTGGCCTCGGCGGCAGCCGTCGCCGATTCCTCGGCCAGCAGGGTCCCTCGCATGTACCGAGGGCAGCTGACGTGGACGCGCTGCAGGCAAACGAGCTCTTGCTGCCGCAGCGAGAGCGGCAGCGGGTCGCCGAAGGCGGCGCAGCGATGAGTGGGGACGGCCTCCCCGCCAGGCTCGAAGAGCTTGCCATCCGGGCCGATGCTCCGCAGGAACTTGCAGACAACCGGGGCGTTGGCGCCGGAAGCCGTGTCGGCCCAGCCTGTGAAGGCGTCCGATTGGTCGAGGTCCTCGGACGAGGTGCCCTGCGTCGCGGCCCCGATCAGGTCCGATTCGCCGCTGCCTTTCGGCACGGCCATCAGGAGAGGATCGCCGCCGCCGACGCTACCCCTGCCCGCCCCGCGTCCGCGCCCGAGCCTCGGCCCGTCTTGATCGGGCAGAACTTGATCGTCCCGCCCGTCGCCGTTGGACCCTCCGCGTGCGTCCACGCTCTCTCCTGACCATCGAGATCGACCCCGGCCACTCGGTCCGGACAGCCGCCGCCCGGCAGTCTAGTACCTTTCGACGCTTGCCGTAGCGGCAGATTCGATGCTAGCCTGCCGTTCCTCCGGAGGTCCCGTACAGCTTTGATGGCCCTGCCACAGCGCATCACCGAACTCTCGCCCGTCGCCGTCGCCGGGACGGCGCCACGGATACGCCGCTGCACCTTCCGGCGCCTGAGCCGCGTGGACATCGCAGGCCGAGCTACCTACGAGGTGAATTGCCTCTACCCCGACCGCCGGCTCCCGCTACCGCTGGGCGACCTCGACTCTAGTTCAGCCGTGTGCGCTCCGTGCCAGGCCGATCACGTGTTCAGACCCGACGAGGATTGAAGCGGCCCTGGACAGTCCTTCGGCCGGCCCTTTCAGGTGGGCAACGCGCCGTTCGTTGGGCTGACAGAATGGCGGCGAGCCGGCCTGTAAGCCGAGTTCTGTGCCGCGACCTGCGTCGCAGCGACGATCATCCATCTCTGGCCGCCGGTTACCCGACGGCTCAAGCGGCCGACCCGAGGACTGGGCAGCGCGACCTCTTCCGTTCGAGCGCCCGGTTGCCCGAACTCCCGAACCGCGTCCTCCTATTTGGCCTTGCTCCGAGCAGAGTTTGCCGCGTTTCACCCCGTTCTCGGGTTGCCCCGAGCCCGGCTACGTCTCTGTGGCACTGGTCCTCGCCTCACGGCGGACGGGCGTTACCCGCTACCCTGCGCTGAGGAGCTCGGACTTTCCTCGCGCCCCCGACCGAAGCCGGGAGCGCGCGATCGTCCGGCCGACTCGCCGGGCGGCATTCTAGTCCAGCCGGCACGGTCGGCCAAATCGGTCTCGAAATCGACGCGGAGGCGATGGTGGACGCTGGACGGGAGCGCGACGTCGAGTCGACCCTGCCCCTGGTGCGCCGAGCCGGCCCAGTGGACGCCCGCGCCATGGCCGAGGTGCGGGTGCGGGGCTGGCAGGCTGCCTACAGCGGCATCCTGCCGGACGACTTCCTGGCGGGCCTGACAGTTGCGGCCGGCGAAGCCGCATGGCGAGCCTGGCTCGAGGACGCAGAGGGTGGCCTGCCGGCCTGGGTCGCCGAACGCGCGGGCAAAGTCGCAGGCTTCGTGAGCAGCGGCCCACCACGGGACGATGACGTGCCACTCCCCGCCGCGGAGGTCTACGCCCTCTACGTGCTCCCGCAGTTGTGGCGCCACGGACTCGGGCGGGCCCTGCTGGAGACCGCCACCGAGTTCTGGCGTGCCCGTGGCGCGGAGACCACGGTCTTGTGGGTCTTCCGGGACAACGCGCCGGCTCGCGCCTTCTACGAGGCCCAGGGCTGGCAACCGGACGGCGGCCGCCAGGAGCTGGAGCTGGCCGGCGCATCCGCGATCGAGGTTCGATATCGCCTTCGAATCAGGGCTTGAGAAACGAACCGAGCGCAGCCGCTCGCGGCCGGCGGCATTACGATGCCCACTGAATCCCACGATCGCAGCGGCAGGAGCGCGGCAATGGCAAAGAAGGAATCCCAGCAGAGCCTGCGCGAGCTCACGCGCATCAAGCGGGGCGAACAGGTCAACCTCGCCAAGTTCGACTGCGGCGAAACCTTCGGTCGCCAGAAAGTCGATGCCGACAAGGTTCTCGCCGCCAACCTCGCCCGCCTGACAGACCTCCAGATCCGCATCTATGCCGAGGCCAAGCACGCCGTCCTGATCGTGCTCCAGGGGATCGATGCCGCGGGCAAGGACGGCACCATCCGCGTCATCGCCGGAGCCTTCAACCCCCAGGGCACGCCGGTAACTTCATTCAAGGAGCCGACGCCGATAGAGCTGGCCCACGACTATCTCTGGCGAATCGAGGCCGCGCTACCGGGCAAGGGCCAGATCGGCATCTTCAACCGCAGCCATTACGAGCAGGTCCTGATCGTTCGCGTCCACAACCTGGAGCCGGAGCGGCAGTGGCGGCGCCACTACGCCGAAATCCGCGATTGGGAGCTCATGCTCACCCAGGAAGGCGTGACGATCCTCAAGTTCTTCCTGGCCATCGACAAGGACACCCAGCGTCAACGCTTCCAGGACCGGGTGGACGATCCGACCAAGCGCTGGAAATTCTCGCTGAGAGACGTGGCGGAGCGTAAGTTCTGGGACCAGTACCAGGTCGCGTTCCAGGAGATGCTCGCCGAGACGAGCACCGACTTCGCGCCCTGGCAGCTGATCCCGGCCAATCACAATTGGCTGCGCAATCTGGCCATCAGCGAGATCGTGGCCGACGCCATCGACGAGCTGAACCCGCAGTTCCCGGAGCCGGCAGCCGGCATCGTGGGTCTAAAGGTCGTGTAGCGGCCGGCACGCAAAGGCAGGCCGTCGCGTCTACCGGGGCCGCACGGGCGCGCTCCCCTACTTCGGCCGAGCCACGACAACTCGCGCGCCGCCGGCTTGCGCTCGATCGATCGCCTCGTTGCAGAGCGCGTCCGCCTGGTGGTTCTGGGCCCTGGGCACGTGCGTGGCGCTCCAGCGGGCGAAGCGGGCGAGCCGCGCCTTCGCCTCGGCGTGGAGCGGGATCAGCTTTGCGTCCTTGACCCGCCAGCGACCGTGGAGCTGCTCCACGATCAGCTTGGAGTCGAGCAGCATCTCCACTTCGCCTGCGCCGAGCTCCGCGGCCAGGGCGAGCGCCCGCAGCACCGCCGTGTACTCGGCCACGTTGTTCGTCTGAACGCCCAGGTACTCCGAGATCGACGCGATCGGCGCCGCGCCGGGACGACGGGCGCCAGCCGTCGCGGCATCGATCAAGACGGCCCCGAGCGAAGCCGGACCGGGGTTCCCGCGGGCGGCGCCGTCGGTTCGAACGATGAGCCGCGCCTGCCCGGCCGCGCTCGAGGCGGCCGGCTTTTCGGGCGTGGAAGCCGTGGGCGCGGACGGTCCCTCGGCCTCGGCGCCGACCGAGTTCCAGAGAGAGTCCCACTCCGGATCCGACGGCCCGCTCAGCCTCGTCGCCCCACGATCGCCGAAGAGACTTCGAGGATGGCGCGCGTGATGTTGATGCCGCGCGGGCAGGCGTCGACGCAGTTGAAGATCGTGCGGCAGCGCCACACC
>Ga0182019_10000088_pt1 | contig 44492 bp, 37 predicted proteins | sample 812E2MmetaG_FD_120483 | JGI IMG/M metagenome (GOLD analysis project Ga0182019, IMG submission 120483) | Permafrost microbial communities from Stordalen Mire, Sweden - 812E2M metaG | ecosystem: Environmental > Terrestrial > Soil > Wetlands > Permafrost | place: Sweden: Stordalen | collected...
CTGCCGCTTTTCGGTGCGCAGCCCCCCCGGCTACCCTTTGCGAGCAACCACTTCGAGTTCGATTTTGCCGCCACCACCTATCGCGATCCCCAGTACGTGCGCTATCAGACTCAGCTCGAGGGTTTCGAACGCGCCTGGATGGAGCCAAACGCGAAGAGTTTTCGCGAATTCACCAACCTCAGCGAAGGCACGTATACCTTCAAGGTGCGTGCCGCCAACGCGGACGGCCGGTGGAGCGAGCCGGCGGCCTTCCGTTTCTTCATCCTGCCTCCGTGGTACCGCACGTGGTGGGCCTACACTTTGTTCGGCCTCGCAACCGCCGGTGGCATCTTCGGCGGCTACCGGCTCCGGGTCCATCAGATGCGCGTGCGCACCAAACAGCTCGAGACCCTCATCCACCGTCGCACCGAGGAACTCGCGCGCGCCAACGCCGCGAAGACGGACTTCATCGCCAACATGAGCCACGAGATCCGTAACCCGCTCAACGGCGTCATCGGCCTTGCGGGCCTGCTGCAGGAGTCCGAGCTCAGCTCGCAGCAGCGCGGCATGGCCGTCTCGCTGCGCAAGTGTGCGGAATACCTTTCCACCCTGGTCGAGGACGTGCTCGATTTCTCCAAGATCGAGGCGGGCCGCATCACCATCGACGCCGGGCCGTTCAACCTGCGCAACGTGTTCGCGGACGTCGAATCGATCTTCGCCTGGCAGTCGCAGGAACAGCAGATGCCGATCAGCACCCACCTGAGCCCGGACTTTCCGGAGACGGTCATCGGCGACGAGGCGAAGATCAAACAGATCGTGATCAACTACGTGGCCAACGCCCTCAAATACGCCAGCCACGGTGCCATCACAATCGCGGCGGAGAGCCGGCCGGCGCCAGGCGGAATCGCGGAGATCTCCATCGAGGTGCGCGACCAGGGACCTGGCATCCCGCTCGATGAGCAGCCCAAGCTCTTCGAGAAATTCAGTCGCGGACAGCGCGCCCGGCAGGAGAAAATCCGCGGCACCGGCCTCGGCCTCGCGGTCTGCCGGGCCTATGGCGAGAAGATGGGCGGCACGGTGGGCCTCACGAGCACGCCGGGCGAGGGCTCGACGTTCTGGTTCAAAGTCGCGCTCGCCATCCCCGCGCCCCAGCCCACCGGGCCGGCGGTCGAGGAGCGCCCGCGGCCGGCTCCGACCACCCGCGCCCTCATCGTCGAAGACCAGGAATACAACCTCCTCGTCATTGAAAACATCCTCACCCGCCTTGGCTACAAAACCGACCACTCCACCGACGGCAACGATGCTCTCGCGAAACTGCAGGCCAACCTCTACGACATCGTGTTCATGGACTGGGACCTGCCCGGCATGAACGGCGTCGAGGTCACCCGCCGTTTCCGCCAGTGGGAGCCGCCCGAGCGCCACACCCTGATCGTGGCCACGACCGCCTACTCCACCCTGGAGAAACGGCGCGACTGCCTCGAGTCGGGGATGGATGGATTCGCTGCCAAGCCGCTCAGCCCCGAGAAAATCAAGGCCACGATCCAGAACCTGAGCGGGCCGCTCCGCGCCGGCTCCTCCATCCAGATCCGCGTGGCTGAGGAGCCTCCGGGCAAGACTCTCGATCTCTCCGTCTTCAAGTACATGTCCGATCAGAAGCCCGGGAAGATGCGCCAGCTCGCCGAGGAGTTCATCACCGCGCTCGACAAGGACGTCGCCCTGCTCGCCACTGCCGTGGCCGACGGCAACATCGAAACCACGCGCCGGCAGGCGCACCGCATCCTTTCGCAGACCGCGCTGATCGCCGCCACGCAGGTCGCGACCGTGGCCGCCACCATCCAGGAAGCCGCGCGCGACGGCGACATCGAGACGCCGCGCTCCACCCTGGGTTCATTCGAGGCGGAGATCGCCCGCCTCAAGGAGAGTCTTCGGGCCGCTCTCGAAAAGAATTGAGCTTCGAAAAGCCCTTGTTCACCGCGTACCGGATGAGGTCCGGAGTGCGGTGCAGGCCGAGTTTGCTCATGATGTTGCGCCGGTGGAGCTGCACGGTGTACCGGCTGAGCCGGAGCTCGCGCGCCACTTCCTCGTTGGTCAGGCCGCCGCCCAGCAGGGCGAGCAGCTGCTGCTCGCGCTCGGTCAGCACCTTCGGAAAGGCCCTCGGCTCCGTGCGCAGGCGCTGCCGCACCTGCTGCACGACCTCGGTGAAGAACACCCGCCCTTTGATCACCTCATCGATCGCCTGCTTGAGCACATCGACCGACTGGCGGTTCTTGTCCACATAGCCGTGCATGCCCGAATTGAGCACGCGATAGAGCGTGTAATCGTCGCATTCGGAAGACAGCGCGAGGATGCGAATCTTCGGGTCCATCGCCAGGAGCTCATCCGCCATGGAAATTCCGTCGCGGTCGGGTAGATTGAGATCGAGCAAGACCATGTCGGGCTTCTGCTTGCGGCACAGCTCAAGACCGGTGGCGGCGTCTGCAGCCTCCCCCACCACGGCCAGATGGAAATGTTCCCGGCAGATCTTCTTCAGCAAATCCCGAAACATCGCCTGATCTTCGATGAGGACGATCTTCATGGGTGTAACTTCCAAAGTGTGGTTGATCGTGCCGGCGAAAACCAGTCCAATCGTATTTTGAAAATTTCGCTGGTTATTGCTACCCGCCGACTTCTGCAGAAAAGTGGCCGCATTCCAAGAGGAGGAATATCCCTCCGTCGGCCAAACAGCGAGCACCATCCACCCACGCGGCAGATTCGCTTTGCATCATCGCGCGACGTGAGCATGGTAACCCCATTAAACCAAATGGGGAGTCCGCCGCGCCGGACTGAGATTGGGGGACGCCCGCCCTCTCTACCCTCCGAACCTGATGCGGGTCATGCCGCCGTAGGGATCGCCGGCCGCGCAGGTCGCGGCGGCGCCAGCACTCCGGCCGCACGGTCCGACTTCCCTCCCTCCGACCATGTCCACTCCCGCCCTTCCCTCCGCCACGCTCACCGGGTCAAACGGCGCCGCCCCCACGGCGCCGACCGGGACCCGCCGCGTCTACGTCGCCGGTTCGCGTCCCGATCTGTGGGTGTCGATGCGCGAAATCTCCCTCCAGCCAACCCGCGGCTTCGACGACCGTCTCACTGACAACGAAGCCGTGCGCGTTTATGACACCTCCGGGCCGTGGGGCGATCCATCGTTTCACCAGGATCCCACCCGCGGCCTGCCGCCCGTGCGGCTGGAATGGATTCGTGAACGCGGCGACGTCGAAGCCTACGCCGGCCGCGCCATCCAGCCGATTGACGACGGTTATCTGAGCGACGTCCACGTCGAGCACGCCGTGAATAACGGCCTGGCGCGCTTCCCCGCGCTGCGCCGCGAACCGCTGCGCGCCCGGGCCGGCGCCGTTTCCCAACTGGCCTACGCCCGCCGCGGCGTCATCACGCCGGAGATGGAATTCGCCGCCATCCGTGAGAACATGAAGCTGCAGGCGGCCCGCGAGCAATTGGAGACCTCCCCGGATGCGCCGCGCGATTCCCTCCGCCACCAGCATCCCGGCCAGGCTTTTGGCGCCTCCATCCCGCGCGAAATCACGCCGGAATTCGTGCGCAGCGAGGTCGCTCGCGGCCGCGCCATCATCCCGACCAATATCAACCACCCGGAACTTGAGCCGATGATCATCGGCCGGAATTTCCTCGTGAAGATCAACGCCAACCTCGGCAACAGCGCCGTCGCCTCTTCGATCGAGGAGGAGGTCGAGAAGATGCGCTGGGCCATCCGCTGGGGCGCCGACACGGTCATGGACCTGTCGACCGGCCGGAACATTCACGAGACGCGCGAGTGGATCATCCGCAACTCCCCTGTGCCGATCGGCACCGTCCCGATCTACCAGGCGCTGGAAAAGGCCGGCGGCCGGGCCGAGGAGCTCACCTGGGACCTCTTTCGGGACACGCTGATCGAGCAATGCGAGCAGGGCGTCGACTACTTCACGATCCACGCCGGCGTCCTCCTGCGTTTCATCCCGCTGACCGCGCGGCGCATGACCGGCATTGTTTCCCGCGGCGGCTCGATCCTCGCCAAATGGTGCCTCGCCCACCATCAGGAGAACTTCCTCTACACCCGCTGGGACGACATCTGCGAGATCCTGGCGGCCTATGACGTCTCGTTTTCCATCGGCGACGGTCTGCGACCCGGTTCGATCGCCGATGCCAACGACGAGGCCCAGTTCGCGGAGCTTAAGACGCAGGGCGAGCTCACCCGGCGCGCGTGGGCGCGCGGCGTGCAGGTGATGAACGAGGGCCCGGGACACATTCCCATGCACCTCATCCAGGAGAACATGGCGAAGCAGCTCGAGTGGTGCGGCGAGGCGCCGTTCTACACGCTCGGTCCGCTCACCACCGACATCGCGCCCGGCTACGACCATATCACCTCGGCCATTGGCGCCGCCATGATCGGCTGGTACGGCTGCGCGCTCCTCTGCTATGTCACGCCAAAGGAGCACCTCGGGCTGCCCAACCGGGACGACGTGCGGGCCGGCGTCATCGCCTACAAGATCGCCGCCCACGCCGCTGATCTCGCCAAGGGACACCCGGCCGCGCAATACCGCGACAACGCGCTGAGCAAGGCGCGTTTCGAATTCCGCTGGGAGGACCAGTTCAACCTCGCGCTCGATCCCGAGATGGCGCGGTCCTTCCACGACGAAACCCTGCCCCAGGAAGGCGCCAAGACCGCGCATTTCTGCTCCATGTGCGGCCCGCATTTCTGCGCGATGAAGATCACCGAGGAGGTCCGCCAGTACGCTGCGCAGAAAGGCCTCGCCGAAGAGCAGGCCCTCGCCGCCGGCCTCGAGGAGAAATCCCGGGAGTTTGTCGCCAAGGGCGCCGAAGTGTACACGAAAACCGACTGACCCCTGCCAGAAAAAAGCCGATGAACTTGAAAGGCGACTTTCCACTCGTCATCAGTTGTACGCGTCCTGAGCCAAACTCATGCATTCGAACCATAATCTTCCTCGCAGGATACAAATCCTTTCGATCGATTCTGTAGGAAGCCCGCTCGCGGGCGATTTCCCCTCTGTGATCCTCCTTCGCCAGGCCTATGGAGGACAGGTCGCGCGCAAGCGCGCTTCCTACAGGTGCATTGATCCGGCTGAGAACGCCTGCTCAATTCCACTCGCCAAGCTACATCCATCCAGATTCTAGACTCCTGCTGGATTCACCTCAGTCACCGCGCCGTCCCGAATGAAATCCAAGAAACCCGCAGCCAAAGTCCGCACCGTCAAGGCCGGGAAAAACCTGCCTCCCGCCGCCGCCCGCCAATTCGCCGCCCGCGTCAAGGCGGTCCGCGCCGCCCACGAGGCCTTCCTTAATCGGAGGAACCCGGTTGATTCCGAGTGGGACAACGGCGTCTTCGAGCGCTTCCAGCACCCCGTCGTCACCTCCCGCCACGCCCCGCTCGAGTGGCGCTACGACTTCAATCTGCAGACCAACCCGTTTTTCATGGAGCGGCTCGGCATCAACGCGACCCTCAACCCCGGCGCCTTCTACTGGAACGGCAAGGTGCACCTGGTCGTGCGCACGGAGGGTTACGATCGCAAGAGCTTCTTCGCCATCGCCGAAAGCCCGAATGGCCTCGACCACTTCCGCTTCTGGGACGAACCCTGCGACATCCCCGAGTTGAAGCCGGAAACAAACCTCTACGACATGCGCATCACGTTCCACGAGGACGGATGGATTTACGGGGTGTTCTGCGCGGAGGCGAAAGATCCCAATGCCCCGGCCGGCGACCTCTCCTCGGCGGTGGCCCAGGCCGGCATGGTGCGGACCAGGGATTTAAAAAAATGGGCGCGTTTGCCGAACCTCAGGACGCCGGCCTCCCAGCAGCGCAATGTCGTGCTCCATCCCGAATTTGTGCAGGGAAAATACGCCTTCTATACGCGGCCGATGGACGGCTTTATCGACGTCGGTTCCGGCGGCGGCATCGGCTGGACCCTGTGCGACGACATCACCACCGGCATTACCGGTCCGGAGACAATCATCGACGCCCGCGCCTATCACACGATCAAGGAGTCGAAGAACGGCCAGGGGCCGGTGCCGATCAAGACCCCGCACGGCTGGCTGCACCTCGCCCACGGGGTGCGCAACTGCGCGGCCGGCCTGCGCTACGTACTCTATATGTTCATGACCTCACTCGAGGATCCGTCAAAGGTCACCGCGCGTCCCGGCGGCTACTTCCTCGCCCCCCACGAAGGGGAGCGGGTGGGCGACGTGTCGAATGTCACTTTCACCAACGGCTGGGTGCGTCTGCCCGACGACTCGGTGCTCATCTATTACGGCGGTTCCGACACCCGCTGCTACGTCGCGCGCAGCACCGTGGCAAAGCTCGTCGACTGGTGTCTGCACACGCCGGAAGAAGGCCTGACCACCCGCGGCTGCGTGGATCAGCGCCTCGCGCTCATCCGCGCCAACCAGGCCTTCCGCCACTGAAATCCGCGCCCGCCTCGCCGGGTAGCATCCCGCCCATCTCCATATGAACCTCCGGCGTAATTTCCCATTCAGGTCAGCGGCAATCCTCCTCGTTGCGATGATCCCTTCCCTCAGTCACGGCGGCAATCCGCTGATCTCCACGGTGCTTTCGGCCGACCCTTCGGGCCACGTCTGGCCGGGCGATGATCGGATGTGGATCTACGCCTCGCACGACCAGCCGGGGACGAACACCCACGATACGATGACGAGTTATCACGTTTTCTCGTCGGCCGACCTGGTCAACTGGACCGACTACGGCGTGGTCCTGCATCTCAAGGACGTGAAATGGGCGGCCAGCCACATGTGGGCGATCGATGCGGTGCGGTGGAAGGGCACCTACTACCTCGTCTTCTGCGCCCAGGAGAAAGGCACCGGCATCTTTCGGACCGGCCTGGCCACCAGTCAGCTGCCGCAGGGTCCCTTTACTGACATCGGATTCGTCAAAGGCGTGGACTGGGGTCAGGATCCGGCCCTGTTCGTCGATGACGACGGCCAGCCCTACCTTTTCTGGGGCTGCGGCGGGGATTGTTTCGGCGGAAGACTGGCCGACGATCTCATGTCCGTGGTCGCCGGCACCACTGTCAGACTCACGGATCAGTTGACCTATGTCTACGAAGGACCGTGGGTCCACAAATACCGGGGCAGGTACTACCTCTCTTATCCCGGCCTGCCCGGCGGACACTGGCCGGAGCACATGTACTATGCGACCGCCGAGAAGCCGCTCGGCCCCTACACATTCAAGGGCGAGTACATTGGCGCGTTTAAAGGCCAGGCGGGGACCAACCACGGCTCGATCCTGGAGTACAAGGGCCGGTGGTATGCCTTGTACCACAGCGCGTGGGTCTCGGGCGGCCAGGGGCAAAGCCGCAATCTGATGATGGACGAATTGCACTACAATGCCGACGGCTCCATCCAGCCGATCCGGCCGACGATGACCGGCATCGCACCAGACGGGCCCCAACGCGGTCCTTTCCGCTGCACCCTGCTGCTCGAAGCGGAGAACGGCGAGGCCGCCTGCGGCTCATTGCTCGGCACCTCCGTCGCGACCGAGCGTCCGGGATACTCCGGCTCCGGCTATGTCCGCGGCTTCGCCCATCCCAATGACGCGGTCACGGTGATGGCGCAGGCTGCCAAGTCAGCGCCGTACCGGCTGAAGATCCGTTACGTGGCCCCGGCCGGCGACCAACACAACAAACTCCTGGTGAACTACACGATGATTGACGATCCCGGCACCAGCGATCCGGATCGTTACGACAAGTCCGTCAAATTTCCCAAGACTGATCAGTGGACCGAGCTTGATACTGGCATCGTCAGCCTTAAGGAAGGTGACAATACCATCAAGCTCTACGCTGGCACCGGCGGCATCGAGGTCGACTATTTCAAACTGGAGCCGGTCCTGCCCGCCGATCTCCAGGCCCAGCCGAGATGATCTCGGCGCGCCGGTTTCAAACCCATTACTTCTTACAGGAGCAAACAGAGGGAACTGAGAGAGTCTGTTTCTCCCCTTCCTCCGTTACCTCCTGTAAAACGTTTTGATTGTGGCTCTGGCACGTTGGGAAACATCGCGCTAGCGTGCCGGCACAATCACCACTCCATACCAGAGGTGGCGCCGCTCCACCCGCAGACGTCACGGTTTTTCCTCCGCTCTTGGTCGATCCGACGCGTTCCAGCGGTTTGATAAGTTTCTGTCCGGGGCTCACTTCGGCCGATCTGGTTTGAGAAGCGCACCCGCCACTGGGAGGAATCGATCTCCTGAAATCATGAGGGCCGCCCCTTGTGGAGGCGGCCCTGCATGACCTAACACCAAGCAAACCGTAAGAACTACAACAACGATCGTTCTAAGAACGACCTTGTTTCATGGGAGATAGACGCAGCCGGATTAAAAGCGTTGAAAAAAAGTTTTGCGAATTAGCTGTAAACAATCCTGGCCATGGCCACGGCTCTCCCCCACGGCCAGAATCACCAGAAGCGACACGCAAGTTATTCTAGGGGAATAACTCCGCAGGCATCACTCCATGGGCCGGGGAGGCCTCCACCGGGCGATGAGGTGTGCTCTTGAGCGGATAGCGGAAAGTTTCCCCCTGGAAATTCTTGAACACCACCTCGTCGTCGGTGATTTTCTCGATGTATTCAGGGTTGATCGGCACCTTTCCGCCGCCGCCGGGGGCGTCGATGACGTACTGGGGCACCGCATAGCCGGTGGTGTGCCCGCGAAGGGCGCGGATGATCTCGATACCCTTGCGCACATCCACCTTGAAGTGCGAGCCGCCGGTAATGAGGTCCATCTGATACAAATAGTACGGCCGGACCCGCATCCGCAGCAGCCGGTGCACGAGCGCTCTCATCACGTCGACCTCGTCATTCACGCCCCGGAGCAGAACGCTCTGGTTGCCCAGTGGCACGCCGGCGTAGGCCAGGCGCTCACAGGCGTCTTTGAGCTCCTGGGTGCATTCCTTGGGGTGGTTGACATGGATGCTCATCCAGACCGGCCCATGCTTCTTGAAGATCTCGCACAACTCCGGGGTGATGCGCTGGGGGAGGAAGACCGGGATGCGCGATCCGATGCGGATGAACTCCACGTGCCTGATGGCGCGCAGGCGGCCGAGCAGGTGATCGAGTTTCCGGTCGGAAAGCAGCAACGGATCGCCGCCGCTTAGCAGCACGTCGCGCACCTCGGGGTGCGCCTCAATGTAACGCAGCGCCCGCTCGTGCTCAGGATGGAAATTGTAGTCCTGCGCATTGCTGACGAGGCGGCTCCGCGTGCAGTAGCGGCAATAGGCGGCACAGCGGTCCGTGACCAGGAACAGAACCCGATCAGGATAACGATGGACCAACCCCGGCACTGGCGAGTGCGCGTCCTCGCCGAGCGAGTCGAGCATCTCCTCCTCGGCCATGACCACTTCCTCGCCGCGCGGGATGACCTGCCGGCGGATCGGACAGCCGGGATCGTTGCGGTCGATGAGATTGAAAAAGTAGGGCGTGATCGCGAGGGCCAGCTTGTGGTTGGCGAACAGGCAGCCCGCCTTTTCCTCGGGCGTGAGCGTCATGAACTGCTCCAGCTGGGCCGCACTCGTGATGCGGTTCTTGAGCTGCCAGTTCCAATCCCGCCAGTCGGATTCGGGAACGTGCTGCCAAAGTCCCTGGCCATCGAACCACGTCGCGCGATCTTCGTTATAAGGCATATGGTCGGTACAAAGTAATAAGCCGCCTAACCATTCTGTCAAATGGCGGGGCCGACGAGGGCAGCACACCAAGCAGTTCGAAAGGACGGCACACGCCGGCAAACCATTCTGCGGCTAGAAAATGCCCCAATGGAACTGCTGGTCCATGGCGAGCAGGAAGATCATCGCCACATACACCCACACTGCGGCCAGAACAACGTTTGCGACCATACTGCGCTTGCCAGTTGGGCCGGCTGCCTCGGGTTTGTCGGCGCTCATGATGGTTCCAGCTTGCACAGGTTCCCCGTCTTGCGCAAGTCCCGGAAGGCGCTGGTCTGCGTGCAATCACGATTTTATCCGGTCGCTGGCGCTGCATCCAGGTCGACCGGTTCCAATACGCGGATCGGCACGATGGCGCACGGCAGCCCTTGGAGGAAGAGCCGGCGCTGGAGCGCAAACGCCGTGTAATTGTGCAGCCAGCGCGTGAAAATGGTCTCCCGTTCGAACACGAGCTGGCCGGTGAAGAATATCAGATTGGAATACCGTGCGACTAGGTCGGGCACAAGCTTCCCGAGTTCGTCCAACACCTCGTGGCCGATCGCAGTCACCGCCTCGGCCTCGCCCCCGCGCGCCTGCACGAAGTTCACGTAGCGCTGGGCCTCCTGCTTGATGTGCGCCTGCAATCGCTCGATTTCATCTGTCCCCTTGAAGTTGCCGGCGTCGACCACGCCGATCTGCACAAAGACCATCCGGCGGAAACCGCCGCCAAACAGCCGCACCGCGCCAAACAGGGTGTGCAGGCCGAGGCCGTTGAAGCCATTGACCAGCACCACGGCCGTGCGTTTCGAGGTCGGGGCGAATTCTCGTGAACCGGCCGGGGCCGGCAGCTCGGCCGCCTCGACGATGCTGTTGAGGTTCGCGAGCTGGATTCGCACGCCATCGTAGTGCCGGCGCACGGCGTAAGCCGCCGCGACCAGCGCCGTGGTCATGAGCAGGGTCACCCAGCCACCGCCATGGAACTTGAGCATGACGAGCGTCACCAGGATGAAGCTGGTCAGCCCCAGCCCCATGGCGTTGACCGCGAGCCGCGGCGCCCAACGGGGCTCCTCGTGCCGGACCTGCCACCAATGGCGCACCATGCCCAGCTGCGACAGGCTGAACGTAATGAAGACGTTGATGCTGTACAGCACCACCAGCAGATCCACCGCCCCGCGCGTGAACAACAGCACGACGAGGGCGGCGCCGCCCATGATCATGATGCCGTTGAGCGTGACGAACCGGTCGCTCAGCGCCGTGAAACGCGACGGCATCCAGCGATCCAGCGCCATGCTCGCAAGCACGCGCGGTCCATCCAGAAATCCGGCCTGCGCGGCCACGAAAAGGATCGCCGCTGCGCTGACGAGCGCGACCTTCACAAACCCGCCCCCCAGCCACGCCGGCCAGCCGGCGGTGAGCCGCTCGAGCAGCACCGCGTTGAGGGTCTTGCCGGCGACGGGGGAAACTCCGAGCAGCAGGTAGGCCACGAGCAGTCCGGCCACCATGCCGGCCAGCGAGACGGCCATCAGCACCATGGTGCGGCGTCCGGTCCGCACGCGCGGTTCGCGCAGGATGGGCAGCCCGTTGCTGACCGCCTCGATGCCCGTGTACGTGCCCGCACCCATGCTGTAGGCGCGCAGCAGCAAGGCCAACAGGCCGAGCACGCCGATTTCGGCCGACGCGCCGTGCACGGCCTGTATCGTGTCGCCCGGCAGCGCGGCCAGCGCGCGGGAATGGGAGCCGAAGGCATACAGCACCGCAAAGCCATGGGTGGCCAGGAACAGGCAGAACACCGGCGCCAGCAACAGCACCGATTCGCGCACGCCGCGCAGGTTGAGCACGGTCAGAAACAGGATGCCGGCCGCCGAGGCCGCCAGCTTCCAGGCCAGCCACGATTCCGGCAGGAAGCTGAACAATGCATCCATCCCGCTGGCCACCGAGACGACAATGGTCAGCACATAGTCGATGAGCAGGGCCGAGCCCGACACCACACCGGCGCTCGGGGAGAGCAGCCGGCTGGCCACGACATATCCGCCGCCGCCCGTCGGGAACAACGCGATGATCTGCGAATAGCTGATGCAGATAATCACGACCGTCGTCGCCGTCATGGCTGCGATGAAGACCGCCAGCGAAGGATGGGTCAGCAGCACCCGGTACGCTTCCTCCGGGCCGTAGCACGACGACGAAACGCCGTCCGCCCCCAGCCCGACCCACGCCAGCAGCGCGACCAGCGACAGTTTGTGAAACAGGCCGCGTTCGGTCAGGTCACGCTTCCGGCCGATGAGCAAATTCTTCACCGACCGCATTGGAGAATTGTCAGTCATGTTGGTTGTCTTCTGGCGCCGCGGACGGAGAAAACCCGGCGGCGGCTCTGCACTGCGGGACAACCATGATGGCGCGATTGACGCGTCCCAGAGGATCGCCCTTCCCGTTGCCTGCGAGGTTAGCTGACGGGCTTGGCCTGAGAAGTGGCCTTGGCGGTGGTCGCCCACCGCCGTGCGCCCCGGCCGCGCTGCCGGCGCAACGCGGCGTTTGGGTCCCCCACGCCGCTCTGCGGGAACGCAGAACGGCTTCGGCTGCTGAATTATCGACGAGCCAGAAAAACCATTCAGGTGACGCCGTCAACTGGCTTAAATGCATTTCTCGCACAACGTGTTCGAATATTGCGGGGTTGCGGATTTTTGTAATCGCCGTCCGCACACAAATCACGGAAGGACCATAATACCCTTGGCACCCGGGACGAAAGGCTTTTTCGTCGCGCGTTGATGCCCACGCCACGTCCAGGGGTTCTCGCTCTCGAAGACGGCTCGGTCTTTCGCGGCCGCGCGTTCGGCGCCGAAGCCACCATCACCGGTGAAGCTGTGTTCAACACCAGCATGACTGGTTATCAGGAGATTCTCACTGATCCCTCCTATTTCGGCCAGATCGTCACCATGACCGCCGTCCAGATCGGGAATTACGGCATCAACCCCGAGGACGAGGAGTCGGCCGGCGGGCCGAAGGTCGCCGGCTTCGTGGTCCGCGAGCTTTCTCCCGTCGCCAGCAACTGGCGCAGCCGGCAGGACCTCGACGCCTATTTGCGTCAGTACCGGATCCCCGGCCTCCAGGAGGTCGACACGCGCGCCATTACCAAGAAGCTCCGCGTCACAGGCGCGATGAAATGCTGCCTCAGCACGATGGATCTTTCCAACGAGGAGGCCGTGCGGCGCGCGCAGGCGTGGGAGGGGCTCGTCGGGGTGGATTACGTCAAGGAGGTCACCTGCCAGCACACCTACGAATGGGATCCCGAGGGCCGCTGGGATGAGCCTTTCACCCTGGCCGGCACCACCCTCGGCGCCTGGGTGCCCACCACGAAGCGCTTCAAGGTCGCGGCCATCGATTACGGCGCCAAGCGCAATATCCTCAAGAAGCTGCGCCAGCATGGCTTCGACGTCTGGGTGGTTCCCGCCAACGCCACGCCTGCAATGGTGGACGAAATTGCTCCTGACGGCGTGTTCCTTTCCAACGGCCCGGGGGATCCCGATCCACTCGATTACGCGTACCGCACGGTGGCCACCCTCATCCAGCGGTATCCCATCTTCGGCATCTGCATGGGAAACCACATGATCACGCATGCCCTCGGCGCCAAGACCTTCAAGCTCAAGTTCGGCCACCGCGGGGCCAATCAGCCGGTGAAGAATCTTGAGACTGGCCAGGTTTCCATCACTGCCCAGAACCACGGTTTCGCCGCCCGGCCTGAGGACTTGGAAAAACACGGGGCCATTGTCACGGAAATCAATCTCAACGATGGCACCGTCGAAGGTTTACGGCACAAGGAGCTACCGGTTTTCTCCGTCCAGTACCACCCTGAAGCCTCGCCCGGACCGCACGACGCCGATCCGCTCTTTGCGGATTTCTACCGTCTCATCGAACGGCGCAAGGCGGGGAAGATCTAGCGGTCAGGGAGCAGCGCTAAGCGATAAGCTGAAAGCGCCCAAGCCGGCAGCAGACCTGCTACCAGTTTCCCCTTTCATCGCTTACAGCTTATAACCTATCGCTTAAAGCTTACGCCTTATTGCCACCGCCAAGCGCCCGTTCGAAACACTCCGCATCCTCCCATGTATCCACGCCGATGGTGGGATCCTGGGTCAGGCCAACCATGATGTCGTAACCGTTCTCGAGGACGCGCAGCTGTTCAAGTCTTTCGATCTGCTCGTAGCGGCCAGGCGGCAGCGAGGAGAATTTCTCCAGCAACTCTGCCTGGTAGGCGTAGAGGCCGAGGTGCTTGTAGCAGGGATTGGCGGCCACCCAGGCGTCATCGGTCGCCGGGCCGAGGTCGCGTGGGAACGGCAGGCTTGCCCGCGAAAAGAGAAGCGCGCGGCCGTCGCGGCGGATGACCACCTTCACCTGGTTGGGGTTGTTGAAATCGACGAGGCGCCGGAACGGAGTGGCCAGCGTCGCCATCGGCACGATCCCGTTGATGAGCCGCGCCAGTTCGCGAATCTGCCTACCGGTGACCAGCGGTTCGTCAGCCTGCACATTGATGATGCGGTCGGCCTGCACCGTGCGGTTGGCCTCGGCCAGGCGATCGGTGCCGCTGGCATGCGCCGGCGAGGTCAGGATCGCCTTGAAACCGCGAGCCGCCACCACCGCCCGCAGCCGCTCATCGTCGACCGCGAAATACAGCGGGAATTCCGGCGCCTGGGCCGCAATTCGCTCCGCCACCCAGAGCAACAGCGGCTTGCCTCTGATCAGATGCAGGAGTTTGCGCGGAAACCGGGTCGATTCCAGCCGGCACGGCACAATGATAGCGGTGGTGGGCATTTCGATCCAGCATGTGGTCCGCCGAGCCGTCCGGCAACGCGGAACCGAGCGGGTTTTCGACTCCGCCCGCCGACCGCCAGTGATTAACTGGTTGGCCTGACGTGTGCTTTGTGTAACGTGATAATCTTCCTAAACACAATCCGGAGCGGTCGGTTTTTAGATTGCCAGCCGGGTGCCGGCCAGTCGAGATTCCGCCCCTTAGTCGACAACTTCATGGACAAAGTCGAAGCCACACCAAGCACGCAGCAGCACGTCAGGGAATTCGTCGTGCAGAACAAGATGGGCATTCATGCCCGGCCGGCGGCCATGGTTGTGCGCATCACGAACAAATATCGCTGCGACGTGTTCGTGGAAAAGGACGAGGAGCAGGTGAACGGCAAGAGCATCATGGGCCTGATGATGCTGGCGGCCGGCAAAGGCTCGAAAGTGAAGTTCATCGCCACCGGCGACGATGCCCCGCAGATGCTGGCGGAGCTGGAGCAACTTTTCGCCCGCAAGTTCGACGAAGCGTGAGGTTTTTGCTTCGCCGGAGTCCTCGCCCCCGGCAGGATCCAATCTGCGGTCAGATTCCGAAGAAGCGCCTCGAAGTGGCGGTCGTGATCGCCGCCAGTTCGTCGACACCCGCCCCGAAGAGTCCCGCGCAAAACTCCGCGGTATGGCGCACATACGCCGGCTCATTCGGCTGCCCCCGATGCGGCACGGGGGCGAGATACGGCGCATCGGTCTCGATCATCAGCCGGGCCAGTCCTTGCGCTTTCGCGGCGGCCCGCACGGCGTCGGCGTTCTTGTAGGTGATGATCCCGGTGAACGAACCGAATCCGCCGCGCTTCTGCAGTGCGTCCATCTCGCCGGCCCCTTCGCTGAAACAATGAAAAACCACCTTCGTCCAGTCGACCCCGCTCGCATCGATCATCTCCACGCATTCGCGGAAGGCCCCGCGCGAGTGGACCACTACCGGGACGCCCAGCTGACGCGCGAGCTGCAGCCCGGCTGAAAACGCCGCCCGCTGCCAGCCGAAGAGGCGTTCCGCTGCCGCGGCCTCCTTGGGCAAATGAAAGCGGTCAAGGCCGATTTCGCCGATCGCCACCGGTCGGGGCAGGTCCGGTCTGGTCCCGGGCCCGCCTTGCCAGAAATCTTCGATCTGAGCGAATGCCTGCTCCCACCCTTCCTCCACCGAGCACGGATGCAGGCCGACCGTGTAGTGCACCGTGCCCGCATGCTCCCGCCTGAGCCCGCGGTAAAGCGTCCAGTCGTCGGGGGCGGTGCCGATGGCGATCATCTCGCCAACCCCCGCCGCGCCCGCCCGCTGGAGCACGGCCGGCAGCTCGCCGCGCCGGGCGAAGCCATCCAGATGCGTGTGTGTGTCGATGAGAGCGGGCATGTGTCGCCAGTCATCGCGAGCCCCGCCGCAGCGGCGGGAGCGTGGCGATCCAGCTGGATTGCTTCGTCGCTTCGCTCCTCGCAATGACAATCAATCAGGCGCGGTACAGCGGCCCGTACCGTTCGCGCAGGTAGCGCAGCAGGTATTTCGGAGTCAGCGGTGCGCCGGTGACCACCTTGACCAGCTCCTGCGTGTCATGGCGCCGGCCCTGCTCGTGGATGTTCCGCCGCAGCCAGCCGAGCAGCCGGGAGAAATCGCCGCGCGCAAAATCCTCCTCCAGCCCCGTCAGATCGCCGTGGACCTTGTACCAGAATTGCGAAGCCATCATGTTGCCGAGGCAGTAGCTCGGGAAGTAGCCGAACATGCCGCCCGACCAGTGCACGTCCTGCAGGACGCCTTCCCGATCGTTGGCAGGCGTCAGACCGAGGAGTTCCTGCGCCAGCGCGTTCCACGCCGTCGGCAGGTCTTGCACCGCCAGCGTGCCGGCAAACAGCCGCTTCTCGATCTCGAACCGCAGAATGATGTGCAGGTTGTAGGTGACCTCGTCGGCGTCGACGCGGATGAGCGTCGGCCGCACCGCATTGACCGCCCGGTAGAGCTCGTCGGAGGAAACCGCTCCGAGCTGCGCGGAAAACGTCTCGCGGAAGCGCGGTTCGAAAAACCGCCAGAACGGCCGGCTCCGGGCCACCTGGTTCTCCCATAGGCGGCTCTGCGACTCGTGCACGCCCATGCCGACGGCCTGGCCCAGCGGTGTGCCCTGGTGTTCGAGTCGCGTGCCCTGCTCGTACATCCCGTGGCCGGTCTCGTGGATCGCGCTGAACAGCGAGTCGAGCGGATTGTCTTTGTCAAAACGGGTCGTCATCCGGATGTCCGCCGCACTGCCCTCGCAGAACGGATGCAGCGACACATCGATCCGGCCGCGTCGGTAGTTGAACCCAAGCCGCTCCGTCACGGCGTGCAAAAACGCCCGCTGCTGCTCCACCGGGAAACCGCGAAAGAGGCCGGTTCGCGCCTTCACCGGCGAGGAAACGATCTCGCGCATAAACGGCACCAGGCCCTCCGTCAATTCGGCGAACAGCCGCTCGATCACCGCCGCGGTCATTCCTGGATCGTGCCGGTCGATCATGTAGTCATAGGGCGCGGCGGCGTAGCCGAGATAGGCGGCCTCCTGTTTCGCCAGCTCGAGTTGCTTCTCCAGGAAAGGCACGTAACCGGCGAAGTCCGCCGCCGCCTTGCACCTCGCCCAGGCATGAAAAGTCTGGCTGCTGTGGCGGGCCTTTTCGCGCACGAATTCGGGCGGCAGTTTCACCACGCGGTCATAGTCGCGGCGGCTGCATTTGAGCACGACCCGCTGATCGGCCGCGAGTTCGCCCGGCTGGCCATCCAGCAGCGTCAGCAACTCCCCGACCCGGGGATCGCTGGCGACGGCGTGCTGCAGCTCGGCCAGCAGCGCGAGTTGCTCGCCGCGGAGGTCGGCGCTGTCCGGCGGCAGGTTGACCTGCTCGTCCCAGCCAAGCAGGCCGTTGACGGTCCCAAGCACATGGGCGCGCTTCAGCCGGGAAACGAGTTCAGCGTAGGCAGCTTCAGTGGTCATGAAGGGATTGAACCCAGGTCGCGACAGTTCGCCAGCGCTTTCCTTGCACCCGCGCGGGAGTCAGCCTGCATATCCTCCACTCTCTCCTGTCATCGCGAGCCCGAGGAACGAGGGCGTGGCGATCCAGCCCCTGTCGGATGGGCTGGGTGGATTGCTTCGTCGCTCCGCTCCTCGCAATGATAATCGTCAAACACTGCGCCCCATGATCTGCGCGGCGTTCACCCCAGAGTGTGCAATGCCCCGCCCTCGCTCGCTACCCCGGCAGCTGTCCTGCCAGCGGTGCGTGGTCCGGTTTGCCCGGCGGCGGGTTCTTCGCTTCCTCCGTGGCGGCCCAAGCCAGGATCTCGTCCGTCACTTCGTCGCCGGAATCCTCCTGGTACCACCGAAAACCTCCCTCGACCGCGCCAATGGTCACCGGGATCTCATTCACCTCCGAACCGACGAAATTCACCTTTCCGACTGAACCGTCGGAAACCCTGTCCACGGTCGAAGGATGTATTGGTCTCATTGAAGACCGGAACTACCAGATCTATATGACAGATATATGACGATTTGGCAACATTAACGTGAAAAAGCCGGGCGCGCAGCGCGCCCGGCCCCAACAACTGATCAACTGACAAAATCTCAATCGGTCACCACGCGGATGCTGCCGCCCGAGGTGCGGAGCTTGAGCACCGGGCCCCCGCCGTTGACCTTGCCGGAAAGATGGCTCCGGCCGGAGCCTCCGTCGTCTAAAGTGATGGTGAGCCCATCGGCCCGGACCCCGCCGCCGCTGGTCGAGGCATCGAGCCGGAAGGCGGCCGCCTTGTCGACGGTGACCTTCACGTCGCCACCCGAGGTGCCCAGCGAGCAGTCTCCCTTGAGCGCTCCGCCGATTCCCGCCTCGACATCACCGCCGCTGGTGTGCGCCGAAAGCACGTTTTCCACGAGTCGGACGACAATGTCGCCGCCCGAGGTGCCCAGATCGGCCTTGCCGACAATCTTCTCCGCCCGGACATTTCCGCCGGAGGTGTGTAGCTTGGTGTCCCCGGTACAGGACCCGAGCTCAACGTTCCCGCCGGAGGTTCCGCCATCGACCGTGCCGTCGATGCTGCCGAACTTGACGTTTCCGCCGCTCGTGCGCGCCTGCATCCGGCCCGCGAGATCTCCCACGGTGATGTTGCCGCCCGAGGTCCGCAGGTCGGTGTTATAGCGACTCGGCACGGTTACGACAAAACTGACCTGCACCGGCGTGTTGCCGAACCAGCTGCCGGCGCCCCGGTTGTACTTTGCGATGGCGGTGACGTCGCTGCCATGTTGTTCGATCGTCAGCTCAAGGTCCTTGAGGACCTGGTCGGCCTCGGCCTCGCTGTCGGCGCGGATCTTCTCCTTGGCGACGACTTTCACGGTGTCGCCGGAACCCGGTTCCACGCTGATGTTGCCGCCCGACGTTTCGACCTTGAGCGTGCCGCCTGGCTGGACCGTGAAGGTCTTTTCAACCGTCCGTTCGATCTTGGCGTTGAGAATGACCGGGGCGGCAAAAAGCCACCCGATTCCGATGATAAGCGGGAGATGGAGTTTCATGATTGGAAAGCAGGCTTGCAACATAGAGAACCCGCCGGGGCGCCAAAAGTTACAGATAATTTGTACCGGCGGCAAGACTCCGCATCGGGCGGAACGCCTAGAGCTTCAAGCTTAAGGCTTACAGCTTGAAGCATCGTTCACGGTGTCGGGGGCAGCCCGGCCATTGCTTGGCGCGCCGATTCGCGCTTTGGCTCAAGCGCGAGAGCCTTTTCGAAGCGGGCGCGGGCGTCGGCTGGGCGGCCCAGTTTCACCAATACGCTGCCCGTCTGCTCGTACAGCCAGGCCTGATCCGGCCGCAAAAGCAGGGCTTCGTCGAATAGATTGAGGGCGGAATCCGGCTGGTCCTGCCGCTCGGCAATGAAACCCAGCTCAAGCGTGCCCGCAAAGACGTCCCGCTTTCGGACCGCCTCGGCGTAGTGGGCCGCCTTTTCGAGGCTGCCGCCGGCAATCGCCGGGGCATTTTCGTAATAACGGGCCAGACCGAGATAGCCGGGGACATGATTGGGATCAAGTTCGATGGAGCGCTTGAACGCGTTGAGCATGCGGCTGGCCAGCAGCCCCTGCTGCATGAAATTCACCTCGCCCATGCGCATCGAAATCACCGCTCCGAGGCGGGACTGATAGTCTGGTTTCTGTGAATCGAGCTTCCCCGCCTGCTCCAGCAGCTCGACGGCCTCTTTCATCCGCTTCTGACGCACCCGGATTTCGGCGAGCAGCCCGCAGGCCTCCGCCCGGGCAGTATCGCCCTGCGCGAGCGGCGCCGCCAGTGTCTCCGCCGTCGCGAGGTCGCCTTTCGCAAAAGCGGCGGTTGCTGCCGCCAGCGGATCGGCCGGGGCCTGGTCCGCGTTCATGGACGCCGCGGCCAGCAGGACCGCGGCAAGGAGGAATCGTTTGGTTTTCATATTGGGAAAAGGTTGGATCATTCCGCCTGTAGTGCCTGCAACGGCGGCCTGCGCGCCGCCCGCCAGGCCGGCAGCGCGCAGGCCACCAGCGCCACTGCCGCCAGCAAAACCGCCAGGAGCACAAGCGTGGCAGGGTCGCGCGGTGCCACGCCGAACAACAGGCCGCGGAGGCCGTTCGCCACCAGCAGTGCGCCCAGCACTCCGCCTGCAGCACCGCCCGCGATACTGCCACCGAACCGGCGCAAAAAAAACCGCACCACGCTCGCCGGGGTCGCTCCCAAGGCCAGCCGGACTCCGATCTCCCGCGTCCGCTGCACGACCAGGTAAGCCATGCTGGCGTACACCCCCAGCACGGCGAGACCGAGCGCCACCGCGGCGAACCCGCTAAGTAGAATCGCATAAAGCATCGGTTCGGCCGTCAGTTGCCGGCGGCTGGCCGCCATCGTGACGAGTTGGACGGGCAGCGTCGGCTCAACGCGCCGCAGGGCATCGCGAATCAGCGGGAGCGAGGCCGGCGTGCCGGCGCGCAGGCGGATCAGCAGCGTCGTGAAAATCCACGGCATCTGCTTTTGCGGCACATAAATCTGCGGCGGAGGCTCCTCCGTCGGGTTGTCCTGACGGACGTCGCCGACAATCCCGACAATCTCCCGATATTGGTTCGACACCCAAGGCAGCAGGAGGATTCTGCGCCCGATCGGGTCCTCCCGCGGGAAATACCGACGCGCAAAGGCCTGATTCACCATCGCCACCGGCGCCCCCGCAGGACCGTCCTGCTCGGTGAACCGGCGTCCCCTCAGGAGCGGAATCTCCAGCAAAGCGAAGAACTGCTCGCTGACCGGATTGTAGATCGCCGTGGCCGCATCGCTGTTGCGCTGTTCCCGGCCGAAAACCCAGAAGGGAAACGGCAGGGTGATTCCGGTCAGCGGTGCGCTGGCGTCAACCGCCACCTGTTCCACGCCAGGCGTCGCTTGCAACGCCTCGACCAGCCGGTCGTAGTACCGGGCGAGATCCGCATTGGTCTCGTAGCGGGATGGCGCCGGCGCGACCCGCAGCGTGCACACGCCTTCGGACCGGAAGCCGGCGTCGGCCTGCTGCAGGTTCCAAAAACTACGCAAGAGCAGCGCCGCGCCGGTGAGCACCATGAGGGTCAGCGCGATCTGTCCGCCGACCAACGCCCCCTGCAGCCGGCCGCCGGTTGTGCCGCCGCTGCGCCCCCCGCCCTGCTTCAACAGGTCGTGCGGGTTCGTGCGGAGGAGCTGGAACGCCGGAAGCACTCCGAAGCAGAGTCCCGTCAGCATCGACACGATCAGTGTGAACCCCACCACCGGAAGACTCACCGCGACTTCATGCGCGCGCGGCAGTAACGTTGACGGCAGGCTCCTCACCACCACGGGCAACACCACCGCGAGCAGCCCGCAGCCGGCCGCGCCGCCCGCGACCGCTAGGAGAACGCTTTCGCCCAGAATCTGCCGGGCGAGGTCGGCGGGACGCCCGCCCAGGGCCAGCCGCAGCGCCATCTCGGGCAGGCGCGAGGTCGCCCGGGCCAGCGAAAGATTGGCCAGGTTCAGGCAGGCGATCACCAGCACCAGCCCGACCGCCGCCATCAGCAAAGTGAGCGAGGCCCGCACCGCGCCGATCCGCAGGTCGAGCAAAGGAGTCATCCGCACGCCCCAATCCTTGTCCGTCTCGGGATACTGGCGCTCCAGCTGCTGCGCGATTCCGGTCAGTTCCGCCTGGGCCTGGCCTAGCGTGATTCCCGGACGCAGCCGGCCCACCACGGTCCAGAAACGTGAGTCGCGGGCGAAATATTCCGGCGCCTCCTCTGGGAATGGCACCCAGCAGTCCGCAAACGCCGGCTCCTGGAAGCGGGGCGGCATGATGCCGATCACCTGGTGCGGCTGGTCGTTCAGAAGCAGGGTCCGGCCAATGATGTCCTCGCGCCCGCCAAACAGCCCCTGCCAGCCGGCGTGGCTCAGGATGACCACCGCCGGCGCGGTGATGCTGAAATCCGCCTCGGCAAACCCGCGTCCGCGCGAGGGATTCACGCCGAAAACCTGCAGGAACTTCGGTGTTACCAGACCCCCGGCCAGCTGCTGCGCGGGCTCGCCGGCCGGCGCGTAGTTGAAGAAATTCGGCCGGTAACCGGCCAGCGCCTCGAACGACCGGCTGGTCTGGCTGTAATCGCGAAAATCGGAAACCGACAGCGAGGTTTGAGCGATTCCGCGCGGGCGGTTGATGGCCTCGAATCCGACCAGCGCCTGCGGGGCGCCATAGGGCAGCGGGCTGAGCAGCACCGAGTGCAGCAATGAGAACATCGCGGAATTCGCGCCAATGCCGAGGGCGAGCACCGCGATCGCCGTCAGGGAGTATCCCGGCGCCCGCACTAGCCGGCGCACCGTCACCCGGAGATCAAGCCAGAACGATTGCATGACCCCAGCCTAATGGATCCCGCCAACCGGCACATGTGCCAGAGGTCACGACGCAGGCCGTGCCATTCGTCCCGCCACCGGTTCTGTCGTTTGATGTCCCGTAGCCAAACTCGCGAGAGTTTGGGTTTTGACCCAAAACCTCACGCTTCGGCCACGGTTTCAGATCAAATCCAGTTCCCGCGCCCGCAGCGCCGCCTGGGTGCGGTCAAGCACGCCGAGTTTGCCAAGCACATTGCTCATGTGGTTCTTCACCGTGCCCTCGGCGATGCCGAGCTCTCCGGCTATCTCCTTGTTGCTGCGGCCCTCGGCCAGCAGACGCAACACGTCGCGCTCGCGGATCGAAAGCGGCTCCGCGAGCGGCGGAAACGACCGGCGTGGTTCCCGGTCGCCGATCCGGGCGAATTCCGCCACTACCTTGGCCGCCACCGAAGGCTCGAGCAGCGACTCGCCCCGGGCGGCCAGCCGGATGGCTTCGCACAGCTTTGACGACGGCGAGGCTTTGAGCAGATAGCCCGCGGCGCCGGCCCGCAGCGCCGCAAACACCTCCTCATCTTCCTCGAAGGTCGTGAGCACGATCACCCGCGCAGCCGGCGCCTCCGCCGTGATCCGCCGCGTCGCCTCGACCCCGCCGAGGACTGGCATACGCAAATCCATCAGCACCACATCCGGGACCAGCTTTCGCGCCAGCGCGACGGCTTCCTCCCCGTTAGCCGCCTCGCCCGCGATCTCAAAGTCCGTCTGCAGGGCCAGGAGCGTCCGCAGGCCCTCGCGGAAAAGCGCCTGATCGTCCACCAGAAGCAGCCGGAGCTTTTTCATCCGGGCATCTCCACCACGAGCGCAAATCCGCCCTGCGAACGCGGCGCCGCCTGCATGCGTCCGCCGAATTGCTCAACGCGCTCGCGCACACCGTTGAGGCCAAATCCCGCGACCGCCGCCCCGCCGCGTTCGCCGCGCCCATCGTCCTCCACGGCCAGCTTCACGAGCACCGGATCGCCGAAATCAAGCGCGAGCTGGGCCCGACCGGTGCCGGCATGCTTGCGCACATTGGTGAGGCCCTCCTGGGCGACGCGGTAAAAGGCATGCTCGACGGCCGGAGCCAGCTCGCGGGCCATTCCCCGCACGGCCACCGCAACCATCAACTGCGGGTCGGCCAGCGCCAGCTGCTCCAGCTGATGCACCAGCGTTGCCCGCGGCGCGTCGACGCGCAGCGCGCCCACCGAACGCCGCACGTCGGCCAGCGCCTCCTGGCTAAGTTTGCTGGCTTTATCGACCGCATCCGCCGCCGGCGATGGCGACCCACCCAGCAACGCCTGGGCGGCTTCCAATTGCACGGCAATGGTCGTGAGATAGTGGCCAAGTCCGTCGTGAATCTCTCGGGCAAGGCGGTTGCGTTCGCGCGCCACTGCCAGCTCCTCGGCCTGCGCCGCGGCATCACGAAGCTTCTGGTTGGCCTCCTCCAGCTGCGCCGAGAGCGCCTGGGCCTTGGCCCGCTCCACCGCCTCCCGCTGGGCCACATAGCTGAACGCAATCGTGAACACGAACGCCGCCAGCAATCCCAGGCTGTCGAGGAAGGCGCTCCTCCACCCGTAGGCCGCCGCAATCTGCGCCAGCGTCACGGCGTACAGCAGCGCCGAGAACAGCCCGACCAGCACGGTCGGAAACATGAACACCGCCTGGCTGACCAGCGGCAGCACCAGCAGGGCGATGCCACCCTGCACCGGACTGGCAAAGACGATCAGGGTCACCAGCGGCATCTGGATCGCAAAGTAGATCAGGCGCCCCGCCAGTGACTCGGCGCTCTTCGCCCCGGGCATCCCGAACGCGACCGCGACCCCGAGATACACCACGCCGAGCCCCACGAAAGCCGCGTTGCTCCACGTCAGCAGGGGCTGGCCCATCACCGCGAACACCCCGGCATAGGACACGACCACGACGACCAGAAACGCCCAGAAGCCCGCGAACCTGGTAAATCTCTTCGAGACGAACATCACCGGGCACCCTAGCAGACTGCTCTGCAAAAGGGAATAGGCCGGAAGTCATGGTGCCGCTGCCGCCGGCGGCGGAAACGGCGATCATTGACGCCGGGGCGCCGCCTTCGCCACCATCGGCGCGTGCCGGCCCGACCATCGCCTCCTGTTCTCGACGTCTCGCATCTTCGCATCGAGCGGGGATCCAGCGTCATTTTGCACGACGTGTCGTGGCGTGTGGAACGCGGCCAGCATTGGGCAATTCTGGGCCCCAACGGCTGCGGCAAGACCTCGCTGCTCAAGGCGCTCACCGCGTACATGACGCCAACCCGCGGCACGATCGATTTGCTCGGCCACCGCTTCGGCGAATCCGACTGGCGGGACCTGCGCACCCACATCGGGCTCGTGACTTCCGCGGTCCATCACCTGATTCCGCCGGGTGAACCCGCCATCGAGACCGTGATCAGCGGCAAGTACGCGCAGCTCGATCTCTGGGGACGGGTGAGTCTGGCGGACCGCCGCCGCGCAAGAAACATTCTGCGCGCAGTCGCCGCGGCCCATCTGGCCGAACGCGAATGGCTCCTGCTGTCCCAGGGCGAGCGCCAGCGGATCCTCGTCGGCCGCGCCCTCATGGCGCGACCGCGGCTGCTGATCCTCGATGAACCCTGCGCCGGACTCGATCCGGTGGCACGCGAGCATTTTCTGCAGTTCCTGGACGGACTCGCGCGACGCCCCGGCGCGGCCACGCTGGTTCTGGTCACGCATCACCTCGAGGAGCTCATGCCGGCCTTCTCACATGTCCTCGTGATGAAGGCGGGTCGCGTCGTCGCCGCCGGCCCGCGGAAGGACGTGCTGACCGCCCGCTTGCTCGGCGCCGTTTTCGGCGCCCGGGCGCGGCTTGCCAGGCGCGGCGGCCGCTGGCAGGCGTCGTTCACCGCGCACCAGCGCCACCTGTTCTGACCATGGATTTTCTCCCCACTTTTCTTGATGCGCTCGGGCTGACGAGTTCGTGGACTTATCTCGGCCTTTTCCTCGGAGCCTCCCTGCTCATGATGTGGCGGCTCGAGGCCATGCTGGACCACGGCCTCGAAGGCACCGCGCTGGGCACGCTCGTGATGCCTTACTGTTCGGGCCTCGGCAACCTGTTCTTCGTCTACATCATGGTGGCGCACCGCGGACCGGCGCGCGAGGTGTTGATCAACTGCCTCGTCAATAACGTTACCAATTTGACCCTCCTGCTCGGCCTGCCCGCGCTGTTCTGGGGGCTCGCAGTGGTCCGCGGCGCGCCCGCCGCCCGCGGCCGGGGTGGGAAGGCCGCCCGCGACATTGCCCCGCGCGTCAACCGTCTCTCGCTGCTGCTCACCTTCGCCGCGGTCCTCTTCTTCACGGGCGCGGTGTGGGTGCTCGCCGACGACGGCCGCCTCGACCGCCGGGACGGTCTCATCCTGATTGGTCTGTTCCTCTTCTGGCAGTGCTTCCAGATGTTCGACGTGCTCAAGCACAACGTTCGGCAGCGCACGTCCTTCCGCCTGCTCTTCTACTTCGACCTGTTGGTTGTGCTCGCCTGCGCCTACGGGCTCTACGTGAGCATCGACTGGCTGGTGGCCTGGCTTTCCCACCAACACGGCGCTTTCGTGAACGCGAATCACCTCGGCTGGCTCAGCGGTTGGCTGATGGTTCTGCCCAACGCCTTGCTCGCGCTTTACTGGGGATGGAAACGCCGTCCCGACATCGTTTACAGTTCGCAGGTGGGCGACGGCCACATCTGCATCCCACTTTGCCTCGGCCTCTGCGCGTGTTTCCTGCCAGTGCCGGTGCCGGGCTTCTTCCAAACCGGCCTGTTGCTGCTGCTCGGGGCCACCATGCTGCACGCGTTCTTCCTGTTCGCGTTCGGCGGGCTGCCCCGCTGGGCCGGCTGGATCTTCACTGCCGCCTATGCCTGGTTTCTCTACGCGGGCCTGCTGGCCTGAGGTTCCGCGCGCCACCTACCCCTCCTTTTTCCCATGTGCTTCCGTACCATTTTTCGTGTCGCGGCGTTCTTGCTGGCCGGCCTCGGGCTGTGCGCAACGGAGGCCGCTCCCCCCGCCGCTGCACCCTCGGCCGCCGCGTCCGGCGCCTACGCCCTGGTCCATGGCCGGCGGATGTATTACGAAGTCTACGGCAGCGGCGCCCCGCTCGTCCTGCTTCACGGCGGCGGCAGCACGATCCTCGGATCGTTCGCCAGACAGATCCCCGTCTTCGCCCTGACCCGCCGTGTCATCGGCGTGGAACAGTTCGGGCACGGTCACAGTGATGACGTCGACGGGGAACTCAGCTACAGCCGCATGGCGGAAGACACCGCCGAACTGCTCCGCCAGCTTCACGTGACCCAGGCGGACATCGTCGGCTGGAGCGACGGCGGCATCATCGGTCTCATCCTGGCGGTGCGGCACCCCGCGTTGGTGCGGCGCCTCGTGGTTTCGGGGGCCAACCTCCGGCCCGACGGACTCAAACCTGAATTTTTGGATCCGCCGCCAGCACGGCCGCCTCCGGTGACCGCGCCGGGCCCGGCCGCCGCACCGGATCATGCCGCGATCATGCAGCGAAAACTCAAGACGCTGTGGGGCACGGCGCCAACCGCCGCCGACATCGACGAACCGCAGCTGGCCCGGATTCAGGCGCCAACCTTGGTCATGGCAGGCGACAACGATGTCATCCGACCCGAGCACACGCGGGAGATTGCCCGGCTGATTCCGCACGCCCGGCTCTGCATCGTCCCCGGCACGCCGCACGCCACGTTCTCGAGCCAGCCCGACCTGGTCAACCCGATCATCCTCTCCTTTCTCTCCGAACCGGCTGGCGGGACAGACTGACGTGCAGGCAAAGCGCTGGGGACGGCCTCACCACTTGGCGCACCCTCCGGCCGCCGGCGGCGGCGGAGTTGGGAATGACGGCGTCGAGCGCCGCGATCTGTTCGCTCACTCGAGTGAATCGGTGCGAAACTTTCCGCTCAATTCCACGAACGGCCTCTGCGCGTGCAGCCAGCGCGGATCCTGGCGGATCTCCGTCATCGACTTGCCCGTGTGATTGCAGATGAGGTAGCTGGCCTGCCCGATGCGCAGGCACGCATCGAAGCGCGTGCCCGCCGCCGCCGGGGCGAATTCGAAATCACCCACCGCCAGGTGTTTCCCCTCCATTTCAGCGCGCAGCGGCTCCACATCGGCGGCCAACCGTCGCTGGAAACTTTCCGCCCGCGGGCCGTGGTAGGCGAGGATCCCGCCCCGGCCGGTCTGCAGCGACAGCACCACCCACTCGTCGAACACGGTCTGGCTGTAGAGCGCGTTCATGCGCCCGAGCGCGGTGGTGATGAGGGATTCGGCGGTGACGAGATTCATTCGCAGGATGGACACGAGAATGCAGCCGTGGTTCTCAGCGAACGCCCGGACCGACGCCAGATCTTTGTGACGGCCGCCTCGGCGCACGCGCACCGGCTGGTGCCGCCCCTCCGTCAGGGCGGATAGCCGCCGGCGATGTACTGCTTCAGTTGTTCGGCTTCGTGCCGGTGCGTTTCCACCATCCGTCGCAAGATGTCGCCGATCGAAATCAGGCCCACGAGGCGGCCATCGTCCATCACCGGCAAATGGCGGAAACGCTTGGCGGTGAACAAAGCCATCACGTCCTCGATCGTCGTGGTGGAGGCCACCGTGATCGGATTGCGGGTCATGACCCGCTCCATCGGCGTCGTGGCCGGATCGAGGCCGGCGGCCACCACGCGCGAAAGGACATCGCGCTCGGTGAAAATCCCGACCAGCCGGCCGCCGTCCATCACGAGCGTCGCGCCGACCTTGTGGCTGTTCATAACCTTCACCGCCGCGGCCACGGTGATATCATGGGGCACGGAAAAGACAACCGAGCCCTTGTGTTCCAGCAAGACGGCGACCGAGGTATTCATGGGGGTATTGGTTCCGGGGATCCAACTGTCATCTTAACCTTTCAAGCGCGCGCGACAACTGGAAAGGCGATTTTTTTCCGGTCGCACCGATCAGGTCCGGGGGAACAGCCGATCGAGCGCGCCGAGGTTCTTGAGCGGCCCGGTCGTGGTTGGGATGACGACGGGGGCCGGCGGCCGGTCGCTGGACTTCGGAACGGCTTCCGCCGGCGCGCCGGTGTTTCCGGAAGATCGCCGGAGCACCTTCAGCTCGCGGTCGAGTTTCACCGGGGAAACCGGCTCGACCGTGCCCAGTTCCTGCGCAAACAGGCTGACGCGAAACTCCTCCACCAACCAGCGGAAGCGGCCAGACTTCTCCGCGGAAATTGTTCCGGTCGAGAACGCCGCCAGCGCCTTCGCATATGGTGCCAGCTGTTTCGCCCGCTGCGTATCGCGTGCCTGATTTTGTTTCCAGCGCTCCGCGCGCAGGTGCATCGCCCGCAGGTACCGCGGCAGGTGGACCAGCTGGGCGAATGGCGTCGCGGCGATGAAATCGGCCGGCAGCAGCCCCGCCAGATCCCCCGCGAGACCGGGATAGGGCTGCGGATGCGTCAACAGTGCTTGGCGCAGCGTGAGAATCTCGCGCAACAAATCCCCCAGGCGCGGCACCACCCCGCGCAGGTCCGCCCGGATGCGCTCCAGCTCGCGCGCAAAGACCTCGCCGGTCAGCGGTACCACCGGCCGGGCGCAGGCCCAGCGGCGCAACGTGGCGTGGGCCTGCTCCTGCAGGGACTCGACGGATAGAAACGCCGCCGCGAGCACCCCCAGGACGCGGAGATCGCGCAGGTCTCGCTGGAGCCAGGCGAGTTCATACCGCAACTGCAGCTCGAACAGATGAAACAGTCCCCGCCGCAGCGCCGCCTGGGCTTCCTCGGGCGTTTTCAACAGGCGCAGCGCGACCCCGGCGTCGACCGGCACCAGCGCCGGATAGGCGTGGACCGGCACGCCCGCCTGGTCGCACACGTGCACCCGCGCAGGGATCTCGCCAAAAGTCCACCCGGTCTGCCCGTCCTGCTCCCACCGGGCCCGGGCGCGGCGCCACGCGGCGGGGTCCTCCCGGGCGATTTCCGCGCTGAGCTGTCGCTGATGTTCCTGCAGCCGGCGTTGCAGGTCGGCTAGATCGCGACTGGCGGCCAGCGGCTGGCCCCGCTCGTCGACCACTTGCACGCGGACCCGCAGGTGGTCGGGCAAGGGTTTGGCGGTCCAGACGCGAAGATCCACCGCCAGCTTGTGCGCCTCGCGCAGGTAGCCAGCGAGGCTGTCCGCCAGGGTTTCCTGCCGGCCACGGAGCCGGGCCTGCTGCGCGACCGCGCGCGCCGCTGCTTTCGCCGTTTCCGCCAACGGAATCAGCCTCCGGCGCTGGCCGGTGGGCAGCGCCTTCAGCAAATGCTGCACTTTTTCCTCAAGGTGGCCGGGCACGGCCCAGTCGAGCGCGGCTGGCGTGAGCTCGGCCGCGTCGCGCACGGAAACGGTGATGGTGACGCCATCATCGTCCTGCCCGGGCCGGTAGGCGTAATCGAGCGCCAGCACGCGGTTCTCCACCGGCAGCGCGGCGGGAAACGCCGCCGCATCATGCGCCGCCTCTTCGGATCCACGCAGTTCCTCGGCCTCGAAACAGAGGAACTTCGGCTCGGTCAGGCGCCGTTCACGGACCAAATCAATGAGCTCGGGAACGGAGGCCACCGCGGGCCCGGGTGGCGCCACGTTCCCGGCGCGTTTCGTCGGCGGCGAGCGTCCCGCGGCTTCCGTCGGCAGCAGTCGCGCGGCGTAAAACCGGTAGATCGCCTCATCGAGGTTCAGGTAGCCGCTGCTGCGGGTGCGGGTCAGGATGATCTCGACCCTGTCGCGCACCTTCCGGTTATGGGCCAGGAAATCAAAGGGCCACGTGATCGTGTCGTTCACCAGTCCTTCGCGAATGAAGATCTCCGTGGCGTGAACCGGATCGATCTTCCCGTAGCCGACGGCGCATGTCTCGACCTCCAGCCCGTAGAGCTGCGCGCGGCGTTTCACCAGCACCCGGCCGGCCTCGGCGCTCCAGAACGGCTCCGTGTGGCTGACCTTGAGCAGGTGGGCGCCGAGCTCGAGCACCCACGCGGGATCGAGCCGGGCTGCGGTGCGTGCAAACAAGCGCGTCGTCTCGACAATCTCGGCAGCCATGATCCAGCAGACTGCGCGCTGGGCGCGCAGTCTGCTGTCCGCCGCAGGCTTTGCGGAGGCGGACATTCCCCTCCTCCTCGCCTCCGGTTTGACGGCCAGCACCGAACCGGGAAACAGATTCACCTTGCGGTCGTGGGCGGCTTTGTACTGACCGTTCTGCACGTCCCACCTGGCGATGTTTCCAAGCAAGCCGGCCAGGATGCTTCGGTGGATGGCCCGGTAGGCCGGCGTGCCGAAGCCCAGCGGGAGAGATTTTTGCTTTCCGATCTGCGATTCTCGATTTGGCGTTCCGGGTTCGGAGTTTGGAATCCGGAGTTTGGCTGCTGGGGTTTGGAGTTTGGGATTCGGACCTTGGAATTCGAGATTTGCCGAGAGTCCATCCCGGATCGAGGTCAGCTTGAAATCATCCCGCTCCGCCAGCACCTCGACGAGCTGGTCGTGGATGTCCCGCCATTCGCGCAAGCGGGTGTAGGAGAGAAAGTGCTCGTGGCAAAAACGACGCAACCGGCCCTGTGACATCATCTCAAAGTCGTCATGAAACGCCTCCCAGATGTTGAGCAGCGTGAGGAAGTCGGAATCGGCGCCCGCAAAGCGGCGGTGCGCCGCATCGGCCTGGGTCTGTTTGTCGAGCGGCCGCTCGCGCGGATCCTGGATGCTGAGGCCGGCGGCGATCACCAGCACCTCCCGCAGGCATCGTTCGGTCCGCGCCTGCAGGATCATGCGGCCCACGGTGGGGTCCACCGGCAGCCGGGCGAGTTCGTGTCCGATCGGCGTGAGGTTGTGGCCGGGGTCGCCGGCCTCGGCCCCGGCAATCGCCCCCAGTTCCTCCAGCAGTTGGTAGCCCGCGCGCACCGCCTTGGCCGGCGGGGCGTTGATGAAGGGGAATCGCTCGATGTCGCCAAAGCCAAAGACCTTCATGCGCAGGATGACGTCGGCGAGATTGGCGCGCTGGATTTCGGGTTGGGTGAAACGCGGGCGCTCCAGGTAGTCCTTCTCGGAATAGAGGCGGATGCAAACGCCCTCGGCCACGCGGCCGCAACGGCCCTTGCGCTGGTCGGCGCTGCTCTGCGCGACCGGCTCGATCGGCAGGCGTCGCGTGCGGGCCTGCGGCGAATAGCGGCTGATGCGCGCCAGCCCGGTGTCGACCACGAAGCGGATCCCCGGGATGGTGAGCGAGGTCTCCGCAATGTTGGTGGCGATGACGATCTTGCGTTCCTGGGTCGGCGCGAACACGCGCTGTTGCTCGGCGTTGGTCAGGCGGCCGAACAGCGGGATGATCTCCGTGCGGGCGAAGCGCCGGCCCTCGAGCAGGTCGCGTGTTTCGCGGATGTCGCGCTCGGCGGGCATGAAGACGAGGAGGTCGCCCGACGGGCTTTCGCGCAGGATCCGCTCGACCGCCTCCACCGCTCCATCGATGTAGTGGAGCGCCTCCGCCCGCGCCATCGGCTCGTCGTCGGTCGCGGCATCGGAGCCGAGCTCGTCCAATGGCGCGTAGACCACCTCGACCGGATAGAGCCGGCCGGAAACCTCGATGACGGGCGCGTCGTCGAAGGCCCGGGAAAAAGCCTGGGTGTCGATCGTCGCCGAGGTGATGATCGTCCTCAGCTCGGGCCGGCGGAAGCGGAGCTCGCGCAGGTGGCCGAGCAGGAAATCAATATTGAGCGAGCGCTCGTGGGCCTCGTCGATGATCAGGGTGTCGTACTCCCGAAGCAGCGGGTCGCCCTGCAGCTCGGCGAGCAGCATGCCGTCGGTGAGGTATTTGATGATGGTCTGGGGCGAGGTGTGGTCGGAGAACCGGATCTTGCAGCCGACTTCGCGGCCCCATGGCACGCCCAGCTCCTCCGCCACCCGGCGCGAAATCGACAGCGCGGCCACCCGGCGCGGTTGCGTGCAGGCGATGCGGCCGGCGGTGCCGCGGCCGGCGGCGAGGCACATCTTGGGAATCTGCGTCGTCTTGCCGGATCCGGTTTCGCCCGCCAGGATCAGCACCGGGTGCCGCTGGACGGCCGCCGTGATTTCCTCCGCCCGCGCGCTGATGGGCAGCTCGGGGGGAAAATCCAGGCGGAAACTGGCGGCTCGGCGCGGCATGAGGGACGAAGCTGAAGCTTCTCGGGCCCGGGGCGCGATGACAAGGGGAACGAAGCCCGCGCATCGAGGAGCGCAGGACGAATGACGGCGGGCGGAGGCAATAGCCCCCACCAACTCGCGGTTGGCACCAAACCGGATCCTCTGCTAGGGTCGCCCTGATGAAACCATCCCGCCCACCCGAGGAAGTCCTGCGCCGCGTGCTGAAGTTCTCGCGCCTGAACGGCTGGAGCGTGGCGATTTTCGCGGGCCTGTGCACGCTCGTGTCGCTGGCGATGGGCGACCCCGTGGGGATCGCGGTCAGCCTGCTCGTGACGCTGGGCGGCGCGATCGAGGTACGAGGTTACCGGATGCTGAAGCGCCGCAACGTTGACGGTTTGCGCTGGCTCATCCGCAGCCAGCTCGTGGTGCTCGGCGTAATCTGGGCCTATGCCGTCACGCGGCTGGTGAGCTTCGACGAGGGGACTGTCCGCGCGGCCTTTACCTCGGACATGCGGGCCTCGCTCAGCGATCTTGGGCTCTCCCTTGAAGACATCCTGCCGCTGGTGCGCCGGGCTTTTTATCTCCTCTACGGCGGCGTGCTGGCAATGACGCTGCTTTACCAGGGCGGCCTGGCACTTTACTACCGCCGGCGCGGGCCGGCCATCGAGATCGCGCTGCAAGCACCGCCGGTCGCCCCCGGGGTCGCGGCCCCCACCCCGCCAGCGGACGATTACCTTATCTAGCCCGAAGATTTCACACCCGGAGGTGCGAAATCTCCGTTCTGTCGGGCCGACCTCGTCGGAGCTAGGCGCCGCTCGTCTTCCATCGGGATGCGCGCGAGACAATCGGCCTGCCACCCCGGAGACTTGTCAACTATTAGTTGACAAGTTGGCCGGGTGTTCTGCCGGTTCATGGAGGCAAGGGAGCCTCCCAATGCTGTCCCACAGGCGGGCGAATCGGGGTGGGCGGGGACGGGAGGAATACTTGCGAATGGCAGGCAGCTACCTAATTTCCGCCGAATGCTCCGGGAGAAATACATCGCGGCGAAACAGCGTTGGGCGGAAAAGCAGAAGGCCCGGGGCGTGGCTCCGCGCGCGGTCGCGTCAATCGAGCGCTTGCCACCCGGACAGACCCTCACGACGGGCTTCCCCATGCTCGATCTCGGCGTGAAGCCGGAAATCTCGCTGGAGCAATGGACGCTGACGCTCGACGGTTTGGTGGGGAAGCCGGCGACCCTGGACTGGAAGGCTTTCAGCGCGCTGCCACAGGTGGAAGACGTCAGCGATTTCCACTGCGTTACCAGCTGGAGCAAATATGACTGCCGCTGGGGCGGGGTGGCGTTCACCACACTCTACGAGCTGGTGCAACCGCAGCCCGCGGCTGCCTTCGTCTTTTTCACCAGCTACGACGGCTATTCAACCAACGTGCCGTTGGAGAAATGCCTGGATGAGGACGTGCTGCTGGCGACGAGCTTCGAAGGTCAGCCGATCACCCGGGAGCATGGCGGGCCGGCCCGTGTGATCATTCCGAAACTCTACGCCTGGAAAGGCGCGAAGTTCGTGCAGGGCATCACCTTCCTCGACCAGGACAGGCTCGGTTTCTGGGAGGTCCGCGGTTACAGCAATGGCGCGGATCCCTGGAAGGAAGAGCGCTACGCCTGACTGGGGCGCGGGGTCCGGCGGGTAGCCAGAGCGGCCAGTAGGAAGTGCGCAAATCTGGCCACCAGGCGGGCTGGCTCGGGATGTGCTATGAATTGTTCCGATAGTGCATCCTGACCTTCTAAGAAAACCCATTCTCGACAGTCGCAAGCTGCTCGCATTCGCCACGCTGGCTCGCTGCGGCAGCTTTACGCAGACTGCCCGCGAGCTGTTCCTCACGCAATCGGCGGTCAGCCATGCCATCAAATCACTGGAGGGGGAACTGGAGTGCCGTCTCTTTGACCGCCTGGGTCGCAAGGCCCGGCTCACGCCCGCCGGTCAACATCTGCTGGAATATGCCCACCGCATCCTTGATGAGATGCAGCACGCACGCTCGGATCTGAAGGCGATGGAGAAGCGCGGCGAATCCCGGGCTCCCGGAATCTGGCAAACCCTGGCTGGGGGCTGAACGCGGGCAGCGGCCGGGCTCGACAACGACTGGCGGGCGGCTTTTGTGGGAGGGATGGTTGAACAGCTCTCCATCCTGGCGCCTGGTTTGCTCGGCGGCTCGGTGGCGAAGGCCGCGCGGCATCGCGGACTTGCCCGGCGGATTGTGCTGTGGTCGCGCCGGCCTGAGAACCGCCTGCAGCTGCGCACCCAGCCCTGGTGCGACGAGGTCCGCGACACGCTGGAGGAGGCCGTGCGCGGCGCCAGCCTCGTCGTCCTGGCCGCTCCGGTTGAGGTGATCATCACGCTGGCGCAGGCCATCGGCCCCCGCCTCGCCGCGGGCACGCTGGTGACCGACGTCGGCAGTGTGAAGGGTGAGATCGCCCGCCTGGCCCACGCGGCCATGCCGCCGGGGGTGCATTTCGTCGGGGCGCACCCGATGGCCGGCTCCGAGAAATCCGGATGGAGGCATGCCACCGAATCCCTCTTTGAGCGGCGGACCTGCTTCGTTACGCCGGGGCCGGCCACCGACGCGGCCGCCCTCGAGGCGGTCGTGCGTTTCTGGCAGGAACTTGGCGCGGAGGTGACAACCATCGATCCCGACGCCCACGACGAGATCGTCGCGCACATCAGCCATCTGCCGCAGGTGATCGCTGCCGGTCTTTGCCATTTTCTCGCCCAAAAGAACCCTGCCTGGCGCAACTTCGCTGGCGGCGGCCTGCGTGACACCACCCGGATCGGCGCGGGCGACCCGACCATGTGGATCGAGATCCTCCGGCAGAACCGCGAGGAGGTTCTCCGGGCCCTGCGGCAGTACGAAGACGAGCTGCACACCTTTCAGACCGCGCTGGCCAACCGTGATTTTTCCGAGCTCCGCGCGCGGCTCGAGCGGGGCAAGGCTTACCGCGACGGGTTCCGTTCGTGAACGACGGACATTCGGATTGCCTCCCGCGCCATCGTGGCGTCCGCTGGGAGCCCGCCGGAACATGGAACGACCGGTCTCCTGATCCATGATTCATCTGCCCGATCCGCTACCCATCACGCCGTTCACGCGCCCGGTGCGCGGCGAGGTGTCGCTGCCCGGATCGAAGAGCCTCACCAACCGCGCGCTGCTGCTCGCCGCGCTGTGCGATGGTCCGGTCACCCTCACTCGCGCGCTATTCAGCGAAGATACGAATGTCATGACGAACGCGCTGCGCCAGCTGGGATTTGAAGCAGCCGTAGATCCGCCAGCAACGACCATGCGCCTCGCCGGACGGGGCGGGAGAATCCCGGCACCATCGGCGGATATTTTTGTCGGCAACGCCGGCACCGCCGCACGGTTTCTCACCGCGCTGTGTGCCGCGGCGCCGCAGGGCGCCTACCGCCTCGACGGCGTCCCCCGGATGCGAACCCGGCCGATGAAGGGGTTAATCGACGCCCTGCGCGTACTCGGCGCCGATATTCACTGCCCGGGCGCGGAGGGCTTCTTCCCAATCGAAATCCACGCGCGCGGCTTGCGCGGCGGCTCCCTGAGCATGGATGCAAGCGAAAGCAGCCAGTTGCTGTCCGCGCTCCTCATGGTTGCGCCCCTAGCCCAAACGCCGGTCGAAGCGACGCTGACCGGCGGGGTGCGCTGGCCATTCGTGCAAATGACTGCGCGGCTGATGGAGCAGTTTGGCCAGCCCCCCATCGCGCGCCGCGGCGCGCAGACCCTCTTCGTCAACAACACCACCCCCTACCGGCTCGCCAACGGCGGCTATGAAATCGAGCCGGACGCCACGGCAGCGAGTTATTTCCTCGCGCTTCCCTTGGTGGCGGACGGGCGCATCGCGATGCCGGGATTGCGCCGGCCCGGGCAGGGATTGCAGGGCGACACCCAGTTTGTTGCCGTGCTGGAGCGAGTCGGGCTGTCCGCGGCCGAACTGTCCGGCCGCCCGGGTCTTGAGGCCTTCCGGGCGATCGCGGCCCCGCGCCGGGGCGTGACCCAGGATTTCCGCGATTTCTCCGACACCTTTCTCACCCTGGCCGCGATTGCGCCGCTGCTCGACGGCCCGACCCGCATCACCGGAATCGCCCACACCCGCCAGCAGGAAACCGACCGGGTGGCCGGCATGGCGCGCGAGCTGCGCCGGCTCGGGCAGGAGGTCACCGAGGAAGAGGGTGCGCTCACGATCACGCCGCGCCCGCTCACGCCCGATGTCGCGATCGAGACCTACAATGACCACCGCTTTGCCATGAGTTTCGCCGTTCTTGGCTCTTACGATCTGCTGGGCAACGGACAGCCGTGGCTGCGCCTCCGCAATCCCGGATGCTGCGCGAAAACCTTTCCCGGTTTCTTCGAGGTCCTCGGCCAGGTCTGGACGAACGCACATTCCCGCCCGTGACCACCCCGGATTTCATCATTGTCGCCATCGATGGCGGCGCGGCCTCGGGCAAGTCGTCCACGGCGGGCGTCCTGAGCGAGCGATTCAACCTCCTCCATGTTGACACCGGCTCGTTCTACCGGGCGTTGACCGCGGAAATGCTGCGACGCGGGGTGAGCCCGGCCGATCCGACGGCCGTGGGCACCGCGGTCGCCGCGCTGCAGCTTGGCACCCGCGTGACCGGTCGGCGCGCCGAGATGGAAATCGCAGGCCGCGTGGCCGGGGACGAGATCCGCAGCAAGGCGGTCAACGACCACGTTTCGCTTTTCGCCGCGATTCCCGGGCTGCGGCAGGCGCTCCTGGCCTACCAGCGCGGCCAAACCGTCGTCGCGCGCCGCCATGGCTTCCGCGGCCTGGTGATGGAGGGGCGTGACATCGGTTCGGTGATCTTCCCCGACGCGGACTTCCGCTTTTTCCTGTACGCCGACCCGGCGGAGCGCGCACGCCGCCGCGTAGCGCAAGGCCAGCTGGACACGATCCATGAACGCGACCGGATCGACTCGTCGCGCAAGGCGTCGCCGCTCACCTGCCCGCCCGGAGCCACGGCGATTGACAGCACCCATCTCACCCGGGACGAAGTGGTCGCGCGCATGGCCGCGCCCATTGCCGCCCGTCTCGCCGCGCCATGAGCCTCCCTTTCCCTCAAGTCGGGATGGATTTCGTCTACGGCTTCTTCCACTTCGGCATGGGGGTGCTTTGCGACATCCATTTCAATGCGGAGGTGAGTGGCGTCGAGAATATCCCGCGCCAGGGCGGATTCATCGTCGCGGGGAACCATGTCAGCCTCCTTGATCCGCCGATTGTTGGCTCATTTGTGCCGCGCCAGATTTGCGCCTTTGCCCGCAAGACACTCTGGAAGGGCAGTTTCGTGAGCTGGTGGCTGGATACCGTCGGGGTCATTCCCGTGGACCGGGACGCGGGTTCGGACGTCACCGCCATCCGCCGTGTCATCCGCGTCCTCCAGGCGGACAAGGGAGTCATCGTCTTTCCCGAGGGCACCCGTTCCGCGACCGGCCGTCTGCAACGCCCGAAATCGGGCGTCGGGCTGATGGCTTGCCGCACGGGCGTCCCGGTGGTGCCGGCGCGCATCTTCGGATCGTATGAGGCTTTCGGCCGCGACCGGCCGTTGCGGCTCGGCACGCCGATCGCGGTCGTGTTCGGCCAGCCGCTGCTGCCCGGTGATTACGACGACCGGACGACGGGCAAGGAACGCTACGAGCATGCCTCGGAACGCGTCATGGCCGCCATCGGCGCGCTGGAGCGGCCGCGGCCCAAGGTGATCTGAACCTCAACCACGCACCGTGCCGGCGGCCAAATCGGCGGTGACCGCCCGCAGGCGCGCCACAATCCGGCCGGCATCGCCGAGGTTCTCCTGGATACAGTTGACCAGCGCGCTGCCCACCACCACGCCATCGGCGCTGCGCGCCACCTGGTTCACCTGGTCGCGCCGCGAAAGCCCGAAGCCCACCACCACCGGCAGCGTCGTATGCGCGCGGATGCGGGCGACCGCCTCGGGAATGCCGCCGGCGATCTGGTCGCGCACGCCGGTGACCCCCTCGCGCGAAACGTAATAGATGAAGCCCGTGGCTGCGGCGGTGATTTTCGGGATGCGGCGATCGGGGGTGGTCGGCGCCACGATGAAGACGGTCCGGAGATCGTGGGCGCGGCTCGCGGCGAGCACCTCGCCGGCCTCCTCGGGCGGCAGGTCAAGCGTGAGCAGACCGTCGACGCCAGCCGTCTTTGCGTCGCGCAGGTAGGCGTCGACGCCGTTGGCAAAGACGAGGTTGTAGTAGGTATAGAACACGACCGGTGTGTCCGGATGCTCCGCCCGCAGGGCGCGCACCAGATCGAACACGCGGGCGGTGGTCATGCCGGCCGCGAGGGCGCGCTGGGCGGCCAGCTGGTTGGTCAGCCCGTCGGCGAGCGGATCCGAAAACGGCACGCCCAGCTCGAGGATGTCGACGCCGCACGCGAGCACCGCGCGGGCGGCGGCGAGCGAGGTGTCGAAATCGGGATCACCGGCGCAAAGGTAAGCCACGAATGCGGCCCGGTTCCGGGTGTGGGCGCGGGCAAAGGCCTGGGCAATGCGGTCCATCGGGGAAAAAGTCGAAAGTCGGGGGTCGAAGGTCGAGCGCAAAGTGACGGGCGGCTCCGCGCGGGGGGCCGGCACAGGGTCAATTCTCTGGCAACCCAGGTGTGTATTCAAATGTCATCGCGAGGCCGGCACGGCCGGACGTGGCGATCCAGCTGCATGGATTGCTTCGTCACTCCGCTCCTCGCAATGACGGCTTGGTCCCTTCTTCGCGCAATTCCTGATGATTGCCCCCTGGCCAGGCCGGTGGCGCCCCGCCGCCGCCCTCACTTCAGCGCGAACTCGACCATGACGGGCCGGTGGTCCGACAGGTTGCAGCGCACCACGTGGCAGTGAAGCACCCGGCAGGCCGGCGGCAGGAAGATGAAATCAAGCGAGCGCTGCGGCCAGAGGGCGGGATACGTGCGCACGCCCGTCGGCGGATGGAGGGTATAGCGGCCGCGCAGCGACAAGTAGTGGAGCAGCGAGGCGGTGGCGTCGAGCCGGTGCGACGGGTTGTTGAGGTCGCCGCAAAGGATCGGCGCGGCGGCCCAGTGGGGATGGCGGTGCTCGTGCTTGGCGTTGAGGTATTCCATCAGCATCTCGATCTGCCGGAAGCGGTGGACCCGCGAGCGATAGTGCAGGTGGAGATTGACGATGGGCAGCAGGCGCCCGCCGCAGTCAATCTCCGCAAAGAGAAACCCCTTTTCGCCGACCGTGCGCTTGCCAAAGGTGATGTTCTCCCAGGCCTGGATGGGATGCCGGGACAGAATCGCGTTGCCGTAATTCAGCTGGTACCCCCCGGCGCGGCGGTTATTCACGCCAAACACGGCATGCGGAAAATCGGCAAAGGCGTTCAGGTAATCGAGATGGTCGAAGCTGCCGCTCCAGCGCGAATTCTCATCGATTTCTTGCAGCGCCACGATGTCCGGCTCCAGCTCATCGAACAGGCGGGCGATCTTGCGGAGATTTCGCTCGAAGCGGCGCCGGCCGTGCAGCCCCGGAAGCGGCGACAGCCCGCGGCCGTGCGCAATGTTGAACGTGACGATCCGGAGACGATGCATGCTCTGCCCCCAGCCTAAGGGCGGAACCGGACGGGAGCAAGCCGGGCGGCGTTCCGGGGAGGATAGCCCATCTCGACTTTTCTGTTCAGAGGATGCGCTGTTCCCAGTCAGTGCCCGTCATCGTGGTTCCCTTCGACGAAACGGAATTCCTTCACCAGCGTTCGCTTGTCCGTGCCTTCAGTCTCGTTCCAAAACTGAACCAGGTCCTTATTGCCCGTCTGTTTTGCCGTGATGTGATAGAAATGTTGGGCCAGGAATGTTACTTCGATTCCGGGTGGAATGAATTCCGTGGGAGTCCAGCCCGTTCCTTCGACGTCGACGACAACGCGATGACTGCCCGCGGGAACAAATGCGCGAAGCCACTCGGAGGAATTGGTGCTCACGCCATCGACTGACCGCAGATAAACGGACATTTCACCCGAACGATTCAATCGCTTGGCGGTGTTTCCCACCACCATGGCACATTCGGGCTTCCCTCTGAGAGCAGCACGGGCTGCTTCATCGAATTTGTAATACTGGGGAGTCCTTCCGGGATCCGCCGCCACGGCTACAAGCGTCACCGACGCGTCGATGGCCCCGGCAATCAGCAGCAAGCGAATCAAAGCGAGGATCCGCTTCGTCTTGAGACATTCGAAGAAGCGATCCGCGAGCTTCCACGACCCACCCGACGCGGTCTGGCCTCTCCGTGGTCTCATAACGTCACAATCTACCATATTCTGCCCGTGACTGCTGCGCATTTATTGTGGATGCAATCCCTTTCCCAGCAACCGCAACCCTCAATCCACACCTCCTCCCCCATCTTTGGTGTAGACCCAATCTTTGATGCAGACCCATTGATTTCCGACCCAGACCTGCAGACCCCTCGAACCAAATCCGGAATCGCCTGCAAGCAGGCTCCTACATTTTGTTTTGCTGGCAAAAATGGGGCGACCGACGGGGATCGAACCCGCGACACCCAGATCCACAATCTGGTGCTCTAACCGACTGAGCTACGGTCGCCGTAAAGAGCCGGAAAAGCTCAGGCCGAGGCTTTCGGCTGTCAATCCCGATTCCCGGCGCCCCCGCACCGGACCATTTTTCAGGCTATGCTTCCGGCGTTTTCCCGCCAAGCTGGCGGCATGTTCTGGCTGAAGAAGTTCTTCTCCCCGTTCCTGTTTCCCCTCCCTTTCGCACTGGTCGCCGGCATGGCCGGCCTCGTGCTGGTCTGGAGCCGCCGATGGCCGCGCGCCGGCCGGACGTTGCTGACCGCCGCGGTCCTCGTGCTGCTGGTTGCCAGCAACAAATGGGTGAGCGGGCGGCTCATCGCCCCGCTGGAGTCGAGCTACCCCGCGGTGGGTGACTTTCAGCCCGGCCAGCCATTGCCCGGCGCGCTGGCCGCCTGCCAGTATGTCGTCGTCTTGGGCGGCGGGCATGACGACAGCGACGCCCGCCCGGCCTTGAGTCACCTCGGCACTTCCGCACGGGCGCGATTGACAGAGGCCGTCCGGCTCTTGCGGCTGCTGCCCGCGGCCAGGTTGGTGGTGAGCGGCCCCGGCGACTACGGCGGCCCCACGCATGCCCGGGTGCTCACCGACGCCGCGGTGTCACTCGGCGTGGACCGTGCCCGCATCCGCCAGATCGACGACGCCCACGACACCGAGGAAGAGTCGGCGCGATTGCGCGAAGTCCTGGGGAACGCCCCGTTCGCCCTGGTCACCTCCGCCTGGCACCTGCCGCGGGCGATCGCCCTGTGCACCGCCCAGGGTCTGCACCCCCTGCCCTGTCCGACTGACTATTTGTACACCACTCCGGCCCATTGGCACGGGTCCGATTTCACCTGGGATGTGCCTTCGCTTGAACGGAGCACCGCGGTGGTCCACGAATATCTCGGGCGCTGGTGGGCGCGCCTGCGCGGGAAAGCGTGAGCCACCGCCACGATTTTGATTCACCTTCGCCACAATTCCCCTTAGCCAGAGCGACAACCATGTTCTCGCTTAAGAAACTTCTGGGCAAAGAGGATAAGTTCTTCGATTTGCTGGAGGCCAGCGCCGAGGAGGCCCGGGCCAGCACCGCGTTGCTCGGCCGCTTCCTGAAGGAGCGCGCCGTCGGCCGGCCGACCAATATCGACGATTTCATTCACACCCGCCGGAAGGACAAGCGCATCACCCAGCAGATCACGGAGGAGCTCTGCAAGACGTTTGTGACGCCGCTCGAGCGCGAGGATATCGAAGCGCTGGCCTTTGCGCTCTATCGTATTCCCAAGATGGTCGAGAAGATCGTCGAACGGCTCGCCATCTATCCCGGCCCCATCCCGCAAGCCGGCCTCGTGCGCCAGGCTGAGCTCCTGCAGCTTGCGGCCGACAACGTCGCCTTCATGGTCGGCGAGCTGCGCAAGGGCACGAAGATGGACCGGATTCGCGAGTCCAATGAGAAACTCCAATTTGCCGAGGGCGAGGCCGACAAGATGATGCTTCAGCTTGAAACGGAGCTTTATCAGGGGCCTTACGAAGCCAAGGACGTCATCTTCCTGTTCCAGCTCTTTGAGATGGTGGAGAAGTCGGTTGATCGCTGCCGCGACGCCGGCAACGTGGTATTTCAAATCGTGCTGAAATACTCCTGAGCTCCAGCCATGATTTTCTTTCTGCTCGTCCTGCTGGCGGCGTTCGTTTTCGAGTACATCAACGGCTTCCACGACAGCGCCAACGCCATTGCCACGGTCGTCTCGACCAAAGTACTGACCCCGCGGCAAGCGATCGTCTGGGCGGCATTCTGGAATATGTTCGGCGCGCTCGCTGGCACCGCCGTTGCTGCCACCATCGGCAAGGGACTGGTGGATACGAGCGTCGTGACGATGCCGACGGTGTTAGCCGCACTGCTCTCTGCAATCATCTGGAACCTGGCCACGTGGTGGCTGGGCCTGCCATCGAGTTCCAGCCACGCCCTGATCGGTGGCTTGTGCGGCGCGGCCCTCGCCTCGGCTGATGGTCGATGGTCCGTGCTCAAGTGGTCGGTCGTGGATGCACAAGGTTCCCACAACGGCCTGTGGCCGAAAATCGTGCTGCCGATGGTCAGCTCGCCAGTGGCCGGCTTCGCCATTGGCATGGTTTTCATGTTCCTGCTCACGGTGCTGCTGCGCAAAGCCGCTCCCCGCCTGGTCTCGCTCATCTTCGGCAAGGCCCAGCTCCTGAGCGCGGGTTTCATGGGATACAGCCATGGCTCCAATGACGCCCAAAAGACCATGGGGATCATCACGCTTGCGCTTTTCACGGGCACGCAGGCTGGAGTGTTCGCTCACCTTCCCGGCTGGCTTTCCTTTCTGCAAATGCCGGAGTTCATTGTGCCCCGCTGGGTCATGGTCACCTGTGCGCTCACGATGGCGGCGGGCACGGCCGCAGGCGGCTGGCGCATCATCCGCACCATGGGTCACAAGATGGTGAAGCTGCAGCCCGTCAACGGCTTTGCTGCCGAGACCACCGCTGCGCTGATCATTCACGCCGCCTCGACCATTGGCGTTCCTTTGTCGACAACCCATGTCATCTCGACCTCGATCATGGGCGTTGGCGCCTCCAAGCGATTTAGTGCGGTCAAATGGGGCATTGTGGAACGCATCGTCTGGGCCTGGGTGCTGACGCTGCCAGCCACCGGCTTAATGGGTTATGCGCTGATGCACCTGGCCCTGCTGGCAGGCTTGCATTGACGACGGCTTCCCAGCCTTCGGCGATCAGGGGCATCCAGCCGGCAGGCCCGAGGCCGGAGGTCTGGCAGCCACGGTACGCCTCCTCCGCACGCTCGCCGATTTGGAGCCGCGACGCCCCGCCATCGGAGCAAGAAGCCCAGCGGCCAGAAGTCCAGGACTCCTGCGGTCAGGCGAGAGGCTTGCCGTCCTTTTTCACTTCTTCGGTATGCCGCACATCCTTGCCCTGGCTGAGATAGATCATCTCCTCGGCGATGTTGGTGGCATGGTCAGCGATGCGCTCGATCGACTTGGAGATGAACATGAGCTCGATGGCGCGCGATATGGTCTCCGGCCGCTCGATCATGAAGCTGGTCAGCTCGCGGTACAGCTGGCGGTTGAGGTTGTCCACCTCGGCGTCGCGCTTGCAGACGGCGACCGCCTTGGCTTCGTCGACCTGGAGGAAGCAGTCCAGGGCGTCGCGGAGCATTTCCAGCGCCATGGAGACCATCCGGGGAATGTCGATGTACGGCTTGAGCGGAGGCTCGGCGCTGAGCTTGATCGCGCGCTTGGCGATGCTGGTCGCCTCGTCCCCCACCCGTTCGAGATCATGGCTGGCTTTCATCCCGACGATGACGAGCCGCAGTTCGCTGGCGATCGGAGCGCGGAGGTTCATGTAGCGCACGGCCTCGTTGTCGATCTCGAC